>Ga0070707_100002914_pt1 | contig 16246 bp, 13 predicted proteins | sample KBSK5502metaG_FD_65468 | JGI IMG/M metagenome (GOLD analysis project Ga0070707, IMG submission 65468) | Corn, switchgrass and miscanthus rhizosphere microbial communities from Kellogg Biological Station, Michigan, USA - KBS K5-50-2 metaG | ecosystem: Host-associated > Plants > Roots >... | reverse complement strand
TTCGGCATGTCAACGCCTCCTATTCATCCACGTCCAATGGAACACCGTGCAGGTCAAAAAAAGCTGAGAAGAAGGTAAGCGCCCGGTGTGAGTTGGTCAGGCCTGCTCTGTGGCTTCGGCGGGCTGCTCTTCCGACGCCGGCTCGGGCTCTGATGCCGGCTCTGGCTCGGGCTCTGCCTCGGTCTTTGGCGCCGAGATAGGGAGACGCACCGTGAAGCGCGCGCCGTTGCCCGGAGACGTGTCGACCGAGACGCTGCCGCCGTGGACCCCGGCGATCGCAGCGACGATCGCGAGGCCGAGGCCTGCGCCGCCGTTGTCGCGCGCGCGCGAAGGATCGACGCGGAAGAAGCGATCGAACACCTTCGCCGCGTGCTCCTCGTCGAGGCCGGGGCCTTCGTCCGCAACTTCGAGGACGGCATGCTCACCGTCACGCGACACGCGCACGTGCACCGGCGTTCCCGGCGGCGTGTGCTCGAGCGCGTTCGACATAAGGTTCGCTGCGACTTGCCGGAGCCGCGTGTCGTCTCCCTCGACGATCACCGCCTCCTCTGCCGAGATGTCGATCGGCCGGTCCGGTTGCACGACGCGCGCGTCGTTCACCGCGTCGGTCGCGACACGCGCGAGATCGATCGGCTCACGATCGAGCTTCGGCCCTTGATCGAGTCGTGCAAGCAAGAGCAGCTCGTCGACGAGCCCGCCCATGCGCGCGGACTCGTCCTCGATGCGCTGCATCGACTTCTCGAGGTCGTCGGGCCGCGAGCGCGCCCCCCTGCGGAAGAGTTCCGCGTACCCGCGGATCGACGTCAGCGGCGTGCGCAATTCGTGCGAGGCGTCGGCTACGAAACGACGCAAACGGGCCTCCGATTCTCGCCGCTCCGCGAACGCTTGCTCGATCTTCTCGAGCATCACGTTGAGCGCGTTCCCAAGCCGCCCTACTTCGGTGTTCTCGTCGGTCGTCTCGATCCGGCGAGAGAGATCGCCTGCTGCGATGTCGGCGGCCGCACCCTCCATCTCGGTGAGCGGCTGAAGACCTTTGCGGATGAGCCACCAGGCTGCTCCCCCGGCGGCCGCGATAACGGACAATGTGACGAGCAGCTCGACGAAGAGCAGCTTGCGCAGCGTCGCCTCAACGTCAGCCAAAGAGATCGCGATGATGCCGGTCCCTGTCGTCCCCGCCGAGACGCCCGGCCCACCGAGCTCGGCCGGGAAAACGATCACACGGTATTTCCCCGCGTGACCGACCGCGTGGACCGTCACGATCCGATATCCGCTTCCGGCTGTGCCGGATCCGATGAGCTTCGCAGGAACATTCGGAGGATAGTCGGCACCGAGGATCGGCTGCGAGATCAACTTGTTTCCCGATCCATCGATGAACTCAACGTACTGCTGCGGCAACCCTTGGTCGGGACCGTTGTTGAAGGCCCCGCGCTGACCAAGACCTCGCGGATCGCGGCTGTAAGAGACCAGCTGTGCGTCTACACGAGAGATCAACGAGCCGCGGAGCAAGCCGTACGTCGCGCCGTCGGCCACCAGCAAGCCAAGGACCACCAGGATCCCGGTTGCGAGCAGCAGCCGGCCGCGCAAGGACATCGGCGTCAGACCTTTGGCAATCGCAAGCAGTAGCCGACGCCGCGGATCGTGTGGATCAGCGGCGGGTCGAACTTGTCGACCTTCTTACGCAGGTAGCTGATGTACGTCTCGACGACGTTCGCGTCTCCCGCGAAGTCGTAGTGCCAGACATGGTCGAGGATCTGCGCCTTGGACAGCACGCGCTTCGCGTTCAGCAGCAGATATCGCAGCAGTGTGAATTCGGTCGGCGTCAGCTCGATCGCTTCGTTCGCGCGCCAGACCTCGTGACTCTCCTCGTCCATCTCGAGATCGGCGAACTGCAACCGGCCGCTCGACGACTTGTCCGTTCCGTTCGCGCGCCGGAGCACCGCACGGACCCGTGCGACGAGCTCCTCCAAGCTGAACGGCTTCGTGACGTAGTCGTCGGCGCCCATCGTGAGGCCGCGTACCTTGTCCTCGGTCCCGTCCTTCGCCGTGAGGAACACGACGGGGATCTTCCCGCCGTTGTCGGCGAGCTGCCTCTGGACCTCGAACCCGTCGAGGTCGGGCAGCATGATGTCGAGCACGACGAGGGCCGGACGGAACGCGCCCACCGCTTTCAGCGCGTCGCGGCCGGTGGCCGCCGTCTGCACCTCGAACCCTTCGTAACGAAGCACGGTCGCGACCAGATCGGTGATGTTGCTCTCATCGTCGACGACCAGAACGCGGGTGCGCTCCGCGACGTCGGCTGTGGCTTGCTGGCTCCCCGGGGTCATCTCTTCCTCCTAGATGGTCAGGGTCATTATCCGCCGCGAACCTGAGGCCTACCTGAGAACGGCCTGAAGCTCTTCTGAGCCTCAGGCCGCTCGCAGGGGGTCTTCAGATCAGGTGCCGGAGAAGGCCGTGAGCGTGACCGTCGTGGTATGGCGCGCGCCCGAGCGAACGTAGGTGACCTGCACCTTCTGACCGGGCTGATGCGTGCTGAGGGCGGTGATAAGGCCGTCGAAGGACGTGATCGCTGTGCCGTCCACGGCAATGATCGTGTCGCCCTGGCGGATGCCCGCTTCGGCCGCCGGACCGCCGCTCACGACCGACTGAACAAGCGCGCCGCCGGAGTTCGGGGCGTTGTCGCCCGAGATCCCGAGGAACGGCCGCTGGGCTTTGCCGGTTTTGATGACCTGATCCGCGTCGCGCTTCGCGATGCTGATTGGGATCGCGAAGCCGACGCCGACGTTGCCACCGCTTCCGCCGAGGATCGCGGTGTTGATGCCGATCACGTCACCCTTGCCGTCGGCGAGCGCGCCGCCGGAGTTCCCGGGGTTGATCGGTGCGTCGGTTTGGATCGCGTCGGTCAGGTTCTCGCCCTGCCCGAGGTTGATGTTGCGGTGCAGCGCGCTGATCACTCCTGCCGTCACCGTTCCCTGCAAGCCGAACGGGCTGCCGATAGCGACGGCGAGATCGCCGACGCTCAGGTCGCTCGTCGAACCGAGCGTCGCCGGCGTCAGACCGGTCTTGTCGATCTTGATGACGGCGATGTCGTCACCGGGAGACGCGGTGCCGACGAGCGTCGCCGGGAGCTGCTGTCCCGTGCTGAGGGTCACCCTGATCGAGCTCGCGCCGTCCACTACATGGTTGTTCGTGATGATGTAGCCGTCGCTCCGGTAGATAACCCCGGAGCCGGTACCGGTAGCGCTCTGGCCGAACGGTTCCGTCGTGCCGCTGATGTCTACGCGCACGATGCTTGGCATGACGCTTTGCGCGACGGACGCGACGCCGGTCAGAAGATCTTGCTTCACCGTCGAGCCCGTCGCCGAAACGCGCTCTATGGACACACCGCTCTGCCGCGGGACGACGTACGCGCCGACGACTCCGCCGAGCAGCCCTGCGATCAACGCCGCGATCAGGATCGCGCGCCACGGGGTGCGCGCGCGCGGCTGCTCGTACAACGGCGACGGCGGCATCCACGCGGGAAGCGGATTGGTTTCGGGCGTGGCGACGGGCGCGACCGGTTCGGTTGACCCGTCAGGGTCGGTAGGCGAGACGGGTTCTGTGGTGGGCATCTCTTCCACAGGCCCCTGGCTCCATACGTGTTCGACCGGCTGCTCGCCGGATTCGGTCGGATCGATGTCGTCGCTCATCGCGGTGTTCCCTCCATGCCAAGGCTCTCGCAAACGTATGGAGACAGAGAACCACCGGGGCATGAGGCGGCACTGTGGCGCACCTTGGATGTTGCTGTGAATCGGATGGCTAGAGATTCCCAGCAAAAACCAAGCGTCGGTTAACGATGCTCTCAGGCGCGGGTGGTTGAGTGTGTTCGTCCGCCCGGTCAGGGTCTCGGCGAAACAGTGTGGCTATTTTTCCCCCAGCCCGCGTCCGTCGCCGCCGAGGCCCGGCCGGGTCCCTTTTTGCTAAACGGCCTTACGGTACCGGCGAACGGCGAGCGGCCCGAAGAGGACGACGATACCGACTCCCCATGCGATGGTCTGCAACACATATGACGTCGTGGACGTTTGCGATAGGACGCCCGCGATGTGAGGACCGAGCGCAAGCCCACGGACGGCGGACGCAGTTACGGACACGGGCTGATGCGTCGCGAAACCTTGGAGCCATCCGGGCATGAATTGCGGCGAGACGAAAACGGATGACGCGAACACAAGGGGGGCGAGGATCGGGAAGGCCGCAGCTTGTGCGCTCTCCGGATCGCCGACCAGGAGGCCGATGCTCGCGAACACCCACGAGAGCGCGTAGCCGAACAGAAGAACCAACGCGCACGCCGCAAGGAAATCGAGGATGCCGCCGTGGATACGGAAGCCAACCGCGAAGCCAACAGCAACCATCAAGATCACAACGAAGACATTGCGCCCGAGATCGGCAAGTGTCCGTCCGACGAGCAAGGCAGAGCGTGCCATCGGCAGGGAACGGAATCGCTCCATCAAACCACTCTGCATGTCGGTGGCCAACCCGATCGCAGTTCCCATCGATCCGAACACGACCGTCTGGACGAAGATCCCTGGCATAAGGTAGTCAACATAGGGAATGTTGCCCGGCACTCGTAGGGCCTTCCCGAACACGAAGCGGAACATGAGGACGAAGATCACCGGCTGGATGGTGGAGAAAACCAGGTACTGCGGAACACGGGGTAGCGCGCGCAGATTGCGCCATGCGATAGCCATCGCGTCCTTGATCGGACCGACGATGAGACTACGAGGCTCGTCGACCTGGATCTGGTCTGCCGTGGATAGAACGGTCATCGTGCACCTCGTGCTTTGACGGGCTCGGTTGGCGTCTCGACCGCCGCATCCTCGGCGTGATGTCCCGTGAGAAGAAGGAACACATCGTCAAGGCTCGGCTCGCGCACGCCCAGCGTTGCGGGCGGCAGGTTTTCCGTGTCGAGCTTGCGCAGTGCCTCGATCAGGACGGTTGGACCATCCGCTGCGAAGCGGACGATATTGTCCTCTCGATCGGGCTTCGTTTTCAGCGTGCGCGAAAGCATCTCCTGCGCATCGATCGCGCTCTTCCCTTCCGGCCAGCTCATCTCGATGACGGTGCTGCCGAGGCGCGCCTTCAGCTTCGCCGGCGTGTCCTTCGCGATGACCTGCCCGCCATCGATCACGGCGACCTCTTTCGCGAGTAGGTCAGCTTCTTCGAGGTACTGCGTCGTCAGAAGAACCGTCGCGCCTTCGTTTGTCAGCTCGCGGATCGTCTCCCAGAGCGCGCGCCTGCTCTGCGGGTCCAAACCGGTCGTCGGCTCGTCCAGGAAGAGCACGGGCGGGCTGTGCATCAATGCGGCGGCGACGTCCAACCTACGACGCATCCCGCCGGAGTACGTTTTGATCGTGCGGTCCGCCGCATCGGATAGATCGAATCGTTCGAGCAAGGCGTCCGCGCGCGGCACGTACCGCTCCTTCTGCATGTGCGTGAGCTTGCCCATGAGGCGCAGGTTCTCTCTGCCGGTCAGGTTTGGGTCGACGGCGGCGAACTGTCCGGCCAAGCCGATGCGATAGCGCACCGCAGCCGGCTCCTTCACGACGTCATGCCCGAGCACGACCGCGCGTCCGGCTGTGGGACGCAGGATCGTCGACAAGATCCTGATCGCAGTGGTCTTCCCTGCGCCGTTCGGGCCAAGCAGCCCGAAGATCTCGCCCTGGGGAACCTCGAAATCGATCCCCTTCAGCGCTTCGACAGTCCCGAAATTCTTGGTGAGGCCTTCGACGACGATCGCCGGTTCAGTCATGGCCGGCATCCTCGCACATGTATTTTGAGTTTGTCAAGTTTCTGAATGTTCAACTATTGGACTACCGCAAGGAATTGCTGTATCCTGAACTCGTGGCAAGCACGCGTCCCTCATCGAAAGAAGCCCTCGCCACCGAGGTCTGGCACCTCGTGGGCGAGAGCTTTCAGAAGCACTTCCGCAGCGCGGCTTCGATCCTCCAGCAGAACGGACTGACACCGGGGCACTTGAAGGTGCTCATGCTGCTCTCCCCTGGGGAAGCGATGCCGATGGGATCGCTCGCCCAAGGCCTTTCCTGCGACGCGTCGACGATGACCTGGTTGATCGATCGGCTGGAGGAGCGAGGGCTTGTTGAGCGAAAGGGCCTCCCGTCGGATCGCCGAGTGAAAACGGTCGTGTTGACGCCGCAAGGGCTCAAGACCTCCGCCCTCGTCAAGAAACGCTTGTACAAACCCCCGGCCGAGTTGCTGGACCTCGACGAAGAAACGCTGGAACGCATCCGAGAGGTCTTCAAAGCGAGCGCGCCGGAAGACGACGCGGCTGCGGTCTCGGCCGGCACGTAGCAGTCCAAGGAAATCGATGAAGACCGAGCGAGCCACGCCACTTGCGTCGCCTCCTTTCGCCACCGACAGGGACGGAAGCGAGCCGGTCATAACCGTGCGCGAGCTGACCAAGAAGTATGACGATCTGGAAGCAGTTCGCAACGTCAGCTTCGATGTCTCGCCCGGTGAGATCTTCGGTTTCCTCGGCCCGAACGGCGCGGGTAAGTCGACGACCATCAGCATCCTCTGCACGCTGCTGCATCCGTCGGCAGGACGCGCGACCGTCGCCGGCTTCGACGTGGAAGCGCAGCAACTCGAGGTTCGGCGCCGCATCGGTTTGGTGTTCCAAGACACAACGCTGGACGAGTACCTCACCGCCGAAGAGAACCTTCGCTTCCACGCGGAGCTTTACGGCGTGCCGCGCGCAACAATCCCCGGCCGCGTCGAGCAGATCATGGGCATGGTCGGATTGTGGGACCGGCGAGACAGCCTGGTCCGAACATTCTCGGGCGGGATGAAACGACGGCTGGAGATCGCCCGTGGCTTGCTCCACTCACCACGAGTCCTCTTCTTGGATGAGCCGACCGTCGGGTTGGACCCACAGACCCGCGAGCACATCTGGAGCTACATCAGCGAGCTGCGTCGCAAAGAAGACATCACGATCTTCATGACGACGCACTACATGGACGAAGCCGAATACTGCGATCGCATCGCGATCATCGACAACGGCGAGATCGTCGTGTCGGGTACGCCCGATGAGCTGAAAGCGCTCATTGGGAAAGATCGAGTGTCGATCCGGACCGAGGACGATGAGGCAGCGATCGCCTCACTGCGGGAACGCTTCGGCGTGGAGGCCACGATCAGCGAGGGGGCCGTCACGGTTCACGTGCCGGACGGCGAGACGTTCGTGCCGCGTCTGTTCAAGGAACTCGGGGTCGGGATCCGGGCGGTCAGCGTCGCGCGGCCGTCGCTCGACGACGTCTTCATGACGTTCACCGGCCGGACCATCCGCGACGCCGAGTCGTCGAACGCCGACCGCCTGCGGCAGATGCCGTGGATGCGGATGCGGGGGCGCTGATGGCGACCATCGCAGATGTTGCGTCCGTCCGGATCGCCGGCGGCCGCTTCGTCGACGATCTCCGGGCGATCGAGATCGTGTGGCGCCGCGAGCTGATCCGTTTCACGCGCAGCCGCGCGCGCGCGATCACATCGCTGATCCAGCCGATCGTCTTCCTGTTCATCCTCGGCACCGGGTTGTCCCCGCTCGTGAAAGCGCGCGCAGGGGGCATCGACTTCCGCACCTTCATCTTCCCGGGCGTGCTCGCGATGACGGTTCTTTTCACGTCGATCTTCTCCGCGGTGTCCATCGTGTGGGACCGCGAGTTCGGATTCCTGCGCGAGATGCTCGTTGCGCCGGTGCGTCGCGGCGCCGTCATCTTCGGGAAAGCCCTCGGTGGCGCGACCGTCGCCACGATCCAAGGCGTCATCATGCTGCTGCTCGCCGGTCTCGTTCATCTCCCGTATTCGCCGTTGATGCTGATCACCATCACGGCTGAGATGGCATTGCTCGCGACGGTCCTTACGGCATTCGGCGCCATGATCGCGAGCCGGATGCAACAGGTCGAGTCCTTCCAGGTCGTCATGCAGCTGTTCGTGATGCCGCTGTTCTTCTTGTCGGGTGCCGTGTTCCCGATCACCTCATTGCCGGCGTGGCTCGGCGTCCTGACGAAGATCGACCCGCTTACCTACGCGGTCGACGCGATCCGTCGAACGATCTTCGCGCACGCACACGTGCCCGTCGCGGCGATACGCTCGCTCGCGCCGGGCGTCACCTGGGGCACGTGGCGGCTGCCGACCCTGTTCGAGCTCGCCATCGTCGCCGTGCTCGGCACCATCATGATGACGCTCGCGATCAACCGTTTCGCGAAGACCGAATAACGCTATCGTTCCTCCCGTCCGTTGATGGGGGGCACCATGACGAGCAGCATCCTCGACACCGCCGAGCGGCTCTGGAACGGCGAGATCGCGATCGAAGAAGCGCATCCATTAGTCGACCCACTGCGCACGACCGGCGCGTATGAAGAGGTTGCGACCGACACGATCTTCATGGCGACGCTTGCGAACATCAACGCGTTCCGGACGGAGGACGGGCTGGTGCTCGTGGACACGGGCTTGTTCGCGCTTGCGAAGATGCATCACGAGCGGCTTCGTACCTGGGATAGCGCGCCCCTGAATATCGCCGTGTATTCGCACGGCCACGTCGATCACATCTTCGGTGTACCTCCTTTCGACGAGGAAGCGTCGGCCAACGGCTGGCCGGCCCCGCGCGTCATCGCGCACGAGGCGATGCCGGCACGCTTCGACCGATACGTGCTCACGGCGGGCTACAACTCGATCGTCAACCAGCGGCAGTTCGGCTTTCCGCAACCCGTGCCGTGGCCGACATCGTTCCGCGACCCCGACGTCTTGTACCGAGACGTCCATCGCATCGACGTCGGCGGCGAGACCTTCGAGATGCATCACGCGCGCGGCGAGACAGACGATCACACGTGGACGTGGGTGCCGTCGCGCAAGATCCTGTGCTCGGGCGACATGTTCATCTGGGCGACGCCGAACTGCGGCAACCCACAGAAGGTGCAGCGCTACCCGGCGGACTGGGCGCGCGCGCTCCACGAGATGATCGCGCTGGAACCGGAAATCTTGCTCCCCGGCCACGGCTTCCCGGTGATCGGGAAGGCGCGCATCAAGCAGGCGTTATCGGATACGGCCCATCTTCTCGAGCACCTTCACGATCGCACCGTCGAGATGATGAACGCCGGTGCGTCGCTGGACGCGATCCTGCACGACGTGAAACCGCCGGCGGATCTGATCGAGAAGCCGTATCTCCGCCCCGTCTACGACGACCCGGAGTTCATCGTGCGAAACGTATGGCGCCAGTACGGCGGCTGGTACGACGGGAACCCGGCCCACTTGAAGCCGGCGCCGTTCGCTGAGATGTCGCGCGAGATCGCGTCGCTGAGCGGCGGCGCTGCGCGTCTCGCGGATCGGGCGAGAGAGCTGACGGCTTCGGGAAACGTGCGGCTCGCCGCACACCTCGTGGAGCTGGCCGCGGCGGCGGCACCGAACGATCGAGACGTGCACGCCGCGCGCGCGGACGTGTTTGAAAGGTTCGCCGCTGCGGAGCCGAGCGTGATGGCGAAAGGTATCTATCGGTGGGCCGTCAGGGAGTCTCGCGAGAAGGGCCTTTGATTCAACAGTCGATCGCTGGGCGGACTGCCTCGCAGATCGCAGCCATCGAGACGAGATCGAGCCTAACCATAGTGGCGCGTGAAGAAGTGGGCCGTTTACTAGGAACTTTGCCGGGACGAGGGCCTGGGAGCCGAACGCGCCGGCCCGTAGGGCCGGCGCGTTCGACGTTGAGCCTGGATCAGCGCTTGATGATCACGTTGTCGACAGCCACGCCTGTGTACGGCGGGAACGAGACAAGTTGGTCGCTCGTTAGGCGGAACCTCACGTACAGCGTTCCCTTCGGCACGACGAACTGCGTCGACACCGTCGTGAAGTTCGGCCAGGCTGGGTTCTTCCCTGCGACCGCGGTCGCCGAGTGCCACAGCTTGCCTCCGATCGACCAGTCCAGAGTGAAGAAGTCACAGCACGCCTCGGTATCGAGCCGCTGATCCCACTGGATCTTGATAAGGCTCTCCGCCGGCACATTCACGCCCGACGACGTCAACGTTGCTGTGGCCTGGTTCGTGTAGGGCGTGAGCTGGAAGCTGTTGCTCGAGCCGCTGCCCGGGGGCAACCGCCGCCACGCTTCGGCGGGCGACGTCGAGCTCGACGTCCATCCCTGATCGCTGGTCTCGAAGTCGAACGACCCGAGCAGCTTGCCGAGGAACGGCGGTAACGGCTTAGCAGGCGCCGCAGGCCCCTGCTTCGGAGCAGGCCCGAAGCGGTAGCTCCACGCCCCACGACCGTACGCCGCCGCGATGAGCAGGTTCGGGTCGCCCGGAGCCATGTGCACCGTGAACACAGGAGCAGCAGGAAGACCGTTCCCGAGGAGCTGGTAGTGGCAATCCGTTGCGCACGACTCACCTTCGGGCGAGATGAAAACGCCGATGTCCGTCGCGACTATCACCTGAGAGCCGCGGCGCGTCACCCAGTTAGCCGGCATGTTCGGTAGGTCGCCCGAGATATCGGTGAAGTGATCGCCGGCGTCGCGCGACACGAAGACGTGGCCGCGACCGACGTTCGCGTTCTTGTCGAGGAAGTTCGGTGGCGTCCACCGGGCTTGGTAGCCGCCGACCGACACGTACACCGACCTGGGATCAGACGGGTCGATCGAGATCCCAGTGATGTAACGGTTCGGCAACCCGATCGCCCGAGCACGATGCCACCCGTTCGAGGAGTAGCGCGCCGGCCTCTTGCTCCCACCGACGTTCGTGACCAAGCCGCTCTGGAACCCGACCGGCGAATTGAGGGGCGCGCAGACGTTGCAGAAGCCGACGTAGGAGTTCGCGCCGTACAGGTCGATCGCCGTCATCGAGTTCACAGGATCGGTAGCGCTCGCCGTCGCACTTGCGGAACCGAAGTGCAGCCGCGTGCCGAGGTCGAACACCTTCTTCCAATCATTCGCCGACGTCCCCGACCCGGAGCCGGTTTCGACGATCTGGCGCCCGGCGACCTCGAGATGGCGGGCATCCAACGGGTCCATCACGAACGGCGTGGAGAATTGTCCGTCCGTGATCGGCGGGCTCATGCCGCTCCACGTGTACCCGCCGTCGTTGGTGGCCGACATCGCACCGCCGACGTACTCCTCGTACGCAACGTTGCCGTTGTTCGGGTCGACGGCGACGAAGAATCCGTCTCCACCGATCGTCTCGATGATGCGGCCCTTCTGGACGACCCTGCCGTCCCGCACGACGTTCACGATCTTCGCCGAACCATTGTCCTGCAAGCCCATCCAAACCGTGCCGTCCTTCGCGCGCGCAACGTCGTAGGGCAGCAGCGTGTTGAACCCGCGGTTGGCGCCGTCGCCCCAGTTGGCGTTGGAGAAGTCGGCTCCTGTGAGCACCGACTGCTTGTAGGCACCACCGTCGTTACCCACGACGAGTGTCACGCCGTCGCGCGTCGGGATGATGATCCCATCGTGCTGGTCGGGGTGCGTCGTCGTCTCGTGGAGAAGCGCCTCCGTCCCGTTGGTCGGACACGGAAGGCTCAGGTTCGTGACGCCGACCAGCCCTTGCACGATATCGCCGGCGTTCAGTATCGAAACGCATGTCGTTCCTGCGAAGTACCGCCCGATGACTTTGAACGCGGTCGGACCCAAGAGCGGGGCGCCGGTATTCACGTTCTCCCAGACCTCCTCGAGACCGAAGAACATGCGCGTGGGCGCACCGGTTACCGCGTCGGTCTGCGTGGGGTCGGGCTTGATCCATTCGTTGTACCAAGACTGCACTCCGGGCCCGTATCCACCGGCCAGCGCTTCGGACGGCGTCAACGCGGAACCGGTGCCCGGCGCTTCGAGCTCGTTCGCATCGGCCATCAAGACCCACGTCTGGCCCCAGTCGCGCGACACATAGATGCCGTTGAGGGCCGTGGGGAGAGGGCAGATCGGGTACGCGCCGCCGAGTGGATGGGCGGGCAGGAGCGGCTTCACCTGGTTGCAGGCCTGGTCGTATGTATCGCCCGGGGCGTCGATAGCAGGAAGGCCGTTCCGCACGAGGACGGCGTCCTGCACCTCCGCGTAGACGATGTTGTGATCCTGCGCCGGGCCGGTCGCCTCTCCCAGCTCTGTGCGCCCGATGCGCGCTTGGCTCGGGAAGCCGACAGTAGAGAGCTTCACGAATGTGCCAGGCGCTCCGGTGTCGGAACGGAAAAGGCCGTTGTACGCGGACTGGATGGAGCCGTCCGGGTTCGCGCGATTTCCACCGCGCCACCCCACGGCGGCCAGCACGCGGCCACCCTTCTCGTTCGTCTTTCCGCCCGGCGCCATGACGACGACGTCGGTGACCTCGTTGGCTAGCAAGCAGGCTTTGACCCTGTTCGACTTCCCCGCGCACGAACCGGTGGGGAGCTTCACGTTCGCGAAGGACCGGCCGCCGTCCGCCGAGCGATACAGGCCGCTCCCCGTCGCGGCGTATACGAGATTCGGATGCGCCTTATCGACGGCGATGTGGAAACCGAATGCCTCGTCGGGGATGCCGCTCGAATGGATCCAATGCCTGCCCGTGTCGGTTGTGTAGTAGGCACCTGCGCCTTCGCGGCTGTAGCGACCGAAAGAACCGTCGCCGGTCAGTGCGATGATCGTCCCGCCGCCGTACGGCGTGTACCCCACCGCGCCGACAACCTGAGTTGGAAGTGAATCGCCGATGGAGGTCCAATTCGAGACCGACGAGTCTGTCATCCACACGCCGCCGTATGAAACGGAGGCGAGCAGCGTGTCGGGATAATTCCGGTCGCTTCGGGGAACGTACGCGAAGCCTGTGATCCGGCCCGCCAGGTCGACGAGTCCGTTGGTGTTTACCGAACTGTAGCCCGGGTCGCTCGATTCGAGGGGGCCGGCGCCGATCGGCTCCCACATGTGGATGTTCTCCGCCGCCCTGTTTTGAGAAAGGGCGGCCTTCTGGTCCAAGGCTGAGAGGAACGCGCCGGCGGGCACGAAGCCGTCAGGCGCCGTCCGGATCGCGTCTCGCTGAAGCGCCATCGCTTCGAGGTCTTCCAGCGATTCGGGGTGCAGGTCGTTCAAGCAGACGGAGGGAGCATTCGCCTTCCCCGCTTCACCGGCATCCCGCCCAGAGGCCGCCTCTCTTTCAGCATCTGCCGGCCGAAAGCCGGCAGGACAGCCAGCGGCTCTCGTCTCCGTCTTCGGCGCGAACGCGAACAACGCCAGAACGACGGTGGCGACGAGAGGGGTTACGGTCCGCCGTGAATAAAGCAGTCTGGTCATGCCTGTCCATCCTTCGTGTGAATGGGCTACGTCGCGCCCCTGGTAGGAGCAGCGTCGTCAGGGGCCCCGCGCCCGAGTGACAGGCTCTTCGCTATGCCGCTATTGATTTCCTGCCGGACGAATGTCCGCTTTTGCCGTTAGAGGATGGCTCCCTCCATCTGCAGCAGGGCTTCTTTCATCGGCAGGCCGCCGCCGTACCCGCCGAGGCCGCCGCCGGTTCGCAGGACGCGATGGCACGGCACGATCACCGGGATCGCGTTCCCGCCGAGAGCATTGCCGGCCGCGCGCGTCGCGCGCACATTGCCGGCCTTCTGAGCCATCTCGCGATAAGACGAGACAGCGCCGTAGGGGATGCGGGCGGTCGCCTTCAGCACCCGCAGGGCGAAGCCGTGCGAAAGCTGCCAATCGAGGCCGACGTCGAATGACCGCCGCTTGCCTTCGAAGTACTCATCCAGCTGCTTGCGCACCGCGTCGAGACGTTTCGGCGATTCGAACATCCGCGGCGAGACCTTGCGGGCGAGCTCTTCCAGCGTCTCGTTCTGGTCGTAGCCGTGCAACGACAGCTGGACGACCCCTTTGGGCGTCGACGCAACCAGCAGCTCGCCGAACGGCGAATCGACACGCGCGAACACCACGTCCACGAGGTTCTCCTTCTCGGCAGCCTTCACGAATCTCGCAGCCCCTTGCGCAGCGGCCTCACCGACCGGCGCGCGCCGTGCGCGCGACAAGATCTCATCAACAGCAGCCATCACGTCATCATCCCTTTCAGCTTCTTCAATCCTTCGCGCACGTTCTGTCGAGCAGCCTCCTCGGAGCACTCGATGATCTGCGCGATCTCCTTGTAGGGCAGGCCGTTCGCGTACCGCTGCACGATCGCCGCGCGTTGCTTGTCCGGCAGCGCGCGCACCAAGTCCCACAGCGCATGATCCTCTGCGTGGGAGCTGCGCGAGGGCTGCTCGGGCAGATCGTCCACCGGCATCGCGCGGCGAACGCGACCCCGATGCGAGTCCATCGCCTTCCGGTACGCGATCGTCAGCACCCACGATTTCAGGTTCGTTCCATTGCGCAGCCCCGGGTACGCCCGCAGCGCAGATAGGAACGTTTCCTGGAACGCGTCGTCCACATCGTGCGGCGCGACGAATCCCGTCAGGAACCGGTACACCTCCTCGCGGTGACCATCGAGGAACGCCTGGAACGGTGGAGGCCTCACATGAGTAGAACGCGCGCGCGGCACGGAACGTGAGGTGCTTATTTACTTCCGCGATCGAGCAGCCGTGCGATCAGGTTCTTCTGGATCTCGATGGTGCCGGCGCCGATCGCCAAGCCGCGCACGTCGCGGAACATGCGCTCGACGGGGAACTCGCGCGTGTACCCGTACCCGCCGTGGATCTGGATCGCTTCGTTGGCGACCTCTTGCGCGACGACGTTCGCGTACCACTTCGCTTGCGCGATCTCGAGTGCCGGCGTCGGCTGGTCGTGCCCGGCGGCGTCGGCCTTCGATGCCGCTCGCCAAACCATCAAGCGCGCGGCCTCAACCTTGGTCGACATCTCTGCGAGCTTCCAACCGATCCCTTGGAGATCGATGATGCGCTTCCCCCCGACTTTGCGCTCCTGCGCGTAGCGGATCGACTCGCGGAGCGCGCCCGCAGCGACGCCGACGCACATCGCCGAGTTCCCGAGCCGCTCGTGATTGAACTGCGACAGGATCGTTCGCATCGCGCGCCCTTCGGCGTCGCCCTCCATCACGATGTCCGTGTCCGGGACGAGCACGTCGTCGAACGCCACCTCCGCTTCGGGCACGCCGCGCAAGCCCATCTTCTTGTGCACCTTCGACACGCTGACGCCCGGCGCCGTTGCGTCGACCATCACGGCACCCATCGCACGCTCACCGGCTTCGGGGAACCGCGTCACGACGAAGTAGGCCTGCGCCTTGTGCCCGGCGGTGATCATGTTCTTGTACGCGTCGAGCTTCCACGCGTCGCCGTCCCGACGGATGCGCGCGCGCATGCTCATCGCGTCGGACCCGGCGTCGGGCTCGGTCATGCCGATCCCGATCAAGCACTCGCCTGCGGCGACGCGCGGCAGGAAACGCTCACGCTGCTCGTCGTTGCCGAAGTTGGCGATCGCGCGCGGCGGACCGTTCAGATGCAGCTGGCACAGCACGGCCGTCGACAAGCAGACGGCACCGAGCTCTTCAAGAACGAGTGCAGCCTCGAGGTCGCCCAGCCCGAGCCCGCCGTACTCCTCCGGCACGGTGATGCCCGTGAATCCTTGCTTCGCAAGTATCGCGAGGTTCTCTTCCGGGTACTCCTCGTTCTCGTCCCAGCGCGAAGCGCGCGGCCGGAACTCGCGGTCGGCCAGCTCTGCGGCGAGCGAGCGCAGATCCTGCTGTGGTTGCGTCAGCGTGATGTCCATCGGCGTCCGCCGAAGGATATTCGACGCAGCGGGCGGCGGGCCTTCTAGAACGGCGACGGTGCGGGTTGGTCGAGCAGCTTGCCGTCCCGCATCCGCAGGCGTCGGGTCGCGCGCGTGGCGACTTCGTCGGCGTGCGTCACCAAGACCACCGTGACGTCACGCTCCTGCGAGAGCTTCCGCAAGATGGCGACCACTTCATCCGCCGTCTGGCTGTCCAAGTTCCCCGTCGGCTCGTCGGCGAGCAGCACACGCGGCTCGTTCGCGAGCGCCCGCGCGATCGCAACGCGCTGCTGCTCGCCACCGGAGAGCTTCGACGGGAGGTGCTTCGAGCGGGTCGCCAGACCCACCTGTTCCAACAGGTCTGTACCGCGCGCGCGACGCTTCCCGTGGTTGAGGCCGATGGGCACCATCGCGAGCTCGACATTCTCTTCTGCCGTGAGCGTCGGAATCAGGTTGAAGCTCTGGAAGATGAAGCCGATATCGCGGCTTCGAACCTTGGTGAGGTCGCCCTGACCGAGCTTCGTCAGCTCGCGGCCGTCGAAGGACAGAGAGCCGCCGGTCGGC
>Ga0070707_100002911_pt1 | contig 16257 bp, 15 predicted proteins | sample KBSK5502metaG_FD_65468 | JGI IMG/M metagenome (GOLD analysis project Ga0070707, IMG submission 65468) | Corn, switchgrass and miscanthus rhizosphere microbial communities from Kellogg Biological Station, Michigan, USA - KBS K5-50-2 metaG | ecosystem: Host-associated > Plants > Roots >... | reverse complement strand
CTCACCCGGAGCAAGATGTTCTGCGGCTGCTCGACCGCCTTCGGGGCGCCACCGAACACCAATGTCTGCCCCGTCTGCCTCGGCCTGCCGGGGGCGCTTCCGGTTCCCAATGGGCACGCGATCCGCCTGGCGGCGCGCGCGGCACTCGCCCTCGGGTGCTCGGTGGAGAGGCGCAGCGTGTTCGCCCGGAAGAACTATTTCTATCCCGACCTGCCCAAGGGGTATCAGATCACCCAGTTCGACGAGCCGCTGGCCGTGGGGGGGGCGCTCGAGTTCGAGTCGCCCGAGCGGGGTCGGATCCGCTGCGGCGTGACCCGGCTCCATGTCGAAGAGGACGCCGGCAAGCTGATCCACGATCGCTATCCCGGGAAGACCGCCGTGGATCTGAACCGCGCGGGCACCCCGCTGGCCGAGATCGTGAGCGAGCCGGACCTCCGCTCGCCGGGCGAGGCCCGCGCCTATCTCACCACGCTCAAGCAGATCCTCGTCTACGCCGAAGTGAGCGATTGCAGCATGGAGCAGGGGAGCCTTCGGGTGGACGCCAACCTCTCCGTTCGCCGCGCGGGCGACCCCAGTCTCGGCACCAAGTGCGAGGTCAAGAACCTGAACAGCTTCGCGAACGTCGAGCGGGCGCTCGAGGCGGAACGCGACCGGCAGGTAGCGCTGCTCGGGACGGGCCAGCGCGTGGTCCAGTCGACCCTGCTGTTCAACGCGGGGACGGGCCAGGTGAAGCTGCTCCGCTCGAAGGAAGAGAGCCACGACTACCGCTACTTCCCCGATCCGGATCTGCCGCCGCTGGTGCTCTCCAGGGCGTGGATTGAAGAGCAGCGCGCGGTCCTGCCCGAGCTACCGGACGCCAAGCGCGACCGGCTCGCCGCCAGATACGGCGTCACCGTCTATGCCGCTGGTGGGCTGGCCCGCGAGCGGGTGATCGCCGATTACTTCGAGGCGGTGGTGGCGGCGGGGGCGGATCCCAAGGATGCTGCCAAGTGGGTAACCGGTGATGCCATGACCGGCTACAACGAGGTCGGCCGATTCGTCGTGCCGCCGGCCCGGCTGGCGGAGCTGATCGCGCTGGTCGCCGCCAATGTCGTGAGCGGCCAGGCCGCCAAGAAGGTGTTCACCAGTCCCAAGCTCGCGGATCCCTCGGCGGGATCCGTCCGGTCCGTCGCCGAGACGCTGGGCTTGACCCAGGTGAGCGACACGAGCGCTCTGGCCGGCTGGGTGGACGAGGTGCTCACCGCGAATCCGAAGGAAGTCGAGCGCTATCGCGCCGGCGAGGCCAAGCTGATCGGCTTCTTCGTGGGGCAGGTGATGAAGAAGAGCCAGGGGAAGGCGGATCCCAAGGGGGTGCAGCCGGTGCTGGTCGAGCGACTGAACAGCAAGTGAACGGTGAACAGTGAACAGGGAACAGCGAACAGGGGGCTCCGATCGCCACCGGAGCCCCCTGTTTACTGTTTACTGTTCACGCAGTTTGGTGAGGCTCATCGGATCCACCGTAATATTCCCGTACCTCGCAATCCAGTGCAGGTGCGGTCCCGTCACCCGGCCGCTTTGTCCCACGCGCCCGATGATCTGTCCCCGCGCCACCGTGTCGCCCTGGGCCACTTCCACCCGGCTCAAGTGGAAGTATCCGGTCACCAGCCCCTCGCCGTGGTCCACGTACACCACGTTGCCCGCGAGGTAGAACCCGCCCACCAGCGCCACCACGCCCGCGTTCGCTGCCCGGACCGGCGCGCCCACCACGCCGGCGAAGTCGGTGCCGAGATGCCGGCTCTGCACCTCGCCGTTGAGCACGCGGCCGGCGCCGAACGGGCTCGTCACCCGGCCGGGCCGCGGCGGCCGGAACGGCGCGGACCAGAGTCTCGCCGTCTCGTGCGCCGCACGGGAGACGGATCGGGCGTGGTCGATCTCCTCCCGGATCCGGCGCTGCGAAGCCGTGTCCGGCTTCGCGTACTTGCTCGCAACCTGGAGCCGCTCGCTCCGATATGCTCCCTCGCTCACCCGGATGGTCACGGTAACGCTGTCGCCGGCCGCCGCCGTGGATGGACGCAGCGTCACGACCAACGAATCCGGTCCTTCGATCGGCACACCGATGACCGCGGTGAACCCGCCTGTCGGGTCGGCGTGGAAGTGGAGCGGCTCATCCGCCGCCCGGCCTCCGAGCGACGCGATCTCGCTGCCAGGCGCGGGACGGACCGTGATCGTCCCGACGGTACCGCGCACCAGCACGACGGGGCGGGTCGTGGCGGTGAAGGAGATCGGCGACGGAGTCTGGGCGGCGAGCGGCGCGGCGAGCGCGAGGACCCCGGCCACGGCGGCGAGCGAGGCTCGGCGGATCACCCGTCCGACGCGGCCAGAAGGCGGGGTGACGGCGCGGCACCCTCCGGTTGACGCCAGGGAAGCCGCCGTTCCAGCGTGGGCCAGTGAACGGGCGCGGTCGGTGGGAGGCCGAAGGCTTCCTCCGCGAGCTCCCGAAGGCGAGCCTTGTTCCGGCGGCCGAGGTCGCGGATTGCCTGGCGCCGGCGCTCCTTGGCGGTGGCGAGCGGCACCTCGCCCGAAGGGTCGAGGTGCCGGGCCGCCGGGTTCCGGTCGGCCAGCACGTCCACAACGTAGTCGAATGAAAGGCTGAGGTGCCGCTCGACGTCGGCGTCGGTGAGATCCCACCGGCTCACTTCGCGGGCCGCCTGGGCGGCGCGCTGCCAGCTGTCGGTTTCCGTCAGGCGCACCATGCCGCGAAAGAGCCGGCGGTTGGTGCGCACGCTGAACAGCGTGGGCGAAATGATGCGGTCGAGATGCTGGTCCGCGTGGGCGTGATTGACCAGGATGACGTCCTTCGCCGCCTTGGCGTAGGCGTCGCCCAGGTGGAGCTCCACCCGCGTCTCCCAGTAGGAATGGCCGAAGGACGCGGTGCTGCTCGTCACCATGAGCTGGCGGGGAACGAAGTAGTTGTGCGCGATGGTGTCGGCGGCGAGGTGCGCGAGATAGCCGAAGCCGAACGCCCGCAGCGCGTCGCTGCCGGCGAGGTCGTGGATCTCCTGGCCCACGTGCCAGAAGTGACAGTGCCGTCCGACCGGAGCGTATTTCTTCGCGATGGAGGAGTCGGCGGCGATGTTGCCGTAGAGGAAATCGAAGGGGAACGCCCGCAGGAGATCGGCCACCGGCGACGGGAGCAGCCGCAGGTGGCCGAGCACCGATTCGGCGAGGTAGATGTGGGTGCCCGGGGTCCAGGCGTGGGCGTCGCCGGGCAAGCAGAGGGCGACGACGCCGAGCGCGAGAAGCGCGGCCGCCAGGCGCCGCCAGCTCATCGGCGGCCGGGCACGAGCAGGCGGCGTATGCGGCCGAGCACTCCGTTGCCCCGGCGCACGGACCGAAGCGCCGCCGCGACGTCGAGCGCGGTCTCTTCCACCTCTTCGTGCACCACATCGTAGAGCGTCTCGAGATCCGCGAGCCGGGTCTGAATGCGGTCGGCCCCGCGGATCACCTGGCGCCGCAGGCGGCGGCTGGTCTGGGCGAACGCGCCGGCCTCGTGGCGGACCAGCGCGAGCAGCTCCTGGCTCTGTTCCGTGAGCTGACGCAGGCCCTTGAGCGACCAGGCGAGATCCTCCTCGAGACCCTGGATCACCCGGCTCAGCTGCTGCACGGGCTCGACTAGGCGCGAGGCCACGACGATCACGCCGACCGCGATGGCCACGAACGAGAGGGCCACCACGAGGAGCGAGAGTGCCACGGTGCGGCCTACCCATCCCGCTTCCACGGCGGCCTGCCAGATGACGATCGTCAGGAGCATACGCCAAGCCACTCCAGCCAAGGTGCGTGAAAGGTAAAGCTAATGCGCCAATCCGCTTGACGCCCCCTCTGGCTCCGCGCAGCTTTGGCCATGCCTCTACGCTTTTCGGTCCGCGGCGGCCGTCCCTTGCGCGGCACGGTCCGCCCCTCGGGCAACAAGAACGCGGCGCTCCCTATTCTGGCGGCCACGCTGCTGGCAGACGGCCCCGTCGATCTCGACAACATCCCCCGCATCCGTGACGTCGAGACGATGCTGGCTTTGCTGGCCGACCTCGGCGCCGCGGTCGAGTGGACGGGGCCGAACGCCGTCCGGGTGGACGCGGGCAGCGCGCGGCCCAAGCCGCTCGACCCCCAGCTCTGTGCGCGGATCCGCGCGTCCATTCTGCTCGCCGGGCCGCTGCTGGCCCGCTTCGGACAGGTGATCCTGCCGCCGCCCGGCGGCGATGTCATCGGCCGCCGGCGGGTGGACACGCATTTTCTCGCGCTCGAGCAGCTCGGCGCGTCGGTCACCGTGGGCGATCGTTACGAGCTCGAGGCCAAGGGGCTGCGGGGCGGCGACATTTTCCTCGACGAGCCCAGCGTCACCGGCACCGAGAACGCGCTGATGGCGGCGGTTGCGGCCAAGGGGCGGACGGTGCTGCGGAACGCGGCGAGCGAGCCTCACGTGCAAGACCTCGCCCGCTTCCTGGTCGCCCTGGGCGCGGCGATCGACGGCATCGGCACCAACGTGTACGTGATCGACGGCGGCCGCCCGCTCCGGGGCGTCGCCTACGTTATCGGACCCGATCACATCGAGATCGGCAGTTTCGTCGGTCTAGCCGCCGTCACCAACGGTGAAGTCACCATCGACCCGGTGCGGCCCGAGGATCTCCGCGCCACGCTGCTCGGCTTCGACCGTCTCGGCATCAGGCCCCGCGTGGACGGAACCCGGCTGATCGTCGACGCGGGCCAGGAACGCCGGGTCCGTCCCGATCTGGGCGGGCACGTGCCCAAGCTCGAGGACGGGCCCTGGCCCGCCTTTCCCGCCGACCTCATGTCCACCACCATCGTTGCGGCGACCCAGTGCGCCGGCATGCTGCTCGTCTTCGAGAAGATGTTCGAGTCCCGGCTCTTCTTCGTGGACAAGCTGATCGGGATGGGCGCCCAGATCGTCCTCTGCGATCCGCATCGGGCCGTGATTTCGGGTCCCGCCCGGCTCAAGGGGGGCACCGTGGACTCGCCCGACATCCGGGCGGGGATGGCGATGCTGCTCGCCGCGCTCGCCGCCGAAGGGCGGAGCACCATCTACAACGTGGGCCAGATCGAGCGCGGGTACGAGCGGGTGGACGAGCGGCTTCGCGCGCTGGGCGCGGAGATCGACCGGGTGGAAGACTAGCCGTGAGCGGTGGCGCCGCGGGCCGGACGCCGCCAAGCGCCGCGGTGCCGCCCGCGACCGAGCCTCCTGTCCTCCTCGCCGAAACCCCGGTGCCGGGCGCCGTGCCGCGCTATGAGATCCCGGGTTGGCGGGATCGCTTCGGCGTGGTCGCGGGGATCACGGCGCGAGGGTCCGGACCGGGGCCCGGCTTCGACCTTGGCCTCTGGACCCGGCAGCCGGTCGAGGAGGTCATGGGCCGCTGGCGTGAATTCCGCGGCGCCGAGCCCGGCTTCCGCGCGTTCGTGATGGCGCACCAGGTCCACGGGACGCTCGTCGCCGCCCACTCCGGCCCGGGCGGCTGGATCATTCTCGAGGGAATCGACGGGCACGTGACGGTTGAGGCGGGAACGCTCCTCCTCGTCACCGTCGCCGACTGCATTCCGGTCTATCTGGTGGCGCCACGAGCGAGGGCGGTGGCCTTGTTGCACGCCGGCTGGCGGGGCACCGCCGCGGGCATTCTGAGGCGGGGCGTCGAGCAGCTGACCGGGCTCGCTGGAGCGAATCCGCTAGATATCGTAATACATTTGGGCGTAGGCATTTGTGGGCAGTGCTATGAAGTTGGACATGAAGTCATGGAGGGGTGCGGTGTCGCCCACGCCGGCCCGGGTCCCTGGCGGCTCGATCTCCGCGCCCGACTCGCCGATGAGGCCCGCCGACTCGGGGTCGAGCGGGTGACCACGAGTCCCTGGTGCTCGGCCCACGACCGGCCGACCTTCTACAGCCACCGGGCCTCGGGCGGGACCGACGGTCGCATGGCCGCCTATCTCGGCATGCTGCCCGCGCCCGCCGCCGCCGGCCGGTGATTGACGCTCGCAGTCGGCCGCGCTAGTTTGTTCATGTTGTCCCGGACGGCTCCGAGTGGGGTCGTTGTGACGATGTGGGGGAGTTCCCCCACATTTTTTTTCACGCGAGTCCGATGGCACCCGACGCTGCGCTGCTCCAGCTGATTCGCGAGCATGTCGAAAGCCTCGGATTCGACCTGGCCGACCTGCGGCGCACCGGGACCCTGGAGCGCCCCATCCTCCAGCTACGGGTGGATCGTCCGGACAGCCGTCCCGGCCACGGGGTGACGGCGGACGACTGCGCGGGGATCAGCCGCTCGCTCGAGCGCCTCCTGGAATCCAGCGGCCTGGTCGGGCCGCGCTACGTGCTGGAGGTGTCGTCCCCCGGCATCGAGCGTCCGCTCCGCTGGCCCGAGCATTGGCGCCGCTTCGTGGGGCACCGGGCACGTGTACGCGCCGCCGGGCTTCCCGGGCACCCGACGGTCGAGATCGTCGGCGTGCCCGATGACGACCACGTGGTCGTCCGGCGGCCGGACGGCGAAGAGCAGACGTTGGCGCTGGCCGACGTCCGAGAAGCAACCCTCGTGCACGACTGGCCCGCGATCCGGGGCCGGGGGCGGCGCGAGTAGCGACGGGCGCACGAACGCCCACCTAGGGGAGTGAAGGATGACGAGTTCTCCGGAAATGTTGGCTGCGTTCCGCGAGCTGACGACGACGAAGCAACTGGAACGGTCCGATCTGCTGGAGCTGCTGCGCGACGGCATTCAGGCCGCCCTCGTTCGGAAGTTCGGACCCAACGTGAAGTTCGAGCTCAACGTGGACGAGCTGCAGGGGACCATCCGGATCAACCGGCTGCGTCAGGTGGTCGAGACGGTCGAGGACCCGAGCTGGCAAATCGCCCTCGAGGAGGCGCGGTACGAGGACCCGGACTTCGAGGTGGGGGACATGCTCGAGGAAGAGGTCCCCTTCGCCGAGTTCGGTCGACTCGCGGTACAGGCCGCCAAGCAACGGATCATCCAGCGGGTGCGGGAAGGCGAGCGCGCCCGGATCAGGGACGAGTTCGCCAACAAGGTCGGTGACCTCCTGTCGGGCGAAGTCCAGCAGATCGAGCGCGGCAAACTGGTCATCATGCTGAACAAATTCCGCGAGGCCGAGGCGATCATCCCCTACCGCGAGCAGAACCACCGCGAGCACTTCCATCAGGGCGACACGGTGCGCGCCGTGCTCAAGCGGCTGGAGGAGACGCCCAAGGGACCCCGGCTCATCCTCTCCCGCGGGGATCCGCTGTTCGTGAAGGCGCTCTTCAAGCTGGAGGTGCCCGAGATCCAGCAGCAGATCGTCGAGATCCGGGCGATCGCCCGCGAAGTCGGCAGCCGGACCAAGGTCGCCGTGATCTCCCGCGATGACGCGATCGATCCGGTGGGCGCCTGCGTCGGGCTCAAGGGGTCCCGGGTCCAAGCCGTGGTGAACGAGCTGGGGGGCGAGCGGATCGACATCGTGCCCTGGTCGCCCGATCCGGAGCGCTTCGCGCGGCTCGCCCTGGCGCCCGCGCGCGTGGCCAAGGTCTTCTCGGACCCGGAGAGCAAGACGATCCAGGCGGTCGTGGACGAGGACCAGCTCTCGCTCGCGATCGGGCGGAACGGCCAGAACGTGCGACTCGCCTCGGAGCTCACGGGGTGGAAGATCGACCTCTACTCCAGCCGGGAATGGCTGGAGCGCGGCGGCGAAGGGCCGCTCTTCGCGCCGCTGCCCCCCGAGGAGGAGGTCGCCTCGCACGTGACACTCACCGAGCTCAAGGGGCTGTCGCCCGAGCTGATCGCGTTGCTCAACGGCGCAGGCTACCGCGAGCTCGGCGACATCCTGGACCTCGATCGCGAGGACATCGCCAAGATCCCCGGCATGACGCCGGAGACGACCGATCAGCTGCTCGCCTTCCTGGCGGAGCTGACCGACGAGGATAACGCGGAGGACACCCGGCCGCGCGCATGAGCGGGCTGCTGGCCCTGCTCGGGCTCGGCCTGCGGGGGCGGCTCGTGGTGGTCGGTGTGAGCGGGGTGCGGGCGGAGCTCCAGGGCGGCGGAATCCGGTGTGTGGTGCTCGCGTCCGACGCGAGCCCCCGTGCCGTCGGGAAGGTGGTGCGGCTGGCGGAGGGTCGCGGCGTTCCGGTGGTTCCCGGGCCGACCGCGGCGGAGATCGGGGGCGGGCTGGGCCGGCCGCCGGTCATGGTGGTGGGCGTGCGCGACCGTGGTTTGGCCGACGGCATCCTGCAGGCGGCGCCCGGGCGTGATGTAACGGAGGATTGAGTGGTCAAGACGAGAGTGCACGATCTCGCGGCGGAGTTCGGGATTCCCCCGGAGCGGCTCCTGGGGCTCCTCAAGGAGATGAACATCTTCGTGCGGAGCCACCTGTCGACGCTGGAGCACGATCAGGTCTCCGCCGTGCGCGTGCGGTGGGAGCGGGAGAAGCGGAAACACGCCGAAGAGGCGGCGCCGAAGAAGGGCAGGCGGAAGGCGGTGAAGGCCGCCGCCCCCGAGCCGGTGCCGGTTGCGGCGGAGGCCCGTCCAAGCAAGCGGCGGCGCACCGCCGCTGAGGTCGCGCAGGCGGAGGCGCAGCAGCAAGCCGAGCGGGCGGCGGAGCTCGCCGCGCTCGAGCTGGAGCGCCCCATCGTCCACGAGCCCGAGCCCCAGCCCGCGCAATCGCTCGAGGAGCGAGCCCGGGCCCTCTTCCGGGAGCTCCCGCCCGCGCCGCCCGAGCCCGAGGACGAAACCAGCACCGCCGTCGCCGAGCCGGCGGCGGCGGCGGCGCCGAGCTTCCCGTCCACGCCGACGCGCGCACCGTTCATCCCGCCGCGGATCCAGCGCCCCGCGCCGGCCGGCGGCGGCACTCCGGGACGCTCCGGAGGCTATCCGTCCCGACCCAAGCCGGTCTTCTCCAGCAGCGGACCGTCCGCGCCCGCCCGGCCGCCGGCCGAGCGCGGGGGCGCGCCTCCAGCCCGGCAGTTCGGGCCCGACGCGGAAAAGGGGGGCGGGCGCAAGAAGGGGAAGAAAGGCAAGCGCTCGAGCGTGGATCAGGAAGCCGTGCAGGCGAACATCCTGCGCACGCTCCAGAACATCAAGGGCGGCACCGGCGGCCGGAAGGGCGTTCGCCGCTCCGACGAGCCGTCCTACCGGGAGCAGGTCGCGGGACGGCTGGCGGAGGAGCGAGAGAAGGAGAAGACCCGGATCCGGGTCAACGAATACATCTCCGTGTCCGAGCTGGCCGCAGCCATGAAGGTGCCGGCCACGCAGATCGTCCAGTTCGCGTTCAAGGAGCTGGGCATGATGGTCACGGTGAACCAGCGTCTCGACTTCGACCAGATCGAGCTGATCGCCTCCGAGTTCGGCTTCCAGGCCGTGCGGGAGGAGGAGTACGCCGCGGAGGTGGCCACGGAGGAAGTGGACCAGCCGGGCGAGCTCGCTCCGCGCCCGCCGGTCGTCACGATCATGGGCCACGTTGACCACGGCAAGACGTCGTTGCTGGACTATGTCCGGAAGACCAACGTCGTGGCGGGCGAGGCAGGCGGCATCACCCAGCACATCGGGGCCTACCATGTGACCCTGGGCGAGGGGAAGGCCATCACCTTCCTCGACACCCCGGGCCACCAGGCGTTCACCGCCATGCGTGCCCGCGGGGCCCAGGTGACCGACATCGTCGTTCTGGTCGTCGCCGCCGACGACCAGGTGATGCCGCAGACGATCGAGGCCATCAGCCACGCCCGGAATGCGGGCGTGCCGATCATCGTCGCCATCAACAAGATCGACCTGCCCACGGCGGACGTGGACAAGGTGAAGCGCGACCTGCTGCAGCAGAACGTGGTCCTGGAGGAGTTCGGCGGCAACGTGCTCTCGGCGCCGATCTCGGCGAAGAAGGGCACCGGCGTGGATCACCTGCTCGAGCAGATCCTGCTCCAGGCCGAGCTGCTCGATCTCCACGCCAACCCGACCGCACCGGCACACGGCACCGTGCTCGAGGCGACGCTCGACCCGGGCAAGGGTCCCCTGGCCACCGTGCTGGTCCAGCGAGGGACCCTGCACGTGGGGGACAACTTCATCTGCGGCAAGTTCTCCGGCCGGGTCCGCGCGCTCTACGACGAGCGCGGCAAGACGGTCAAGGAGGCCGGCCCCTCGATCCCGGTCCAGATCCTCGGCTTCGAGGGCGTCCCGTCCGCCGGCGACTCGTTCGCCGTCGTCACCGACGCCGTCGAGGCGCGCGAGATCGCGCAGAAGCGCCAGCGGCTCGAGCGCGAGGCGCAGAACCGGCGGAGTCAGCGGGGCGGTACGCTCGAGGACATCAGCCGGGCGCTCAAGGAAGGCGAAGTCTCGAACCTCCGCATCATCATCAAGGCCGACCAGGGCGGTCCCGCGGAAGCCCTGGCCGACGCGCTGGCCCAGCTCTCCACCAGCGAGGTCCGGGTGGACGTTGTCCACCGCGGCGTAGGCGCCATCACCGAAAGCGACGTGCTGCTCGCGAAGGCGTCGGGGGCCATCGTCCTCGGGTTCCACGTGCGGCCAGACTCGAACGCTCGCGCCGCGGCCGAGCGCGAATCCGTGGACGTGAGGACGTACCGCATCATCTACGAGGCGGTCGAGGATGTGCGGAACGCGCTCGAAGGCCTTCTCAAGCCGGAGGAGAAGGAGACGGTCCTGGGCGAGGCCGAGGTGCTCCAGCTCTTCAAGGTCAGCAAAGTCGGCACGATCGCCGGCTGTGCGGTGCGGAGCGGGGTGATCCAACGGACGGCCAAGGTCCGCGTGATCCGCGACGGCACTGTGGCCTACACCGGGGGCCTCTCCAGCCTTAAGCGGTTCAAGGACGACGTCCGGGAAGTGCGCGAGGGGCTCGAGTGCGGCATCGGGATCGAGAACTTCAACGACCTCAAGGTCGGCGACCGGATCGAGTCGTTCCGGATGGAAGAGGTCAAGCGGACGTTGCAGCCGGAGGCAGCGGCGAGCCATTAGCGGTTAGCCGTTAGCCTTTAGCTAACGGCTAGCTAAGGGCTAATCGCTAAACGCTAATAGCTCATAGCCATGTTCATCGGTGTCCGAAGTTGGGACCTGCACCTCGAGGGCTGCCATTCCCTCAAAGCCAAACGCTCCGTCGTCAAACCGCTCACGACGGCGCTCCGGCGTGAGCTCAACGTGTCGGTCGCCGAGACGGGCCACCAGGATCTCTGGCAGCGGGCGGAGATCGCCTGCGCGGCGGTCGGGAGCGCTCGGGGCGTGGTGGAACAGACCCTGCGGGCCGCCGATCGGATGGTCGAGGACGCGGACGGGGTTCGCATTCTCGACACGGTGACGGATTACCGATGAAGTCCCGCTCGTTCTCGCGTCGCCCCGAGCAGGTGGCGGAAACCGTGCGACAGGCCGTGACCGAAGCGTTGATGCGCGGGGAGGTGCGCGATCCCCGGATCGGGCTCGTCACCGTCACGGCGGTCCACGTGAGCGGCGACGCCTCCCACGCCCGGGTGCTGGTCGTGCCGGCAGGTGATGATCCGGCCAAGGAGCGGGCGCTGGAGGGTCTCCGGAGCGCGGCGGGTTTTCTCCGGAGCAAGGTGGCGCGCCTGCTCAGCACGCGTACGGTGCCCGAGCTGCACTTCGAGCTGGACCGCGGGCTTGAGCACGCGGCGCGCATCGGGGCGCTGCTCGAGGAGCTCAAACGGACGCCGCCGGACTGACCGGGGCCCTCCTCGTGGACAAGCCCGCGGGACCGACGTCCCATGACGTCGTGGTGCGCGCTCGCCGAACCTTCGGGGTCCGGGCGGTCGGACATACCGGGACTCTCGACCCGTTCGCCAGCGGGCTCCTCGTCCTGCTGCTTGGCCGGGCGACCCGTCTGGCGCGGTTCGTCGAAGCGGCGGCTAAGACGTATCGGGCGGTCGCGCGGCTCGGGGTCCGGACCGACACGGACGACCGGACGGGAGCCCCCGTGGGCGAGGCGGTCGATCCAACCGGCCTGGTCTTGGCCCAGGTGGACGCCGCGGTCACGGGGCTCGCGGGCACCCGGCTGCAGCGGCCCCCCGCCTTCTCGGCCAAGCGGGTGGCGGGCGAGCGCAGCTACCGGCTGGCGCGACGGGGCCGGGCGGTCGCGCTGACGGAGGTACCGGTGACGGTGCATCGGATCGCGCTGCTCGAGTGGCGCCCTCCGCACGCGACCTTCCGCGCGACCGTGAGCGCGGGCACCTATCTGCGGTCGCTCGCGCGCGACCTCGGGGACACGCTGGAGGTCGGCGGCCATCTCGTGGAGCTGCGGCGGGAGACCATCGGACGCCTCCGGGTGGAGGACGCGGTGCCGCTGGATCGCTTGGCGGCGGACACGCCGTTGCTCCCCCTCCGTGCGGTGCTCGGTGAGCTGCCCGCGGTGACCCTGGACCAGGCGGAGCGCGCCGCGGTGCGGCACGGACGGGCGGTGACGGACCGGTGGGGGGGCGCCGCCGGCGCCGCGGGAGGGCCGGTGGCGCTCCTCGCCGAGGACGAGGTCGTCGCGGTGGCCCGGGCAGAGGCCGGCGTTCTTCGCCCCATGGTCGTGCTGGAGGGCGCGTGACGCCGGAGCTGCCGCGCGCCGCGGAGGGCACGGTGGTCACGGTCGGCTCGTTCGACGGCGTGCACCTCGGCCACCAGGTCGTGCTTGCCGAGGTCGCCCGGCGGGCCCGGGCCAGCCGCCGGGCAAGCGTGTTGGTGACCTTTGAGCCGCACCCGCTGGCCGTGGTCAATCCCCAGGCGGCGCCGCCGTTGCTCACGACAGCGTGGGAGCGCAGGGAGATCCTGGCGCAGCTGCCGCTCGACTACGCCCTGTTCGTAAAGTTCGACCGGCGGCTCGCGGGGCTCTCGCCCGAGGAGTTCGTCCGCGAGGTGTTGCTGGCCCGGTGCGGCGTGAAGGAGCTCGTGTTTGGCTATGACCACGGGTTCGGTCGCGGCCGGAGCGGGGACGTGGAGACCCTCCGGCGCCTCGGCGCCGAGCTCGGGTTCGCGGTCGATGCGGTCCCGCCGGTTGACGTGGGCGGAGAGCCGATCTCGAGCGGGCGGATCCGGCGGGCGGTGGCCGGGGGCGATCTTCGAACCGCGGCGCGGCTACTTGGGCGGCCCTACCGGGTGACCGGTAAGGTGGTGCCGGGCGAGCGCCGCGGGCGCCTGATTGGCGTGCCGACCATCAACCTCGGCGAGGTGCCGCCGGAGAAGCTGCTTCCTCCTGACGGGGTGTACGCCGTGTGGGTCGAGTGGCGGGGAGGCCGGGTCGGGGGGATGATGAACCAGGGCGGCAAGCCCACGTTCGGGGACGGCCGCCGGTCGCTGGAGGTCCACCTGTTCGGGTTCGAGGGCGACCTCTACGGCGAGTGGGTGGCGGTGGAATGGGTGGAGCGGCTCCGGGACGTGCGCCGGTTCGCCTCCGCCGACGAGTTGCAGGACCAGTTGGCGCGCGACGACACGCGGGCCCGCGCCGTGCTCGGCGGGGACCGTGCCGAGCCGGACCCCAGTCGCGCCAGTCACGCGTAAGCTACGGGACCGACGATGCTCGCTTCGATCCGCAATCGCCTCATCCTGATCGCCCTGCTGGTGGCGGGGTCCATCTTCACCCTCATCCCCCGCACGGTGACCGTCCGTGTGAAGGGCGACGACGGCATCATGCACGACAAGGCGGAGAAGCGGGTCCCGCTCAAGTACGGCCTCGACCTCCAGGGCGGCATGCACCTGGCGCTCGAGCTGGACCAGTCGAAGCAGGTCTCCGCCGATCCCAAGCGCGACCTCGATCTCGCCCTCACCGTGCTCCGGAAGCGGATCGACGAGTTCGGCGTGACCGAGCCGTTGATCCAAAAGGTGGGTGACAGCCGGATCGTGGTGGAGCTCGCGGGCGTCACCGAGCCGGGACGGGCCAAGGCCATCGTCCAGCGAAGCGCGTTCCTGGAATTCAAGATCACCGACAAAAGCGGCGCGCTCGAGAAGGCCCTCCCGGGGATGGACCGGGTGTTGCGCGGCTTGGGCGTGAGCGGCGTGGACACGGGGACCGCCAAGCGGCCGTCCGCCGTGCAACAACTCCTGGGCAACGACTCCGCCAAGAAGGGCGCCGACACCGCCAACGCGGCCGTCCCGGGCGGGGTGCTCGAGTCCCTGATCCAGCCGGCCGGCGCCGTCGCCGCCGGGCAGCCGGGAGAGTACCTGGTGCCCGAGACCGCGTTCCCCCGGGTGGACAGCCTGCTCAACCTGCCGGAGGTCCAGCGTCTGCTGCCGCGCGGGATCACGCTGCGCTGGTCCGCGGCGCCTACCAGCGTCGGGGTGCAGTCGTACCGCTACCTCTACGCGCTGGAGGAGAAGAGCATCGTCACCGGCAGCAGCCTGGTGGATGCCCGGGCCCAGCTCGACCCGCTCACCAACGGCCCCATCGTGACCTTCGAGCTGGATCGGGCGGGCGGCCGCAAGTTCCGGGACGAGACCGCCAAGCACGTCGGGGATTACATGGCGATCATCCTCGACGACCGGGTACAGGGCCGGCCGCCGGTGATCCAGAGCGCCATCGGGCGGAACGGGCAGATCACGCTGGGCGGCAAGGGGCTCCAGGAGGCGCAAGACCTCGCGCTCACCCTCAAGGCCGGCGCGCTCCCCATTCCGCTCAAGATCGTCGAGGAGCGGCAGGTGGGGGCCAGCCTCGGTGCCGACTCGATCCGCGAAGGCCTCACCGCCGGGGTTGTCGGGACCGTGCTCGTCATTCTGATCATGGTGGGGTACTACCGGCTGAGCGGCGTGCTCGCCGTGCTGGCGCTCGCGCTCTACATCCTCTTCACGATCGGCGGGCTGTCGGCCCTCGACGCCACGCTGACGCTGCCCGGCCTGGCGGGGCTGGTCCTGTCGATCGGCATCGCGGTGGACGCCAACGTGCTGATTTTCGAGCGGATCCGGGAGGAGCTGCTCCTCGGGAAGACGGTCCGTCTCTCTATAGACGAGGGCTTCAGGCACGCCATGAACGCGATCGTGGACTCGAACGTGAGCACGGTCCTCACCGCGCTCTTCCTCTTCCAGTTCGGCACCGGTCCGGTCAAAGGCTTCGCGGTCACGCTCATCATGGGCATCATCGCCTCCATGATCACGGCGGTGTTCGTGACCAAGACCTTCTTCCTCATCTGGCTGGACCGTCGCCCGGCCATGTCCACGCTGAGCATCTGACATGACACGCTTCTTCGCCCACGCCAACTACGATTTCATCGGCGTCCGCAAGTACGCCTATGCGGTCACTGCGGCGGTCATCCTGCCGGGGCTCCTCTTCCTCGCGGCCCGCGGCCTCAACTACAGCATCGAGTTCACCGGTGGCACGCTGCTCCAGATCGAGGCCAAACAGCCCGTGAACGTCGGCCGGGTCCGCGCTGCGCTCGACGCCCAGGGGATTCATGGGGCGGAGATCCAGCAGTTCGGCACGCAGAACGACTACGTGATCCGCGCCCGGGTCGCCAAGGCGGGCACCGATGCGAACGACACGCAGGCCACTGCCACCGAGGTGGGCAAGGCGCTGGACAGTGTGCTGGGGGCGGGGAACTACGTCGTCCAGCGCACCGAGGCGGTGGGACCCAAGGTCGGCGGCGAGCTGCGGCAGAAGGCGTTCCTCGCGATCTTTCTGTCCTTCTTTGCAGTGCTCGCGTATCTCGCCTATCGCTTCGAGTGGCGCTTCGGGCTCGCCGCTGTCGTGGCCACCGCCCACGACATCATCGCCACGATCGCCTTCATCGGCGTCATGCGGCTCGAGGTGAGCCTGGTGGTGGTGGGCGCGGTTCTCTCGATGGTCGGCTACTCGCTGAACGACACCATCATCATCTTCGACCGCGTGCGGGAGAATCTCCGGAAGTACAAGAAGGACACTTTCGAGCAGACCCTCAACCGGTCGATCAACGAGACGCTGCCGCGGAGCGTGCTGACCCACGGCACCACGCTGGCAAGCCTCACCGCCCTGACCATCTTCGGGGGTGAGGTGATCCGGCCGTTCGCGCTCGTCATGTTCTTCGGGGTTTTCACGGGGACCTTCTCCTCCATCTATATCGCCTCGCCGGTCCTCATGGCCATCGAGAAACGGTGGCCCGGTCCCCACGCCCGGGGTGCCACCCCGGGCAAGACCCCGGCACCTGCACCGGCGGCAGGGCGCAAGGTGCCGGTGGGTTGACCCCCAGGACCTGACCGCCGGTTGTGGCGTGCTCGTCGACACGCATTGCCATCTCGCCGATCCCGCCTACGACGCCGACCGCGAGGCGGTGCTGGAGCG
>Ga0070707_100002907_pt1 | contig 16266 bp, 10 predicted proteins | sample KBSK5502metaG_FD_65468 | JGI IMG/M metagenome (GOLD analysis project Ga0070707, IMG submission 65468) | Corn, switchgrass and miscanthus rhizosphere microbial communities from Kellogg Biological Station, Michigan, USA - KBS K5-50-2 metaG | ecosystem: Host-associated > Plants > Roots >... | reverse complement strand
GCGCCCATCCGATTCATGCCGGCCGCGAGCGCCGCATGCGCCTCCGGCGAGAGGGCCCCCAGCGACATCGCGGACGAGATGAACCGCCGGCCGATCGTCTCGGCCGGCTCGACGTCCTCGATCGGGACCGGGGCACCGGCCCGGATCGCGAGCAGGTCGCGCGGGCCGGCGGGACGGCGGTGGCCGTTCTTGGTGAGGTAGGCGGCGTACGCCTCGGGCGTCCCGGCCTTCACAGCCTGCTGCAGCGCCACCACGATCGGGGGCGCCCAGCCGTGATCCTCCCCTTCTTTGCGGAACCGGACCCGGCCATGGTCCGGCAGAGCCCCGCTGTCGGACGGGTGGGCGTACGCCGCGCGGTGGCGCAGGAGCACGTCGTCCCCCACCTCTTCGAACCCGATCCCGCCGATCGGCGAGGCGGTGCCCCCGAAGCAGAGGTCGATGATCTCGGCGCCGAGTCCGAGCGCCTCGAACGTCTGGGCGCCGCAGTACGACGACAGCGTCGAGATGCCCATCTTCGACAGGATCTTGAGCAGGCCCTTCTCCGCGGCCGCTCGGAAGCGCAGGCGCGCTTCCGCCGGGCCGGGGCGCGTCGGCGTCCCGGTCTCCCGGCGGTCTTCGGGCTCCTCGGCGGAGAACAGCGCGTCGATCGTGGCAAGAGCAAGCCAGGGGTGGACCGCCTCCGCTCCATAGCCGAAGAGCGCCGCGAAGTGGTGGATATCGAGGGCGTCGCCGGCCTCGGCCACCAGCCCGACCCGGGCCCGAAGTCCGCGCTCCACCAGATGCTGACGCACCGCGCCGACCGCCAGCAGCATCGGGATCGGGGCACGGTGCTTGGCCCCCGCTCGGTCGCTGATCACGAGGATCCGCGCCCCGCGGCGCACGGCGCGCTCGGCGGCGCGGCGCAGGGCCACCAGCGCCGGGTACAGCCCCTCCGGTCCCGCGTTCGGGTCCCACAGGGCATCGATCGTGACGGCTGAAAAGCCGGCCACATTGTGGAGCGCGGCCATCTCCTCGGGCAGCATGATCGGATGCTCGATGCGGAGCATCCGGGCGTAGCTCGGTCGCTCCAGAAGGGGCGAGCCGCGGCGGCCCAGGTGTACTCGCAGCGACATCACCATCGTCTCGCGGAGCGAGTCGATCGGCGGGTTGGTGACCTGGGCGAAGCGCTGGCGGAAGTAGGCGTACAGGCTGGGCGCCTGCTTGGCGAGCGGGGGAATCGGGGTGTCGTCCCCCATGCTCCAGACCGCATCCGCGCCGCCTGCGCCCATGGGCTCGACCACGTGCCGGAGGTCCTCGAATCCGTAGCCGAACGCCCGCTGGGTGCGGCCGAGGTCGTCGGGTCCGCGACCGGGGGCCACGCGCGAGGCGTCCGGCTCGAGCCGGGCCATGTAGCGAGCGACCCAGCGCGCGTACGGACGGCGCCCCGCCACTTCGAGCTTGGCATCCAGGTTCCGCACCACCTCTCCGCGGCGGGTGTCCACCATGAGGACCTCGCCCGGTCCGACCTTGCCGCTCTCCACGACCTCGTGCGGGTCGAAATCGACGAGCCCCACCTCGGAGCCGGCGGTCACCAGCCCGTCGCTCCGCACCTTGTACCGGCAGGGGCGCAGCCCGTTCCGGTCCACGATCGCGCCGGCGAGGATGCCGTCGGTGAACGCCACGGCGGCGGGTCCGTCCCAGGGCTCGTGCACGCACTGGTGGTACTCGTAGAACGCCTTGATGGAGGGATGGAGGTCGGGGTACTTCTCCCACGCCTGCGGGATCATCATCATCAGCGTATGCACCGGGTCGCGGCCCGAGCGCACGAACAGCTCCATCGCGTTGTCGAGGCTCGCCGAGTCACTGCCGTCCCGCCAGATCACGTCCCGGATGCGCTCCACCCTCGAGCCCCAGAGCGGGGAAGCCAGCAGCGGCTGGCGCATCGCCATGGCGTTCCGGTTGCCCCAGAGGGTGTTGATCTCACCGTTGTGGGCCAGCAGCCGGAAGGGCTGCGCCAGCGGCCAGCTGGGCAGGGTGTTGGTGGAGTACCGTTGATGGAACACGGCGATCGCCGTCTCGTACTCCGGGTACCGGAAGTCGGTGTAGAACACCGGTAGCTGCGTACCGGCCAGCAGGGCCTTGTAGACGATGGTGCGACAGGACAGCGAGCAGACGTAAAAGTCCGCGAGCCCCGCCTCGGCGGCGCGGCACTCCATCGCCCGCCGCGCGAGGTAGAGCGCGCGCTCCCAGCTCTCGTCGTCCCCCGCACCCGCCGGCATGCCGACGAACGCTTGCCGGATCACCGGACACGAGCCCCGGGCGGTGGCGCCGAGAGCCGCCGGGTTGACCGGGACGTCGCGCCAGCCGAGGAACGGGATGTCGTCGTCGGCGAAGACGCGCTCGACGATCCCGACGCCCCGGGCGAGTCCTTCGGCGTCGGTGGGGAGAAAGAAGGCGCCCACGCCGAACGGCCGGCCAGGCTGGAGGTGGAGGCCCAGGCGGTACGCATCCCGGAAGAACAGCCGCTGGGGGATCTGCGTGAGCAGCCCCGCTCCGTCGCCCGAGTTGTCGGTGGAGGCTGCGCCGCGGTGGGCGACGCGCGCCACCGCCTCGAGCGCCATGGCGACGACCTCGTGACTGCGCATTCCGGAGGCGCGGGCGACGAAGCCGGTGCCGCAGGCGTCGTGCTCGCGGTATGGGTCGAGGGCGGCTCCGGCAGTCGCCGCGTGGGCGCGCGAGGAGCGGGAACGGGAACCGGCCGGACGGATCCGCTGCCCGGATTCGGCCATGGTGCCTCCTGGGAGAGTGCCCCGTGACGGCCGGAGAGGCCGGCGGCGGGGCGACAAAAAGGCCCGCTCCCATCAGGGAGCGGGCCGGGTCCGTCACATGCGCGCTTGCGTTACCCGGTCGCTCCCAACGAGCAGACGAGAATAAGGTTGACGGCGACCGGGGCGAGCGTTCTAATCATCATGATGGAATCTTATGCATCGCGGGGGGAGCCGTCAAGCGGGGCACGGGCCGGCGCCCCCCTTGACGACCGGTGGAGGGCGGGGTAGGCTTACCAGTCAGCGGTATAAACAACCGGCACTCTACCCGGCTCGCACCGACTCTACATGACCCAGCAGCTCGTCCTCCTCGCGGTCCTCAGCCTTCTGCTCGTGCTTATCGGGCGGAGGATCCGTGGCGTGCCGGGCGAGACAGTGTAACCCAAGTCTCAGACAAATCACCCAGGCGCCGCGGACCCCCCAGGGTTCGCGGCGCTTCGCATTTCAGGCGCCGAGCGGACGGAGCACTCATGGCAAGCGACGTAATCATCTTCGACACGACCCTCCGGGACGGCGAGCAGGCCCCGGGCAACAGCCTCAGCCCCGAGGAGAAGCTCCGGCTCGCGCGCCAGCTCGACGCCCTTGGCGTGGACGTGATCGAGGCGGGATTTCCCGCTGCCTCCGAGGGCGACTTCCGCAGCGTCCGGGACGTGGCGTCGGAGGTGCGCCGGCCGGTCGTGGCCGCGCTGGCCCGCTGCGTCGAGCGGGACATCGATCTGGCGGGTGAGGCGTTGGGGGGCGCCGGTCGGGCGCGCATCCACGTATTTCTCTCGACGTCCGATCTCCATCTGCGGGAGAAGCTCCGCATCGAGCGCGACGAGGCGCTGGAGATGACCCGGCAGGGCGTCCGTCGAGCCCGCTCCTTCACGGACGATGTCGAGTTTTCCGCGGAGGACGCGAGCCGCACCGATCCGGATTTCCTGTGCCGGGTCGTGGAGATCGCCCTCGCGGAGGGGGCCAGGACGATCAACCTCCCCGACACCGTCGGCTACGCCCTCCCGGCGGAGTACGGCGCGATGTTCCGCTCGGTGCGGGAGCGCGTGCCCGGCGCGGACCGCGTGATCTTGAGCGCCCACTGCCACGACGATCTCGGACTCGCCGTTGCCAACTCGATCGCGGCGATCCAGGCCGGGGCCGGGCAGGTGGAGTGCACGGTGAACGGGATCGGCGAGCGGGCGGGGAACGCCGCGCTGGAGGAGCTGGTGATGGCCGGCGTGGTGCGGCCCCAGCTCGGATTCCGCACCAACGTCGTGACTCAGGAGATCTACCGGACCAGCCAGCTCTTGTCATATCTGACCGGCGTCTTCCCCCAGCCCAACAAGGCGGTGGTGGGCCGGAACGCGTTCGCGCACGAGTCGGGCATCCATCAGCACGGCATGCTCCGCAACGGCGAGACTTACGAGATCATCCGGCCCGAGACGGTCGGCATTCCCAAGTCCACTCTCGTCCTCGGCAAGCACTCCGGCCGCCACGCGCTGGAGCAGCGCTTCCGCGAGCTCGGCTACGAGCTGGATCCCGAAAAGCTGGGCGACATCTACCGCCAGTTTACAGCCCTGGCCGACCGCAAGCGCGCCATCCTGGACGAGGATCTGCTGGCCCTGCTGCACGAGTCGTTTCACGACGCGCCGGAGGACTACCAGCTCAGCCAGCTGGAGGTCGTCTGCGGCAGCGTGCCCGCCACGGCTACCGTCCGGCTCAGCGGTCCCTGGAGCGGCGAGCGGACGGCGAAGGGCACCGGCGACGGGCCCATCGCGGCGGCGTTCACCGCGATCAGCGAGATCCTGCGCCGTCAGGTCGAGGTGATCAGCCTTCAGCTCCGGTCGGTCACCCCGGGTCGGGACAGTGTAGGGCAGGTGTTCCTGCAGGCCCGGGTGGACGGGAAGTCGCTGAGCGGCCAGGGCGCCTCCACCGACATCGTCGAAGCCAGCGCGCGGGCGCTCATCCACGCGCTCAACAAGTCCCGCCACGCGGACCGGCTGGAAGCGAGCGCGCTGAACTCGTCGTATCTGTGGGGGGTGTGATGACAGGGAACACCGTTCACGCCGGTCCAGGCCGGAGGTACGGTTCGTGACGGAGACCCTGACCGGCGCCCAAGTGATGTGCCGCGTCCTGCTCGAGCAGGGCGTGGACCTCATCTTCGGCTATCCCGGCGGCGCGATCATGCCGTTCTACCACGCGTTGCCGGAGTATGCGGCGCTGCGGCACGTGCTGGTACGGCACGAGCAGGCCGCGGCCCACGCGGCGGACGGATACGCCCGCGCCAGCGGCCGGCCGGGGGTGTGCGTGGCGACGTCGGGACCCGGCGCGACGAACCTCGTGACCGGCCTCGCAACGGCGCATATGGACAGCGCGCCGGTGGTGGCGATCACCGGACAGGTCTCCCGCAACATGATCGGCCGGGACGCGTTCCAGGAGACGGACATTATCGGGATCACCCAGCCGATCACCAAGCACAACGTGCTCGTCGGCGACGTCTCGGAGCTGGCGGATCGGCTGCGGGAGGCGCTCGCGATCGCCCAGGAGGGCCGGCCCGGCCCGGTTCTGGTGGACGTGCCGAAGGACGTGCAGAACCAGAAGACCAGCTACACGGCGGCCGCCAGCCGGGCCCGGCCGGTCACCGGGACTCCGGCACCGGCCCCAGCGGGCAACGGCTGGGCCAGCGAGCTGGGCCGTGCCGCCCGGCTGATCGGAGAGGCTCAGCGTCCGCTCATCATGGCCGGGCACGGAGTCCTGCTCGCCGATGCGTACGACGAGCTCCGCTGCCTGGCCGAGCGGACCGGGATGCCGGTCATCACGACGCTGCTGGGGATCAGCGGCTTCCCCGAGTCGCACCCGTTGCACCTGGGCATGCCGGGCATGCACGGCGAAGTGCACGTGAACCGCGCGATCCAGCAGGCCGACCTGATCGTCGGCGTCGGCCTCCGGTTCGACGACCGGGTGACCGGCAACACCGCCGCCTTCGCGCCCCGGGCGCAGCTGATCCATATCGAGCTGGATCCGTCGGAGGTCGGGAAGAACGTGCCGACGGCGGTGGGGTTGGTGGGCGACTGCCGCCAGGTCCTCCGTCAGCTGCTGCCGCTGGTGCGCCGGCGGGATTGTAGTGCGTGGCGGGCCGAGATCGCGGGGTTCGCGAAGACCCGGACTGAGCACTACCGCGGCGACCTCTCGCCCGAGGGCATCCTGCGCACGCTGCACGAGGTCACCGACGGGCGGTGCACTATCGTCTCGGACGTGGGCCAGCACCAGATGTGGGTGGCGAAGCTGTTCCCTTACGAGCGGCCCAACACCCACATCACCTCCGGCGGACTCGGCACCATGGGGTTCGCGGTGCCGGCCGCCATGGGCGTGCGGCTGGCGCGGCCGGACGAGCCGGTGTGGGCCATCTCGGGCGACGGCGGCTTTCAGATGAACATGCAGGAGATCGCGACGATGGTGCAGGAACGCATCCCCGTGAAGATGGCCATCTTCAACAACGGGTACCTGGGGATGGTGCGCCAGTGGCAACAGTTCTTCCACGGCCGGCGCTACTCAGCAACGCCTATCTGGAGCCCGGACTACGTGAAGCTGGCCGAGGCGTACGGCGTGCCCGGGTGGCGCGTGGCGGAGGCCGGGCACACGGCCGATGCGGTGCGCGCGGCAATGTCGGTGCCCGGCCCGGCCCTCGTGGAGTTCGTCATCGAGCAGGAGGCGAATGTCTTCCCGATGATCCCGCCGGGCGCGTCTCTCTCCGAGCCCATCGAGGGCGAGCCGGCGCCGCTGGTGCCGGCATGACGGGCTCCCAGGCGATCTCGATACTGCTCGACCACAAGCTCGTGACCCTGAATCGCGCCTTCGGCCTGCTCCGGCGGCGCAACCTTCCGATCAAGAGCATCGCGGTGGGGCCGAGCGCCTCGCCGGGGCTCGCGAGGCTGACGATCATGATGCAGGCGGACCAGGCGACGGCGGACCGAACGGCGCGGCAACTCGACAAGGTGGTGGGCGTGCGGGAAGTGGCAGTCTTCCCGGCGCGGGACGGCGTGGTCCGCGAGCTCGCGCTGGTGAAAGTCCGCCCGGGAGAGGGGCGCTACGCCGAGCTGCTGGACGTGGCGCTCCTCTACAAGGCCGGCCTCGTGGACGAATCGCCGGAGGCCGTGATCCTCGAGGTGAGCGGCTCAGAGGCCTTCGTCCTATCCTTCCTCCGGGCCCTCGAGCGGTTCGAGGTGCTGGAGGTCGCGCGGAGCGGCGGGGTCGCCCTCGAGCGGGCGCAGGGCGCCGCGTCCCAATTCACGCTCACGTCGGAGACGGTCTGATGACGACCCCCCGGATTTATTACGACCTCGACGCTGACCGTGCCCGGCTTCTTGGCCGGACCTTCGGCATCATTGGCTTCGGGAGCCAGGGCCATGCCCACGCGCTCAACCTCCGGGACAGCGGGGCCACGGTCGTGGTCGGGCTCCGGCCGGGCGGCGGGTCGTGGGCCAGGGCCGTCGCCGCGGGTCTCGACGTCCGGCCCGTCGCCGACGCGGCGACGGCGGCCGACGTCATCATGCTGCTCGTCCCGGACCAGGACGGCCGCGCGATTTATGAATCCGGGGTCGCGGCGGCGCTCCGACCCGGGAAGACCCTGATGTTCGCGCATGGCTTCAACGTCCACTACGGCGAGATCGCGTCCCCCAAGGGGGTGGACGTCTCGATGGTCGCGCCCAAGTCGCCCGGACATCTGGTGCGGAGCGAGTTCCAGGCGGGGCGAGGCGTGCCGGCGCTGGTCGCGGTGCATCAGGACGCGAGCCGCGAGGCCCTCGCCAATGCCCTGGCCTACGCGGCCGGAATCGGGTGCACCCGTGCGGGTGTGCTCCAGACCAGCTTCCGGGAGGAGACGGAGACCGATCTCTTCGGTGAGCAGGCCGTGCTGTGCGGGGGAACGACCGCGCTGGTGAAAGCGGGCTTCGAGACCCTCGTCGCGGCCGGTTACTCCCCCGAGATGGCGTACTTCGAGTGCCTGCACGAGCTCAAGCTGATCGTGGACCTCATGTATCGCGGGGGGCTCAGCTTCATGCGGTACTCGATCAGCGACACCGCCGAGTATGGGGACTACACCCGCGGCCCCCGGGTCATCACGGCGGAGACCCGCGCGGAGATGCAGCGCATTCTCGCGGCGATCCAGGACGGCAGCTTCGCCCGCGAGTGGCTGGCGGAGAACGCAGCCGGCCGGCCGAACTTCGAGCGGATGCGGAAGGTGGATCATGACCACGCGATCGAGCGGGTGGGGAAGCAGCTGCGCGCGATGATGCCCTGGTCCGAGGAAGCGGCCGGTGCTCGGGAGCGCACGGCGGCCGGGGGGCGCCGCGAGTCCGCCACCGACCCGCGCCCGCCCGCGCCCGCCGGCGCGTCCGTCGGCGGCTAGCCATGGCGCTCCGAACGCTGTTCGAGAAGGTCTGGGCGAGTCACATCGTGCACCAGCCCGACAACGGGCCCGCGCTCCTGTACGTGGACCTCCATCTCGTGCACGAGGTGACGTCGCCCCAGGCGTTCGACGGGCTCCGTCTTGCCGGCCGCCCCGTCCGGTGCCCCGGGCGCACGCTGGCCACGGTGGACCACAACGTCCCCACCGGGGACCGGCGGCTTCCCATCGCGGATCCGATCTCGGCGACGCAGGTCGGCGTGCTCGAGCGGAACGCGCGGGAGTTCGGCGTCGAGCTGTTCGGGCTGGATTCGCCCGGCCAGGGGATCGTGCACGTCATCGGACCGGAGCTGGGGGCGACCCAGCCGGGGATGACGATCGTCTGTGGCGATTCGCACACCTCCACCCACGGGGCGTTCGGCGCTCTGGCGTTCGGGATCGGCACGAGCGAGGTCGAGCACGTGCTGGCCACGCAATGCCTGATGCAGGCACGCCCGATGACGATGGAGGTTCGATTCACGGGCCGCCCCGCCGCCGGCGTGACGCCCAAGGACCTCATTCTCGCCCTCATCGGACGTATCGGGACGGACGGCGCCGCCGGCTACGTCATCGAATACACCGGCGCTGCGGTCCGAGCCCTCTCGATGGAAGGCCGGATGACGATCTGCAACATGTCCATCGAGGCGGGGGCGCGGGCAGGGATGATCGCGCCGGACGAGACGACCTTCGCGTATCTCGCCGGACGGCCGCGCGTCCCGACCGGGCGGGCGTGGGGCGAGGCGATCGCGGCGTGGCGCGCGCTGGCCAGCGACTTCGGAGCCACCTACGACCGCGAGATCGTGGTTGACGCTTCCACGCTCGCGCCCCAAGTCACCTGGGGCACGAACCCAGGGATGGTTACCGACATCACGGGCCGGGTGCCCGATCCCGACGGCTACGAGCGCGACAGCGACCGCCGCGCCGCCGCCCGCGCGCTCGAGTACATGGGCCTCGCGCCCGGGACGCCGCTCGAGGGGGTGCCGGTGGATCGGGTGTTCCTCGGCTCCTGCACCAACGGCCGCATCGAGGACCTTCGGGCGGCCGCGGGTGTGATCCGGGGACGCCGGGTCGCGAGCGGCGTCCGCGCTATGGTCGTGCCGGGCTCGATGCGCGTGAAGGCGGCGGCTGAAGCCGAGGGGCTCGATCGGGTGTTCCGGGACGCGGGGTTCGAGTGGCGCAACGCCGGCTGCTCGATGTGCCTGGGTATGAACGACGACATTCTGGGGAGCGGGGAGCGCTGCGCCTCGACTTCGAACCGCAACTTCGAGGGCCGGCAGGGCAAAGGCGGCCGAACCCATCTGATGAGCCCAACCATGGCGGCTGCCGCCGCGATCGCGGGGCGGCTGGTGGACGTTCGCGAATATCTGGGGAGCGAGAAGTAAGAGGTGAGAGGCAAAAAATGAGAAGTAAGAGGTAAGAGGGACGCAGGCGAGGACGGAACCTCCTCCCCGGACTCACTGCCCACCTCTTACTTCTTACCTCTCACCTCTCACGCGCCTTGGGGAGACGAATGAAAGCATTCACTGTCCACACGGGCCGGGTGGCCGTGCTGCCGCGGGTCAACGTAGACACCGATCAGATCATTCCGAAGCAGTTCCTGAAGCGTGTCGAGCGCACCGGGTTCGGCGAGTTCCTGTTCTTCGACTGGCGCTACCGGCCCGACGGATCGCCGGATCCCCACTTCGAGCTGAATCGACCCGGGGCACACGGGGCCTCGGTCCTGGTGACAGGCTCGAACTTCGGCTGTGGCTCGTCGCGGGAGCACGCGCCCTGGGCGCTCGCCGAGTACGGGTTCCGCGCCATCGTGGCGCCCACGTTCGCGGACATCTTCTACAGCAACTGCTGCCAAAACGGCCTCCTGCCGGTCCGGCTCGCCGAGCCGGAGGTCGCGGAGCTGTTTCGCCGGGGGGAAGAGGCGCCGGACGGTTACGAACTCACCATCGATCTCGAGAAGCAGCAGGTAACCGACCGGAGCGGGTTCAAGGCGGCGTTCGCGATCGACTCCTATCGGCGCGAGATGCTCCTTCAGGGCCTCGACCAAATCGGGCGTACCCTCCTCGAGGAGCCCAGGATCGCCGCGTTCGAGCGCCGGCGCGAGGCGGTCCGGAGGCCCGCGTGACACGGTTCCGCCTCGCCGTCCTGCCGGGGGACGGAATCGGGCAGGAGGTGACCGCCGAGGCGCTGCGGGCGCTTGCCGCCGTTGGCGATCTGTTCGGCTACCGGTTCGACACGGACGAGCACGCCATCGGCGCGACGGCGTTCGCCCGCTTCGGCGAACCGTTCCCGCCGGCCACGCGGGATGCCGTGACGCAGGCGGACGCCGTGCTGCTCGGCGCGGTCGGCGATCCGGCGCTCGATCGCGCGCCCCGCCACCATCGTCCCGAAGCCGGGCTGCTGGCCCTGCGCAAGCTCTTGGGCGTCTTCGCGAATCTGCGGCCGGTGGCGGTCCACCCGGCGCTGGCGCACGCCTCGCCGCTCCGGCCGGAGCGGCTCGCGGGCGTGGACCTGCTGATCGTGCGGGAACTGACGGGCGGCCTCTACTACGGCGAGCCCCGGGGCCGGGACGAGCAGAGCGGCGTGAACACGCTGCGGTATTCGGCCGCGGAGGTAGACCGGGTCGCCCGGGTGGCGTTCGAGGCGGCACGAGGCCGGCGAGGCCGCGTCACGTCCGTGGACAAGGCCAACGTGCTCGAGGTGTCCCAACTCTGGCGGGACGTCGTCACCCGCGTGGCGGCCGATTACCCCGATGTCGCCCTGGAGCACCTGTATGTGGACTTCGCCGCGATGCGGCTGGTGGCGAATCCCGCGTCACTCGACGTCCTCGTGACTGAGAACCTCTTCGGCGACATCCTGAGCGACGAGGCGGCGGTTCTGGCTGGCTCGTTGGGCCTGCTTCCCTCCGCCTCCCTCGGCCCGGGGCCGGGCCTCTTCGAGCCGGTGCACGGCTCGGCTCCCGACATCGCGGGGCAGGGGATCGCCAATCCGGTCGGGGCCATCGCCTCGGCCGCCATGCTGCTCCGTCATGGGCTCAAGCTTGCCGAGGCCGCCGACGTGCTCGATCAGGGCGTGCGCGCGGTCCTCGACGCAGGGGGCAGGACCCGCGACCTCGCGCGGCCTGGGGAGCCCACCCTGAGCACGCGTCAGTTCGGGGAGCGCGTGGTCCGGGGCGTGCTGGCGGCTGCTCGGGGACCGGTGGCCGCGCGACCCGCCCCCGTGACGCGCTAGGGGCTCAAGGCGCGGACGCCGGCGGCGCCGGCTCCTCATCCAGCCACCGGCGCCAGGCGTCGAAGTTGAAGGGACGGCCCAGGTAGTCCTGCACGATGTCGGCCGCCGGCTTGGATCCGCCCGGGGCCAGCACGAGCTCCCGGTAGCGACGGGCCACGCCCGGCGCCAGCAGCCGCGACCGATCGAAGGTGCTGAAGAGGTCTTTCGCGATCACCAGCGACCACATGTAGGTGTAGTAGATCGCCGAGTAGCCGGTCAGGTGGCCGAAGCCCGCCTCGACGTGGGTCTCGGGCATCGGGGGGAACGGCTCGTACTGCGCCTGGGTTTGGAGCACCAGCGAGTCCGCAACGACGGTGGCGGGCGGGCGGTCGTGCAGGCCGAGGGAGACTCGCGCGAACACCATCTGGCGCCGCACCCCGAGCGCCTTGCCGAAGTCGGTCGCCCGGTCCATCTGCGCGACCAAGTCGGCGGGGATCGGCTCCCCGGTCTGATAGTCCTTCGCGAATGACGCAAGCGTCGCCGGGTCGCGCATCCACTCCTCGAGCATCTGCGACGGGGCCTCGACGAAATCCCACTCCGTGGTGATCCCGGAGATGCCCACCCACCGATGGTGCGAGGCGAAGAGGTGGTGGATGAGGTGCCCGAACTCGTGGAAGACGGTCCGCACATCCTCCGGCTCCATCAAGCCGGGATCGCCCGGGACGCCGCCGGGCAGGTTGCAGACAAGCGCGGCCTCGGGCAACTGCCCGATCGTGCCGGTACGCACCGCGAAGGTCGCCGCGTGGCTGAACTTGCCCGTCCGAGGATGCATGTCGAAGTAGAACCGGCCGACTACTCTCCCGTTCTCGAGCATCTCGAACGCCTTGACCGAGGGATGCCAGACGGGCACCCCCTCGACCGGGCGGAACTGCACGGCAAAAATCCGCCCGGCGACGTCCAGCATCCCCTGTTCGACCCGATCATACGGGAAGTAACGCCGCGCCTGCTGGGCGTCGAAGTCGTACTGCTCCCGCTGGACCACCTGTGACCAGTAGCGCCGCTCCCATCGCGTCACGGCGGTCGCCCCCGGCACCTCCCGCACCTTGCGCTGGAGCAGCGCGTCGTATTCGCGCGCCGCTGCGGGGCCGGACGCCTGGACCACGCGGTCGATGAACTCCGAGGCCTTGCGCCCCGAGCCGATCATCTTGTCGGCGGTGACGTAGTCGGCCCAGTCGGCGAAGCCGAGGAGGGTGGCCAGGGTGTGGCGGGTCTGGAGCAGGGTGTCCAGGACGGGCAGGTTCTCGGGCCATGCCCGGTTATCGAAGGCGATCGTCAGCCGGCGGCGGAGCGCGTCGCTCCTCGCATAGTTGAAGACGGGGAATGCGTCGGGGTAGTTGATCGAGAGGCGCACCATCCCGTCGGGGCCCGGGGCATGACGGGCCACGAAATCCGGCGGCAGGCCGTCGAGCTCGGCCGGCGTCGCCGTCACGCTGTCGGCGTTGTCGCGGATGTTGCGCTCGAACGTCTGCTGGAGCGCGACGATCTGATCCCGCAGCTCGCGGACTCGTGCCCGAGTCGAATCATCCCGGTCCACGCCGGCCAGCCGGAACGCCCGGAGCGTCTTTTCGACGTAGAACCGCGTTTCCCGGTCCGCCGTCCTGAGATCGATCGCGCGGAGGGCCGTGTAGACCGGGCGGCTGAGCGTGAGCTCAGTGACGAAGGCGGCCACCTGCTGGCTTGCCTGCTCGGCCGCTTGACGAACCCGGGGGTCGGGATGGACTTCCCGGATGAGTCCCGCCTGATGCCCCGCGGCGTCGGCCTCGCGCAGGATCCCGTCGTAAGGCACGAGCGTGTTGGCCACGGTCCGCCGACCTCTCACCGCCAGCAGCCGGTCCCAGCTGCGGCGGGCGGCGGCGAGCCGGTCGGCGGTACGCGCGGCGAAGCCGGCCGAATCCGGCTGCCCGGTCCAGAACGGGAGATCGGGGGCCTGCGCGGCCGCGGGGGTCAGACCGACAAGCGTGGCAAGGACCGCGGCGAACGCCGCGGCGCGTGCGGTCGGCATGGTCCAACTCCGGGAAGGACCCGTCTACAGATCGGTCACGGCGCCAAGGCTCGCGCTGGAGACGAGCTTGGCGTACTTGTGGAGCACACCGGCGGTGTAGCGCGGAGGGGGCGGCTGCCAGGCCGCGCGGCGCCGGGCAAGGACGTCGTCGGGCACGTCGAGCTGGAGGAGGCGCCGGTCGGCGTCGATCGTGATCCGGTCGCCCTCTTCCACCAGGGCGATCGCACCGCCGACGGCGGCCTCCGGGGCGACGTGCCCCACGACCATGCCGTAGGTTCCGCCGGAGAACCGGCCGTCGGTGACGAGACCGACCGAGTCCCCCAGCCCGGCGCCGATGATAGCGGACGTCGGGGCCAGCATCTCGCGCATGCCCGGTCCGCCCTTGGGCCCTTCGTAGCGGATCACCAGCACGTCGCCCGGCCGGATCCGCCCGGCCAGAATCGCCGCTAGGCAGGCCTCCTCCGACTCGAACACGCGCGCCGGCCCCGTCATACGGTGGGTCTTGATCCCGGTGATCTTGGCCACCGCCCCGTCGATCGCGAGGTTGCCGCGGAGGATGGCCAGATGGCCCTCCGCGTACACCGGCCGCCCCCAGGGGCGGATGACCTCCTGGCCGGCCGGGGGTTCGCCGGGCACGGCCTGGAGCGCCTGCGCAACGGTCTGGCCGGTGATGGTGAGCGCGTCGCCGTGGAGCAGACCGTGCTCCAGAAGCAGCTTCATCACCTGGGGGACACCGCCGGCGCGGTGGAGATCGGTCGCGACGAAGCGGCCCGACGGCTTGAGCTCGGCCAGCACCGGCACCCGGGCTCGGATGCTCTCGAAGTCGTCCAGCGCCAACGGCACACGCGCGGCGTGGGCGATCGCGAGCAGATGGAGCACCGCGTTGGTGGAGCCGCCCAGCGCCATCACGACGGCGATCCCGTTCTCCAGCGCCTTCCTGGTCAGGATCGCGCTCGGCCGCCGGTCCGCCTGGACGGCGTCCATCAGCACCTCGGCCGACCGGGCCGCGCTGTCCTCCTTCTCCGCGTCCTCAGCCGCCATAGTGGACGAGCCGGGGAGACTCAGGCCCATGGCCTCGATCGCAGACGACATCGTGTTCGCCGTGTACATGCCGCCGCACGAGCCCCGGCCGGGGCAGGCGTGGCGCTCGACGGCGAGCAGCTCCTCCCGGCCGATGCGCCCCGCGCTGAACTCGCCGACCGCCTCGAACGCGCTCACGATCGTGAGGTCACGCCCCGCGAGGTGACCCGGCTTGATCGTGCCGCCGTACACGAAGACGGCCGGGATGTCGAGGCGGGCCATGGCCATGACCGCGCCGGGCATGTTCTTGTCGCAGCCCCCGACGGCGAGCACGCCGTCCATGCTCTGCGCCTGACAGGCCGTCTCGATGGCATCCGCGATGACCTCCCGGGAGACGAGCGAGTATTTCATGCCCTCGGTTCCCATGGAGATCCCGTCCGACACGGTGATCGTCCCGAAGAGCTGCGGCATGCCCCCGGCGGCGCGAATCGCGGTCTCCGCCCGCCGGGCGAGGATGTCGAGTCCGGCGTTGCACGGGGTGATGGTGCTGTAGCCGTTCGCGATCCCGATGATCGGCTTATCGAAGTCGGCATCACCGAACCCCACGGCGCGCAGCATCGCGCGGTTGGGGGTGCGCTGGACTCCGTCGGTGACGACGGTGCTCTTGCGTCTGGTCATGGGAGGGGAAGATAGGAGGGGGCCCGGCCGTCCGGCGACCGGGCCCGGCGCGGCCTACTGGGGAGCCGCCTCCATCGCGTTGCGCTGGACTTCATCCGCCGTGACGGGGGTCAATGCGGCGTTGTCGGCCTCGCCGGTCCGGATCCGGATGACCCGCTCGAGCGGCTGCACGAAGATCTTCCCGTCGCCCACCTCGCCCGTCCGGGCGGACGAGAGGATGGCGTTGATCGTCGGCTCCACGAAAGGCTCGGAGACGGCCATCTCGATCTTGACCTTCTCCCGGAACTCCAGCACGATCGACGACGCGCGGTAGTGCTCGATCAGGTCGCGCTCCCCCCCGTGCCCGCTCACGCGGCTGATGGAGATGCCGGTGACCCCGGCGCGGAACAGGGCCGTCTTCACCTCGGCAAGGCGCTCGGGTCGGATGATGCAGGTGATCAGCTTCATACGTGGCGCTCCGCGTGGGGGCGGTCTGGCGGGCCGTGTCTTTCCCGAATGAGGTAGCGGCCCGCGCCGCCGGCCGCAAGACAGCACAGCGCCGGCGACCGGTCGAGGACCGGCCGCCGGCGCCTGGCTTCCGGGCGACTACGCGTCGTAGTACATAAAGAACTCGTACGGATGGGGTCGCAGGGTAACGGCCGCGACGTCCTTCCGCTTGAGGCTGAGCCAGGCGTCGAGCACGTCCTGGGTGAACACGTCGCCCGCGAGCAGGAACGCGTGGTCGCTTTCGAGCGCGTCCAGCGATTCGGTCAGGCTGCCCGGCACCTGCTTGATGAGCTGCTTACGCTCATCGTGGATCTCGTAGAGGTCCTCGTCGATGGGCGCCGGGGGCTCGACCTTGTTCTTGATCCCGTCCAGGCCGGCCATGAGCATGGCCGCGAACGCCAGGTAGGGGTTGGCCGCCGGGTCCGGCGCCCGGAACTCGACGCGCTTGGCCTTGGGACTGGTCGAGTACACCGGAATCCGGCAGATCGCCGAGCGGTTCCGGGCCGAGTACATCAGGTTCACCGGTGCCTCGAAGCCGGGGACGAGGCGGCGATAGCTGTTGGTGGTCGGCGCGCAGATGGCGAGCAGCGCCG
>Ga0070707_100002902_pt1 | contig 16288 bp, 14 predicted proteins | sample KBSK5502metaG_FD_65468 | JGI IMG/M metagenome (GOLD analysis project Ga0070707, IMG submission 65468) | Corn, switchgrass and miscanthus rhizosphere microbial communities from Kellogg Biological Station, Michigan, USA - KBS K5-50-2 metaG | ecosystem: Host-associated > Plants > Roots >... | reverse complement strand
CCCTGGCGGCCCACGCGCGGGTCGAGCAGACCGTAGGAGAGATCCACGAGCAGGTTGATCACGACGAAGGCGAGCGCGAAGACGAGGACGGCGCCCTGCAGCAGCACGTAGTCACGCGCAAAGATCGCCTTCACCATCAGCCGGCCGAGTCCCGGCCACGCGAAGACCGTCTCGGTGAGCACGGCGCCGCCCATGAGCTGGCCCGACTGCAGCCCGAGCAACGTGAGGATCGGGATGAACGCGTTGCGGAGCGCGTGCTTGCCGAGGACCCACCACTCGCCCACACCCTTGGCGCGCGCCGTCCGCACGTAATCCTCGCCCAGCACGTCGAGCACCGCGGAGCGTGTCATGCGGGCGACCATGGCGACCGACGGCAGGGCCAGCGTCACTGCGGGAAGCACCAGGTGCGACAGCGAGCCGGCGCCGCCGACGGGCAGCCAGTTCAGCCACAGCGAGAAGATCACGATCAGCACCAGGCCGGTCCAGAAGATCGGCATCGAGAGGCCGAACAGCGAGGCGAGGCGCGCAATGGCATCGAACAGGGAGTTCGGCCACACCGCCGAGACGACGCCCGCGGCGACGCCGACGGCGGCGGCGATGAGCAGCGCGGCGATGGTGAGCTCGAGCGTCGCCGGCCACGCGTCGGCCAGCTCCGTCGCCACGGGACGGTTCTGCTGGATCGAGCGGCCCAGGTCGCCGCGCGCGAGCCGCCCGACGTAATCGAGATAGCGGACGGCGAACGGCTTGTCGAGACCGAGGTGCTCGCGTAAGGCGGCCACCGCGTCCTTCGTCGCGTGCTCGCCGAGCATCAGGGTCACCGCGTCGCCCGGCAGCAGGTCGATCGTGAGCATGACGACGAAGACCACGCCGAGCAGCACCGGAATGGCGAAGAGGAGGCGGCGGACGACGAACGTCAGCATCCGCCGGACCGGAGCGTCATCCTACCGATCGAGCCAGGTCTTCCAGAGCGCCAGGTTGTACTCCACGGGATGGACCTGGAAGCCCTTGACGCCGGCGCGCGCGGCGATGATCTCCTTCGTCGTGTAGACGGGGATCCACACCATCTCCTTGGCGACGATGTCCTGGACCTCCGCGTAGAGCTTCTCGCGCTCGCTCTGGTTGAGGCTGCGCCGCGCCTGCTCGACCAGCGTGTCCACGCGCGCGTTGGCGTAGCGCGACGTATTCCAGCCGGCCGGCGGTACCTGCTTGCTATGGAAGAGCGCGTAGAGCGAGTAGTCCGCATCCGCGTTGGAGGTGACCCAGCCGAGCGTGAACATGTGATGGTTGAGCGGGTTGCCCCGCACCTGCTGAAAGACGGCAGCCCACTCGAGCACCTGCACGCGGGCTTCGACGCCGACCTCCTTGAACATCGCCTGGATGGCCTCGGTGATCTCGCCGTCCTTGGGGTAGCGGCCGCGCGCGGTGAGCCACGACAGCGACAGCCGCTGTCCGCTCTTGGTCATGATGCCGTCGGGACCCGGCGTCCACCCCGCTTGCGCGAGCAGCGCCTTGGCCTTCGCGCGGTCGAACGGGTAGAGGCGATCGAGATGCATGTCCTTGTAGCCGAACACGCCCGGCGCCAGCACGCCGAGCGCCGGCCCCGCGGAGCCCTCCATGATGTTGTCGAGGATCGCCTTGCGATCGACCGCGTGCAGCAGCGCCTGCCGCACCCGCACGTCGTCGAGTGGCGGCATGCCCGCGTGCATGCCCGCGAACACGACGCGGATGCCGGTCGTCTCGTGCACGGCGAACTTGGGATCCTTGCGCAACGCCGGCAGCTGAGCGGGCGACGGGAACAGCACCATGTCGGCGTCGCCCGTCTGCAGCGCGATCATGCGCGCGCCTTCCTCGGGCACCACCTTGAAGACGACGCGGTCGACGAGCGCCTTGTCACCCCAGTAGTCGGGATTACGCTCGATGATGACGTGGGTGTTCGTCTTCCACTCCACGAACTTGAATGGCCCGGTGCCGACGGGCGCGCGGCTGAAGTCGGCGCCCATCTTCTGCACCGCCGTCGGCGAGACGATCCCCATGCAGTACATCGCCAGCGTCCGGAGGATCGGGCCGTACGGCTCTTTGGTGACGACGTCGACGGTGAGGTTGTCGACGACCTCGGCGCCGCTCAGCGAGCCGGCGAGACTCGCCCAGCGCGCCGGCGGCTTGCCATTCAGCGCGCGATCGAAGGTGAACCGCACGGCCTCGGCGTTGAAGGGCGTGCCGTCGTGGAATTTCACGTTGGGGCGCAGCTTGAACCGGACCCTGGTCGGCGACATCACCTCGTACGAGGTCGCCAGCGCCGGCTTGACCTGCATCTTGTCGTCGAGCGTCAGCAGGCCTTCGAGCATGTTGAAGTACACCCAGGCCCCGGGCGCCGTCGTCTCGAGGTTCGGATCGAGCGACACGGGATCCGTGGGTCGCACGATCGTCAGGGTGCCGCCGCGCTTCTGGGCGTCGGCCGAGGGCACGAGCGCGGCGACGAGGCCGAGGACGACAAGACTGATCAGCACTCTGCGCATGAGGGGCTCCTTATATTTGCCGTCGGAGCGGCTTCGCAGGGCTCCGCCGCTCGACGGTCGGGCAGCTCATAGTCGGCGCCATCATAAGAGCTCGTCGGCGACGGACAGCGCGGAGTCGAGCGCGTGCACCACGCGATTGAGCTCGCGGCGCAGCGCCACGCACGCGAACTTGTAGGCGTCTTCGTTCGGATCGAGGGCGGCGAGCTCCCGCGCCCGCTGCAGCCCTGCCAGCGGGGGCATCGGCAGGGCCGGATCGTGGCCGAAGCGGTCACCGCTCGTGTACGTGAGCGGCACGAGCCCGCGCGAGAGTCGCACCAGCGCGCGGTTGACGGCCTCGGGACGCGGCGGTTCTGTACGCGCGAGCCGCTCGGCGGCGCGCTCGAGGCGTTCGCTCAAGCGGCGGGCGGTTTCGAGCGCCGGCTCCAGGTCGAAGCGGGCGCCGGCGGCCGCCTGCAGCGCGTCCAGCTCGGCGAGCACCGCGCGCGCGGCCCGGCGGTGATCGAGCGGCAGCACCGGCGCGTTCAGCCAGCGCAACGCCGTCGCAAGATAGACCTTCGTGTCGAGCGCCAGCACGTCGCCGTCGATCTTGTCGATGGTGTCCTCGCGGGTGTGCCACCACCACGGAAAGCCGGCGCTGCCGACGAGACGCTCCATCGCACGCGACAGCTCGGTGTCCTGCTTGGGCAGTCCGGACAGCGACATGAATGCCGACGGCACGCCCGCGCCCCAGAACGACTGGTCGCCGGCGCGCGAGAAGCGGCGCGCGCGGGCGCGCTGACCGGTCACGTCGGCGACGACCGTCTCGGCGAGGGTTTGCGCGTCCTCCGTCGCGTGCAGCACCGAGTAGTCGGTGGCGCCGCGCGCGCCGGTGCTGTCCACGTTGAGGTGCAGCACGCACCGCGCGTGCAGATCACGCCAGGCGTGGTCCGCGTACCACGCCGAGCCGGCGTAGCGACCGTGCGAGTGTCCCGACCAGAACGCAAATCTAATGGAACGCCGGAGCGCTTCGCGCCGAGCCGCCAGCAGCCGCGCGATCTCGAGCATCGTGGCGTTCGCGGTGGCGTTGTCCATCGCGCCGTGATGCCAGGAGTCGACGTGACCGGAGAAGAGGACGAAGCGATCCTCGACGCGGCCGGGGAGCGCGCCGACCAGATGCGGAATCGGCATCCATCCCGTGCGGACGCGCGTGGTGAGCCTCAGGCGCAGCGGACCGTCAGCGAGCCGCGCGCGCAGACGCCGGCCGTCGACGCCGAGGATCGACAGACACGGCGTCATGGGAATGCGCCAGGCCGTGTCGGGCGTCGGGGCGCCCCAGATCGTGGTCACGATCATGTTGTGCAGGTGATCCATGACCTCGAACACCTGGGCCAGCGTCCCGGCCTGCTGCGCGGCCCACGCCTTGCCCGGGCTCGCGAGCCCGCGTACGAGAGCGATCTTGCCGACGGCGCGCGCCAGGTCCGCCGGGCTGCCGTCGCCGACGTCGACGACTTCGCCCTCGAGCGCCTCGACCGAGGGCGAAAACGAGTGGGTGAGCCCCTGGATGACGGTGCCGTCGTCCAGGCGGACCTGTCCATCCAGAGGCAAGCTGATGTAGGCCTCGATCTCCCGGCGTTCCACCTCCACGCCGTAGGCGTTCAGCGTGCGCTCGATGTAGTCGAATGCCCGCGCCTCCCCGGAGCTGCCTGACTCACGCTCCCAGGCGGCGATCGCACGGACGTGGTCCATGAGCGTGTGCGCCGAGATCTCGGCGGCGAGCTTGCCTTCGAGCGGGTCGCGGTACTCCCAGGGCGCCGTCACGCCGTCACCTCGCGCAAGGGATGCCGCGCATGATGCGGCGATCTCCCAAGGGTGTCAACGGGCAGGGAGAACCTGCCTGTTTGCCCATCGTCGCGTGCCGGACTGCCCGCCATAAGTACTCGTCAGAGCGTGGCCCGCAACGGCCAACCGCGCGTCAGTAAAGCATTCCGGTAGTCGGCACGCACTTTGCCTTGAAAACAGTCGCCATGACGGACTACACACGGGACACGCCGTCGCTGGGTCGGACGTACTGTCCGGGCTGCGAACCTGACACCGATCCGACGTCCGAAATCCTGGACGTGCGGTGGTGCGACGCCCACACCCTTCAGCACGAGGGCGTCGACGATGGTCTCGTCAGCGCCACCGCCTACCTGCTGGGCAGCGTGGAGGCGGGCGGCGAGGACAACCGCCGCTGGTGCGAGATTCTCCACCGGCGCCGTCCCATGCCGTCGCACGCGCCGGCTCGCTGACGCTAGCCTCGCCGCACCAGCTCGTCCACGTTATCCCAGCTCATCACGCGCCGGCCTGTCTCGAGGTCGGCGATCATGTCGATGAGGCGCTCGGTCAGCGGCATGCTCAGGCCGAGCGTCCGCGCTTTGGCGACGGTGGCGCCGAGCAGCGCGCCGACCTCGGTCTTTCTCCGGCGCACCGCCAGGTCGCGCCAGATGCCCGTCTTGGTCTTGGTGTGCGCCCGGTAGTGACTGGCAATGACCGACATCGCACGCTCCCGCGCGGCGACGTCGCCGCGCGTGGCAGCCCGATAATCCGCCGGGTCGTATTCGTCGAAGGCCTCCAGCCGGATGCCTGCGGCATCGGCCACGCGCGTGCTTTCCATGACCAGGTCGATGAGCATGGCCTGGACCTCGGGTGAGCGCTCGACGACTTCGTAGACGTGGGCGTCGACCACGGCCGTGGCCACGAGCAGCGCGCCGTAGACGTGCTTGGCCCACGTGTAGCCGAGAATGTTGTCGCTCACACGCGTCGGGGCGACGACGTCGAGGAGCTTGGCCAGTGCCTGCACGCGCGCGCTCGGCCGTCCGTCCAGCTCACCGAGGACCAGCGCGCCCTCGCCGCCGTGCAGGATTCGTCCGGGCGCCGTCCAGTCCGCCGCCCAGTTGACGAGGCAACCAACCGTGCGGCGCTCGCCAACGGCAGCCGCGATCAGCTCTTCGTTCAGGCCGTTCTGCATCGAGACGATCGCGCCGTCGTCGGCGAGCCGCGGCGCCAGCGCCGCGAGCGCCTCGGGCGTGTCCTGGGATTTGACGGCGAGTAGCACGAGCTCGAGCCGCGAGCCGAGCGCGTCGGGTGTGATCGCACGGACACGGACGGTGGCAGCGCCGTCGCGTCGCTCGACGGTGAGTCCGTTGGCGTTCATGGCGGCCACGTGGTCGGCCGCTCGGTCGACCAGCAGCACCTCGTGGCCGGCGCGCGCGAGCGCCGCGCCCGTGATGCCGCCGATCGCGCCGGCGCCGAAGACCGTGATCGTCACGTGAGGAACGCGACGACCGCGTCGACGAACGTCTTCGGCTGCTCCCACGGCAGCATGTGGCCCGCTCCGTCGATGGTGACGACCTGCGCAGCCGGGATCAGCGCCTTCCACTGCGCCGCGTAGGCGGGGGAGATCAGCCGATCGGCGGCCCCCCACAGCACCAGCGTTTCCGCGCTGAGCCGGTACAGCCGCTTGGACAGCCGGCGATTCGGGATCGGAAACAGGATCTTGCCGGCCATAGCCAATCGCCGCTGGGTGATGAGGTAAAAATCCTTGAGCGCCTCGATGTCCGCGAGATCGGCGCCGCCCGTCAGCAACGCCGCGCCCCGGGCCGGATCGACGAAGAGCGCCTCCGCGATCTCGTGGGGCAGCATCGCGAAGATGTCGGGAATCGGTCGCTCCTCGAGCCAGAGTCCCGCCGCGCCCACGAGCACGAGACGACCGAGGTCGCGCGGCGCCAGGCAGGCCATCTCCGCCGCGATCATCCCGCCCATCGAGTGGCCGATCAGGTGCGGCTGGCGCAGCCCCAGCGCGTCGACGAGATCCCAGCCGTGCAGCGCGAAGTCGAGCATGTCCTCGAGCAGCTCGTCGCCGGTGGACTCGCCGTAGCCGGGCCACTCGGGGGCGAAGACGTGGTAGCGCTGCGCGAGGGCGTCGAGGAACGGATTGTCGGTGAGCAGTCCACCCGCCCCGTGCAAGAACACCACGGGCGCGCCGCTGCCGCCCTCGAGCACGCGGCAGCGCGTGCCCTTCTTCGTGTCGATCGTCTGCCACTTCATCGCGGCCACTCCTCACGCGTCTTCTCAGCGCCCGGGCGCCGCTCCTCGGGGCGGATGCGCTCGTCCATGGGATGGATCCACCAGCGCTCGTCGTGCTTGTAGTCGGGCCAGAGATCGCGCAGCCGGGGCATGACCTTCTCGGCGAAGAGCTTCGACGAGTGCCGCGTCTTCCAGTCCGGCATGTTGCCGTTGTGGAACAGGCAGAAGAGATGGCCGATGCGCAGCCCCTTGATGCACTCCTCGAGCTGCTGGCGCACGGTCTCGGGGCCGCCGGCGATGACGAAGCGCTCGTCCACGAGCTGTTTCCAGGTGAGGTTCTCGAGGATCTTCTGGCGCGCGCGCGTGAGCTGCGAGAGCGCGCCGTACTTCACGGTGGCCATCGTGCGATAGCCGGGCGGATCCGCGAACGGGGGAAAGATGTGCAGGCAGCGATTGAAGAAGTAGAGACAGTGCTCGGCGTAGAGCTCCTCCGCTTGCGCGTCGGTATCCGCGACACAGATGATCTGAGCGAAGGCCGCGCGGTAGGGCGAGTCGTCCTTGCCGCGCTTGGCCACGCGCTCCCAGTAGCCGTCCAGCAGCGACTTGCCGCGCAGGTAGCCGAAGAACGAAAGGTAGGAATAGTTGTAGTCGTAGTCCAGGCAGAAGTCCCACGTCTCGATCGACCCGCCGCCCGGAATGTAAATCGGCGGGTGCGGCTTCTGGATCGGCTTCGGCCAGCAATTCACCCAGCGAAGCTGATTGTATTTTCCGTCGAAGGCGAACGGCTCGTCGCTCGCCCACGCCTTCATGATCATGTCGTGCGCCTCGCGATACTTGTCACGCGTCAGCGCGGGGATCTGGCCGTAGCAGAAGTTCGTGTCCATCGAGGTGCCGACGGGAAAGCCGGCCACGAGGCGGCCGCCCGACATCACGTCGAGCATGGCGAACTCCTCGGCGACCCGGATCGGAGGGTTGTAGCCGGCGATCGAGTTGCCGATCACACAAATCGCCGCCCGCGATGTCCGGCGCGCCAGGGTCGCGGCAATCAGGTTGGGTGAGGGCATCAGCCCGTAGCCATTCTGGTGGTGCTCGTTACAGCCGATACCGTCGAAGCCGAGCGTTTCCGCGTACTCCAGCTGGTCCAGGTACGTGTGGTAGACGTGATGGCCCTTCCGGGGGTCGTAGAGGGTATTGGGGATGTCCACCCACACCGAGCGGTGCGTCTCGCGGAAGTCGTCCGGCAGGTACGGCCACGGCATCAGGTTGAACCAGGTGAACTTCATCGGCGTCGCCCTCCCCCGGTCGCGTCGTCGGCCGGCCGGTGCGGCAGGAGCCTACGCCGATGGCGGCGACAAAGTCCAGCCACCGACACCATCTGACGTCGAATGTCGGCGGCTGGACGCGACTTTTGGTATATAGGCATCCAAACGCCTGACTTCGGGACATGCGATCCGGCTCGCCGTTTGCTAGTCGGAGCCGCACTTCAATTTTCGGAGGTCGTCGCGTATGCGCCTGCGTCTGCCGGAACGGTTCGTGAACGACATCGGCATCGATCTGGGTACCGCCAACATGCTCGTCCACGTCCGGGGCCGCGGGGTCGTCGTGTCGGAGCCCTCGATCATCGCGCTGGATCGCCGGGACAAATCGGTGGTCGCGGTCGGCCATCGGGCCAAGGCCATGCTGGGCCGGACCCCCGAGCACATCGAGGTCATCCGGCCGCTCAAAGCCGGCGTAATCGCGGACTTCGACGCCGCCCAGATGCTGATGCGTCAGATCGTGGACGGGCTGCCTGGCCGTGGGTTCCTGCGGCAGTCCCGTATGGTGATCGGCGTGCCCTACGGTGTGACCCCGGTGGAGGAGCGGGCGGTCCGGGAGGCGGCGACCCAGGCCGGCGCCCAGGCCGTCTACCTGGTACAGGAGCCCATGGCCGCCGCCATCGGCGCAGGGCTGCCGATCCACGAGCCCGGCGGACACGTCGTCGTCGATTTGGGCGGCGGCACGACCGAGGTGGCCGTGATCTCGCTCTCGGGCATCGTCCTCTGCCAGTCGGGTCGCGTGGCCGGCGACGACCTCAACGAGGCGATCATCCAGTACCTCAAGAAGCAGCACAACATGCTGGTCGGCGAGCGGCGGGCTGAGGAGATCAAGCTGACGCTCGGCGCGCGGCACGCCAACGGCGGGCCCCAACGGATCGAGGTCAAGGGCAGCGACGTCGTCGCGCGTGTCCCCAAGGTGATCGTGATCACGGAGGACGAGGTCCGTGAGGCGGTCCAGGACTGCGTGGCGGGAATCGTGGCGACCGTGCGCTCGTCGCTGGAGCGGACGCCGCCGGAGATCGCCGCCGACATGGTCGACAGCGGCATCGTCCTCACGGGCGGCGGCGCGCTGCTCACGGGGCTGGACGAGATCATCCACAAGGAAACGCACCTACCGGTGACCATCGCCGCGGAGCCACTCTCGTGCGTCGCGCGGGGGCTGGGCGCCCTGCTCGGTGACATCGGCCTGCTCGATCGGGTCGCGCTGCGCGCTTAGACGACCCGCGCCCTCGTCGGTCCACCGCCGGCGAATTTTCGAGGGTTTCGGCGCCTCTTCCGCAAATAATGGCCTCAGGCGGTCAGTGAACTCTTGCCGATGGGGAGGGGCCAGATGACGAGTGCGCAACGCAAGCTGCGGATGCGGAAACGGAAGGCCGACGCGAACGTCGCGCGCGCCCAGCGCGTGGTCAAGGCGCTGACGCGCCGGCTCCGGAACGCGACGAAGACGCTCACGAAGCGTCAGGCAGCGCGCAAGAAGATCAAGTAGCGCTTACCCGATCGGCCCTGCCACGGGCCCAGCGGAAGACTTAGCTTTTAGTTTGGGGGAGCAGGCCGTCTGGAGGAGGCGCCGCTCCCATGTCGAAGCTCGTCCGCCTCGTCGCGCTCCTGAGCGTGGCGGGATGCTCGATCGGGCCTAGCTCGGTCGCTCGCGATCGGTTCGACTACAGCGCCGCCATTGCCGACTCGTGGAAGCGGCAAATGCTCCTCAACGTGGTCAAGCTGCGCTACAGCGATCCACCGGTCTTCCTGGATGTCGGGCAGGTGGTCAGCGGTTACACGGTCCAGAGCACGTTCACCGCGCTCGGGAACGTATTCAGCACGAACGGTCCCGTCCCCGGCGTGCCGAACAGCAGCGTCGGTCTGAGCGCCCAGGGACAATTCATCGACCGCCCGACCGTCACGTACGCCCCGCTCATGGGTGAGCGCTTCGCGCGCTCGCTGATGACGCCGATCCCACCGCCGGCCCTCATGAGCTTGATCCAGGCCGGCAATCCCGTCGACCTCGTTCTGCGGCTTGGAGTGCACGTCGTGAACGGCCTTCGCAACCGTTACGGTGGCGACATCCGGGCGACGCGTGCGGACCCCGAGTTCTACCAGCTTCTCGAGCGCCTTCGACGCATCCAGCTGTCCGGAGCCGTCGGCATGCGTGTCCAACGCATCGACCGCGAGGAGGCGCTCATCATGAGCTTCCGACGGGCCGTCGAGCCGAGCGTCGAGGCCGACATCGTGGCCGCCCGCGAGCTCCTGGGCGTCGACCCCGGGGCGTCGGACTTTCGCGTCGTCTACGGTGCGGTGGCGGCGAACAACAGGGAGATCGCGATTCTGAGCCGCTCGATCCTCGAAATCCTCGTCGACCTCTCGTCCTTCATCAGCGTGCCGGACGCGGACGTGGCCGAGCAGCGTGTCAGCGCCACCGCGGAGCCCGAGATGGGGCCCAGCGGACCGATCCGGCCCTTGATCCGGATCGCGAGCTCGGCGGACCGGCCTTCCGACGCGTTCGTCTCGGTGCCCTATCGAAACTGGTGGTTCTGGATCGACGACCGCGACGTCCCCTCGAAGCGATTGTTCAGCTTTCTCATGTTCCTCTTCACGCTCGTGGAGACGGGCACCAAGGAAAGCCCTCCGATCATCACGATCCCCGCGGGATAGCGGTCACCCGACCTACGGCAGGTACAGACGGGCGATGTGATGATCGACGACGTTGCCGTCGGCATCCACGGTGAAGCTCGAGGTGATCAGGCCTCGCGCGCCTTGAAACGCGCCCTCGCCGGCCGTCACGGTCCAGATCACCGCCCCCACCGTGACGCCGGCGATCGGGCTCGGTGCCACCGTCCCGCGGCCGACCGTCTCGAACGCCACGTGCCCCGCGGGTCCATACGTGATCGTGCCATCCTCCACGAACGTCCCGTCGCCGAAGCGTTCGACGCGAGATTCGAGGACAGCCGGGTCGCCCTGCAGCGGCGTGCGGTCGGCGTGCACGCCGTCGGCGTCGAGCACCGTCCGCCACGCCTGGCTCGGGGCCTGCGTACGCGCCCGCCGCGTGCCGTCAGGCTCGACACGGGCGCGGCCTCGGAATTCCAGGGCGAACACGACCTCGCGCATCAGAACACGATCAGCCCACGCGACAGCTCGCCGGCCGCCAGCGCGCGGAACGCCTCGTTGGCTTCGTCCAGTCCATAGCGGCGTGTGATCAGCTCATCGATCTTGAGCCGGCCGCCGCGGTAGAGGTCGACCAGCCGCGGCAAGTCTTCGCGCGTGCGCGCGCTGCCGTAGCTGGAGCCGCGGATGACCCGCTCGCCCGTCACGAGCGGCCGGACATCGAGCGGCACGGTGGCCCCGGTGGCCGGCACCCCGATCACGACGCAGGTGCCGCCCGGCGCCAGCGCGTCGGTCCCCTGGCTGACGGCGCGTGTGTCGCCGACGGCCACGAACGTGAAGTCGGCCCCACGCCGCGTGATGCGGCGGATTTCCGCCACGGGATCCATCTTCGAGGCGTCGATCGCGTGGGTCGCCCCGAGCGCCCTCGCGTGCTCGAGCCTGGCCGGGACGACGTCGACGGCGATGATCGGCTGCGCCGCCACCATGGCCCCGCCCTGGACGACGTTCAGCCCGACGCCACCGACCCCGAAGACGGCCATGCTTGCGCCCGGCGGCACCTCGGCGGTGTTGATGACGGCGCCGACGCCGGTCATCACCGAGCAGCCAATGAGCGCCGCGCGGTCGAGCGGCATCGCGGGATCGATCGCGATCGCCGACGACTCGGCGACGACCGTGACCGACGCGTAGGTCGCGACGTGACCATACTGGTAGACCGGCCGGCCGCCCAACGACATGCGCGTCGTGCCCTCCGGCAGCACGCCCTGACCGGGGCGGCGATGCTCGCACAGGTTGGGGCGGCCGATCACGCAGTAGTGGCAACGCCCGCACGTGGGCGCCCACGACAGAATCACGTGGTCGCCGACCCTGAGCGTCTGAACACCCGGGCCCACGGCTTCGACGACACCCGCGCCCTCGTCACCGAGCACGATCGGCATCGGCACGTTCTGCCACGAGCCGTCGGCGGCGTGCAGGCAGGAGTGGCAGACGCCGCTGGCCACCATGCGCACACGGACTTCGCCTCCGCGCGGCGGCTCGAGCTCGACGTCCTCCAGCTTCAGCGGCGTGCGCGGCGCGAACAGCACCGAGGCTTTCATGAGTCCTCCTCTACCGCATCCTGGGCTACGATGGCGGCCATCAAACGTCGCCCGGACCAGTCGATGACGGCGCGCGTGAGGATTTCCCGGGTGATCGCCCTGTGGTGCGCGTGGCTGCTCACGGCGCTGCTGGTCGCCGCCGGCGTGATGACCTCGTTCGGTTGCTCCCGCTGGGCGTGTGAATTGCTCAGCCATTTTCCAGGACAGCTCGCTGCTGCCGCGCTTCTCGCATCCGCGACGTTCGCCTTCGTCGGGCGCATTCGCTGCATCGTCATCCCCGTAGTCGTGGCCGCCTGGAACATCGGCGCGCTCGTCCCGTTCTATGCGAGCGCACCGACGATGCTCGCCCCATCGCCGCCGTCGGACGCGCACGTGATTCGCGTCGTGGCGATGAATGTCGCCGCGGAAAACCGAGACCGCACGCGAGTCATTCGGTTCATCCGTGCAATCAATCCCGACGTCCTCCTGGTCACCGAGATGAACGGCTTCTGGGCCGTGGCCCTCGAAGAGGTCGCGGTCGATTTTCCGTTCCGACGACTCGAGCCGCGCGAGGGACATTACGGGATCGGGCTCATGAGCCGACTGCCGTTCACCGCCCTGGACGGCAAGCCGGCGGGCGCGCACGCAGTCGTCGCACGACTTACGACGCCACGCCTGACGATCGTCGGGACCCACGCATTCCCACCGTTCACGCCGCGGCTATTGGTGAGACGAAACGAGGAGTTCGCGGAAATCGCCGCATTCGTCCGTGAGCAACGAGAGCCTGTCGTGCTGGTGGGTGACCTGAATTCCTCTTCGTGGTCATCAGCATTCCGGGATTTCTTGCGCGACGCAGGCCTTCGCGATACGCGACTGGGACGAGGCGTCCAGCCTACGTGGCCGGCCTGGCTTCCGATCGCGCAGGTGCCGATCGACCACGCGCTGGTCTCTCCGACCGTGCGCGTCCACAACCGTTTTGTCGGCGACCGTGTTGGCTCGGATCATCTGCCCATCGTTGTCGACGTTTCCTTGGACCAGTCCCCGGTTCCCACTAGTAACGAATCCGGGGATCGAGGTAGGCGTACAGCAGATCCACGGCGAGGTTGACGCTCATGAACATCACGGCCACGAACAGGATCGTGCTCTGTGTGAGCGGATAGTCGCGCTGGTAGATCGACCACAGCACCAGCCGACCGAGGCCGGGCAGCGTGAACACCTCCTCGACGACCACGGTGCCGCCGAGCAGGATGCCGATCTGCAGTCCGACGACGGTGACGATCGGGATCAGCGCGTTGCGCAGCGCGTGCTTGAGGATGACGAGCCGAGGGCGCAGGCCCTTGGCGGCCGCCGTGCGGATGTACTCCGAGCCCAGCACGTCGAGCATGCAGGCGCGCGTGGTGCGCGCGACGTTGGCGGCGCTGGCGGTGCCCAGACACAGCGCGGGCAGCAGCATGATGGTGAGATTGCGCCGCGGATCGGTGAAGAAGTCCACCCACACGATGGGTGGCATCCAGCGCAGGTAGATCGACAGGAACAGGATGAGCATCGTGCCCTGCCAGAACACGGGCACGGAGAGGCCGAGCAGCGTGCCCACGCGGGTGACGTTGTCCACGACTCGGTCGCGCCGGGTGGCCGAGACGATTCCCGCCGGGATGCCGAGCAGCAACGCGAAGCCGACCGCGAGCGCCGTCAGCTCGATGGTCACCGGCAAGCGCTCGAGGATCAGCGCGATGACCGGCTTGCCTGTGCGCCACGAGGTGCCGAGGTTGCCGTGGGCGAGGGTGCCGAGCCAGCTCGCGTACTGGCGCCACCACGGCTGGTCCAGGCCGAAGAAGCGCTTGAGCTCGGCCACCATGGCCGGGCTGACGACGGCGTCGGCGCCGATCATCTGCTCGACCACGGTGCCCGGCACGAGGCGCAGCATGAGAAACACCAGGACCGAGAGGCCCAGCAGCGTCAGGCCCATCGAGTACAGGCGAACGACGACGTACCGTCCCACGGCCCGTGCCGCTACGCCTTTTCGATCGACGCTCCTTCCAGGCCGTAGAGCAGCGCCGTCGGATGCTGGCGGAAGCCCTTCACGCCGGCCTGGGTGAAGTCGATGAGATCGGCCGAGTACAGCCACAGGTGGGGCACGTTCTCGAGGATGGCGATCTGCAGGCGATCGTAGATCTCCTTGCGCTTCTTGGCGTCCATCGTCTTGCGGCCTTCCTCGAGCAGGGCATCCACGGCGGGCACGCTCCACGAGTTCCAGTTCTGTCCCTTGGTGGAGTGCAGCGCGCGGAAGAAGGCGACGTCGGGGTCGGCGTAGCCCGGCGTGCTGTTCATGGTCATGTCGAAGTCATGGGCCTGCCAGCGCTTGATCCAGATGGCGTACTCGACGTTCTCGATCTCCATGGTGATGCCGATGCGCTTGAGCTGCGCGGCGATGACCGGCGCGCCCAGCACCATGGTCGGGAAGGTGGGGATGACCATGCACTTGACGGTGAACCCGGAGCCGACGCCGGCCTCGGCCATGAGCTTCTTGGCCTTCTCGACATCGGGCTTGTAGTACTTCAGCCACTGCTCTTCCGGCAGCTGCCACTGCTTCATCGGAGCGGTGGCCGGCGCGGTGAGGCGGCCGAACCCCGCGGTCGCCACGCGCATGACCTGCGAGCGGTCCACCGCCCACGAGATGGCCTGCCGCACGCGCACGTCCTTGAGCGGGCCGCGATTGGCGCTGATGTTCAGATAATCGTAGCCCAGCCGCGAGGCGCGGTACGCGGTGAGCGACTTCTCTTCCTTGAGGATGTTGTAGTTCTTGTTGTCCTCGATGAACGCGTGGTGGATTTGGCCCGTGCGCAGGGCGGCGACGATGTTGGCCTCGTCGGGAATGACCCGCACGATCAGCTCGTCGACGTGTGGCAAACCTTTCTTGAAGTAATTGGGATTGCGCTTGAAGACCATCTGCTGCTCGACCTTCCAGTCCTCCAGGATGAACGGACCCGTGCCGAGCGCATTCTTGTTGAGGTCGCCGTACTTCTTCACGCCGGCCTCGCTGACGATGAAGCCCCAGAAGCCGCCCAGCGCGGCCACCAGCGCCGCGAACGGCTCCTTGGTGACGAACTTCACGGCGTACTTGCCGACGGGCTCGACCTTGTCGACCGCGTTGAAGTCCGACTTGCCCGAGGCCGATTTCTCCAGCAGGCGATCGAACGTGAACTTCACGTCGGCCGAGGTGAACTCCTGGCCGTCGTGGAACTTCACGCCCTGGCGCAGCTTGAAGGTCCACGTGAGGCCGTCGGGGCTCGTCTGCCACGACTCGGCCAGCTCCGGCACCGGGTTCATGTCCGGGTCGAAGCGCACGAGCTGGTTGTACGTCAGCGGCGAGCGTCGGCTGCGCGAGAGCGCCGGCACGAGCTGAGGATCGAGACCGGTGGCCTCCGTCGCTTGCGCCGAGATCAGCGTGCCGCCCGCCTTGGCCGCCATCTGCGCGTGTGCGACGTGGCCGCCGACGCCGAGCGCGCCGAGGGTGAGGCCGGTGGTGGTGAGGAAGTCTCGGCGGTTCAGGTCGCGGGACATGGCGGTCTCCTTGTCATTGGCTCGGGTCGAGGACATCACGCAGGCCGTCGCCCATCAGGTTGAACGCGAGCACGGTGAGCATGATGGCGAGGCCCGGGAACACGGAGATCCAGGGCGCGGTCTCGAGGTACGTGCGGCCTTCGTTCAGCATGTTGCCCCACGACGGCGTCGGCGGTTGCGCCGACAGCCCGAGGTAGGACAGCGAGGCTTCGATGAGGATGGCCTGCGATAGCGCGACGGTGCCCTGCACGACGAACGGCGAGATCACGTTCGGCAGGATGTGCTTGAGCGCCACGGCCACACGCGTGGCGCCGAGCGCGCGCACCGCCTCCACGTAGTCCTTCGCGCGCTCGGCCAGCACCGGCCCGCGCATCACGCGCGCGAAGATCGGCGTGTACACGATGGCGATGGCGAGGACCGCGCTGTTGACGCCGGGGCCGCGCATGGCGGCGATGCCGACCGCGAGCAGCAGCCCGGGGATGCTGAAAAAGACGTCGAGCACGCGGTTGATCGTATTGTCGGTGGCACCGCCGATGTAGCCCGCGGCCAATCCGAGCGCGCCGCCCAGCGCCATCGCGCCGCCGATCGAGGTGATCGCGACGTAGAGCGAGATGCGCGCGCCGTAGATCACCCGGCTCAGCACGTCGCGCCCGAAGCGATCGGTGCCGAACACCGCGGC
>Ga0070707_100002901_pt1 | contig 16290 bp, 8 predicted proteins | sample KBSK5502metaG_FD_65468 | JGI IMG/M metagenome (GOLD analysis project Ga0070707, IMG submission 65468) | Corn, switchgrass and miscanthus rhizosphere microbial communities from Kellogg Biological Station, Michigan, USA - KBS K5-50-2 metaG | ecosystem: Host-associated > Plants > Roots >... | reverse complement strand
ACCGGATCGAGCTCGTTCGGATCGGCGCCATCCAGCCGGTAGTGGATGACCGCGTCTGGCGTCTCCGATGTTACGGTGACGATCTGGCGGATCACATACTGGCCCGCGCCAGGACTGAACCGCGGTGGATCAACCGCTCCGTTGTCGATATGGTAGAGCCCACCTGCTACCGCGCTCCTCGTCATGTCCGCGGCGAAGGCCCGCGCCTTGACGACGGCGGTGCGGCTTACGACCACGGAGCTTAAGTAGAGCGGCGAGCGGAAGTCGGGGTCGGTGCCGTCCGTCGTGTACCGAATCACGGCGCCATTCGTGGCCGTGCTCATGGAGACGGCCTGCGATGACATGAACGTGCCCGGTGGTGGTGACAGGATCGGCGAGGCCACCGTCCCAAGCGACAGTAAATAGGTGCCCGTCGCGACCCCGCTCGGGTTCCATGCGGTTCGCCACCCCGCGACCTTGAGCGTGAGTGAGCGCGCGATGGGGATCGAGCTGCCCGACGCAATCGTCGGGTCGGCTTGCGTCGGCTGTGCGCCATCGAGTGTGTAGTGAAGGTCCGCTCCTGGCGTGACACTCGTGACCGTCACCGACGGCGTGGCCGCATAGGATCCACCCGGAGGAGTCAGGGTCGGCGTACCCACGACCATCGTGTACGCGGCCGTTCCGACGTCACCCGGAGTCCATCCCGTGCGCCATCCGGCTGCCTTGACGGTCGTCGGTGCGTCGACGGCGATCCCCGACGGCGGCACGACAGGATCGCTCTCGGTCGGCGTTGCTCCGTTCGTCGTGTAGTGGAGCACGCCTCCCCCGGACGTCGTGCTCACGATCACGCTCTGCGGTGTTGAGTACGTGCCGCCGTCAGGACTGAACGTTGGCGTTGCGACCTTCAACGCGTACATCGCCGTGGCGACGTTGCTCGGCGCACGGGCTGACGAGTAAGCGGCGGCCTTCAGCGTCATGGTCACGTCGACGGTGACCGTGCCTCCAGGCGCGACACTGGGATCCGACGCCGTCGGGTCGAGGCCATTCGTCGTGTAGTGAATGACGGCGCCGGCCGTGGCGCAGGACACAATCACGCCTTGGACGGCGGTGTACGTGCCCGCCGCGAGGCTGAAGGTTGGTGTCGCGGTTTTCCAGGCAAAGCCGGCGTCAGCGATCCGGATCGGCTGGAGCCGGTTGATCGTGGTGCCGTCACCAAGCTGGCCCTCGACGTTGCGTCCCCACGCCCAGATCGATCCATCAGAGGTGAGGGCCAGGCTGAAATCCCATCCGGCGGCAATTGCGACCACGTCCGTGGGGTTCGCGAGCTGAGCGGGGAGAGGATCGGACGGCTGAGATGTCGTCCGCCCGAGCTGGCCCTGGTCGTTGTTGCCCCACGTCCACACCGTGCCGTCCGACTTGAGTGCCAGGCTGTGATTGCCACCCGCCGCAACGGCCGCAATGTTCGTCAGGCTAGATGCCTGCACTGGTGTGGATTGCCAGTTCAGCGTCGCCTGACCATCGCCCAGTTGGCCGTACCAGTTGTAACCCCACGCCCATACGCTGCCGTCCGACTTCAACGCCAGCACGTGTTGGCCGGTTGCGGAGAGAGAAGCGACACCAGTGATCGGTACTCCCGCCCATGCCCCGACCTGCACGGGCGTGGTTTGAGCGGCACCGCGCGGCTCGTGACCGAGCTGGCCATTCCAGTTCTGGCCACTGCCCCACACCGTGCCGTCGTTCTTGAGCACCACGGTGTAGAGCGCGCCTGCCGCCGCGGCGCGCACGCCCGTCAGCGAGGAGACGGCGAGCTCACCTTCGTCGTTGCGACCGACGGCCCAGACCGTCCCATCCGCACGCACGGCGATCGTGTGATAGCCGCCCGTCTCGAGCGCCACCACCGAAGACAGTCCGCTGACCTTCGCCGGCGTCGAGCGGTCGGTCGTAGTCCCGTCACCAAGCTCGCCTTCGGCGTTCCGTCCCCAGGTCCACACCTCGCCCGCGCCCGTCAGCGCCACCGAGTGGGAGTCCCCGCCGCTGACCCTCGTTACGTCCACCACGTTAAGGACCGGCACCGCAGTCAGCCGCGGCGTCGTCGTCCCGTCGCCGACTTCCCCGGCGATGTTGCGCCCCCAAGCCCAGGCCACCCCAGCGGCGGTTGCCGCGAGCGCGTGGCCACTGCCCGCCCCAATCGTGCCCTGCCTGACCACGTACACCGCGCTCGTCACGTCGCTTGTCGTCGCGCCTGTCTTCCAAGCCGATGCCTTGAGCGTCGCCGATCCCACGTGCACAATTCCGCCCGAAGCGACCACCGCATCTGACGCAGTCGGATCGGCCCCCGTCGTCGTGTAATGAATCGTCGCTCCCGCGGTCGTACAGCTGACGACAACGTCCTGCGCGGATGCGTACGTCCCGCCGCCGGGGTTGAAGGTCGGCGCGGCGACCTTGACCGTGTACGTCGCGCTCGCGACCGCGCTCTGGGTCCAGTCGACGCGGAAGGCGACCGCTTTGACGGTGGTGGTGAGGCCTAGGGTGAAGGGTGCCGAATACAGCGACGAGGCCTGCGTGGGCGTCGACCCGTCGGTGGTGTACCGGATCTCGTCACCGGCGGCGGCGCTGATCGTGACCTGGACGGATTCGACGTACGTACCGGACACGGGCGCGATGGTCGGCTGCGGGCGCGTGCCGTAGTTGAACGTGTACGTTGCGACGGCCGCCGCGCTGTCCGCCCAACCCGACTTGAAGGCTCGGGCCTGGACCTGTGTCGCCGTGCTGACCGAGAACGGCGCCGAGTACGCCGTGGAGGCGGCCGTGGGCGGCGTGCCGTTCGTTGTGTACCGAATGGTCGCTCCTGTCGTCATTGTCGTCAGCGTCACCGCCTGGGATCCGGCGTACGAGCCTCCCGGTGGGCTCATCGCCGGAGTTGCGGCTTGGAAGGAGTACGTCCCGGTGGCCGTCGCGCTCGGCGTCCAACCCGTGCGAAACGCCTTCGCGCGAAGGGTGCCGGGCTGGTCGACCAGGATCGACCCGCCGCTCAGAACGAACGGATCAGTGATCACCGGGTCCGGACCGTTGAGCGTGTAATGGATCTCGCTGTTCGCGACCGTCGTCGTCGCCAAGACGCTCACTGGAGTGACGAAGCTCCCGGTCGCGGGGTTGAGGACGGGAAGAGGAAGGATCCACGCCATTGAAGGCCCACTGAGCTGGACCGGGCTCGAGCGCGGCGTCGTGGTGCCATCCCCAACCTGAGCCGCGTTGTTGTAGCCCCAGGCCCATACCGTGCCGTCGCTCGCCTGCGCGAGCGAGTGGATCTCTCCCGCGGCCACCGACACGATGCCGGTCAGCGACCCCGATTGCACGGGCTGAGACTGATTTGTCGTGGTTCCGTCGCCGAGCTCGCTGTACGCATTGAGACCCCACGCCCACACGGTTCCGTCTCGCTTGACGGCAAGGCTGTGCTCCGCCCCCGCGGCGATCGTCGCGACTCCAGTCAGCCCGCTGACCGATACCGGAGAGGTTCGCGGAGTTGTCGTCGTTCCATCGCCCAAGGATCCATGAGCGTTGTAGCCCCAGGCGCGAGCGGTGCCGTCGACCAGGAGCGCCAGGGTGTGGCTTCCGCCGGCCGCAATTGCCTCGATTCCGTTGATTCCGAGTACTTGCGCCGGCTGCGTACGCGGTGTGGTGGTCCCGTCGCCGAGCTGCCCCTGAGCGTTGTCGCCCCATTCCCAAGCGTAGCCATCGGTCCTGAGGGCGACGCTGAACGAATAGCCCGCGGCGATTGCCGTCGCCGAATCGATGACGCTCACCTGCACCGGACTGAGCCGCATGGTGTTCGTGTTGTCACCGAGTTGGCCCAACGTGTTGTCACCCCAGGCCCACACACTTCCGTCCCCCTTGAGGGCGAGGCTATGCGTGTAGCCGGCCGCGACTGCCACGACGCCGGTGAGGCCCGACACCTGGACCGGTGTCGTCTTTTGAACCTGCGTGCCATCGCCGAGCTGGCCCGAGGTGTTGAGTCCCCATGCCCACACTGTCCCGTCGCTCTTCAAAGCGAGCGTGTGGTAGCCGCGGGACGCGACGGCGGTGACGCTGGCGAGGCCCGTGACCTGGACCGGTGTGGTCCTCTGGGTTGTGCTTCCGTCGCCAAGCTGGCCGTTCGTGTTGTCGCCCCAAGTCCACACGGTACCGTCGGGAGCGGCGGCCACGGAGTGGTAGCGCCCGCCAGCGAGTCCCGATGGCGTGAGAACGTAGGCGGCGGCCTTGACCGAGCTCGTGGCGGCGCCGGGCTTGAACGCACGGGCTTTCAGGGTGAGGCTGTGGCCGACTTGGATGACCGTTCCCGAGGGAATCGTCGTGTCGTTCGCCGTGGGATCCACACCGTTCGTCGTGTAGGTGATGGAGGAGCCGGACGTTGGGCAGGTGATCGTGACGAGCTGGGCCGAGGAGTAGCTACCAGCGTCAGGGGTAAACGTCGGCGTGGCGACCTCGATCGTGTAGGTCCCGGTCGTGACCGCGCTCGTCATCCAGTCCGTCTTGAACGCCGCGGCCTTTAGGGTCGTCGTCGTGGTCAGGGTCACGGGACCGGTGTAGAGGGTCGATGCCGCGGTGGGGTTCGTCCCGTCCGTCGTGTAGTGGAGGGCCGCACCGCTGGGCCCCGAGATCGTCACCGCCTGCGAGTCGATGTACGTGCCCGCGGCAGGCGCGAACACGGGCGCCGCGAGAGTGCCGAAGTTCATCGTGTACGTCGAGGCGACGGCACCGCTTGAAGTCCAACCGGTCTTGAAAGCCTTGGCCGTCAGGGTCGTGGTCGTTCCAACCGCGATCGCGCCCGTGTACGGCGTGGACGCCGTAGTTGGCGTCGAACCGTCGGTCGTGTAGTAGATCGACGGCGAGGCGGTGGTCGTCGCGATGGTGACGGATTGCGCCGACGTGTAGGTGCCACCGAGAGGTGTGAACGTCGGGTTCGCAACGGTCAAGGTGTAGGCACCGGTCGCCACGTTGCTTGCGGCCAAGTACGTGGACCACGCCTTCGCCTTCAGAGTGACGCTCTGGGAGAGAGTCACGGTGCCTCCGGAGGCCACGACGGCGTCACTCGTGGTGGGGTCCACGCCATTGGTCGTGTAGTGGATCGTCGATCCGGGCGTGGTGCAAGTCACGGTCACAGCCAGCGTCGACACCGGCGAGTACGATCCTGCGGCAGGGGCGAAGGCGGGCGTGGCCGTCAGCCACTCGAACCCGGAGGTACTGATCTGAACCGGCGCCAGCCGCTGAGTAGTGGTGCCGTCGCCGAGCTGACCACTCGAGTTGAGGCCCCATGCCCAGATGACACCGCCGCTGGCGAGCCCCACGCTGTGGCTCGCGCCCGCGGAGATGGCGATTCCGTTCGCGAAGTTCAGCACCGTCACGGGGACCAATCGCTGGGTGGTGGTGTTGTCTCCGAGCCGGCCATTGGTGTTGAGACCCCAGGCTCTCGCGGTCCCGTCGCTCTTCAACGCCAGGCTGTGGCTGGTCCCGGCGGCAAGGTCCGTGACCGCAGTCAAGCCGCTGACCGTCACCGGTACCTTTCGGGTGGTCGTACTGTTGTCGCCGAGCTGGCCGTTTGTGTTCAGCCCCCACGAGCGGGCGGTGCCGTCGGTCCTGAGAGCCAGGCTGTGCGAACCGCCAGCAGCGATGGCTGAAACGGCGGTGAGGCCGCTGACCTGGACCGGCAGCTTTCGGGTGGTCGTGCTGTTGTCCCCGAGCTGCCCGCTCGAGTTCAGGCCCCAGGCCCAAACCGTGCCGTCCGTCTTGCGTGCGAGGCTATGAGAAGCGCCCGCCGCGACGCCACTCGTTCCGGAAAGCGCGGTCACTTGAACCGGCGAGGTACGGTTCGTCGTCGAGTTGTCACCGATTTGACCGCTGCTGTTGAGACCCCAGGCCCAGACCGTGCCATCGATCTTCCAGGCGAGGGAGTGGGACCCTCCTGCAGAGATCGCGGAGACGAGCGTGAGCGTGTGCACCTGCACGGGGACGAGCCGCTGGGTCGTCGTCCCATCTCCGAGCTGTCCGCTCGTGTTGAGTCCCCAGGCCCAAACGGTGCCGTCCTGCTTCAAGGCGATGCTGAAATGGTTTCCGGCGCCAACGGCGATCACGTTGGTCAACCCGCTCACTTGGACGGGGCTCGTCCGAGTCGTCGTGCTGTTGTCACCGATCTGCCCGTTCTGGTTGTTTCCCCAAGCCCAGACCGTCCCGTCGGCCTTCACGGCCACCGTGTGGTCCGTGCCCGCGGACACGGTCGTGGCGGCGGCCGACACGGTGACCGGCATTGCGGCTAGAACGAAGACACCACACGCGATCGCCCACGACGCTCTTCTCATTTGGCTTTCCAGTCAGGTGAAGCGATAGACTCGTCGATCGCGGAGGAGGACCCGGATGGTGACTACCGATCTAAGCAGTTCCTGCCCATGGCTGTCTGATTGTGGGCCGGAGTGTATTGTGGAAAGTCGAAGAATGTCAATCAGAAAGAGATTCGGGATCTCCGGATCGCTTTGCCCTGTCCGCCCCGCACCGCAGCAGCCAAGCTCGTGACCTTTCCTGGCTCGAGCGACGAGGAACTCTACGACCTCACGAGTGATCCCTACGAGCTGCAGAACCTGGCCGGCCGGGCCGGAGTGGGCGGCGGCGCGGGCGGAGATGAGTCAGCCGCTCGATCAGGTCATCCAACAGACCGGCGCGCCGCATGAGGCGTTCAGACCCGCCTCTCAGCCCAGCCTAAGCCCCGGGTTCGCGGCGGCCCCGGCCGGAGCGTGCACAACGGTCGCCGCCCATCCGTGAGGATGAAGAGAGACCGCCGCCGTGAGTCGCGTCTGCTCCGACGGCGGGCGTGCCGGGGAGCAATGGTGAGGACTGGCTCCTGCCAGGGCTGCCGGACGCGCCGATGACGTCCCTCGGTGGCCATGCCCACCATCCGCCAGGCTCAATCGTCGCGGTGTTTCGGGGCAGGGCGCGCGCCTGGCGCGTTTGTCCTCGACGGGATCCGCGCGTCACCGCACGAGGCGCAGCGGATGCTTTCCCCTGCGCACGATGCGTGACAGGTGATCACACCACTTGGTGAGCGCCTCCCGCTTCTCGGGGAGATAGTCGTAGCGGTTGTACAGTTCGCCCATCTCCGCCTCTCCCGGAAGCTTGTGGTCCATCACCTTTGCGATCAAGAACGGCGTGACGCTGAGATCCTCTGCCATTCGCGTTGCCACTGTCCGGCGGATGTCGCGGATCTGGAAGTCGACTCCCGACCGCTCGCGGATCCGCTCGACGCTCTTCTGCGGATTGTGCATGTTCCGTTCCTCGTCGAGTTGCGCACGCCGCGGACTGCCGCCAGGAAATAGGAATCGGCTGTGGCCTGAGAACGCCTGGAGGACCTTCAGGGATGCGAGTGCCTGCCGCGTGAGCGGCATGACGAAGGGCTTCCCAGTGCCGTCGGGGTTCCCGCGCGCCCGCTTCGTTATCGGGATGTGCAAGAGAGCTTTCTTGAAATCGATGTCGGCCCACTTGGCTTCGAGGGGCATGCTGCGCCGCACACCCGTATAGAAGAGCAACTCGTAGTACGCCGCAATCAGCGGCCTCTCGTTCCTCAGCGCCTCGAACACTGCCCTCAGCTCGTCGTGGTTGAGATAGCGGCTACGGCCGACCTCAGGAGCCGGCCGCTTCACGCCGGCGCATGGCGAAGCTGGAATGACGCCTTCGTTAGTCGCCCATTCACACACCAGCCTCATCACCGCCATAGCTCGGTTCGCCTGTATGGGCGTGGCTCTGAGCCTCTCGATCCACTCCCTGACGTCTCCGCGCGTGATCGCAGACGGATCCTTCCCACCGAACGCTGGAACGAGGTGTCGGTCGATCAGTCTCGCGTAGAGCCGATGGGTCGCAGTGCGCAGGAAGCTCCGCCGATCCTCCAGATAGCGGCGGCATAGATCGGAGAACGCGCCTTCGGGAGGGTGAGGCGACGCCGCCTCAACGCGACGGTTCTTCAGGCAAGCCAGTGTCTCTCTCGGGTCGTTGCCGCGCTGCACCTCGGCCCAGACCTGCCGCGCCATTTCGCGCGCCTCGCCAAGGGAGAGCGGAGGGAATGTGCCCAACTCGGCGCGCCGCTGTTCACCCCGGAAGCGATACATGAACGTGAAGGCCTTCCGCCCCGTGGCGGAGACGCGGAGGACGAAGTTCGGAAGGGCGTCGTCTGAGAACTCGACGCGGCCCGCCTGCGGCGGCTTGAGGGTCTCGAGCGTGCGCTGCGTCAGCTTGATCTTCGCCATGAATGTGCCGTGTTACCCAAAGTGTACTGGCCAGGGGCGACCATATCACGGCTTGGGTAACAGTTGGGTAACAGAAATACGAAGGCTCGGGTCCGAACGCCGCGAAACCTCCTGGGACGCTCTGAGCAGGTAAGTAACGCGTATAACAAGTGCTTAGAGCGATCATGGCGATTTCTGTGAGACGTCCTGAGACGTGCTGAAACGCCCTGAAACAATAGAGCAAGAGACTCTTAATCTCTGGGTTGAAGGTTCGAGCCCTTCCCGGGTCACCATTTAAATCAACAACTTAGCCATCAGCGCCGCTAAGCGACTCGTTGCCGTGGTGAGCGCTTGGTGAGCGCGACGGTTTCGTACCGTCGAGTTCGCCCACGGCGAGCAAACCCATAGTGGCTGCGCCCACAGTCACTTACAGCCGGGCCCTACAATGTGTTGCGTTTGTTTCGTTTGTGACAGTATGCTCATCTTCCAAGGGGGTCCACGATGAGCAGCCCAACCCGCACGACTGAGCCGATTGTTGCGAGAGAGGACGAACAGAAGGAACTCGCATCGATCGAAAGGAAGCTTGGGCAAATCGGAAAGGCGCGCCTCATCGGGCCTGGGAATGAACAGATGATTCTTCCCGACTCCCTTTATTCGATTCTGGTTCAAGCAGCACGGCAGCTGAGCGAAGGAAACGGGATCGCCATCATGCCCGTGATGCAAGAGCTAACAACGCAGCAGGCGGCCGACCTGATTAACGTCTCGCGGCCCTTCGTCGTCAATCTGATCGATTCCGGCCAGATCCCGTGCCATATGGTGGGCACACACAGGCGCATCTACCTTAGAGACCTCCTCGACTACAAGCGTCGGCGTGATGCTAGTACGCGACGCGCTATCGAAAGGCTTGGAGACAGCGCCGAGGAACTCGGAATCTACGACGAGTAGACGATGGCGTTTGCGGCACTCTTGGACGCCAACATCCTGCATCCCATCGTCCTCTCGATCTCCTCCTGCGGCTCGCTGAGAAAGGTCTCTATCGCCCGCTCTGGAGCCCAGAAATCCTAGCCGAGTGTCGGCGCAGCATTCTCCGAAAGCACGAAAAGATTGATCCAGCCGCCTTGGATGAACGTCTTGGCGACATGAACGCAGCGTCCGGACGCCTCAGTTTCGTCTTGGGAGGCTTTGGTACCGAGTCTCAAGGACGAATTTGGGGATGATGCCCACGTCGTGGCAGCGGCAATCACCGGCAGGGCGGACACTATCGTCACCGAAAACACCAAAGACTTTCCGTTGGAACTAACGCTCAAGCGCCATGGCATCAACGTACAAACCGTAGACGAGTTCCTCGTCAACCAATGGTGGCTATCGCCACTTCTAATCACCAAGGAGAGGTGAATGAGGGGTAAGGATGTGGATCTTCATCGTGACGGGGCTCGTCGTCGCCGCACTCATGTGGCGGGAGGGGTTCTGGGTCGAGCGGCTCACCCCCCGCCGGGAGCCGACGTGGTTCGCCTATCTGTTCCCGCTCGTTATGTGCCTGTCGATGCTGCTCGGCACCAGCATCGGTCGGTGGCCGGGGACGGCGCAGTTGCTCGTCGTGCCGATCATCTTCCTCGCCGGATCGACGGTCGGCTTGTTCGTCCAGGTCCTCTGGCTGCGCCGGCAGGTCGAAGATCTGTCGCGCGAATGCACTGACCTGAAGCGAGCAGCCGCGCCGCCCGCGAGCTGATGGGGTGCCGGTTTTGAACGCGTGGGGTCTTTGCCGCCAATGTAGACCTCGGCGCGCGCGTTGCCGCTGTCAGCGAAGCCAAGACCGAAGGTGCTAGGGCGTTGCTACTCACGCGCACTATTGTGCCGGCCGGAAGGCCACCACACCTGTTGATCAAAATCAGGATAGCGGAATGATCGGACGCGAGCTTGCGAAGCCGGAGAGATTAGATAACTTTCTAAGGCCTTCGCGCCCTCCATGTTGGCGCCCGACACCTTCTTCGGATTGACAACGACCGAAACCATCATTCGCTGGAACAGGGAGTCGTTGACGACCAGGGGTTCAAGGTCAAGCTGAGCTTGCCTCTTGAGCCTGAGGAACGGAGCAACGCCCCAGAGAATATAGGCCCCCCTCTGAGCAGCCGCCCGAACCGCGTCGGGTCCTTGCAATTTCGGATCAATGTACCAGTCCCCTTTGTCCGGACGGCCGGCAGTTGTCCACAGAATCTCCTCCAGGTATTTCGCGCCTGAGCTGTTGTTGACCAAGAAGCGCGATTTGGTCTGCGCAATTCGCCGAAATGCTTCTGCGGCATCGGCCAACCCACGAACGTGTGCTGGGTCGCTGGAAGGGCCGAGCAAGCCCACTTGATTGGCGAACACCGGGTGCGGCCACAGTCCGAGGCCCTCCGTGACAAACGGTTCAACGCCCTCGTGTCCGTAATGCGAGATGACCAGATCGGCTTCTCCACGTCGAGCGGCACCGTAGGGGTCTGGCCCAATGTAGATGATTTCGGCGCCAACACCAGTCTGCTTCTGAAAGTCTGGGAGGAGGGGACGGAGCACATCATCCGGGACGTTGACAAGCGCTACGCGAACGCGCGAAGGAGCAGAAGCCATACTGGAGTGGGAGAGCTGAGAAGTCCCGACGATCACCAGGCCGAGCAAGACAACCGACAGTTTCGACCCTCGGCGCATTTTTCAAACCTCTCGATTCTGATGAGTCTTCAACCCTTCACCATAGTCAGAACGACTAGCGGACAACCGCTGGCCGGATGATTACCCCGCGAAATGGGGTAGGGAAGGTTCCCCTTTGGCGCTGCTTGGACGGCGTTTGGTGGACCGTTCTTCCACCACGACAATGCGAAGCCCGATCAGGCGGCCCGCGGGTGACAAGAGCCACGTTCGAGGCCCCCTGACGAGCGGGCCCGCAGCCGAACGGGACCGCGGAACCGCGGCGTGTGCTCGCAGTCCGACGGAAGACCCCCCTACCCAATTTCGCGGGTAATCACGGCCCCAAGCCCACACCGGGCGTCCGGCGGCGCTGGAGGCGGCCAGGGAGCGGACCTGCTCCGGTGCCGACCAGGAGGTCGATGAGAAAGCCGAGCATGCCCGCTCAGGGGTGCGGGCTCGGCTTGCGGACGGGACGGGCCGCCGGCTTCGCGGCGGGCTTGACCGGAGCCGCGGCCGCGGGAGCCGCTTCCGCCTTGGCCTCGCCTGGTCCGCCCTTCATCGCCACCAGGGCCAGGAACTTCACGGAGGGGATCGGCGAGCCGGACGCCTTCTGCAGCAGAGCGCGCGTGCGTGGATCGTGGTCGAAGCGCAGGACCGCCGAGCGCACCAGCGCCGCCTTGACCTCGGGCGCGCGCGGCCGCTTCTCCTCGCTCCCGTAGTCGACTTCGAGGGCATGGCCCAGGCCGTCCAGCGCGGCCGGCGCCTTCATCGCCGCCAGCGCGTAGGCGGCGCTGAGCCGCACCCGGTCGGAGCGGTCGTCGAGCAGCGAGACGAGGATCGGCACAACATCGGGGCCGTCGATCGTGCCGAGCGCGCGCGTCGTGGTGGAGCGGATCGCGTCGGGATCCGGCTTGCTGCCCTTGAGGACCGCTTCCACCGTCGACTTGAGGAACCCCTGGGCGGCGGCCGGCTCCAGCAGCGTGCGCAGCACGGGAAGGCCGGAATGGTCGCCGTGGCGCGCCAGCGCCACCGCGGCCTGCACGCGCGTGAACGGCCACTTCTCGTTCGCGAGTGCGGCCTTGACGAGGTCGAGGTGGGATTCGTCGCCCATGTTGAGCAGGCCGATCGCGATCCACGCGGACTGCCAATCGCCCACCTTGCCGGAGGCCAGCACCGTGTTGAGCGCCTCCCGCGCGGGATCGCCGCCCTTGTCGATCAGGGCCTGGATGACCTCGTCGGTGTAATCGACGTTGCCCTTCTTCTTGCCCGTGACGTACTGCACGGCCCAGTCGGAGCCCGCGGGCTGGCCGCCCTCGATCAGGATGAGTGCCGCCCAGATCTGGTCCTTCGGCTCCTTCATGAAGCCGCCCTTGAGCTGCTTCTGCAGCGCCTCGGCCGCGCCGGCGTCGTTGTAGCTGAGGAGCAGGCCGCGCAGCGCCGCGTGCTTGACGTCGTCGGCGTTCATCATCCCCTTGGTGAACTTCCGGATGGTCTCCACCGCCCGCGGGTCCTTGGAGCGGATGAGCCCGTCGATCGCCGCGGCGTTGAGGCCCTTGTTCATGAATCCCTGGGTCCGCTTGGTCATCTCCTCGATGGCGGCGTCCTTCTTCTCCGTGGGTAGGCCGGGCGTGGCCGCCAGCTCGCCCAGCAGCCTCAGCGCCACCTGGTTGACCTCGTCGCCGTACTTCTTGTCCAGCAGGCCCACCAGCACCGTGAACGCCTTGTCCGCGTCGGCCGCGGCCAGCCCGGCCGCGCAGCGCGCGCGCAGCTCGTCGTAGGGGAAGTTCTGGATGCAGTTCTCGAAGAACGCGGACGAGTCGTCCTTGTAGCCCGCCTTCTGGAGCACGAAGGCGGCGTCCACCCACTGCGACCAGACCTGCGCCGCGCCTTCCGAGATGCCCTGGCTCACCGTGCCCTTGGTGAGTAGGCCGGCCAGGGTGGCGAGGGCGGCCGTGGCCTGCGCGCCCGGCGTGATCTTCGCCTGCTGGCGAAAGCCGGCCACGAGCTGTTCGAGGACGGCCTTGCGCTGCGCCTCGCTCAGCTTCGCACGGCCCTCCCCGGTGAGGTACGACAAAAGGACCGGGTTGTACGCGCCCTGCAGCTCGTGGGCATCGATCATCGCCTGCACGGAGTCGGCGGAGGACGCGGGCCGCGTCACGGCCGTGCCGCAGACGAAGGCGACAACGAGGGAGAGCGACGCCGGACGTGCGATGCGCAGTGCCATAGACCCTCCATGCGGGCCGAGCCCGCCTGATCACGGTCAATCCAATAAGCATAACCCGCGATGTTGGAGGGGTTTTCCTGCCCGGATCCCCCAGCCCTTGCACCGGCGGCCGCGCGCGAAGCCCCGCGCCGTTGGCCTCGCCGCCTTGCCGGCCACCGTGGTCAAGTACGCCAACCAGCACCGCCGCTGAATGCGGCAATCTGGACCGCGCCAAGCCGATCGTGCCTGGCAGCTTGGGCTTCTACTGTGCCGCGCGAAGCGAGCTGGGGCTGGGGCGCACGGCATTGACCACGGCACTATGATTTCGGGAAATGGACGAAGCGTCCGCGCTGGCGACGCTGGCCGCTGGGCGTCGTCCGGACATCGAGGATAACTCTAAGCACGCGGGAGCGAAGCAGCGGCGCTTGATCGCATCGGGAAGAGCACCACGGAGGTGAGCCCGTGCCGCCCGATGAAACTCCGGGAATTCAGCTCGGCTTTTCGTGGCCGAACTGAGGAGATCGTGAAACGGTTGCTCGGGAACGATCGGTGGCATGCATGGCGCGAGGCTCTCCAAGCTTACGAGGACTCGAAGTACCAAACGATGCGACGACGCGTACGTTCCGGTCGAGCTGTCACGAGAGGTCGCTGCTCAGTGCGACCCTCCCCTCCTGCGCATCGGCGGGGAGACGAACGGGCTTGATCTCGACGTCCTGGAAGCGAACCGCGAGGCGGGCAAGTTGTACGCCGTCGTGAGCAAGACGCTGCGTACTGCCTGGGCCTCTCGCGCGTCTGGTCGGCTCTGAGAGGATAGCCGTAGGCTGGCCGCGGACGGCCTGGCTCCAGCGCTGCGGACAGACGGCAAGGTCGTCAACACGTACGGCGTCGGTATGACCATCGTGATGTTCGCCGCCAACTGGTACCGCGCTGTCACGGGGACGAGTGCGGGAAGCTGATGCGGAGCGTCGTCACCGACTCGCGCCCGGACATACGCCTCGTGCCGCGGCCGTAACCGCAGGCGCGTCTCGCTCCGCGACGTTGTGCGGGTTCTGTGCGGAAGCCCGCCCTACGCGGCCCGTCTCCGTCGGAGCCGTCGCTCGCAAGTCGCTGACCGCGGAACGACGGAGCGGTTTAAGTCCCACGCAGGGTCCAAAGGCGCGATGGCATGGGCGCAGAGCGCACTCCCTTCGCCATGCCCCTCGAGGCCTCGGACCATCACTCGGACCTTCAGGCGTTCAAGCCATGCCGAGAGTACGGTCGCGGAGTGCGCACGCTGGTGGCCCCGTGGTGGCGGGAGCGAGAATCGCCGCGACTGGCGCGGGCTTCGTGAATGTGCAGAGACTACGAATCTCTTCGGTTGGCGGTCGGTAGGACAAGCCGGACGACAGGCAACATGTGGCGCTCGCACTCGTGGATCTAGAATCGGACGCTTGATGGAGGTCGCTGGCTGTGGGTGAAGTTGGAGAATGGCCACTCCCTCAACATGGACGAGCTGAAGGGTATCGAGCTCGTCAATTCGGGCCCTTCAGACGAGTGGTCCTTGATAGCTCGTGGACGCGACGGGCGTAACGATACCGTCGTCACCGGTACCCGAAAGGAATGCGATCTATTACACGCGCGTCTCCTCGATGCCACCGGGAGCACCGCCGTCAAGAATGTCGCTCACCTCCGCACTTTGATTCGCCACGGGAAGTAGCCGCCTCTGGGAGACTGATATTCCGATGGTTCCTTCCGAACCGCCGCCTGACGATCCCGAACTCGAAGACCTGAAAGAGCGGTTGGTGGCGCTCGTCACCGAACAGGTCGCCTGGTCCAGATCGAATATCGACCGAATCGCCCGCTTCGTGTCGGCCAGCGCCGCTCAGCCCGATTTCGAGGATCTTCTTCGCGCGGCCGTTGTGTTCATGCACGCCACAGTGGAAGACCTTCTGCGCACGGTCGGGCAAGTGACTCTGCCAAACGCACCCGAGGACGTGTTGAACAACATCCCGCTGACCGGATCCAAAGACTCGCTGCGAGCAGAGAAGTTTTGGCTTGGGGGCCTCGCGGCGTTTCGCGGCCGAACCGTCGATGACGTCATCACCGACTCCGTTCGGACGTATCTCGAACGGTTGACCTTCAATACGACGACGGACGTGGTGGCTCATCTGACGGCTTGCGGGTTCAGTCGGGAAGCCATGGCCATCGTGACCTCTTCGCTGCCGCAGCTCGGTGAACTCATGACGCGCCGCCACCAAATCGTTCACCGCGCTGACGTCCCCGCAGGTGCCTCGGCGCTGCAGCCGATCGACGCCGCTACTGTGGACAGATGGCTGACGAACCTGTTCGTGTTCCTCGGAGGAGTCTCGGGCGGCCACGCAACGCTGCTGCTGCACGGGCACGCAGCGGTCCGCCGCCTGCTTGGGGACCGCAAGCCGGGGAAGGATGCGGAAACGGACAACGCGACCAATCTGCCGAGTACGAGTCGGGGCGAGTAGCGGATTGGGCGAACCCAGGACGGGCACGCTGCCACCACGCTGCCACCAACCCATCCCAATTCATGGGAATCCACGAGGAGCCTCATTCGTCGCTCTCGTCGCGTTTTCGGTCGGTTAGGTGCTGCCGGCTCCTGGTGGGTCTGCCCTGGTTCGGACTCTTAATCTCTGGGTTGAAGGTTCGAGCCCTTCCCGGGTCACCAAGTAGACGGCACCCTTCGAGAAATCGTGATATGACTCACGTCGGCGCCCGCGCCTCGCGGGACAGCCGTGCCCCCAGCTGGGGCCTCCAGGTGGTAGTGGGCTACACGCCCGTACCAACTAGTAGACCTGGGTGGCGTGTCCAGCTGGGGGTTTTTTCTACTCGTCGCGCAACACGATCATCGGATCCACTGAAGCGGCCCGAAAGACCGGAAGTGCGACGGCGAGCGCCTCGGCATGATGCCGCTGCCCGCGAGGCGTAAGGCCTCCCCGTCGTCACTCAGGCGGTTCGGGGCGCGACCTTCTTGGTCACGAGCATGACCAGGGAGCTGACACCCCAACTGACGAGGGGCAGGACGACGGCCGCGACGACGAGATGGGCCACGACATGGAGCCAGTTCTTGCCGTCGCCGCCCCCGCTGTACTCGGGCGCGGTGTAGATGTTGTCGGTTCGGGTGAGGATCGCGAGCACGATGGCCAGGGCCACCAGTCCTTCCCCGAGCAGGCTCTG
>Ga0070707_100002898_pt1 | contig 16295 bp, 14 predicted proteins | sample KBSK5502metaG_FD_65468 | JGI IMG/M metagenome (GOLD analysis project Ga0070707, IMG submission 65468) | Corn, switchgrass and miscanthus rhizosphere microbial communities from Kellogg Biological Station, Michigan, USA - KBS K5-50-2 metaG | ecosystem: Host-associated > Plants > Roots >... | reverse complement strand
CGCGGGCTCGGCCGGCTTCGCCTCGGCGGCCACTGCCTTCTGCGGCTCGAGGTACTTGTCCGCGTTCAGGAACTCGTCGCGGAACTCATCCGACGTCCGGCGCAGCTCGGCGATGGTCCGTCCGAGATCGCGCGCGACCTTCGGCAGCCGATCGGGTCCGAGCACGAGCAGCGCGATGACGAAGATGAGCGCGAGCTCCTCGGGCCCGACGCCGAACATCAGCGGCCCACCGCGGCGGCGCGCGCCGCGTTCGCGGCGTTGCGCAGCTCGCGCGCCGCGCGCGCGGCCGCCTGCTCGAAGTCACTTCCGCGCGACGCGTACAGGACCGAGCGCGAGGAAGACAGCAGGATCCCGCCGCCACGCGCGTCGAGCGCCGCGGTCACCGCGGTGGCGGCGTCACCGCCCTGCGTGCCGATGCCGGGCATGAGGAAGAGGCGGTCGGGCGCGCGCTCCCGCAGGCGCTTGGCCTCGGCCGGATACGTCGCGCCGACGACGAAGCCGCAGGCATCCGCCGGGAACCGGCGCACGCAGCTCTCAACGACGTGCTCGTAGAGCGGACGACCGTCGACGGTGAGGTCCTGCATGTCCACGGCGCCGGGATTACTGGTCCGCGCGACGACCAGCGCGTAGCGCCCGTCGCGGCAGAAGGGCTCGATCGCGTCGAGACCGATGTACGGCGCGACCGTCGCGGCGTCGGCGTGGAACGTATCGAAGAGCGCGGTCGCGTACGCCTCCGCGGTGTTCGGCACGTCACCACGCTTGGCATCGAGGATCACCGCGACCTCCGGTGGGATCGCCTGGAGCGTGAGGCCGAGGATCTCGAAGGCCGCGCTCCCGTAACGCTCGTAGAACGCAAGGTTCGGCTTGAAGGCGCATACGTGATCGGACGTCGCGCGGATCACGCGGCGCAGGAAGCGCAGCGCCGCCTGCGGACCGGTGCCGAGCGATTCTGGAATGAGAGCGGGCTCCGGATCGAGGCCGACGCAAACGATGCTGTCGCGCGCTCGCGACGCGGCCGCGAGCTTCGTGAGGAAGGTCACGTCCGACCTATCATACGAACGCTTCCCTAAATCGAAGGAGGGGACTCATGCGTAACTCCCTGCGCGGTCCGCTCGGGTGGGCGCTGGCCGCTGGCCTCGTGATCGCCGCATGCGGTGGCACCAACGCCCCTGGCGGCGCCGCCACCGCGAAGGCGTCGACGGGCCCACGACTCGGATCATTCGATCGACCCATCGTCCTCGCGTTCACGCCGTCACAGGAGGGCGCGGTCATCGCCACGAGCGGCACCGCGATCAAGGGCGCGCTCGAGAAGGCGACCGGCCTCTCGTGGAAGGTCACAACGATGACCAGCTACGCGGCACAGGTCGAAGCGATCTGCGCCGGCGGCGTCGACGTCGGCTTCTTCGCCCCGCTGCAGATGACGCTGCTGCTGAACCGCGGCTGCGGCACGCCGATCATCGCCGCTCTGCGCAAGAACCCGAGCACCGGGAACCTCGATACGACATACGAGTCGCAGATCCTCGTTCGTGTCGACAGCGGCATCAATTCGCTGAACGACCTCAAGGGGAAGAAGTTCGCCTTCGTCGACACGCTGTCGGCGTCCGGCTACGTCTACCCGACGCTGACGATCAAGAACAAGACCGGCCAGGACCCCAAGACGTTCTTCGCCGCCAACGGCATCATCTTCGCCGGCGGGCACCCCCAGGCGGCGCTCGCCGTCTACAACAAGCAGGTCGACGGCGCGGCGACGTTCATCGACGCCCGCGACTCGCTCGTCGCCGCAAATCCCGACATCAAGACCGCCACAAAAGTGATCGAGAAGGCGGGACCGATCCCGAACGACGGCATCGCGCTGCGCAAGGGATTCCCGGACGACCTCGGCAAGCAGATCAAGCAGGCGCTGCTCGACTACGGCAAGAGCGACGACGGCAAAAAGGTCCTGTCCAACCCGGCGTTCTTCGGGTGGGATGGACTGCAGGAGGTCGACGCGAAGTTCTACGACCCGATGAACGAGGCCGCGAAGCTCGCGGGCGTCGACGTCGAGAAGCTCGCGCAGAACACGCCGCGTCCGGCGGCGACACCCGCACCAAGCAAGACTCCATAACCCGCGAACGCGGGTGGGGAGCGAAGGCCGCCGGGAACTGACCCGGCGGCCTTCGTGTCTCTAGACTGCGCCGCGAGTGGCCGCGTTCGTCTCCATCACCGATCTCATGAAGACCTATCCGAGTGGGACGAAGGCCCTCGACGGCATCTCGCTCGACCTGAGCCGCGGCGAGTTCGTCGTCCTGATCGGTCTCTCCGGTTCGGGCAAGTCAACGCTGCTGCGCTGCATCAACCGCCTGGTGGAGCCCACGAGTGGACGGATCATCTTCGACGGGATCGATGTCACCGCGGCCCGCGGCGCTGAGCTACGGCGCATCCGCAGGCGTATCGGGATGATCTTCCAGCAGTTCAATCTCGTGAAGCGGACGTCGGTGTTCAGCAACGTGCTCGCGGGACGGCTCGGGTATCGGACGGCGTGGCGCACCATCGCGTCGCGGCCCGACCGCGCGGACGTGCAGGCCGCCTTCGAGAATCTCGGCCGCGTCGGCATCGTCGACAAGGCCTACGCGCGGGCCGACGCGCTCTCGGGCGGCCAGCAGCAGCGCGTTGGCATCGCGCGCGCGCTCATGCAGCGGCCCGACGTCATGCTCGCCGACGAGCCGGTCGCGAGCCTCGACCCCGCGACGAGCCACTCGGTCATGAAGTACCTCGAGGAGATCAACCGCAAGGACGGGATCACCGTCATCTGCTCCCTGCACTTCCTTTCGCTCGCGCGTCGTTACGGGACGCGCGTGATAGCGCTGAAGGGCGGGAAGGTCGCCTTCGACGGCAAGCCCGCCGACATCGACGAGCGCCGCTTCAAGGAGATCTACGGGGAGGACGCCGTCGAGGTCGAGATCGGACCCGGGCGCACGCGCGAAGAGCTGAGCGAAGCCGAGGCCGTGCTGAAGGCGCCCGACCTCACTCCGGACCGGTAGTGGCCGAGTACTTCGCGGCGCGAGGTCTGCCGGTCCCGCCCGAGCTCACCCGCAACCCGCTCGCGGACTGGCGCCGGCTGCTCGCGACCGCGACCACCCTCCTCGTGATCTACATCGGTCTGCAGGTCACCGAGATCGACACCTCGCGCGCCAACCCCGAGTTCGCTTTCAACCTCGTCCTCCAGCTCTTCAAGTGGGACTTCACGCTCCTCACGCCTCAGAACGAGTTCGAGACGTTCTGGAACACCGCCGAAGGCCTCATGATCCAGACGATCTTCCTGGGGATCATCGCGTCCTTCTTCGCGCTCATCATCGCGGTGCCTCTCTCGTTCCTCGGTGCCCGCAACATCATGACCGGGCATCCGGTCACGGCCGCGATCTACACGGTCGTGCGGCTGCTGTTCACGATCATCCGCTCGATCGACGTGCTCATCGTCGTCATCGTCTTCGCCGTCCTCCTCGGCGTCGGCAGCGCGGCGGGCGTGTTCGCGCTGGCCTTCCACAACATCGGCGTCCTTGGGAAGCTGTACTCGGAGGCGATCGAGGGCATCGACGCCGGGCCGATCGAGGCGATCACGGCGACCGGCGCGAACCGCTTCCAGGTCGTCTGGACCGCGGTGCTGCCGCAGATCGTGAACCCGTACATCTCGTTCACGATCTACCGATTGGACGCGAACATCCGCTTGGCGCCGGTGCTCGGACTCGTTGGCGGCGGCGGGATCGGCTACACGCTGTTCCAGAAGATCAATTTCTTCCAGTACGGTGGCGCCGGGCTGATCATCTTCATGATCGTCGTGACCGTCGCCGCGATGGACTTCATCTCGGCGCAGGTGCGCAAGCGCCTCGTGTAGCCGCGAACGGCCTCCGAACGGTTGGCCGGCTAACGGCCCCAGCTCGGACGCGATTCGCCATCGATGCCCTCGCCGCGCGTGAGCTTCACCGCGGGCTTCGGCGCGCCGCCGGACAGGGCGTCGGCGAGCTCCATCGCGTACAGATCGATCACGCCGGCCGCCTCGCGCAGGAACGCGATCGAGCTCCCCTCTGGCGAGAACACGGCGTTCCAGCTTCGGCCGTCCGAAGTGAGCGCGACGTCGCGACCGCCGGCGAGCTCCACGACATGCACGTCGTTGCGCCCTTCGTGACGCAACGTGTAGACGATCCACTTCCCATCGGGCGAGAACGAAGGGCGGTACGGCTGACCATCGCTCTTGATCTTGAGCTCCAGCGCAGCCTTGCCATCCGCCGGCACGAGCAGGATGCGTGGGTCGCCCAGCGTGTATGACGTCACCACGATCGTCTTGCCGTCGGGTGACCAGCCGGGATCCGCGAGGTCCGCGCCCTGCGAGAGCAGCTGCACGCGCCGCCCGGTATTGATATCGAAGATCTCGAGATCGGAGGCGCCGTCGCCGCCGTCGCTCGTCAGCGCGAAGCGCTTGCCATCGGGAGCGAGCGCGGGCTGCTGGAGCCACGCGACGACGTGGAAGCCGGCGGGCGACTTCGATCGAAGGCCGCTCACCGCGATCGACTCCGGGCCGCCCAATGGATCCTCCTTCACGATGTCCGAGTAGCGGAGGATCGCCGGCGTCACCTGGCCGTCGACGTCGCGCTTGCCGTCGATCGCTTGGGACCGGGTGAAGAGGATCATCTTCCCGTCGGCCGCGAGGTGCGGCTGCGACGACCGCCCATCCTTTGTCAGCGCGACGTAGCGACCTTGGCTCAACAGGTACACGTCCCCGCGCAGCGTGAACGCGATCGTGCCGCTCACGCGCGGCGCGTCGACCGGCTGGATCGGCTTCGTCGGCGTCGGTGTCGGCGTGCCGCCGGGCAGCAGCACCGGGGCGACCCTGCTGCCGACGATGCCGTAGCCGATGACCAGCAGCACGGCGATCGCGCCGAATAGCGGCCCGCGATACCGCTTCACTCGATCGCCCGCGCGACGCGCTCGATCTCGCTCGCCAGGTCCGGGCCGTTGCGGATCTCGAGATGCCCGGTCTCAGGCGGATCGAAGCCACGCTCGCGCATCCGCTCGTATACACGCAGGTCCGCGTCGGAGTGGTCGTTCGCGGCGCGGTCGACCTGTCGCCGAGCGAGGCGCTGACGTGTGCTCCCCTCGTCGGCCGTGACGAGCACGTGCGCGATCGGAACACCACGCCGCCGAGCGACCGCCTCGCTCGGCGCGCGGTTGCGCGCGACGAGATTCGTGGCGTCGAGCACGACACGGTGTCCCGCGGCGAGAAGGTCGTCCACCAGCGCCTCGGCCACGCCGAAGACCGCGCGGTTCTCCTCGTCGGCGTACGACGCCGCGACGAAGAGGCGGCTGCGCAGCTCGTCGGTCGCGACACGCGCCGCTCCGAGGCGCGCCGCCAGGAGACGCGCGCAGTGCGACTTCCCCACGCCGGGAAATCCCATGAGCACGACGAGGGCTGGCGCGCCGGCCGCGCGCTCGGGCAGGGGGATCTCCTCGCGCAGCTGGGCCACGAGCGCCGCGCGATGCTCGATGAGCGACCGCGTCTGCGCCCGCGTCGCGCGCCTCATGCGGCGAAGCCGAGCTCGCGGAGCGCGTCACGCGCCGCCGCGGCCTCGTCCCACGGGCGCTTCTCCTCGCCGACGATGATCGACCCCTCGTGCCCCTTGCCCGCGAGGACCACGGTGTCTCCGGCCTGCGCACGACGAATGGCCTCGCGCACCGCGGCGCGACGGTCCTCGATCACGAGGTAGTCCCTGTCGCGCGCCTTGCCCGCCGCCGACGCTCCCGCTTCGATCTCTCGCAGGATCGCGCGCGGGTCCTCGAGGCGCGGGTCCTCCTGCGTGATGACGAAAAGATCCGAGTGCTTCGCCGCGACCTCCGCGAGGCGCGGCCGCTTCGCGCGGTCACGCTCGCCCGCGCTGCCGAAGACCGCGATGAGCTTTCCCTTCGTCAGCGGGCGGAGCAGCGACAACACTTTGTCGAGCGACTCGGGCGTGTGCGCGTAGTCGACGATCACGCTGAAGGGTTGGCCGCAGTCGATCCGCTCCATCCGTCCGCGCACCGGCCGTGCGCGTTGCAGCGCGTCACGCGCCTTCGCGAGCGGCACGCCGGCCGCGACGCCGGCGGCCGCGGCGGCGAGCGCGTTCTGCACGTTGAAACGGCCGACGAGCGGCAGCGCGACCTCGACCGTCTCACCCTTCGCCGCGACCTTCACGCGCGATCCATTCGCGTCGGCCGAGACAAGGGTGCCCTGCACGTCCGCGAGCGCATCGATGCCGTAGGTGACCACCGCCGCGCCGCCGGCGCGGTCGGCCAGGTACTGCCAGTGCGGATCGTCGGCGTTCAACACGGCGGTCTTCGGGACGCCCTTGTCGGTCGTCCCGACGAGCGACTCGAACAGGATCGCCTTGGCCTCGAGATATCCCTGCAGCGTCTTGTGGAAGTCAAGGTGCTCAGGCGTGAGATTCGTGAAGACGGCGATGTCGAAATCGCAGCCGCGCAGCTTACGCAGCGCGAGCGCGTGCGAGGTCGCCTCGATCACGCCCCAGGTGCCGCCCGCGACGAGCAGCTCCGCCAGGAACTCCTGCACGTCGAGCGCTTCCTGCGTGCTTTGACGCGTCTCGTTCGCCCACTCGTGCTCCGTGACCTTGAAGTCGACCGTGGTCGCATACCCGGTGCGCTCGCCGGCGGCCTCGAGCACGTCGGAGACGAGGTGGACGGTCGTCGTCTTCCCGTCGGTACCGGTCACACCCGCGAGCTTGAGACGGCGAGTCGGATGCTCGTAGAACTCGGCGGCGAGATCCGCGAGCGCGACGCGCGTGTCGGGCGCGACGGCCACCGGGACCTTCGCGTGCACCGCACGCTGCGCCACGACCGCGACCGCGCCACGCTTGATCGCATCGGCGACGAAGTCATGTCCGTCGCGGTGGAAACCCTCGATCGCCACGAAGAGCGAGCCCGGCGCGACCTTGCGCGAGTCGTAGACGATCGCACGCACGTCGATGTCTTCGGCACCGGGTGGCACCACGATCGCCGATGCGTCGAACAGGGCGGCGAGCTTCATCCGCGAACGCGCCCGACGATACGAAGGGCCGCCGTGTAAAGGGGCTCAGCCACGAGATACGCGCGATACGCGAGCGGTCGTGCGATCGCGTCGTGCGCGCCGACCCAGCGGCGCACCTCGCCGCCGAATCCGCGCTTGAATTGATAGGGCCCGTACATCGGATCGTCCTTTCGCGCGAGGTCGACGGGGATGCCGCCGAGGTCGAAGCGCTTCGCCCCCTCGCGCCTCGCCGCGATGATGCACTCCCACAGAAGACCGTACGCGGCGTAGGTCCGCCGGCCCGCATCGTTCGTCGCCGCGGTCTGATAGACGATCCGTTCGCCGCAGTGCCACGTCATCGCACCCGCGACGGCGGCGCCGTCGGATAACGCCAATCGGATGGTCGCGAGCCCAGCGTCGCACAGCGTGCCCCACATGAACTGGTAGTAGTCCCAGGTTCGGGTGATGAAGTGCGCGCGCTGGCCCGTCGTCGCGTAGAGCTCATAGAACGCCCGCAGGTCATCGGTGCCGCTCGCGTTCCGGATGTTCACGCCTCGTTTCTCCGCCTGACGCACGCTCCACCGCGTGTCCTTGTCGAGCCCTGCCATCAGCGCGTCCTCCGCCGGCCCCAGATCGATCTCGAGCGTCGCGAGGACGGGTTGGATGTCCTGCGACGAGCGCGTCAGGCCGGCGGCGCGCAGCGGCTCCGCGGCGAGCTCCGCCGGCAGCTCGGGATCGACCTTCACGAACACCGCGCGACGCTCGCGTGCGATTCGAGCGAGCTCCGCGCACACGTCGCGCAGCCCGGCCGCGTCGCCCGGTGCGATCACCGGTCCGCGCGGCACATAGCCGATGCGCTGTCCGCCGATCGAATCGCGCCACAGCACGAGGGCGCACGGCAGCGGGTCGCCGACGCTCACGTACTCGGCCCGCCAGCCCTGCTGCTCACGGATACGGGCCCAAGCCGACGACTGCATGACGTGGCCCCAGGCGGACCGTACGGCGGCATCGTCCCAGCCGCGCGGCGCGCCGGTCATGCCGCGGAGCGCGCGAGACGGCGTCCCGCGCCGAGACGCCAGATCGGGTAGAGCAGGGCGTGCACCGGTACCTCGAGCGCGCCGATCCAGGTCACCACATCGCCGCCGAACCCGAGCTTGAAATTCTCGACGCCGGCGAGCGGATCGTCGGCGCCTTCCGCGAGACCCCACATGTCATAGCGGCGCGCGCCGAGCGCGCGCATGCGCATCATCGCGCGCCACTTCAGGAGGTAGAACGGTCGGGCCTCGGCGTGCGCGCCGCTCCACCCGCCATACAGCTCCCATGCGCGATCGCCCATCTGGACAAGCATGAGCGCGCCGGCGTCATCGGCGCCGACGCGCGCCAGCATCATGTGCGCGCGCTCGCCGAACGCGGCGAGCAGGCGGACGAAGTAGTCACGCGAGCGGATCGCGAACCGGTCGCGGCGCGCCACCGCGTCGAGAACGCGCAGGAATCGATCGAGGTCCGTCGTCTCTTCCGTCACGACGCCCTCGCGCTCGGCCTTGTGGATGTACTGCCGCGTCTTCTTGCGCATCTGGCCGAGCAGATCATCCGGCTCGCGCGAGAGGTCCATCAGCAGGGTCCGCCGCGGCTGGACGAACACCCGCGACGGACGCACGCCGGCACGCGTGAGCGTGTCCCGCAGCTGCTGCTCGTCGGCGACCTCCGGGTCGCACAGGAGGCTCGCGCAGCGCTTAGCCGCGAGGGCCAGGCGCAGCGCTGCGATCGCATCGGGCACGTGCTGGGGATCGACGAGTGGGCCGCGCGGCGCGTACGCGACGGTGATGCCCAACGGCAGCCGTCGCAGCAGCACCTGCGCGACACCGCCGTCGAGCAGGAAGCGCTGCGCGGACCAGCCGGTGACGGATTTGAGCTCTGCCCACGCGGAGGTCTGCAGGACGTGCGCTCGTCCTGTCGCGACGACCAGCTCATCCCAGCGCTGGACGTCGATGGCCGTCGCCGGCCGTGCTTCTACGCCGCGTGCCTGCTCAATCTCGGGCTGCGCCCGGAGAATCGCTCAGGCTGGTCGGATTCGGTCGTCGGTCACGCTCGCTTCGCTCGCTGAACAGGGGCCCCTGCCCCTGAGCCCGCTCCTCCATCACGCCGCATCTTTACCCGGCGCCTTGCCCGGGAGCTCGCGCGCGGTGAACGTGCACTGCGGGTAGCGCTCGCAGCCGTAGAAGAGCGAGCGGCCGCGGCCGCGGCGCTGCACGAGCTCGCCCTGGCCACACTGCGGGCAGGTCACTCCGGTGCGCACGACGTTCTTCTTGATGTACTTGCAGTCCGGATAACCGGTGCAGCCGACGAACGGTCCATACCGGCCGCGACGCTTCGCAAGTGGCTTGCCGCACTCGGGGCAGGACTCGCCCTCGATGATCTCGAGCTGCGGCTCCTGCTGGCCCTCGAGCGGCTCGGAGTAGTCGCACGCGCCCGGCGGCTGCGGCTGGCCCTTCTTGGTCTTCTTGAAGCCCGTGCACGAGTAGAAGCGTCCGAAACGGCCCAGCTTGATGATGACCGGGCGGCCGCACTTCGGGCAGGTCCGGTCGGTCGCCTCCTCGGTGATGTCCGACTTCTTCACGGTCTTGGTCTTCTCTTCGATGCGCTTGTTGAACGGCGTGAAGAACTCGCGCACGACCGGGACCCACTCGGTCTCGCCCTTGGCGATGCGGTCGAGGTCTTGCTCCATGCCGGCGGTGAAGCCGGTGTCGACGATGTCGGCGAAGTGCTCCTTCAGGAAGTCGGTCACGACGAACCCGACGTCCTCGGGGACGAGCGCGCGTCCGTCGCGGCGCACGTACTTGCGATCGATGAGCGTCGAGATCGTTGGGGCGTACGTCGACGGGCGGCCGATGCCGAACTCCTCGAGCGTCTTCACCAGCGAGGCCTCGGTGAACCGCGGCGGCGGCTGCGTGAAGTGCTGCGCGGCGTCGAGGCCCAGGAGCTTCAGGTCCTCGCCCGCAGTCACCTGAGGCAGCGGTGCGATCTCCTTCTCCGGCTCGTCGGTCCCTTCCGCGTAGACGCGGAGGAATCCGTCGAAGGTGACACGCCGGCCGTTCGCGCGGAGCACGTACTGCCCCGCCTCGACGTCGAGGCGCGTGTTCTCGAACTTCGCCGGCGCCATCTGCGACGCGACGGAGCGCTGCCAGATGAGCGTGTAGAGCTTGAGCTGATCCGGCTTGAGGAATTTCTTCACGTACGCGGGCGTGCGCGAGAGATCGGTCGGGCGGATCGCCTCGTGCGCCTCCTGCGCGCCCTTCGAGCGTGTCTTGTAGTGGCGCGGATGCTCGAGCGCGTACTGCGCGCCGAATTCCTGCGTCACGACGTCGCGCGCCTGACGCAGCGCGCTCTCGGCAACGTGCAGCGAGTCGGTGCGCATGTAGGTGATGAGGCCGACCGGCATGTCGCCGAGCGAGACCCCTTCGTAGAGCTGCTGTGCCAGGACCATCGTCCGCTTCACCGAGAAGCCGAGCTTGCGCGACGCGTCCTGCTGGAGCGTCGACGTGGTGAACGGCGGCGCCGCGTTGCGTGAGCTCTCTCGCGTCTCGACGCTCTTGACCTTGTAGTGCGCGTCGGCCAGGGCGGCGCGGTGCTTGTTCGCGGCCTCTTCATTGGTGATGTGGATCTTGTGGCCCTTGTGCTGGATGACCTCGGCGGTGAACTTCTCGTCGGCGTGGTTCGCCAGGATCGCGTCGATCGACCAGTACTCCTCGGGCTTGAACGCCTGGATCTCGCGCTCGCGATCGACGACCAGACGCAGCGCGACCGACTGGACGCGCCCAGCGGAGAGGCCGTAGCGGATCTTCTTCCAGAGGAGCGGCGACATCGTGTAGCCGACGAGCCGGTCGACGACGCGGCGCGCCTGCTGGGCGTTCACCAGGTCCTGGTCGATGGCGCGCGGGTGCTTGAAGGCGGCCTGCACCGCCGTCGGCGTGATCTCGTGGAAGGTCACACGGCGGACCTTGCTCTTCGCGCCAAGGATGTCCGCCAGGTGCCAGGCGATCGCCTCGCCCTCACGGTCAAGGTCCGTGGCCAGCCAGACACGCGGCGCCGCCTTCGCCTCGCGGCGAAGCGTGCGGGCGTGCTTCTCCGAGTCGTCCGGGATCACGTACTCCGGAGCGAACGTCTTGAGGTCGATGCCCAGCTTCGACTTCGGGAGGTCCCGGATATGGCCGTAGGACGCCTCGACCTTGTAGCCACTACCGAGCATCCGTTCGAGAGTCCGGGCCTTGGTGGGCGACTCGACGACCACCAGATCCTGTTTCGCTTGCGCCAAATTGACCGCCTTTCGGACAATGAAAAGCGCCCTTACGGGCGCCCCCTACCGCCTATACCACTTTAATTGTACCGGCTAGAGCACCCCGGCTAGAGGAGCTCCCCTTTTTCCTCCCGCCGGAGGCGGTCGACTACCCCTTTCACCTCTTCGGAACGGTCCTTCGCCGCGACCAAGAGGGCGTCGGGGGTATCGACGACCACCAATCCCTCAACGCCGATCAGGGCGACCATCTTCCCGGGCGCCCAGGCGTAGTTTCCGGCGGCGTCGATGGCCACCACCTCGTCTGACGCCCAGTTTTCGCCCTTTTGGACGATCTCCGCCAAGCGGGCCCAGCTCCCGACGTCGTGCCAGCCGATGTCGGCGGGCACCACCGCGACGCGGTCGGCCTTCTCGAAGATGCCGTAGTCGATGGTCGTCTGGTCGGTCTCCTCCCAGACCTCGGCCAGGACCGCCTCGTAGCGCGATGTCCCATTCGCCTCGCTCAGCGCCGCGACCGCCTGCGCCGTCTTGGGCAGGTGACGGTCGTAGGCGCTGAGGATCTCGCCGACGCGGAAGACGAACATGCCGGCATTCCAGTAGTGGCCGCCGGCGGCCAGCATCCGCTCGGCCGCTTCGAGCTTGGGCTTCTCGATGAAGCGCTTGACCGCGTGCACCGCGAGCGGGCCCGCGATCTCTAGACGCTCGCCGGCCTCGATGTAGCCGAACCCGGTGTCCGCCCGCTCGGGCGCAACACCGAGCGTCACGAGATGGCCTGCCTCCGCCGCGGCGGTGGCCGCGATCAGTACTTCGCGGAAGCGCGCGCGCTTCTCGACGACGTGGTCCGACGGCAGCACCGCGACGACGGCCTCGGGATCGAACGCCTGCAGCGCGGCCATCGCGAGCCCGATCGCGGCCGCGTTCCCTCGCGGGTACGGCTCGACCACGACGTGGTCGGCCCGTAGCTCGGGCAGCTGCTCGTGGATGAGCACGCGGTGCGCCGGGGGCGCGACGGCGAAGATGCGCTCGATAGGGATCAGCTCCGCGACGCGCTCGACGGTGTCCTGCAGGAGCGTTCGCTCGCCGACGAGGTTCAGGAACTGCTTGGGGCGGCTGGCCCGCGACAGCGGCCAGAGGCGCGTGCCCGCGCCGCCGGAGAGGACGAGGGCGTATAGCCGGGGCAAGACCTAGCGGCCGAAGTAGTCGAGCTTCATCGCGTGACGGACCTCATGGATCGTCTGGCTTGCCTCGCGCCGCACGCGTTCGCTGCCCGCGGCGAGGATCTCGTCGACGATGCGCGGCCTCGACGCGTAGTCGGCGCGCCGCGCACGGATCGGCGCGAGGAACTCCTCGAGCGCCGCGAGCAGTCGTCGCTTCACCTCTACGTCGCCGACCTTGCCTTCGCGATAGCGGCTCTTCAGATCCTCGACCTCGGCCTTGTCGGGGTTGAACGTGTCGTGGTAGACGAACACCGGGTTTCCCTCGACCGTCCCCGGATCGGTCGCGCGGATGCGCTTCGGGTCCGTGTACATCGCCATGACCTTGCGCTCGACCGTCTTCGGGTCGTCCGAGAAATAGATCGCGTTGTCGAGGCTCTTGCCCATCTTCTCGCGGCCGTCGGTGCCGGGCAGGAGCCCGAGCGATGGGATGAGCGACTCGGGGAGCGGGAACACCGGCGCAAAGGTCTCGTTGAAGCGCCGCGCGACCTCCCGCGTCAGCTCGACGTGCGACTCCTGGTCCTTGCCAACGGGAACGAGGTCGCCCTTCACGATGAGGATGTCCGCGGCCTGCAGCACGGGATAGCCGAGCAGGCCGTACGTCGGCTGCGACAGTCCGTGGTCCCGGAGCTGGTCCTTGAGCGTCGGGATGCGCTGCACCCGCGGCACCGACACGAGCATCGAGAAGTAGAGGTGCAGCTCCGGGATCTGCGGCACCAGCGACTGAAGGAAATACGTGACCTTGTCCGGGTCGACGCCGACCGCGAGGTTGTCGATGACATCGTCGCGGATGTTCTGCTCGATGACGCTCAGACCCTCGAGCTTCGTGGTGAGCATGTGGTAGTCGGCGACGAGCAGGAACGTCTCGTACTCGTCCTGGAGGCGCGCGCGATTCGCGAGCGTGCCGACGTAGTTCCCGACGTGGAGCGGGCCGGTCGGCCGGTCGCCCGTCAGGATGCGCTTGCGCGTCTTTTTCGCCGCCGGAGCATCGCTCCGCGCGGTCACCTGTGTGGCCATGGAAGGGTCATCCTAACGTCCGCGCGAGCTCATCCGCGACGAGACGGCCGACCTCGTCGCGTTTACCGACGAAGAAGTGGTCGACGCCCTTCACCTCGGCGACCCGGGCGCGCGGATATGCGGCCCGTAGTTCGGTCGCCGTCCCGAACTGGTCCTGCTCGGCGGCGACGATGAACGTTCCGTCGGGTATCGGCGGCAGCTGCTGTGGCGTGAGGCTCACCGATCTCAGCGCGACACCGACGAGCGCCGTCGCGTCCGCGTGACCACCCGACGCGAGCCACCGCAGGGTCATCACCGCGCCGAAGCTGTAGCCGGAAACGCCCAGAGGCAGACCGCTCGCGATCGTGCGTGCGTGATCGACCGCCGCGGCGACGTCGCGCCACTCCTCCGCGCCGCCGCTCCATGTGCCGCCGCTCGCGCCCACGCCGCGGAAGTTGAAGCGCAGGGCATACCAGCCGCGCTCGGCGGAAGCGCGCGCGAGCGCGGCGACGAGCGGGTTGCGCATCGTCCCGCCGTGCGTCGGCAGCGGATGAGAGATCACGACGATCGCCTTCGGCGTCTCGTCCGGGACCCGAAGAGTCGCCTCGAGCCGTCCGTCGATGCGGACGGGCTGCTCTCTTACTTCTTCAGGTGGCGCTCGAAGAACGCGACGACCCTCGGCCACGCGTCGGCGCGGTTCTTCGCCTTCGCCAGCCCGTGACCTTCGTCCTCGTAGCGCAGGTACTCGACATCGCGACCGCGGCCGCGCAGCGCGCTCACCATCTGCTCGGCCTCGTTCACCGGGACCCGCGGATCGTTCGCGCCGTGGATGACCATGAGCGGGGCGCGGATCGCTTCGAGCCGGTTGAGGGGTGAGATCGACTCCAGGAACTCGGCGTCATTCTCGAGCGTGCCGTATTCGGCCTCGCGCAGCGGACGCCGCCAGGTGTCGGTGTGCTCGAGGAATGTGCGCCATCTCCCAATGCCGACGATGTCGACCGCGGCCGCCCACCGCTCGGGAAAGAACGCGATCGCCGCGAGCGTCATGAAGCCGCCGTATGAGCCGCCGATCACGCCGATGCGATCGGCCGGCGCGATGCCCGATCCGGCGAGCCACGCTGCGCCGGCATCCAGGTCCTTGACCGAGTCCATGCGCAGGCGGACGTCGTCGAGCGTCTTGTACGCGTGGCCGTAGCCGGACGATCCACGGACGTTCGGCTGGAGCACGTTGAACCCGCGCGCGACGAGCGCGACCGTGAGCGGATTCCAAAGCGGCCGCGCCTGACCTTCGGGCCCGCCGTGCACCTGGCAGATGGTCGGCCGCGGGCCGGCCGGGGCGCCACGCGGCGTGAGGAGGAATCCCGGGATCGTCCGCCCGTCGAACGTGCGCCATGACACGAGCGTGGTCTCGGGCAGCTCGCTCGGCGAAAGACCGGCGAGCGTCGGCGGCACGATCTCGCGCGCCGTCTGTCCCGCGCGCGCGACAAAGATGCTCGATGGCGCGTCGTAGCGTGCCCACGCCACGGCGACTGTGCTGCCGCGGATGGCGATGCTGTCGCCGATGAGGTCGTTCGAGAGCGAACCGGCAGGCAGTCCGCCGACGATCGTGTCGCGGTCGCCGTCGACGAGGTGTAGCTCGCTGTAGCCGTCGCGATTCAGCGCATAGGCGTCGGATCTTCCGTCGCTCTCGGCTTCCTCCACCTCGCGATCGGGCGTCACCAGCCAGCGGAATCCGCCGTCGAGCCCGATCGCGGCGAGACCGACGAGATCGCGCTCGCGGTCACTGCGCACGACCAGACCACGCTCCACGACGCCGGCGATCGCGTGCAGCGCCGCCGGCTCGTCCGGTGTGAGCTGGCGCGAGCCGCCGTCCGGGGCGATCAGGATGAGGTGCTGTCGATCGAGTCGTCCGCGATGGATCGCGAGCACGACCGCGCCGTCCGGCAGCGAGACGGCGTCGGATGCCGTGCCGTCGTGGCGATAGAGCGTCCGCGCCGAGGACCCATCGATGGGATGGACCACCAGATCGAAGAAGCGCGGGTCGCGCTCGTTCGTCAGCGCGACGAGGGCACGACCGTCGGGCGTCCATCCGCGGAGGTGATGCATGCGATCGCCGCGATCCGTCAGAGCGCGATCGCCGGTGCCGTCGGCGTTCATCACGTGCAGCTGCCAGCGCTCGTTCCCGCCGGCGTCGGTGCCGTACGCGATCCGCAGGCCGTCGGGCGAGATCCGATACGCGCCGACCCGATCGCAATCGAAGGTGAGCCGCGTCGGCATGCCGCCATCGATCGGGATGCGCCACAGCTGCGGCGTGCCGGTGAGGTCGGTGACGTAGCCGAGCCACGCGCCGTCGGGTGAGATGCGCACACGCGTCGCGCCACGCGCCTCGAGGATGCGGTTGACGGACGTGGACACGCGCGGAGTGTGCCATGTGCGCGGTTCACGCGCGGCGCAGGCGTCCGTCCGGCAGCGTGACGAGAAGACCCCGCAGCGACAGCGCGGCGATCCGCGCGGACAACACCGTGATCGGCAGCCGCGTGCGGCGAGCGAGCTCGTCGACACCGAGCGGTTCGTTCAGGAGCGCGCTGAGAACGGCATCGCTCTCGCCGGGAGTCGACGCGGTCGTCGCGCCACATGCGCGGACGAGATCGGCCGCGCTCACCAGCGCGCGCGCGAGGCCCCGCGCGATGAGCGCGTTCGTCCCGACCGAAGCCATCGAGCCGAGCGGGCCCGGGACGGCGTAGAGCGGCCGGCCCAGCGCGCG
>Ga0070707_100002897_pt1 | contig 16298 bp, 12 predicted proteins | sample KBSK5502metaG_FD_65468 | JGI IMG/M metagenome (GOLD analysis project Ga0070707, IMG submission 65468) | Corn, switchgrass and miscanthus rhizosphere microbial communities from Kellogg Biological Station, Michigan, USA - KBS K5-50-2 metaG | ecosystem: Host-associated > Plants > Roots >... | reverse complement strand
GTCCCGGAAGTCTCGGACTGCTCCTCCTCGTCTTCGTCTTCGTCGGCATCCGCATCGGTCGGCAGCAATATGATATTGTTATTCTCAGTGTTGGCGGTGTTCGTGTTTGTCTCTGGTTGTCGTTGCTCTTGCGTCCTGCCCGTTGCCTGGTTGTCGGTATCAGGTGAGCGGGCAGCGGCGTTTCTACGTGCCATATTCGGTCTCCTTTTCGCTCCTCCATTGGTCGCCGGTCCTTTCTGCTCTCGGTCACCCTTCACTGTCGTCAGGCTAGATGATCTCGTACGCTGGCGTATCCTTGTCCCTCCAAGGAGGATCATCACCACGAATCGCTGCCAAGGTATCGGTGAGTACGATCAACGCATCATCGGCCTCCCCGTGAACACCTTTCTCCACCTCGCGTAAGTCGGCCGCAATAGCACTTAGTGCCTCGGCGCCAGCCGCATCATGCTCGCAAGCGGCTGGCGGGAGTGCCTCTCTCGCATCGTTCGCTGCGCGCTCCAGCCGCTCTACAGCGTCCTTAGCCGCATCCTGAAGCCTGTTGAGGAGGCTGTCCTCAGCCGTTAGCACGCGGCGAAGTGCCTCCATACTCGCCAGCGCGATATCCTTGTACTGCTCGCGCGTCATAGGTTCTCTGGTCCTTGTGCTGCTCCTGGTCATGGTGGTTTTGCTCCTCTTTGGTGTGGTCCTCTTGGTCTTGTGCAACAGGCTCTTCGCGTGGCGGCCACGCCAAGAGCGCCCGCAGCGCGCGCAGCTGCCGCTCAAGATCCGGCGAGAACTGCTCGCAGTAGTCGAAGTCAAAATCCTCGCTAGGCATCGACTAGCTCCCTGGTCACCTTGCCCTTATGCCGTGACAAGCGCCGGGTACGGTCATACTCCCGGACTGACCCCGGCTCGACCAACATTCCCGCCGCCGTCTTCACCCCACGTATGCGCTCGTACGCAATTGCCACCCTCACGGCGGTGATCGAGATGTCAAGATAGCGTGCTGCCTGCGATACCCTCCACCATGTTGCGATGTCTGCGATGTCGGCATTTTCCACGATGTGTGCCCCCCTTCGTTAACCGTAACCCTACATAATAATTATACCCCCACAGTCCGGCAGTAGTCAAGCAGTGACACACGCAGGGTAGTATACTATACATATAGTAAGCGGGCACTTTACCGATACTAGAGGCAATTTCGAAACACTTGCCAGATACAATAGCATGCCTGCATGGGCAGGATTCATCTCACCGATAGACAATGGGACTTTATTCGTCCACTCCTCCCGCGTCCAGCGCGCACCGGGCGACCGCGTGCCGACGACCGCCGGACCATTGAAGGCATTCTGTATGTGCTCATTACCGGCTGCCGTTGGCAGGACTTGCCACGCGAGTACGGCGCACCGACGACGGTGTGGCGGCGCCTCAAACAGTGGGGCGAGGCCGGTGTGTGGGAGCGCATCTGGCGAGCGGCACTTGCCGTCCTGGACGTGCACGGCAAACTTGATTGGTCCATGGTGTTCCTGGATGGCTCATTCGTTCCCGCCAAGAAGGGAGGCGAACTGGTCAGCTTGACGAGGAAGGGCAAAGGGACGAAGTGGATGCTCGTCGTTGACGGCAATGGTCTTCCGCTTGGGTTCCACCTGGACAGTGCTGGTCGGGCGGAGGTGCGACTTGCTCAGCAAACACTGGACACTATCCGCGTCGCCCAACCCATTGGCCGTCCCAGGCAGCGACCAGAGAAATTGGTTGCGGATCGCGGGTATGATAGTAGCGTACTTCGTCGTGCCCTACGTTGTCGCGGGATCCGGATGTGCATTCCGCCGAAGCGGCGTCCGGCGACCTGGAAGGCGAAGCGAGGACGCCCGGTAGTGGCGTCAAAGACCGACTATCGGCAGCGCTTCAAAGTGGAACGCAGCTTTGCCTGGTTGGGCAACTACCGGCGGCTGCTGATCCGCTGGGAACACCTAAGCACTGTCTACCGGAGTTTTTTCACCATGGCCGTGCTGCTCATCTGCCTTCGTCGGGTCTGCTCCCTGCCCATGGAGGTGGACGGCGAAGGGGACGTAGCAACGGTGGCATGACACCCACGAGAGACGGGACGGGGAGGAAGGGGCGACGGCAGCAAAAACTCCTTATCTGGATCGCTATCTGGCCGGTGAGTACGAGCAGGTCTGGGTCGACCTGTGCGCACTCGGTGAGCGGGTCCGTGAGGAGCCACTCTATGCAGACGCGTGGGCCGTCGCATGTGAGACGATGCGGCGGGTGCGCACGAACATCGAGCGGTTCATCCCGCGGCTGGTACAGGTGGGGTTCATATTTGGCTACCACCGAGTGCTCCAGCAGAGGTTGCATGAACCGATGCAGGTCAACGATTGGACGGAGTACCTGGAAGTGCTCGAATGGTCACGCGCCCAGCCACCGGTATTCCTCTCCGCACGGTTGGCTGAGGAGTACCGTGACTATATCGTTTCCCTTGGCCTGGGCGATATCGGCCCGGAGATGTCCGATCCTGGTGTTGCGGTGCCCGACATGCGGGCGTATGTCGAGGAGCTCGATCGGGTAGTTGGCCCTCTGCCACTGTCCCTGCGGGCATGGTACACCGAAGTCGGAGCGGTGAATTTCTATGGGTACCATCCAAATTGGACGCGCTTCACGTGGCTACCCGAACGCTTGAAGGAGGCCCCAGATCGCTATTTGATGACCGAGTGCGATCCTCTACAGGTCTGCGTCCTAGACGCCGCACGCATGGATGCCGTCGGTAAGCAACATGTAGAAGGTCACCGTCACGACTTTGAGTTTGCCGCCGATCCTTATTTTAAGGATTACACCTGTAGATCGAGTACGCCCTTCGCCTTCTCCCTGCCGAATCCGTGCATGGACGCCACCCTCATGAGCTATGTGCCTCGCCTGACATTCGTGGAGTATCTGCGTCACTGCCTCCGGTGGGCAGGCTTCCCAGGCATGGCAAATTGGACGCACACGCCGGATGATGATGTGTCGTTCGTGACAAAGGTGCTGGTACCTTCTAATCTGCCGCCCTGACGCGGTAGCGCCGAGAGGGCGACCTAGTAGGCCGCCTTATAGTGCCAATGCTGTTTCGGAACCGCCTCTAGTAAAGTGCCCGCTAGGTGTGCGTGCGTGCAGTAGTCAGGCGGCGTAGGTGCGCTGTAACGTCAACGACGCGTTACCGCCATGCATCGTCGTGGCGAGCATAGGCGTGAACAATAACGCGCAGGGGTAAAAACCTTACAAATTGGTCACAGCGAATGCCTGTGCTGCCGACCCTCTCCACGCGTGAATTCTCCCGCGGCGGCGCGAATGGGGGCCGTTTTTTCCTGACTTCGCGCGTTGGCGGCATGGGCAGCCGCATGAGGCCCACATGCAGGAACTCAACGGCAATATCGGGCACACGCTTGCAATGTTATGGACTCGTAAGCAGCGTGTAATCCTTGTCATTTAGAGTTCACACATTGTTAGAATGGGCATCCCGCCCACCAGCGGCGGCGTTCTGTAAGGGGAACGTCTCATCAGTAGGCCATGCTAGTTCGATGAGGTACACATGGATTTGGACACCGCTTCGCGATCCCGCCCAAACACCTGGCCCTTAAAGACGAAGTCCGCGCGTAGTGCATCCTTCGTTGGCGTATCGAGCATCTGTCTCGTACTTGCCTCCCTCCTCGTCGCCTGTTCCCCGGGCGCCAACGTCTCCTCCGGTAGCGGGCTACAGCTCACGACGGCTGGGCGCCAGTGTGGACCGCTCCACGCAGATGGCGCACATCTCGTAGATCCTCAAGGTAACCGCGCAGACCTGTCCGGCGTGAACTGGTTTGGCTTCGAGACAGAGTCGTTTGCGCCGCATGGCCTGGAAGTGCGCAACTATCAGGACATGCTGAACCAGATGGCCCACCTGGGCTTCAACACCATTCGCCTTCCGTACAGTAACCAACTCTTCGATCCGGCTAGCGCCCCTACCGGTATCAACTACGCACTCAACCCTGATCTGCGCGGCCTGCGCGGCGTCGCCCTGATGGACAAGATTGTGGCGGGCGCCGCCAAGAGCGGCCTGTGCGTCCTCCTCGACCAGCACCGCCCCAACGCCTACGCGCAGTCTAACCTGTGGTACACCGACCGCCTGCCCGAGTCGCGTTGGATCAGCGACTGGGTCATGCTCGCCCAGCACTACCACGACAACCCGACCGTCATTGGCGCCGATCTCCATAACGAGCCGCATGGCGAGGCAACCTGGGGCAGCGGCGTGCAGGCGACCGACTGGCGGCTGGCGGCCGAGCGGGGTGGCAATGCCATCCTGTCCGTCAACCCTTCCTGGCTGATCGTGGTAGAGGGCATCGAGGCGTACCAGAACCAATATTACTGGTGGGGAGGCAACCTCATGGGCGCCCGGCAGTTCCCCGTCCGCCTCGTTCACCCCGCCCAGCTCGTCTACTCCGCCCATGACTACGGCCCCGACATCTGGGCGCAGACCTGGTTCCAGGCGCCGAACTTTCCGCACAACCTGCCTGCGGTCTGGCAGTCGCACTGGGCCTATCTGCAGACCGAGGGCATCGCCCCTGTCTATCTCGGTGAGTTCGGCGGTGGGATGGGCCAACGCCAGGAGGCCCTCTGGCAGACGACGCTCGTGAAGTTCCTTAGCCAGAACAAGATTGGCTACACGTATTGGAGCTGGAACCCCGATTCGGGGGATACGGGCGGCATCCTTAATAAGGATTGGACTACAGTCGACAAGGCCAGGATGGACATCTTGCGCAGCTACATGTGGCCCATGCTCACCGGGCCGGCTTCCTAAAACTACGCGGCCGATCGCACTCCGCGGTCGCAGCCAGGCAGCAGGCCAGGGCAGGTCGCCTGTCGCTTGCCCTACCCCTCCGGCCCTCTTCCTCGTGCGCGGGGAAGGGGGCCGGAGCCGTGTTGGGTCGTGAGCATACCCCCAACTCGGCACTTGCCATACCAGCATATTCTTTGCTTGGTCTCCTCAGCGTGCGGCCCGTCTGCCGCGACGTGTGCATCCCCAGCCGGTCATCGGCAGCACAGATACTGTACGAGCCGTGTAATCCTCTGTTGCCCTCTAGTAAGCATCCCTCTCTACACTCGAAGCGTCGGGGGGCCACTCTGCACACCAACGAATGGCTGAGGCAGCGCGTCTACGCCACACCACGCTGGGACGAGGGTGGCCGCACCCGATGCTTGCACCAGCCAACGTCAGAGGGGAGGAGCAACTGAGCGGCGCGTATCTCGGCAATCATATCCCTGCCTACGGGATTCGCCCGGAGTGATGATATAGGGCAGGGAGAGTACGCCTTTCGGCAGGAGAGCTCTCGATGGTGGATCTGTTGATTTTCCATAGGAGGTATGTGATGAGCCTCGGCCCGGTATCTCTCATGGTCATTGGCTTCCAAGGCCACGACTACGACTTCAAGGGCAAGGTGCCCAGGGCCTTCCGTGCCGCGCACGCGCTACGTGCCGCGCGCCGGCATGGCGACATTCGCGTTCTGGACATGCTTTTGATACGGAAGGACGCGCGTGGCAGCATCGAGCAGCTGCAATTCGGCGATCTCGGCGAACAGGAGCGGACATTTGCCGGCTCCCTCGCCGCCGGTCTCCTGGGCGTGCCCTGCGAGGGCGCGGCCAGTGCGAAGCCAGCGTCAACCTATGGTGTGCTGGCGATGGCTGAGCACGAGTTTGGCTTGGACGAGGCCGACTTACGGCAGATCACACGAGATATCCCACATGGCCAGGCGGCGGCGATCGTGCTGGTGGAACACTTGTGGGCGGTCCGGTTGAAGGATGCGATCCTCGACGCCGGATGCAGGCTTCTTGCCGAAGGGATGCTGACGTCTGCTACGTTGACCGCGCTTGGCGCTGACGTGGCCAAAGCGCAGCACGCCGCCGACAACATGTACGTGCATTAGCGCGTGACGCCGCAGGATAGGTGTGGACGAGATGACCGTTCACACCACGCCGGAGGGTCACAGCGCACGGGCGATTTTAGAATGGAGCAGGAAGCACCATGCATAGCAGACTCGTGATCGGATGCGTCTGTGGAAGCATCCTGCTGATCGGCCTGGCACTGGGCGGGCTCCTCGGCGGTCGGATGCCCGCATTGGCGTCGCAAGGCAGCACGTCTGCCGCCGCCGTCGCATCCGCCACAGCATCCACAACACCCACAGACTCTCAGAAGTACTGCCAGGCGTACATACAGAACCTGGCAGCCGCGCTAAAGGTAAACGTGGCGCAGCTCGAGGCTGCCAATCTGAGCGCGCTGCAGAAGACGATTCGGCAAGCATACGCCGACGGCAAAATCACGCAAGCTCAGGAGACAAAGCTACTGGACAGAGCGGCTAGCTTCAGCAAGGATCCTTGTGGGGAGCTCCGACACAACGCGGGCTCGCACCCGCGTAAGGGCTCAGTTGGCCATAGCGTCGCGTATTCGATGACGAGCGACCGCACGTTTGTGGTTGGCATACCCTACGCCGTCTGATCAACGTAATAGATGGTGGCGCACTCGCCATCATCTATTGCACTCGTTGCCCTCGACGTGCTGGCTACGGGCCGTCTCGACGCCGTCCGGATCGTGTTTCGGACGGCGATCGGCTAGAGTCTGATCACCTCGCGTCGTGTGGGTTCGTTGTAGTTCACTGCACCGCTGGCGCTGCCCACGGTGGTCGTTGAGCGACCGCACGCAGGAGCGCCGCGCGTGCGGTGAGGATCCTCTCCCTTCTTACTTTTTGATGAGCCGGAACGATTCTGTCCCGTTCCCACCGCGGCACGCCACAGTCGCTGTTGCGCCCGGGCACCGCTGCCAACTCGACCCGCTCCGGCTACACGCGTGGCACCACACCGCACACACAGCAGGAGCGACCCATGGACGCGAACGCGCATCACGAGACAGACACCGGTACACCACCTTCCCCCGCGCGTGCGGCGTCGGTTGACTTCCTCGTGCCATCAACGTCTGTGGCACAGCCCGGGGTAGGTGAAGCAGAAACGTCACGGCGAGCGCGCATCCGGTCGGTGTACCTCGTCTGGACGGCACAGCCCGACGGGAGCCTCGGCGACAGCGCGCAGTGGCGCGACTTCACCGGTCAGATCCTGTCGGCGGTTGCACGTGATGGCTGGCTGGGCGCCATCCACCCGGACGACCGCACACGCGCACGCCGGATCTGGGCAGGAGCCCTCACCAGCAAGGCGCCCTTCGCGCTGGAGTGTCGCGTCCGGCAGGCCGACCGCCACTACCGCCGTTTGCTGCTGCGCGGCGTGCCGATGCTGCACGACGACGGCAGCGTGCGGGAATGGGTACTCACCGGTACGAGCGTCGTCCTGTGCACGGAGCGCGACACCGTGCGGGCTCGTGCCCGCCAGCTCGAAGTGATTCTGGAGACAATGGCTGACGGTGTCATCGTCTTCGACCGGGACCTCCACTTCCGCGCGATGAACCCCGCCGCGCGGCGGCTCCTGGCCCTCGATGTCCGGCCGGACTTCTTTTCCCTGCCGATCGCAGAGGTCGTGCGCCACCTGCATGTGCGCGATGCCCGAGGGCAGCCCTACTCTACGGAGAAGTTCATCGCTGACCGCGAACGCGTGCTGGCCGGCGAAACGCACACCGGCGCGCAGACCGTGGAGAACGTCATACGGGCGCTCGACGGGCGGGACGTGGCGCTCAGCCTGAGTGAGGCGCCCGTGCGCGACGCGCGCGGCAACATTACCGCCGCCGTCGTGATCCAGCGTGACGTGACGGAGCGGCGACGACTGGAGCAGCGGACGCAAGAGGCGCTCGCCGCGCTGGTGGCGATGGCCGAGGAGCTGGTGTCGGCAGGCGTCGTCACAGCGGACGGTGCTCGCTCACCGGGCGACGCGTCACCCCACGTGCCGGGCGCGTCGGCGGGCGCGATCGCGCGGCGCCTGGCGGACATGACACAGCGGGTCACCGGGGCGCGGCGCGTGGGCATCGTCGCGACTGGGCTGAACGAAGAAGACGGGGCGCGACTGGTGGCAGGGTCCTCCATGTCCGCGCAGGAGGAAGAGCACTTCCGCACCCGGTGGCCCTGGGCAGGGAAGCCTATAGCCGCCATCCTGCCACCTGCCTTCGTGTCCCGACTCGCGCGCGGCGAGAGCGTCCCAATCGACTTTGCGCAGCCCGAGTTCGCCCGGTTGCCAAACCCCTACGGGGCGAGCTCGCTGTTGCTGATGCCCATGCGCCTGGGCGGCCGGCTCGTCGGCTTCATGGTACTGGACTACGAGTCGGTCGCGTATGAGGTCACGCCCGACGAGCTCGCGCTGGCGATGGGGGCGGCACGCCTGGCCGCACTGGTGCTGGAGCGCGAGCGGCTCCAGCGCGAGCGAGCGGAAGCCCGCGCCAACGAGCTGGCGCTCCGCGAGGCGAACCGGCGGATGGACGAGTTCCTGGCCGTGGCTGCCCACGAGCTGCGCTCTCCCGTGATGGCGGGTCTGTTGGGCGTTGGGCTGGCGCAGCGGCACGCGCACGACCTGCAGAACCGCGCTACGGCGCGCGAGGGCGCGCTGGCCGGGCAGCTCGACGTGTTGCAAAGGGACGTAACGCAGGTGGGAGAGAGCGTCGAGCGCCTTGCCCGCCTGGTCACGGACCTGTCCGACGTGTCGCGTATTCGTGCGGGCCAGCTCGACATCCGCCCGGAGCCTGCCGATCTGGCGGCCATCGTACGCAAGGAAGTCGCCCGGCAGCATGTGCTGGCCCCGTCGCGGTCCACCCGCCTCCGCCTGCCAACCACCCTGCCGATTCCGGTGCTCGCGGATGTGGACCGCATTGGCCAAGTCGTCTCAAACCTGCTGGGCAACGCGCTCAAGTATGCGCCGGAGAACCGGCCGGTGGAGGTGCGTGTGCAGGTGCGGGGCGGACGGGCACGAGTCTCCATCCGCGACGAAGGCCCTGGGCTGCCGCTCGAGGAGCAGCGGCGCATCTGGGAGCGCTACCATCAGGCGCCAGGCATCCGCGCCAACGTGGGCGCGAGCGTCGGGTTGGGCCTGGGGCTGTATATCAGTCGAGAGATCGTCCGGGCGCATGGAGGACGGGTCGGCGTCCAGAGCGCGCCGGGCAGAGGCTCCATCTTCTGGTTCACACTGCCGCTCGACGACGCCGTGTCGTAGTGTAACGGCAGCGGCGGCGAGGTGACGGCATCGGCACCTCGCCACACGGACATCACGCGCTAGCAGCTAGCAGCTAGTTGGTGCCGGCGATGGCGATGCTATTATCACCCTGCGTACGCTGAGCACGGTGCAGTGCCAGAAGCTCGGCGAACCAGCGGCCGCTGTCTTTGACCACGCGGCGCTGGGATGGATAGTCGACGTACACCATGCCGAAGCGTCGACTGTAGCCCTCGGCCCACTCGAAGTTATCCATGAGCGACCAGGCGAAGTAACTCTCGACGGGAACGCCCAACATCAGCGCCACCGCCATCGCCTGGACGTGCTCCCGCAGGTACGCGAGACGCCGGGCATCGCGCACGACATCGCCGCCATTCCATACGTCGTCGAACGCCGCCCCATTTTCCGTCACCGCGATGGCACGCGGGCGATAGTCGTGATGAACAGCGAGCAGGATATCCACCAACCCCTCGGGGTAGATCTCCCAGCCCATGCCGGTGTAGGAGGAGCCAGGCACGGGACCGACGATGTGGCCGTCGGGGTAGGGCCCAAAGCGCGACTGGTGACCGGAGCCGCCGTTGCCTCGAATCAGTAAGCGGGAATAATAGTTGACGCCGAGAAAGTCGATGGGCGCGGCCATGGCCGCGAGATCACCGCTCTCAATTGCTGGCGGCGGCACGCCCAGACCACCAAAGAGCCCCGCTGGATACCGCCCGCGAAAGATCGGGTCGAGAAACCAGCGATTGTGGAATCGGTCCGCCTGCCGCTGGGCGTGCAGTGTCGCGTCGCGGCCGTCCGCCGCGTACACCGGCGTGACGTTGAGCGTGATCCCCACCTGGGCATCCGGCCGCGCCAGCGTTCGTATGCGCGGTACGGCCAGCCCGTGCGCGAGCAATAAGTGGTGCGCCGCGGTAACGGCGGCATGCATGCTGCGCGTGCCTGGCGCGTGCACACCCGTGCCGTAGCCGAGATAGGCCGCGCACCAAGGCTCATTCAGCGTGATCCAGCGGGTGACGCGGTCACCCAGCCGGCGCGCCACCGCCTCCACATAGTCGGCAAACGCCTGGGCGGTACCACGGTTGAGCCAGCCGCCATCGTCCTGCAGTGTCTGGGGCAGATCCCAGTGATAGAGCGTCGCTACCGGCGTGATGCCACGCTCGAGCAGATTGTCGACCAGGCGCTCGTAAAAGTCCAGCCCGCGCGCGTTGGCTCTGCCCTTGCCTGTGGGCAGAATCCGCGGCCAGGCAATCGAAAACCGGTAGGCGCCGTGGCCGAGGCTCGCCATCAGCTCGACATCCCGTTCCATCAAGTGATAATGGTCGGCGGCAATGTCTCCCGTGTCGCCGCCATGAATCTTGCCCGGCGTCGCGCTGAACACGTCCCAAATGGATGGGCCACGCCCGTCTTCACTGGTCGCGCCCTCGATCTGGTAGGCGGCGGTGGCAGCTCCCCAGAGAAAGCTTGCCGGGAAACAGGCGGCAAGCTCGAAGTCACTCTCTCGTTCCATGCGTGCGTCAGGCGTTGCCGTCAAAGGTCACCTCCGTCTGCTGTATGGGCGCTGGCTGGGGAGCGTCCAGATGCTGGCCGTCTTGATAGAGGAAGCAGTTCGCCCAGTGGTCCTGCGCGAAATGCGTCGGTGCAGGGAAACGCTCGCCACACACCGCCATCGCGTGTGGGCAGCGCGAGCGGAAGCGGCAGCCGCTTGGTGGATGGATCAGGCTCGGCAGCTCGCCACGCGCCGCGGGCGGCGCGCGCCGGCCAGCGACGCGGTCGGGATCGGGAGCCGCCTCGAGAAGGAGCTGGGTATATGGGTGACGGGGCCGCTGCGTCACCTCTTCGCTTGGGCCGCCCTCAACCACCTGCCCGGCGTACATGACCAGCGTCTCGTCCGCGAAGTAGCGCGCGCTGGCGATGTCGTGGGTGATATAGAGTACCGCGATGCGATCCTCTTCTTTGAGGCGCAGGAGAAGATTGAGCACCTCCAGGCGAATCGAGACGTCCAGCATCGAGACTGGCTCGTCCGCCAGCAGGACGGACGGCTGCGCGGCGAGCGCGCGGGCAATGGCGACGCGCTGGCGCTGGCCGCCGGAGAGCTCGTGCGGATACTTGCGCATCACTTGGTCCGCCGGGGTCAGACTTACCCGCTCGAGCAGCGACTCGATACGCGCCGTCTCCTCGTCATGATTGCGAGTGTGGCCATAGACGCGCAGCGGACGGCTCAGGTGATAGCCCACGGTATGGATGGGATTCAGCGAGGCGAACGGGTCCTGGAAGACTAATTGCACCTGCCGGCGATAGGCTCGTGGACTGATGCCCCCGCGGCCTCCGAGCGGGTCTCCGCGAAAGCGAATCGTGCCGGATGTGGGTGCATAGAGCCCGGCCAGAAGGCGAGCGACGGTGGTCTTGCCGCTGCCGCTCTCGCCCACGAGCGCGGTGACGCGACCGGGGCGCAGGGAGAGGCTCACATCTTCGACGGCGTGCACGGCGCGCCGGCGCGTGAAGGGAAGGCCCCCGTGCACGGGGAAGTCTTTGCGCAGATGCTCGGCCACGAGCACGGGCGCCTCGAGTGGGGTAATGTTCGTGTTCGGCTGGCTGGGCAGCCAGGGCTGCTCAGTCGCGTGACGCATGATACTCATTGCGGATCTCCCGTGGGCGCTGTGCCGGCCGATGCCTCGGACGGTACGTCGCGCGGTTTCGGGTTGGATAGGTCGATGACGGGGGAAGATGCCGAGTCCGGGTCGTCGTAGAGATGGCAGGCCACGCTGCGGGTGCCACACGCGCTCGGAAGCAGCTCGGGAGACGCGCTGCGGCATACGTCGAACGCGAACGCGCAGCGCGGGTGGAAGGCGCAGCCCGACGGCAGCGCACGGAGATCGGGCGGCGACCCGGGAATACCGGTGAGCGTGATCCGCTGGCCCCGCACCTTGGGGAACGAGTGCAACAGCCCGTACGTGTACGGATGCCGCGGCTGCGCGTGCAGCTCCGCGGATGTCGCCGATTCGACGATCCGACCGGCGTACATGATGGCCACGCGGTCGGCGATCTCCAGCAAGAGGGAAAGGTCGTGCGTGATGAAAATCACGGAAAAGCCGAGACGATCGCGCAGGTCGGTGATCTCCGCCAGGATCTCGCGCTGGACCACGACATCCAGCGCCGTCGTCGGCTCATCCATGATGATGAGCTCTGGGTCCAGCGCCAGCGCGATGGCAATCGCGGCACGCTGGCGCATGCCCCCGCTCAGCTCGTGGGGGAAGCTGTGCAAGCGATCGGGCGCGATGCCCACCAGCTGCAGCAGCTCCACCGCGCGCTCCTGGCGGCTCTTGCGGCCCATCGAGGGAGCGTGCGCCTGCAAGACGTCGTCTATCTGCGCGCTGATGTCTAACACCGGGTTGAGCGAGTTCATGGCGCTCTGGAACACCATGGAGAGCCGGCGCCAGCGAAAGTCACGCAATTCGTCTGGCGTCAGCGCCAGCACATCCACCGGCGCGGGGGCCGCTTCTCGCGCGCCCGCGGCCTTCTCTGGGCGCGGGGAATACAAGACCTCTCCCTGCACCACGCGCGCGGGGGGACGCAACAGACGTGCGATGGCATTGGCCAGCGTCGTCTTGCCGCTGCCGCTCTCGCCCGCCAGGCCGAGTATCTGCCCGCGAGCCAGTGCGAAGCTCACGTCGTCGACGGCGCGCACCGCGTTACTCGCACTGGCGTACTCGACACTCACGTGGCGGACGTCGAGCACGATGTCGGCCTGAGCGGCGGACGTCGTCTCAGCGGCTCTATGGGCGGCTTCCGCGTTATCTGAAGCGCTTCTGCGTACAAGCTGCATAGATTACACTCGCCTCTCTATCTCCCCGCGCTAGGCGCTGCCTGCAGCGCGCAAACGGGGGTTGGTGATCTCGTCAATGCCGGAGTTGATGAAGGCCAGGCCCGCGCCGAGCACCGCGATACACAGTCCGGGCGGCAGGAACCACCACCAGGCGCCGACCAGCAGCGCGTTGTTGTTGGAGGCCCAGTAGAGCATGTTGCCCCAGCTATTGAGCGTCACATCGCTCAGCCCGAGAAACTCGAGGCCGATCTCCGCCAGGATGGCGAAAATGATGGTGAAGACCAGGCTGGAAGCGACGATGGCGGTCTCGTTGGGCAGGATTTCCCAGAAGATGATGCGATACCAGTGCTCGCCGCTGGCGCGGGATGCCTCGACGAATTCCCGGCGCCGCAGGGAGAGCGTCTGAGATCGCAGCACGCGCGCGCCCCAGGACCACCCGGTAAAGCTGATCACGAGCGCCACCGGCAGCGGACCGTGCACGGGTACGTAGCCCGCCAGCACGATCATCAGCGGCAGGGCCGGCATGACCAGGAAGATGTTGATGAGCAGCGAGAGCAGGTCATCGGCGACACCGCCGAAATAGCCCGCGGTGAGCCCGATCAGCACCGACAGCGTCGTTGCCATCACCCCTGTCGCGAAGCCGACGAGCAAAGTGGCGCGGGCGCCAAGCACGACCTGAGCGAAGATGTCCTGGCCGGTCTGCGTGGTGCCCAACCAATGCGCCGCCGACGGCCCTTGCAGCTGGTCTGCGCTAAACGCCGTGGGGTCCTGATGGACGAGCAGTGGCCCGACGAGGGCCATGAGCAGAAAGAACCCGACGATACCGAGCCCGACCCGCATCTTGGGCGAGCGCAGTGATGGCTGATGGAGCAGGCCCGCCACAGCCGCCAGCATGCGCGCCGCCGCACGGTTCAGCGGCGGCTCTGCCTGGTCGTTGCGTGCGCGGCCCGAATTCGAGAAGCCTTTGAGGACCGACTGAGAAGAAGCCATGTGTCCGCTTACCCTTCCTGCCGCACGCGCGGATCGAGGACGACGTAGAGGATATCGGCAAGGAAATTGGCACCCAGCACCGCCAGGGTAATCACCAGGAAGATGCCCTGCATGAGTGGGAAGTCTTCGGACTGCACCGCCTGGAGGAGGGCGAAGCCGATGCCGGGGTAGGAAAAGATGATCTCGGTGAGCAGCGCGCCGCCGACGACGAAGCCAAGCGACAAGGCGAAGCCCGTGATGTTCGGGAGAATCGCGTTGCGCGCGGCGTACATCAGCATCACCCGGCGGTCGGGAAGGCCCTTGGCCTGCGCCATCAAGACGTAGTCTTCCGAGAGGGTGCTCAGCATAGCGTTCCGCATGCCTAGCATCCAGCCGGCGATGGAGCTCACCACGATCGTGATGGCGGGCAGGATCGCGTGGTAGACCGCGCTCGTGATGAACGCCCCGTTGAGGCCCGGCTCGACCGAGAGGTCATAGGCGCCGGTGAGCGGGAAGAGCCGCAGCAGGAAGCCGAATACGTACACCACGATCAAGGCCAGCCAAAAATAGGGGATCGCCGAGAAGAAGGTGAGCATCGGCGCGAGGACCGTGTCGAGCCGGGCGCCGCGCCGCCAGGCCGCCAGCACGCCGAGCAGGGTGCCGCCCAGGAAGCTCAAGATCGCGGAGACGCCGACCAGGATCAACGTCCACGGCAGGCTCTGGCCGATGACTGTCGCGACAGGCGTGGGGAAATACGTGATCGACACCCCAAAATTGCCGTGCGCGAGGTTTTGCAGATAGGTGGCGTACTGCTGCAAGAGACTCTGGTGCGCATTCACGCCGAACATGATGCGCAGCGCCTGTATTCCCTCCGGATTGACCCGGCCCTGCAGCCGGGCCAGCAGCAGCAAGACCGGGTCGCCTGGCATCAGGCGCGGGATCAGGAAATTGAGTGTGAGCGACGCCCACAGCGCAACCAGATAGAATCCCAGACGACGGAATAAATGGCGCACGTTGCTACCCCTTGCTATGGGTCAGGAGGCCGGCAGCCGATCGTGACGTGTGACCCACGATCGGCTGCCGAGCTTCTGGAATGGGCCGCGGGTGATTACGGCCGATGAATGTTCATCGCGACGAGCGCGGCGTCTGGCGCGCTATAGGGCGCCGGGACGGCGTACGGATGGTCCTTGTCGGGCCAGCCTACGAAGCGCGAGGTGTTGTACTCGTACCAGGTCGCGCCGTAGACCAGCGGGATGCTGGGCACCTGGTCCACCATGATCTGTTGCAGGCCATTCAAGGCGTTCTGCTGCACGGTGGGATCGATGGAGCCGGCGTACTGCGCGAGGAGCTTGTCGGTCGTAGGATCGTTCCACCGCTCGAAATTCGACGTGGCCTGCGCGCCGATGGACGCCGTGTTGGAGCTATTGAGCAAGGCGTTGTACAGGTAGTAGGGTGTCGGCCCTGGCGTGGTCCAGGAGATAGACGTGTCGAACGAGCCCTGGCTGAGCGCGCTGATGTACTGGTTAAAGCTCACCGCGTTCACGCTCGCGTCGATACCGACCGCCTTCAGGTTGCTCGCCATGATCTGCGAGGCGGTGACCCAGTCGGTCCATCCCGACACCACGTTGAGCTTGAACGAGAGGCGGTTGCCGCGCGCGTCTTCGTAGACGCCGTCCTTGCCCTTGTGAAAGCCGGCCTTCTCCAGCAGCGTCGCTACCTGGGCGCCGTTCTGCTTGTAGGCCATGCCGGAATACTCCTGCTGGAGGTATTTCGACTCGTTCGGCAAGATCAGCCCTGTTGGATGGGCCACCGGCTCATAGCCGGCCTCCGCCGTCTTGTAGATCTGCTCGCGGTCGATGGCTGTGCTGATCGCCTGGCGTACGGCCACCTGATTGAACGGAGCCTTGGCAGTGTTCAGATACAACATCACGATATTGGCAGGCGGGAACCAGTAGTGGTTGTGCTCGGGATCGCGATTGACGTAGGTCTGGCGAATCTGGGGCGTGAACAGACCCGTCCAGTCCACCTGGCCTTGCGAGAGCAGCAGATCGGCGCTGCTGTTGGAGGTGTACGCTGGATAGCGCAGCTCGTCGACGTACGGCTTGCCTTGCTGCCAGTACTGTGGGTTGCGCCCCATCACGTAGAGCTGCGAGTTGAAGGATTTCAGCACGAACGGGCCGGTGCCGATCGGGTTGTCGTTGGTGCTCAGGGTCGGATCGCCCTTGGTTTGCCAGATGTGCTGGGGCACGATATAGGTCTGGCCAGCAATGTACCAGAGCATGGGAACCGCGGGCTTCTTGAACGTCACGACGACGGTCTGCGCATCCGGGGCGGACACATCCTGGATCGCTTGCCACTCGGAGTTGAGGTCGAGCGCCGGATACTG
>Ga0070707_100002891_pt1 | contig 16316 bp, 13 predicted proteins | sample KBSK5502metaG_FD_65468 | JGI IMG/M metagenome (GOLD analysis project Ga0070707, IMG submission 65468) | Corn, switchgrass and miscanthus rhizosphere microbial communities from Kellogg Biological Station, Michigan, USA - KBS K5-50-2 metaG | ecosystem: Host-associated > Plants > Roots >... | reverse complement strand
CCGGCCCGCGGTCGAAGAACGGCCGCGACCGTGCGGGCCGCCGGACCTCGACCACCCGCCCGTCCTCGTCCACCACCACCCCATAGTCTCGCTCCGCGGACTCCCTGGAAACGCGGCCCTGGAGGACGTCGCGGGCCACCAGCTCGGGCTCGCGCTCGAAGGGGTCGCCCCAGCCACCCCCGCCGGTCGTGCGCAGGCGTAGCAGCGTGCCCGCGGGCAGAAAGACGTCGTCGTTCAGGCCGGGCAGCGGCCTGCCGTCGACCGCGGCCTGGTAGGGCAGGCCGGCCATGCCGCCGGCCACCCCATAGCAGCCCAGGAAGCCGCGGTCGGCGGTGGAGACGAAGTGGGCGTCGCGGAGCAGGCGGATGTGCTTGTCGTAGCCCTGGCCGCCGCGCCGGAGGCCCGGACCGCCGGAGTCCGTGGCCAGCGCCAGCTTCTCGATGAGCACCGGGAAGCGGGTCTCGGCGAACTCGGCGGGCAGGTTCTTGGAGTCGGGCACGATGTGGATGGCGTCGGACCCGTCGGCGTAGAAGCGTCCGCCCGAACCGCCGCCCAGGACCTCGCGCAGCAGGTACCAGCGCCCGTCGTCGTCCACGCCGTGGATGCCCCAGTAGCGAATCGTCTCCTGGTCGGCCGGCATCCGCCCGCCCACGGCCTGGGCCAGACAGCCCGCGAAGACGCCCAGCAAGCGGAGGATCAGGAACGACCGCGCGTTGGTGGGTGCCGGAAAGGCCGGCGTGACCAGGGTGCCGGGTGGTGGGAAGCGCAGCTCCAGGAGGTCGCAGACCCCCTCGTTGATGTCGAGCTCGGCCGCCCGCTCGGGCGACTCGGCCAGGTTGCGCAGGATGCAGGCCATCCACTTGCGCAGGAAGAGCCCGTCGGCGTAATCGCCGGCGTGGTTGATCGGGCCTTTCGCCTGCGGCCCGGTGCCGGTGAGGTCGCAGACGATGCCCTGCGCCGTCTTGGTCATCGTCATCTTGAGCACGTGTAGGCGCGGCGGGTCGATGCCGTCGTGCTCGATGTAGTCCTCGAACACGTAGGTGCCGTCCGGGATCCGGGGCAGGATCTCGCGCCGGAAGGTGTCGGCGCAGCGGTCGATGAGGGCCTGGAAGCAGGCTTCGATGGTTTCCGTGCCGTAGGTCGCGAAAAGCCTGGCCAGCCGGCGCGCGCCCATCTGGCAGGCGGCCACCTCGCTGTCGAGGTCGCCGGCGAAGGATTCGGGCGTGCGCGAGTTGCGCACGATCACCCGGTAGAGGTCGTCGTTGCGGACGCCGCGGCTGAAGAGCCGGACCGGCGGGATCATCAGGCCCTCCTGGTAGGCGCTGGTGGCGTGGGCGGGCATGGAGCCAGGGACCATGCCGCCGATGTCGTCGTGATGGCCGAACGCCTGCACGAAGGCGACCACGCGGCCGGCGTGGAAGACCGGGACGGTGGTCGTGAGGTCGGGCAGGTGGCCGACCGAGCCCTCGGAGAGATAGACGTCGTTGTGGTAGAAGACGTCCCCCTCGCGCATCGTCTCCGGCGGGAAGTCGCGAACAACGGGCTGGACCATCGCGCTGTAGGAGCGGCCGGTCAGCTTGCGACAGCGGGCGTCGTGGATGCCGGCCCGGTAGTCGTGCTGGTCGCGGATCATCGGCGAGCGCGCGGTGCGCTCGATGGCGGCTTCGACCTCGGCCTCGATCGAGTGGAGAGTCCCCTCCACGATCTGAAGAACGATGGGATCAACGGTTGTGGGCTGTGCCTCAGTCCGCATGCAGGACCAAATTTCCCAGCCGGTCGACCTCAACTTCGAAGCCGGCCTCGACCACCGTGGTAGAGCCGTACTCCTCGACGATCGCCGGCCCGCGGCCGACGCGGCCCACCGGCAGGTCTTGGCGGCGGTAGATCGTGAACCCTGCCCGCTCGCCGGCCGGCCGGCCGTGCCCGGAAGGCTTCGAGAACTCCAGCGAGGGCCGGTCGATGGCTCCCAGGCCGGTCACCTTCCAGTTCACGAACTCGACCACCTCGCCTGCTCGGTACGCATAGCCATAGACCCGCTCGTGGGCGTGGTGGAACGCCGCGACCGCGGCCGGCGGGTCGAAGGCGCCGGCGACCGGGATGCTCAGCTCGTGGGCCTCGCCCAGGTAGCGGGCGTCGACCGAACGGACGAGTGCCATACGCTCGTCGGGCACGCCCTGCTCGCGCAGCGATCCACGGGCCCGCTCTTCCAGCTCCGCAAACGCGGCGGCCACCGCGGCGCCGTCGACCTCGTCGTGGCGCTGCACCAGCGTGACCACGTAGTCGTCCTTCAGGTCGACGGCCAGCAGCCCGAAGGCGGAGACGTTGCCGGGCGAAGGGGGGACCAGCACCGTGCGCAGGCCCAGGATCTGGGCGATCCGCGCCGCCTGCAGCGGTCCGGCGCCCCCGAAGGCGACGAGGGTGTCGCCGGCGGGGTCGATCCCTCGCTTGACAGTGAGCTGGAGCACGGCGTTGGCCTGGTTGTGGGCCGAGATCTCGAGGATGCCCTCCGCCGCGCGCTCGACCGGCAGGCCCAGGCGCTCCGCGATCCCCCGCACGCCGGCCTCGGCCGGGCCCCGGTCGAGCGTCACCGCGCCGCCGGCCAGGCGCTCGGGCAGGCGGCCCAGCACCAGGTGGGCGTCCGTGACGGTCGGCTGGTCGCCGCCCCGCCCATAGGCCATCGGGCCGGGCACGGCCCCGGCGCTGCGCGGCCCCACGCGGAGCCCGCCGTCGGGCCCTACCCAGGCGATGGACCCGCCGCCGGTGCCCACGGAGACGATGTCGATCATGGGCACCCGGACCGGGAAGCGGCCGATGCGGCCCTCCCGCGTCAGCTGGGGCTGGGCGCCCTCGACCAGGCAGACGTCGGTCGAGGTGCCGCCGGTGTCGATCGTGATCACCCGCTCGAACCCGGCCTGGCGGGCCAGCCAGGAGGCGCCCAGGGCGCCGGCGGCGGGACCCGACAGCGCGGTCGAGATCGGCTGCCGGGCCACCGCCGCCGCGGGCAGCACGCCGCCGTTCGATTTCATGATCAGGAGCGGGGCCGCGGGCGCGATCCCGGCCAGGCCCCCGGCGGCCCGCTCGAGGTAGCCGGTCACGTGCGGCTTCACGAAGGCGTCGACCAGCGTGGTCACCGTGCGCTCGTACTCCCGGTACTCGGGCCAGACCTCCGATGAGATGGAGACCACCGCCGTGGGGTGCTCGGCCAGCAGCACCTCGCGCATCCGCCGCTCGTGCGCGGGGTTGGCATAGGCGTGCAGGAAGCAGATGCCGACGGCCTCCACGCCCGCCGCGGACAGGGCGCGGGCCACGGCGCGGGCGTCCTCCTCGTCCAGGGTGGTCAGCACCTCGCCGCGGTAGGACATCCGTTCGCCCACCTCGAAGACGCGCTCCAGGGGCACTATCCGCTCCGGCTTGACCCAGAAGTAGGAGTTGCCGTACCCGCTGGGCACGCTCTGGCGCGCGATCTCGAGCACGTGCCGGAAGCCGCGCGTGGTGACCAGCGCCAAGCTGTGGAAGCGCTCCTCGAGCATGGCGTTGGTCGCTACCGTGGTGCCGTGGGCCACCGAGGCGATGACGCCACCCGTGGGCCGGGCGGCCCGGACCGCGGCGATCAGGGCGCGGGCTGGATCGTCCGGGGTGCTGGGCACCTTGAGCTGGGTGGCGCGGCCGGTGTCTTCCAGGAGGACCAGGTCGGTGAAGGTCCCCCCGGTGTCGATGCCGATCCGCAAAGACCCCGTCAGTTTCATGGGCGCCGAGCCGGAGCTTAACCGGGGTGGCGGACCATAGAATCGGCGAGGCCGCGCAGGCCAGAAAGCGAGGAGGGTTCCGTTTGACGACTAGCGGCCTGGACGTGGTCGGTCGCACGCGCGAGGTTCCGGTGAGCTGGCGCCTGGGTGTGACCGGGGGCTGCTACCTCGGCTACGTGGGCTTGCTGGCCCCGCTGTGGGCGGTTGTCGGCCCCGGCACCGCCGTGCTGGCGGTGCTGCCCGTGGTGGTGGCAGGGATCACGCTCGGGGCGCTGCCCGGAGCCGTGGTCGCACTCCTGGCCTACTTCGGCGGCGCCGTCACCCTGATACTGGCGGGCCACGCGGGCGCAGCCATCCTGGTCACCCCCGAAGGCATACCGATGCTGATTGGACTGGTGGCCGTCGGCCTGGTCGTAGGCCGCTTGCGCGACCTCGGCCAGCGCATGGAGACCGACCGCGAAGGGCTCCAGCTGATCTTCGAGAACACCAGCATCGGCGTCGGCCGCTACCAGGCGGACGGCCGCCTGGAGCAGGGCAACCCGGCCCTGCTGACGCTGCTGGACGAGGATGCCGGCATGCTGGGCAGCGGGCTCCGAGCGATGGCGCGCGACTCCCGCCGCCGGGTCCATCGCGAGATCCGCTACACGCGCCGCGACGGCGGCGAGGCCTGGGTCGCGGTGGGCGTGGTGAAGGCCCACGGCGCCGGCGAGGACGCCCACTCCATCGCCACGGTCGAGAGCATCACGGTGCGCAAGGTCCAGGAGGCCGCCCTCGAGCACATGGCCCTCCACGACCCTCTGACCGGCCTGCCCAACCGGACGCTGCTCGGGGACCGCCTGCGCCAGGCCCTGCTCACCGCCCAGCGCGACCGGGAGAGCCTGTCGCTGCTGATCATGGACATCGACCGCTTCAAGGAGATCAACGACACCCTCGGCCACCACATCGGCGACCTCCTGCTCCAGGAGACGGCCAACCGCCTGCGCGAGTGCCTCCGCGACTCCGACACCGTGGCCCGGCTGGGCGGCGACGAGTTCGCGGTCATACTGCCCGCCGCCGGCGACGGCCGGACCGTGGAGCGGATGGCGGCCAAGCTGGTGGACGCCCTGGCGCAGCCTTTCGTGATCGAGTCCACCGAGCTGCGCGTCGACCTCAGCATCGGCGCCGCCATGTACCCGGCCCACGGCGACGACGTGAGCACGCTCACCCGCCTGGCCGACATCGCGATGTACTCCGCCAAGCGCACCGGCACCGGGTTCGCGGTCTACTCCAGCGATGCCGGGGCCGGGCTGCCGCTGCGGCTGGCGCTGGCTTCCCAGCTGCCGGTGGCCATGGACCGCGACCAGCTGGTGCTGCACTTCCAGCCCAAGGCCGAGATGGGCAGCGGGCGCCCGGTGGCGGTCGAAGCACTGGTCCGCTGGGAGCACCCCTCGCTGGGCCTGCTGCCCCCTGACCGCTTCATCCCCCTGGCCGAGGAGACCGGCCAGATCAAGCCCCTGGCGCGGTGGGTGCTCCAGCGAGCGATCGCGGAGTGCGCGCGCTGGCGCGCTGCCGGCTGGGAGCTGCCGGTCGCCGTCAACCTGTCGGGGCGCAACCTGCACGACGCCGGCCTGCCCAAGCTCATCGCCGAGCTGCTGGGCCGCCACGAGCTGCCCGGGCACCTGCTCCAGCTGGAGATCACGGAGACCACCCTTATGACCGACCCCGAGGTCGCCATGAAGCTGCTGGACTCGATGATCGACATGGGCGTGACCGTCGCCATCGACGACTTCGGCATCGGCTACTCCTCGCTGGCCCACCTGCGGCGCCTGCCGGTCGGCGAGCTGAAGATCGACAAGAGCTTCGTCAGCGAGATGACGACCGACCCCAGCTCGGCCGTGATCGTGCGCTCGACCTGCGACCTTGGCCACAACCTGGGCCTGGTCGTGCTCGCCGAGGGGGTGGAGGACAAGGAGACCTGGGACCTGCTCCGCGATCACGGAGTCGACCTGGCCCAGGGCTACTTCCTCAGCCGGCCGCTCCCCAGCGCCGAGTTCATGGACTGGCTGGCCGAGTTCAAGAAGAAGCCGTTCGTCGTCTCGGCCAGCTAGCCAACCGGCCTAGGGTCGCATCGGGCGGCCCCGGGGGCCCAGCGTCCGCGTCGCCAGCACCTCGTACGCCAGCTCCGCCCAGTCGCAGAGCCGGACCCGCGTCTCTGCCGGGTCGATGATCCGCTCGATGTTGAACGACTCCGCCGTCCGGAAGGGCGAGCGCACCGCGTCCAGGCGGGCCAGGATCTCGGCCTTCAATGCCTCGGGGTCGGCGCTGGCCTCCAGGTCCCGCCGGTAGGCCGCCTCCAGGCCTCCCTCCACCGGCAGCGACCCCCAGTCGGCGGAAGGCCAGGCGAAGCGGTAGTTCAGGGCCTGGGCGTTGCCGTGCCCGGCGCCGGCGACCCCGAACACCTTGCGCACGATCACGGAGACCCAGGGCACCGTGGCCTGGTAGGCCGCGGCCAGGGCCCGCGCCCCGCGCCGGATGGTCCCGGCCTGCTCGGCCTCGACCCCGATCACGAACCCTGGCTGGTCGACGAGGTTCACCACCGGGAGGTGGAAGGTGTCCGCGGTGTCGATCCAGCGCGCCATCTTGTCCGACGCGGTCGCGGTAAGCCCGCCGCCGTAGACCTTGGGGTCTGAAGCCAGCACCGCCACCGGCCGGCCGCTGAGCCGCGCCAGCGCGGTCACGCAGGAGCGGCCGTAGCCGGGCGCGATCTCGAAGACCGAGTCGGGGTCGAAGACCAGCGCCAGGATCCGGCGCATGTCGTAGGGCTGGCGGCGGGAGCGGGGGACGATGTCCCGCAGCTCCTCGACCAGGCCGGGTGCGCCCTCGGCGGCGCACACAGGCGGCAGCTGCCACGCGTTGGCGGGCAGGTAGGACAGGAACCGCCGGCACTGCGCAAGCGCCTCGTCCTCCGTCGCGGCCAGGTTGTCGACCGCGCCCGACTGCCGGGTGTGGATCTCCCAGCCGCCCAGCTCTTCTTTGGTCACGGATCGGCCCATGCCCTTCTCGACCACCGGTGGCCCCGCCACGAAGAGCTGCGAGGAGTCGCGAACCATCACCGAGAAGTGGGCCATCACCACCCGGGCCGCCCCCAGCCCGGCCACGGGGCCCAGGCAGGCGGCCACCACCGGCACCTTGCCCAGGTTGTCGACCACGAGATCCCAGCCGGGGTTGGCAGGCACGTAGGTGCGGCCCATCTTTTCGTAGCTCTTGACCGACCCGCCGCCGCCGGTGCCGTCGACCAGGCGCACCAGCGGCAGCCGGAGCTCGTTGGCCATGCGCTCGGCATAGACCTGCTTCTCGTGGATGCTGGCGTCGGCGGCGCCGCCCCGGACCGTGAAGTCGTCGCCGCAGATCACCACGCGCCGCCCCTCGATGCGGCCGGCGCCGGCCACCAGGTTGGCCGGCGTGAAAGAGTTCAAGGAGCCGTCGGCCGCGTATTCGGCGAAGCCGGCCAGGGCGCCGATCTCGTCGAAGCTGCCCGGGTCCAGCAGGCGTTCGACGCGCTCGCGGACGGTCAGCCGGCCGGCGGCGTGCTGGCGGCTGACCCGCTCCTCACCGCCCATCCGGCGCGCCAGCTCCTCGCGTCGCCGAAGCTCGTCGAGCTCGGGGCGCCAGTTCACCCCCGAATTATGGTTACGCCTGGTATGAAGGTTCTCGTCACCGGGGGTACCGGGTTGCTCGGCGCGCGGCTGGTTCCGCGAATGGCAGCCGCCGGCCATCAGGTGCGTGTCATGACCCACAGCGGGCGCAAGGTGGTGGGCGCCGACTCGATCACCGGCGACCTGCTCACCGGCTCCGGGGTTGCCGAGGCGGTTTACGGGGCGGAGTGCGTCGTGCACCTGGCCAGCTCGCCGCGCACAGACACGCAGAAGGTGGACGTGGCGGGAACACAGGGCCTGGTCGAGATGGCGCGGCGCGCCGGCGTGCCCCACCTGGTCTACGTCTCCATCGTCGGCGTCGACCGGGTGCCCTACGACTACTACAAGGCCAAGCTGGCCGCAGAAAACGTGGTCAAGGCGGGGCAGATGCCCTGGACCATCCTGCGCGCGACGCAGTTCTTCAGCTTCATCGACATCCTGCTCCGCGACCGCGCCGAGGTGCCGCTGATGGTCGTGCCCAAGGGCTGGCGGCTGCAGCCGGTGGACGCGGGCGAGGTCGCGGCCAAGGTCATGGAGTGCGTTCTGTCCGGGCCCCGGGGCATGCTGGCCGAGTTCGGCGGGCCCGAGGTCACGACCAGCGAGCAGTTGGCCCAGGCCTGGAAGCAGGCGCACGCGGTGCACCGGCCGCTGCTGGCCTTGCCCTTTCCCGGCAAGGTCTCGAGGGCTTTGGGCAAGGGCGCCGCCACCTGCCCGGACAACCGCTTCGGGCGCATCAGCTGGGTCCAGTGGATGGCGGGCGCACGGGGCTGATTGAGGCCGCGCGCGCGTTCGCGGCCCGCGAGCTGGCGCCGCAGGCCGCGCGCTGGGAGCGGGAGCGCACCTTCCCCCGCGAGGCGCTGCGCGCCGCCGCCGCCGCCGGCCTGACGCAGCTGCGGATGCCGGGCCGCGGCCTGGTCGAGGTGTGCCAGGTCGTGGAGGCACTGGCGGCGGAGGACTACGCCTTCACCTTCGCCCTTTCCTGCCACAGCGGCGCCGCCGGCACACTGGCCCGCGCCGGCCTCGACCCCGGGCCGCTGCTGCGGGCTGACGAGGTGGGGGCTTTCTGCCTGACCGAGCCGGGCGCCGGCACCGACGCGGCCGCCATCAGCACCGCCGCCAGGTCGGGTGGCGACGGCTGGCGGATCGACGGTGTCAAGGCATGGGTCACCAACGGGGTTGCCGCCAGCGTGCTCCAGGTGTACGCGCAGACCGAGCCGGGCGCCGGCCACCGCGGGATCGCGGGCTTCGTGGTGCAGGGCCCGCAGCCGGGCCTGTCGGCCGGGCCGTCCTATGGCCTGACCGGGGGCAACGCCATGGGCCTGTCCGACGTGAGGTTCGAGGACTGCGCGGCTCTCGTCTTCGCCCCTCCCGGCGAGGGCTTCAAGGCCGCGCTGCGCGGCATCGACTCCGCCCGGGCGATCGTGGCCGCCATGTGCTGCGGCATGCTCGGCCGCGGTCTCGAGGTGGCGGTCGCCCACGTGAAGCAGCGGCGGGCCTTCGGCCGCCCGCTGGCCGAGTTCCAGGCCCTGCAGTGGGCGCTGGCCGACGCCGCCACCGACCTGGAGGCCGCCCGCCGCCTGACCTATGCTGCAGCGGCGGCGATCGACGAGGGGGCGGCCGACGGCGGTGTGGCGGCGGCGCACGCCAAGAAGTTCGCGCCCGCCGCGGCGCTGCGCCACCTGGCGGTCTGCGTCCAGGCGCTGGGGGCCGAAGGGTTGAAAGATGACCACCCGCTGGCCCGGCACCTGGCCTGCGCCAAGATGGCGCAGATCCAGGACGGCACCAATGAAGTGCAGAACCTGGTCATCGCACGGTCGCTGATGTAACTTGCCAGCCGCCCCTCCGTTGGGAGAGGCGGGAGACCGTGGGGTGAGAGCAGCCTGGGGCTTGGTGGTGGCGACCGTGATCCTGGCGGGGTGCGGGGGCACGCCGGCCCCCAAGCATGCCGCCGCACGCACCCCGACGCCTGCCGAGACCCCGACGCCCGTCGCCGTACTGACGCCGCCCCCGACCCTGAGTCCCTCTGTGCCGCCCCAATCCGCGAGCGCGGCAACCTATGCGCGGCTGGCGACCTTCAACTGCCGGCTGCCGATCAGCAACGGGCAACCGGGCAGCGGCGGCTTCATCGCGGTGCCGGGCGGGACCTTCACCTCCGACCCGGCCAGCAACGTCGCCATCGACTGGACCGGGGCGCCGCCGCCCAAACAGCAGCCGGGCCCAATGGGTGCCGGGCGGCCACCGGCCTACGGCCTCTCCTTCGACCGCGCGGTGAGCAAATGGCTGCCGGTGGGCGCTGGCTGGATCGCACCCGACGGCCAGAGCTACGCCTATCCGGACTTCGCTGGCGGCGGCGTGCGCTGGGTGAAGATCGCGGACGGCTCGGCGACGACCATGGGCGCCTCCAACAACTGGAACGTGCTCGACGTGGAGGCCGAGGGCGCCTACGCCCAGCTCTCCAACGGGGCGGGTCCTGCTGGGGCTGGCCTCTGGCTGCTCGCGCCCGGCAAGGACCCGGTCCAGGTGGTGGCCGGTGGCTACTGGCAGTGGGTGACGACCGGGTTCGCGTACGGCTTCGACGCCCCGAGCGTGCCCCAGGGGGCGCCGCATCCGCTCCTACGCCTCAACCTCCGCGACCACACGACGGAGACCTGGTACCAGAACGGCGCCTCGATACAGTGGATCGCGGGTTTCGACCGGGGCGGCGCCCCGATCGCGGTCTTCCAATCCGCCAGCGGCTACTTCGGGGCTCCCGCGGAGACGGCCCTGATCGCTCACCCCGACCAGAAGAACACCCTCCTGTGGTCGCCCCAGGGCGCACAGGCGCCCGCGGTCGAGGACAGCCACGGGCTCTGGATGGTCGCCGACCAGGTCTACTTCAACAGCGTGCCCGTCGCCCCGATCCAGGGCGAGCTGGGCGGAGGCTGCGCCTAGGACTCCGAGACTCCTCCGCGCTTGGCGGGGAGGTGGCCTGCGCAGCAGGCCGGAGGGGACGCATGACCCCCTTGTCCTACCGCGAACGGGCGGGCCAGGGCAGCAGCCGGGCCAGCACCTTGTAGACCTCGGGGTTGAGGCCCAGCCCCACGTGGCTGCCGTGCACCTCGATGGAGCGCATGTCAGCTCGCAGGCAAGCTTCCCAGTGCACGATCCCGTCGCTGCGGCTGTAGATCGAGGTCACCGGCACCCGCGGCTCCGCGGCCAGGTCGCGCAGGAAGCGGCGCTCGACGTCGGCCGTGCGCCCGTAGCGCACGAAGTTCCAGGCCTGCGCGAAGCGCACGCCGGCCATGGTGACCGGGTGCACGTCATAAGGGTCGGCCACCGGAGAGCCCAGCGTCACCACCTGCTCGACCATCTCGGCGTGCCGGTGCGAGAGCACCTTGGCCAGGATGCCGCCCCGGCTGTGGCCGACCAGCGTGACCCGGCGTCCCTTCCAGCCGTAGACGTCGACCAGGCGCACCGTCAGCGCCTTCATCACGACCTCGGAGTAGCGGACGTTGAAGGCGATCCCAGGCAGCTCGGCGTAGTAGCCCATCCGGCGCAGCCAGTCGGCCAGCGTGGAGAGCGAGGCGTCGCCGGCCAGGAAGCCGGGGACCAGGAGCACCGGGCGGCCGTCGCCGTGGGGCACGTCCTTGCCCACGAAGACGGGATCGCGGACCAGGGCCAGGTACTCGGCGGCAATGCGGCCTTCGCGCCAGATCGGGGGCGGCGAAAGCAGGCGCCCAGCGTAGAAGAGCGGGGGAATTCCTCTGGCCAGCGCGCCTACTGCGCGCCGGACCTGGGGCTCCGGTTTGGACGGTTTGGGAACGGTGGCCACGACGCTGCTAGTGCGCTGGCGCTACTTTAACCCGCCTTTTCCTCCGCCGAAACCTCCAGGTAGCGTGCTACCGAGATGAGGAAGCGGTCGGGCGTCTCCAGCATCGGCACGTGGCCCACGCCGTCGAGCACCTCCAGGTTCCAGTCGGGCCGGAGGCGCGCGAGCTCGGCGGCCGCGGAAACCGGGACCAGGCGGTCCCGGGCGCCGTGGAGGATGAACGTCGGCGCCTGGACGCGGGGCAGGATCCTGTAGTAGGCCCGGCGCCCGAAGACCAGCTTGAGCAGGGAGCGGGCCGCCTGGACCAGGGCCCGGTCGCTCCAGGGCATCTCCGCGAGGCGGCGCCGGGTGAGCTCCAGGTGGGCCTGGACCACGTGCGCCGGCACCCGGTTGGGGTCCTCGCAGACCACGGCCAGGGTGCTGCGCACGATCTGCTCGGCGCCCATGCGGCGCGAGCGCAGGCGCAGGTAGGGCACGGCCGCCGGGGCCAGCAGGGCCGCGAAGAATACGATCACCAGCCCGTCGACGCCGTTTAGGGTGGGATTGGGGGCGGCCGGGTCGACCAGCACCAGCCGGCGCACCAGCTCGGGCCGTGCCGCCGCCACCTGGAGCGCCAGCCGCCCCCCCATCGAGTTGCCGACCAGTGTCGCCGGACCGCCGGCGACCCGCTCCAGGAAGCCCTCGAGCAGCGCCTGGTTGGCCTCCAGGGTGGCGCGCTGCCGGGGGCCCAGGGGCGTCAGGCCGAAGCCGCGCAGGTCTGGCGCCACGACGCGATGGCCGAGCGCGAGCTGGTCGCCGACGGCCAGCCAGTTGAGGTGGGAGCCGCCCAGCCCGTGTATCAGCACCAGCGGATCGCCCCGACCGCCGAAGTCGGCGTAGTGCACGGGCCCGTCGAGATCGACGAAACGGCTCTCCACCATCAAGACTGTACCCAGGGCCGACCAGCTCGTCGGCCCGGCCCGCTAGGCCCTCCTCAATCGAACCTCGAGGCCGATTCCTTCCGGTGTGATCTCGGCTGTCCGGAAGGCGCTCTCCGCGACCAGCTCCCGGAAGCGATCTGGCGTGTAGGCCCGCCGGCGGAGGGCGCTGAGCATGTTCTTCGTGATGAACCCGTTCACCCCGCCCAGCCCCTGGCCCGCCACCTCTCGGGCGATGTCCGCCTTGGAGGCGTCCTTGCTCATGTCCTGGATCACCGCGACCCCGCCGGTGCGGAGGACACGATGCATCTCGTCAAGAGCGGCGACCGGCTGCCGGAAGTTCTTGAACGCCGCCTGGCAGACGATGAGGTCGAACGACCCGGCGTCGAACGGCATCGCGCTCGCGTCGCCGTGCCGGAAGTCGACGCTGACCTCCGCCTCGCTCGCGTGGCCGCGCGCGATCTCGACCATGGTGTGGCTGATGTCGAGCCCGGTCACCCGCAGCCGGCCGGAGCGGGCCATCTCGATGGCCAGATAGCCCGGCCCCGGCGCCACCTCGAGGACGGCGGCGCCGGCGGCCAGGGCAGCCGTCAGCTCGCCCGCTTGGTTACGCCAGGCCGCGACCTGGCTCGGCGTGCCCCGCTGCTTGTCGTACCAGCGGGCCATCGGGCCCTCCATCTCGGGGAGCAGGAGCTTGCGCTTGCTCATGCTGATGCCACCCGCGCCGGGTCGTCGATGGCGGTCCAGCGGCCTTCGCGGTACGCGCGCTGGACGTCGGCCAGCGACCGCCACCGCTGCTCCTTGTAGAGCCGCCACAGGTCGCGCAGGTACTCGCCGGTCAGCATCGCGGAGAGGATCGCGATGCCGCCCCGGTTGATCCGGAGCTCGGCGGTCCGCAGCTCGCCGGTAACGCGGATGCGCCGGCCGCCGGGGGCGGGAGCGCCGCTCCAGTCGACGAGGCCGCAGCGGCCGACCCGGCGCAGGTCGCCGTCGTCGACGATCGCCCCCTCGGGGACCAGGAGCTTGACCATCGCGTGGTCCAGGTCGAGCCGGACCTCGATGTCGCCGGGCTCTATCCGGGGAGAGCGCAAGTCGAGCACGACCGCCCCTCGGGATGCCCGCACGTCGAAATCGCGTGCGCTGGTCCAGTGACCGAGCCTCCGCAGGGAAAGACCATGGGCCTTGAGTTGTTCCGTGCTCGTGTTGCTCATGACGGGATAGTAGCAGAGAGACTAGTCGCATAGCAACTAGATGCCGCAACACTAGTTGCTACACTGGCGGCCATGCGTCCCTCGCCGCTGGCGCTGACGGTGCTCGGGATCCTGGGCGGCGGGCCGCTCCACCCCTACGCGATCCAGACCCGGATCAAGGCCTGGGGCAAGGACCAGGTCGTCAACGTCGGCCAGCGGGCCAACCTCTACAAGACGATCGACCGCCTGCGCGCCGCGGGCCTGGTCGCGGTCCGCCAGACCGAGCGCGACCAGCGCTTCCCCGAGCGCACGGTCTACGAGATGACGGAGGAGGGGATGCGGGTGGGCCGGGAGTGGCTCACGACCATGCTCTCGACGCCCCGCAACGAGTTTCCCGAGTTTCCGGTCGCGCTCTCCTTCGTTTTTGCGCTCACGCCGGAGGAGGCCACGGCCGCGCTGGAGAAGCGGGCCCGCCTGCTCCGCGCGCGCCTGGCCGAGATCGACCGCGAGCTCGCCAACGAGGCCGGCCCCCCGCGCCTGTTCCTGGTCGAGGCCGAGTACGTACGGACGGTCACGGCGGCCGAGCTGGACTGGGTGGACGGCGTCGTCGACGACCTGCGGACCGGGCGGCTGGCCTGGAGCTACGAGTCGATCGCCGAGATCGCCAGGAGCTTCCCGCCGCCCGAATGACCTCCTAGCCGGTCCCGGCCAGGGCCACGCACTCGATCTCGACCAGGGCGTCGGGATCGAACAGCTCCGGGACGCCGATCAGGCTGGTGGCCGGGAAGTGCTTGCCGAAGACCGCCTGGTAGGCGGCGCCGATGGCCTTCAGCTGGCGCCGGTAGGCGGCCACGTCGACCACGTAGTAGGTGAGCTTGACGGCCTGGGCGGGCGTCGAGCCGGCCGCCTCGAGCGCGGCGCCCACGTTCTGGATAGCGCGGGCGAACTGCTGGGCCATGTCCGTGGGCTCGACGATGTGACCGCTCTCGTCGGAGCCGACCTGGCCACCCAGGAATACGAATCCGCCTCCGCGGCTGGCGTGCGAGAAGCCGACGGCGGGCCCCAGTTTCGGCGGGTTGAAGTTCTCGACCATGCGAACATGATGCGGAGGATGGGCTCCCGCTGGAGGCACTTCGACTACCGGGAGTCGGACGGCGTCGCCACCGTCACCTTCAACCGCCCGGAGCGCCTGAACTCGCTGACTTTCGAGGTCTACGCGGACATCCGCGACCTGGCCGCCTCGCTCAAGCCGCGGCTGGACGAGGTGCGCGTGCTGGTGCTGACCGGCGAGGGCCGCGGTTTCTGCTCCGGCGGCGACGTGGACGAGATCATCGGCGCGCTGCTGAAGATGGACACCCGCGGGGTGTACGACTTCGCACGCATGACCGGCGCCTGCGTGCGCAACCTGCGCGAGCTGCCACAGCCGGTGATCGCAGCCGTCAACGGCACCGCCGCCGGCGCGGGGGCGGTGCTGGCCGCGGCTTCCGACCTGCGCCTCCTGGCGGAGTCCGCATCCTTCCGCTTCCTCTTCACCAAGGTCGGCATCAGCGGGGGCGACATGGGCATCTGCTGGCTGCTTCCGCGCCTGGTCGGCCTGGGCCGGGCGACCGAGATACTGATGCTGGGCGACAAGATCACCGCCGGCGAGGGGCTGGCCATGGGCCTGGCCAACCGGGTGGTGCCCGACGCCGAGCTCGAGGGCTGCGTTGCCGAGCTGGCCGGGCGCCTGCGCGAGGTCGCGCCCTGGGGCCTGGCGATGACTAAGGAGATGCTCAACCGGGCGGCTTCCATGGACTACGCGTCGGCGATCGAGATGGAGGCCTGGACCCAGACCCTGCTCATGACGGCGGCCGACTTCCGCGAGTTCCACGCCGGGTTCACGGGGAAGCGCAAGCCGGTCTTCACAGGGCGGTGAACTTCGAGCTCGGTCCCGAGCTGGAGCGGTTCCAGGCCCGGGTTCGCGAGGCGGTCGCCGAGCTGGTGGCGCCCCAGGCGCGGGCCGCCGACGAGGAGGGCGGGTTCCGGCGCGAGGTGGTGGAGGCCCTGGCCGCGACCGGCCTGCCGGCCTGGGCCCTCGACCACGGACCGCCGGCCCTCTCGATCTTCTACGAGGAACTCGGCCGCGCCGACTCCTCCGTGCGCGGCTTCTTCACGGTCCAGCTGGGGCTGGTCTTGAACTGCCTGGCCGCGTCCGGCTCGCCGCGTGCACAAGCCGTGGCGCAGATGCGTGAGATCGGCTGCTACGCGCTCACGGAACCGGAAGCGGGCTCCGACGTGCGCTCCATGCGAACGCACGCCGAGCCGGTCGACGGGGGGTGGGTGATCAACGGCGAGAAGCACTGGATCACCAACGGCGGCGTCGCCGACCTGGCGCTGGTCTTCGCGGGCACCGAGCAGGGCATCACCTGCTTCGTGGTGGGCACCGACGCTCCGGGCCTGGAGCGGCGGCCGATGCCGGGGCGCGAGCTCGGCCATAGGGCCTCGGACCACGTCCAGATGATCTTCCGCAACCTTCGGGTGGCGGACACCGACGTGCTGGGGGAGGTGGGGGGCGGGTACCGGCTGGCGATGGGCGCGCTTCAGCACGGGCGGCTGGGCGTGGCCTCGGGCGCCGTCGGCATCCACCAAGCCTGCCTGGACGCCTGCCTCGATTTCGCCCGCTCGCGGCGCCAGTTCGGGCAGCGCATCGGCGACTTCCAGATGATCCAGGCAGCCCTCGCCGACATGAAGGCTGAGCTCGACGCGTCCCGCCTGCTGGCCCGGCGGGCGGCCTGCACCATGGACGCCCAGGACCTGGCCGTGGCCAAGCTGTACTGCTGCGACGCCGCGGTGCGGGCAGCCGACCAGGCGATCCTGATCCACGGCGCCCGTGGCTACTCGTCCGAGTACCCGGTCGAGCGCTACTGGCGCGACGCCAAGGGCATGCAGATCTACGAGGGGACCGCCCACATCCAGCGCCTGATCATCGCCAGGTCGCTGGT
>Ga0070707_100002890_pt1 | contig 16317 bp, 15 predicted proteins | sample KBSK5502metaG_FD_65468 | JGI IMG/M metagenome (GOLD analysis project Ga0070707, IMG submission 65468) | Corn, switchgrass and miscanthus rhizosphere microbial communities from Kellogg Biological Station, Michigan, USA - KBS K5-50-2 metaG | ecosystem: Host-associated > Plants > Roots >... | reverse complement strand
TGGGACGATCGGGGACGCGGTTGCGAAGGCGCGCGAGCAGAGCGGCGAGCCCGAGCAGCAGGACGAGGAGCCGGAAGCGGAAGCGCAGCCCGAGCAGGCCGAAGCGGAAGCCGTTCCCGCCTAACGACCGTTGGCTGACGGCCGCCGCACGTTCTCGCTCTCGCTGACGACGCCCGACGGGGCGGTCTTCGACGACGAGGCCGAGATGGTGATCGTCCCCGGTGCCGCAGGAGAGATCGGTGTGCTCGCGCGGCATGCTCCGCTGATTGCGCTCCTCCAGGCCGGGTCGACGCGCGTCTACACGAACCGGGAGGCGCAGGAAGTGCAGGAGTTCGCAACCGGCCCGGGCTTCTTCACGGTCGAGCAGGACCGCGCTCTGGCCCTCGTGGACACGGCGGTCAACGTTCGGGACATCGATCCGGCGGTCGCCGACGAGCAGCTGGAGCAGGCGAAGGCGGAGCTCGAACGCGTCGAGCGCGGAGAGTCGGAGGCCGACCGCTGGCAGCTCGAGCAGCGGGTCAAGGCGGCCGAGAACCAACTGACCGCCGCGGGGAGGTAATCGCTGAAAATGCTGCGCATTTTCCGTTGCATCCGCGTTGGTAACGCCGTTCGCTCCGCTTGGGAGACCCGATGAAAGCCTTTGTTCCTGGGATCTACCCGCGCTCTGAGCAGCTCGTCCAGGCGACCCGCGACCTCGATCGCGGGCGCACCTCGCAGGAGGCTGTCGACGAGCAGGTCGAGCGCGACCTCGCCGAGTTCGTCTCGGTCCAGCAGGAGGCGGGCCTCGACCTGCTGACCGACGGGATGCTGCGCTGGCAGGACCTCTTTCGGCCGCTGCTCGAGGCAAGCGAGGGTCTGGAAACGGGCGCTCTGACTCGCTTCCTCGACACCAACACCTTCTATCGCGCGCCCCATGCGACGACCGCGACGCCGAAGCTCGGCGGCTCGCTCGACGAGCGTTACGTCGCTCCCCTGCCGGGGCCTCGGCTGGTGACGCTGCCGTCGCCGTTCGCGCTCTCGCGGGGAACAGGAGTTCCGGCTCTCACGATCGCCCAGAACGTCCTCAAGCCTGCGCTGGAAGCGGTCGACGCCGACCTCGTCGTGCTGGCCGAGCCGTTCTTCGGCCGCGCGAAAGGCGCTGCGCCAAGCGAGCTCGACGAGCCGCTTGCGGCACTCGCAGGCGGGCCCAGGCTCGCGTTGCAGCTGACCTTCTGCGATGCGCGCGACGCGCTCGAGCAGGGCCTGGGCGAGCTGCCCGTCGACGCGATCGGGATCGACTTCTACGGGACGCATCTCTCGGACGTCCCGAAGGGCTTCGGCAAGCTCTTGCTGGCCGGCGTCATCGATGCCCGCAGCTCGACGCTGGAGGATCCCCGCGAGCTTGCTTCGTTCGCGGAGCGCCTGCACGACGAGCGGGAGGTCGAGCAGCTCGCACTCGTCCCCAACGGCGACCTCCAGTTCGTCTCCGAGCGGATTGCCCGCGAGAAGCTGCTGCGACTGGGCGCGGCCAAGACGGCTACCGTGGAAGCTGCCGCCTGATGAAGCTCCTCACGCACGAGATCGGATCACTCGCCAAGCCGCCCTGGCTCGTCAAGACCTCGGCCGGCACGCCGTTGGATGCGAGCGACGTCGAGCACGCCCGCACCTGGGGCACGAAGCTCGGCGTCGACGACTACGAGGAGCTGGTCGAGACCCTGGAGCGGGGCAATCCCGACAAGGCCGAGCTCGGCCGCTGGGCGAGCCGCTACGGGCTCCGGCTGCTCGAGAGCGCGGGGATCGAGGTCGTCTACGACGGCGAGCAGCAGCGCACCGAGATGTACGCCTGGGCGGTCGAGCACTCGGACGGCTTCGCGCCGAGAGGCACTGTGCGGAGCTTCGACAACAAGTACTACTCGAAGTCAGCCGTGACCGCCGAGCCGTCGCTGCGCGAGCCGTACCACAACGACGAGTTCACGTTCCTCCAGTCAGTCGCGAACCACGACCTGAAGATCCCGGTCACCGGCGCCTACACGATCGCCGTCTGGTCGTACGACGAGCACTTCGCCCCTCAGAGCGGGCGCATCGGCGCCGGCCACGGCCGCAGCGAAGAGCTCGCAGCCCGAAGGGAGTTTGCAAACGACCTGGCGCGCAACGTGATCAGGCCGAACCTCGAGTCGCTGATCGAGCTAGGGGCCAAATGGATCCAGATCGACGAGCCTGGAGCCTCGACCGAGGCGGACGAGCTCGACATCTTCGTCGAGAGCTTCAACGAGAGCGTCGAGGGGCTCGACTGCTTCTTCTCGACCCACCTCTGCTTCTCCGACTACGACCTCTTCTTCCCGGCGATCGAACAGATGCACGGCTGCAAGCAGTTCTGCGTCGGGTTCGCCAACTACGACACCCGCGAGCTCGGTACGTCGGGTGCCAAGCGGCCCGGCTACGAGGTGATCTCGAAGTTCCGCGATCTGCCGTACGAGCCGATCCTCGGCCTCGGCGTGCTCGACATCCACACCGATTTCGTCGAGTCGCCCGAGCTCGTCCGCGACCGGATTCTCTACGCGACGGAGGTCTTCGGCGATCCCGAGCGAATCCACGTCTGTCCCGACTGCGGTCTCCGGACGCGCAGCTGGGAGGTGGCGTACGAAAAGCTCAGGAACATGGTCGAAGGAACGAAGCTCGCCGAGGAGGCGCTCGCAACGGCAGGAGCAACCACCTAGCCGAAGCCGTGGTTATCCTGCGGCAGCGGTGGGCGCCTTCGAGGCGCTTTCGCACATTTAGGCACTGGAACTAATGAGAACGACGCTGAAAAGAGGAATCGGGCGCGGGGCGGACCTGAACGGCAACGGCCACGCGGTGCTGCCGCCCGGCGTGCTGACGCCGATCGCGCTCTACCGCCAACCGCCGCGAGCGGGCCGGAGCATCGGCCGTCGTCTGGCCGGCTTCTTCTTCTGGCTCCTCGTGCTCGTGGCGATGGTCGCGGGCGGCGCCGTAGGTGGGCTCTACCTCTACGGCCACGACTTCGCGGCCGCGACAGCGCCGCACTCGAAAGGGGTGATACGCGCCACGAAGCACCTTGACTATGTCGCTCCGGGCAAGCCTGCGATCGCGCTCGTCCTCGGGACGGATCACCGCTACGTCGACGGCAAGTCGCCGGGCCGCTCGGACACGATGATGCTGATCCGCACCGATCCGGGGAACCACACCGTCTCCCTGCTCTCGTTCCCGCGCGACATGAGGGTGGCGATCCACTGTCCGGGCCGGTCCATCTGGTACGACAAGATCAACGCCGCCTATCCGACCTGCGGCCCGCTTGGGTCGCTCGAGACGGTCAAGGCGCTGACGAACGTCCCGATCAACTACCTGATCAGCGTCAACTTCGTCGGCTTCATCCAGGTCGTCGACAAGCTCGGCGGCGTCTACATGGACGTCGACCGGCGCTACTTCAACAACCACCGGGGGCCGACCGGCTACGCGGGGATCAATCTGGAGGCCGGGTACCAGAGACTGAGCGGCAAGCAGGCGCTCGACTTCGTCCGCTACCGGCACACGGACTCCGACCTCTTCCGCGTCGTGCGCCAGCAGGAGTTTGTCCGGGCGGCGAAAGAGCAACTCGGCCGTTTCTCAAAGCTTCGCTTCCCAAGCCTGCTCGGCGCGATCAGGGGGAACGTCGAGGTCGGCCGCGCCGGCGGCCGAGGTGTCGACCTCAAGACGATGGTGAACTACGCGTTCTTCTTCCACAACCTCCCGGGCGGCCATTTCGTCCAGGTCAAGATCCAAGGGCTCGAAGGCGCCAGCGACCTGACGACCGCGCCGCAGAACATCACGAACGCGGTGCAGGAGTTCATGAACCCTGATCCGGAGGCGCCGCAGAAGGCAAACGCAGCGGCCTTGAAGGAGAAGTACAAGGCGAAGACGCAGGGGATCAACCCCAAGTCGATCTTCGTCACCGTCCTGAACGGCAACGGCGTCAATGGATCGGCAGGCGTTGCAGGCTCGCAGTTGAAGGAGCGCGGCTACCAGATCCTGCAGCCGCCGGACCGGCTGACGGCGAACGCGCCGGGCGGTTGGAACTACCCGGTGACGAGGATCTACTACAACACCACCGCGGCGCGCTCGAAGGACGCCGCGAACCAGGTCGCCAAGCTCTTCGGCGACGCCCGGACCGGCCCGATGACGCCGCGGCTCACCCCGTACGCCAACGGCGCCATGCTCGTCGTCGTCGTCGGTAAGCCGTTCACCGACTCGCTGACCGGGGCGAGCCCGTCCGCTCCGCCGCCGCAGCACCAACCGCCGCACACGTTCTCCGACCCAAGCGCCTCGCTGTCGCTGATGCGGGGGATCCGGCGCAAGCTGCCGTTCCGCGTCGAGTACCCGACCGTGATCGACCGCAGCTCCCGCGTCGATCCGGAGCCGCCGAACCCGCGCGTCTACACGGTTCAGGGGCACAAGATGGTGCGGCTGGTCTTCACGACGGGAGTGAACGGCCAGTACTGGGGGATCGAGGAGATGAACTGGGGCGGAGCGCCGGCGCTCTCGGAGAAGAACTTCATCCGCCACTTCGGCCACCGGACGTTCGAGTTCTTCTACTCCGGATCGAACCTGCACATGGTCGTGCTGAAAGAGAACGGCGCCACCTACTGGGTCGTGAACACACTCGACGATGCACTTTCACCCGAGACGATGATCGCGATCGCGCGCGGGCTTCGACCTCTAAGGTGACGCGGGTGAATAGGCAGGGCAAAGAGCCGATCGCGATCTTCGGCGCCGGTTGGGTCGGCCTCGTCACGGGCGCCTGCTTCGCCGAGCTCGGGCACGAGGTGACGATTCGCGACATTGCCCCGGAGAGGATCCAGCAGCTGCGGGCAGGCGAGGTGCCGTTCTTCGAGCCGGGCCTGGGCGAGCTGTTGAAGCGGAACGCGGATCGGCTGACGTTCACGCTTGACGCGGCCGAAGCGGCGGCCGCGGCGGAGCTCGTCTTCGTCTGCGTCGACACGCCCCCGACCTATTCCGGCGACGCCGATCTCACCCGCGTCTGGACGGTGATCGACGAGCTGCCGCCGCTCGAGCGCCGCACGATCCTCGTGATGAAGAGCACCGTCCCCGTCGGCACCGGCGAGAAGGTGCGGGCGGCCCTCGAGACCCGCGGGCTCAGCCACATCGGCTATGTCTCGAACCCGGAGTTCTTGGCCGAAGGTGGCGCTGTCCAGGACTTTCTCCACCCAGATCGCGTCGTGGTCGGATCGTTCGCCGAAGCCGACGGCGACCGGGTTGCCGTTCTCTATGGCGGGCTGGAGACGCCTGTCGTCCGGGCGGACGTCGCCTCGGCGGAGATGATCAAGCTGGCGGCCAACGCGTTTCTGGCGACGCGAATCAGCTTCATCAACGAGATCGCGAACGTCTGCGAGGTCACCGGCGCGGACGTCGAGAAGGTCGCCGAGGGCGTCGGCCTTGACCATCGGCTCGGGCCGCACTTCCTGCGCGCGGGGGTTGGCTACGGGGGCTCATGCTTTCCGAAAGATACGAACGCGTTAAAGCAGCTCGCCTCCAACTCCGGGTACCACTTCCAGCTGCTGTCGGCGGTGATCGAGGTCAACGAGCTGCAGAAGCGGCGGGTCATCAACAAGCTCCAGAAGTATCTCGGCCGCCTCCGTGGGAAGCGGATCGCGCTGCTAGGGCTCGCGTTCAAGGCGAATACCGACGACATGCGCGAAGCGCCCTCGGTGGTGCTTGCGTCGAGGTTGCTCGCCGAGGGCGCGGACGTTCGGGCATACGACCCCGTCGCGAAGCCTGGCGATCTCGTGCGCGGTGTTTCCCTCTGCGATTCCGCGCTCGAGGCTGTCGACGACGCCGACGCGGCGGTGATCGTCACCGACTGGGACGAGTTTCGCTCCCTCGCCTCAGCCGAGATTCGGAACGCGATGCGTCGGCCGCTGATCATCGACGGCCGCAACCTGCTCGACCCCGAGGCGACCCGCGCGGCCGGGTTTGATTACGAAGGGATCGGGCGCGCTTCCTCGCCGCTCGCCGCGCTCGCTGAGACGGAAGAACGCGACACAGAACTCGCCGAATAGTGGAAGCGATCATCCTGGCGGGCGGCAAGGCCGAACGGCTCGGCGACGTCGCAGGCGGCATGCCGAAGCCTCTCGTGCCGGTCGCGGGGCGCCCACTGGCTGCTTGGCAGGTCGGGCTACTCGGCCGCGCGGGAATCACGCGTGTGATCGTCAGCTGCGGCGCCGGAGCCGGCGAGCAGTTCGCGGCGGCGCTCAGCGGGCTCGGCGTGGAGGTCGCGATCGCCGAGGAGCCGGAGCGCCTCGGCCGCGGCGGAGGCATCCGCTTCGCGGCGAACGAGCGCCACGTGAGCGGCGATTTCCTCGCGCTCAACGGCGACGAGCTGCTCGACGTCGACTTCGCAAGCCTGCTCGAGCACCACCGTGCCAACGGCGCCGCGGCGACGATCACCGTCGCACGTCCGAAGTCGCCGTTCGGAGTCGTCGAGCTGGTGAACGACCACGTCACGGGCTTCGCGGAAGGTGGGACGATCGAGTGCTGGGTCAGCTGTGGCGTCTACGTGCTCGGCGAGGATGCGCTCGCGCGCTTCCCCGAGCGAGGCGACCACGAGACGACGGCGTTCCCCGAGCTCGCGGCCGAAGGGAAGCTCGGCGCCTTCCGCCATGACGGACTGTGGTTGACGGTCAACACCCCCAAGGACCTGCGCCGCGCCGAGGAGTACGTCGGCGCCCACCCTGAGTGGCTACAAGTCTGATGCGCCCCTTGCAGTCCCTTGGCAACGGCGTAGGATCGCCCCACCGTGGAGAGGCCGTTGTCCTCGCCTAATCTCCAGGGGCTCGATCGCTTCTCCTTCCAGCCCGACCGGGTCGAGAAGCCGTGGGGCCACGAGCTGATCTGGGCGAAAGCCGAGGGCTACGCCGGCAAGCTCCTCTTCGTCCGCGCCGGCCAGGCGCTCAGCCTCCAGTTTCACCGAGAGAAGGACGAGAGCTGGTACGTGCTCGAGGGCCGCGCCGAGTTGCAGCTCGGCGAAGCCGGGCAGGCGGTGCTGACGAGGGAGGTCGTCGGCCCGGGGGTCGCCTTCCGGTTTCGGCCGGGCACCGTGCATCGCGTGCGGGCCGTCGAGGACACAACCATCCTCGAGGTCTCGACGCCTGAGCTCGAAGACATCGTTCGACTCGAGGACGAGTATGGGCGCGAGGGCACGACGCAACCTTGACACGCCTCTGTTAAGGTCCCCGGCCGATGGATTCGCTGACCGTCGGCCAGGCCGCCGCGCGCACCGGGTGGTCACCCAGGATGCTCCGCTACCTGGAGCGCGCCGGCCTCGTGATTCCCGGCCGGAGCGCGAGCGGTTACCGGCAATACGGCCTGCTCGAGCTCAACCAGCTGCGTTCGCTCAACGAGCTTCGCCGCCGCTTCGGCGTCGGGATCGACGAGCTCGCCTTCACGGTACGGTTGCAGCAGGAGCCCGCACTCCAGGCCGCCGTCGAGACCTGGCTCGCCGGGACACAGCTCTCCGCCCTCGACTGGGAGCAGCGTAAGCACGAGCGGCTCCTGGTGGCGTAACCCGCAAACGGAAGGACTGAATGGCCACCACCAAACGTCACGACGTAAAAGATCTCTCGCTCGCACCCACTGGTGTCGCGCGGATCGCCTGGGCCGACCGGCATATGCCGGTGCTCGCGGCGATCCGCGACCGCTTCGTGGCCGAGCAGCCACTCGCCGGCTACCGCATCGCGGCCTGCCTGCACGTGACGAGCGAGACCGCGAACCTGATGCGCACGCTGAAGGCCGGCGGCGCCGACATCGTGCTCTGCGCCTCGAACCCGCTTTCGACCCAGGACGACGTCGCCGCCGCGCTCGTCGAGGAGTTCGACGTCTCGGTCTTCGCGATCAAGGGCGAGGACAACGACACGTACTACCGGCACATCGAGGCCGCTGTCGACCACAAGCCCCAGCTGACGATGGACGACGGAGCCGACGTGATCGGCGTCCTCCACTCCCATCGCCGCGAGCAGCTCGGCGACATCCTCGGCGGGATGGAGGAGACGACGACCGGCGTGATCCGCCTGAAGGCGCTCGAGCGCGACGGCGCGCTTGGCTTCCCGGTGATCGCGGTCAACGACGCGAACACGAAGCACATGTTCGACAACCGTTACGGGACGGGGCAGTCGACGATCGACGGGATCATCCGAGCGACGAACATCCTGCTCGCGGGCGCGACCTTCGTCGTCGCCGGCTATGGCTGGGTCGGCAAGGGCGTCGCGCTTCGTGCGCGCGGCATGGGCGCGCACGTGATCGTCACCGAGGTTGATCCGCTCAGGGCGCTGGAAGCGACCATGGACGGGTTCGAGGTGCGGACGATGGACAAGGCGGCAGAGTCCGGCGACATCTTCTGCACCGCGACGGGCGACAAGTCCGTGATCACGCGCGAGCACATGGAGCGGATGAAGGACGGAGCGATCCTCGCCAACACCGGCCACTTCAACGTCGAGATCGAGATCCCGGCGCTGCGGCAGCTCGCGACCGAGACGCGAAAGGCCCGCGAGTTCGTCGAGGAGTTCGAGCTCGAGGGCGGCAAGCGCCTCTTCCTGATCGCGGACGGAAGGCTCGTCAACCTCTCGTCCGCCGAAGGCCATCCTGCGTCCGTGATGGACATGTCCTTCGCCAACCAGGCGCTCTCGGCCGAGTACGTGGTCACTAATGCCGCCAACCTCGAGCGTCGCGTCTACCCGGTGCCGAGCGAGATCGACAGCGAGATCGCGCGACTGAAGCTCGCCACCATGGGCATCACGATCGACACGTTGAGCGAGGAACAGGCCAAGTACCTCGCGTCATGGGACGAAGGGACTTGAGCCGCTGAAGGGCGTCGTCCTTGCAGCGGGGTACGCGACGCGGCTCTATCCGCTGACGCTGAACCAGCCCAAGCATCTGCTCGAGGTCGGCGGACGCTCGATCCTCGCGCGGCTGCTTGGCCAGCTAGCCGAGATCGAGGGCCTCGACCACGTCTACGTCGCCACGAACGCGAAGTTCGCCGACCGTTTTCGGGAGTTTGCGACGTCCTGGCAGGGCCCTTTCGGGCTGACGGTCGTCGACGACGGGACGACGAGCGACGACGACAAGCTCGGCGCGATCGGCGATCTCGCGCTGGTGATCCGGCAGGAAGGCATCGACGAAGACCTGCTCGTCGCGGCCGGGGACAGCATCTTCGGCGAGGGCCGGCTGGGCGACTTCACGCGGGTCGGTCTCGCAAAGAGCGCGCCGGTGACCGCCGTGTTCGACGTCGGTGACCTCGAGGCGATCACGCGTTACAGCGCGATCACGGCCGACGCCGAGGGGCGGATCACTGCGTTCGAGGAGAAGCCAGAGCAGCCTGAAAGCACCTTGGCCGGGATCGCCCTCTACTTCTATCCGCGGTCGGTGCTGCCGCTGATCGGCCGCTACCTCGCAGAGGGCAACAACCCCGACCAGCCCGGCCGGCTGGTCGAGTGGATGTATGAGCGGACGCCGTTCTACGTCTGGCAGGTGCCTGGACGCTGGTACGACATCGGCTCGCCCGAGACGCTCGAACAGGCCGATCGCGAGTTTTCACAGAGCTGACACAGACCGGCGCGCGCTCTGGGCGTAGCGTCGGTCCGTGCTCGATCTGCTCCTGCCGCAGCGCTGCGTCGTCTGCGGCCTGCGGGGCACGCAGCTCTGCGCGGCCTGCCTCAAACGCCTGCCTCGGATCGAGCCGCCGCTCTGCGAGCACTGCGGCACACCGACCGCTTGGCCGGTGCGCCGTTGCCGGGAATGCGCGGGCCGGCGCCTTGCCTTCGCGAGCGCCCGGGCCGCCGTTCACTACGACGATGGCGTTCGCGCATTCGTCGCCGGGTGGAAAGAGCGCGCGCTCCGGCGCCTCGCCGTGGCCGCCGTCGCGGTCGTGATCGAGGTCGTGCCACCGCCGAGAGCGGACGTCATCACGTTCGTCCCGCCCGATCCAGATCGCGGGCTGAAGCGCGGCCATCACCCGCCCCGGCAGCTTGCCGAGCAACTTGCCCGGCACTGGGACCTGCCCGTTGCCGCGCCGCTCCGGCGTCGCCGGGTGGCGAAACGGCAGCGCGGGCTCTCGCGCGCCGAGCGGCGCCGCAACGTCGCCGGCGTCTTCGCCGCGAAAGGCCCGGTTCCGAGCTCGATCGCCCTCGTCGATGACGTCTTCACGAGCGGTGCTACCGCCAACGCCGCCGCCAACGCGCTTCGTAAAGCAGGAGCACGGCGCGTCGAAGTCGTCACATTCGCCCGAGTTGTCCGCTAATCCGATCTCCCGAGCGGAGCGACGGGACAAACCAGTTCGAGAGAAATGCGATCCGCATTTCTCTCGATGAGGGTCGTCCGGTAGATTTGAGGCGTGCAGCTTCGCGTGAAGGGCCGCGGGGTCGAGGTCACCGACGCGATCCGCTCGTATGCCGAGAAGCGTCTCGGCAAGCTGGAACGCCAGCTGCCCGACCCCAGGATCGAGCTCCAGCTCTCCGCTGAGCAGAATCCGTCGATCAGGGACACCCACGTCGCCGAGGCAACGGTCTGGACAAAGGGGCCCGTGTTGCGGGCTCGCGAGAGCTCGCAGGACATCCGCGCCTCGATCGACCAGCTCGTCGACAAGCTCGAGCGCCAGGTCACGCGCTACCGCGAGAAGAGAGGCCGGCGGCGTCGCCCCGGCCGCCAGGCACCCGACGAAGGACTCCCGATGCCCGAAGAACCGCAGATCGTCAAGACCAAGCAGTTCGCAGTCAAGCCGATGAACGCCGAGGAAGCCGTGCTCCAGCTCGAGCTGATCGGCCACGACTTCTTCGTCTTCCGCGACGCCGACTCGGACGAGGTCAACATCGTCTATCGCCGCCGCCAGGGCGGCTACGGGCTCATAGAACCCCAGTAGGAGGTCTTGGTGGAACGTCGCTCGTCGCCGGGGTGCGATGGTCGTTCCCAGGCAAAGACGCAGGGAGTGTCAATAGCCAAAGCTATTGGCGCGACTGAGGACGCCGCCTGGGGGCGAGCAGCGCGGCCCGGCGGCTCAGCCGGACGTTTCGCCAAGGCCTCCTGATGGGATTCTTCAGGCGCGAGAGCCTGCACGAGCGGCTCGCGCGTGAAGGCGGCCTCAGCGAGCCGAGTGGCGTGCGGCCCGCCTGGGACGAGGCTGGAATTCACGGTGTGGCCAGAGTCAGGGAGTGGGACCTCGTCGCGACCGTGGCGGCGCCGGAGATCCAGGGCGACGCGGTGGATTTCGTCGCGCTCCCCGACGGTACGCTGCTCGTCGACGAAGAGCAGGGGGACGCCACGCTCGAGCCGCTGGCGGCGGCTGTCGAGCAGAAGCTCCAGCCCCCGTACCGCGCGCGCGGGGCCCGCCAGACGGACGTCCTCTGGGCCGTCTCGGCTCGCCGGATCGAGACCGCGAGCTTCGAGGCCGAGGGCGAGCGGATCGAGCTGACGGAGACGGCGGACGGCAAGGTCCTGCGAGTCGACGGCATGCCGGTGTTCGGCAGCGTCCCGGCGCTGGAGCGGCTCGGCGAGCCGGTCGGACCGTCGTATGCGGTTCACGCTCAGCGCCTCGATGCCGATCTCTGGGAGGTCAAGGTGGCTGCGCTCTAAGCCGCTACCCTGAATGTTCCATGGCACAGGATCTCGGCAGCCTCGAAAAAGTTCTCCGACTCGGCGAAGGCCGGCGGCTCAAGCGCCTCCAGGCTCAGGCGGAATACGTCGCGTCCCTCGAGCCGGACTTCGAGCAGCTTTCCGACGAGGAGCTCGTCGCCAAGACCGCCGAGTTCAAGCAGCGCTACGAGAACGGCGAGACGCTCGAGGAGCTGGTCTTCGAGACTTACGCGGCCGTTCGCGAGGCTGCGAAGCGCGCGCTCGGGCAGCGCCCCTTCGACGTCCAGGTAATGGGCGGCATCGTCCTCCACGAGGGCGACATCGCCGAGATGAAGACCGGTGAAGGTAAGACGCTCGTCGCGACGCAGCCGCTCTACCTGAACGCGCTCGCCGGCAACGGCGTCCACCTGGTCACGGTCAATGATTACCTCGCCAAGCGCGACGCGAGCTGGATGGGACCGGTCTACGAGAAGCTCGGCATGCGGGCCGCCTACATCGAGAACATGATGCCGTTCGCCGAGCGAAAAGAGGCGTACGACGCCGAGATCACCTACGGCACGAACTCCGAGTTCGGCTTCGACTACCTGCGCGACAACATGGCGGTCGGGCTCGATGGGGTCGTTCAGCGCGGCCACAGCTACGCGATCGTGGACGAGGTCGACTCGATCCTGATCGACGAGGCACGGACGCCGCTGATCATCTCCGGCGAGCCGGAGACCGCCGCCAGGATCTACTACGACTTCGCCAGGGTCGCGAAGTCGCTCAATGCCGTCCCGCACGACCCGCTGCAGAAGGGCGAGCACCCCGACGCGGACTACGAGTACGACGAGAAGCACAAGACGATCGCGCCGACCCAGTCCGGTGTGGCGAAGTTCGAGCGCGCGCTTGGGATCGAGAACCTCTACGACCCGCGGCACTCCCAGCTCGTCAACCACATGATCCAGGCGCTCAAGGCCCAGTCGCTCTACCACCGCGACGACGACTACGTCATCCAGGACGGCGAGGTGAAGATCGTCGACGAGTTCACGGGCCGGATCATGGAAGGCCGGCGCTGGAGCGAGGGCCTTCACCAGGCGGTCGAGGCGAAGGAAGGCGTCGCGATCCAGGAAGAGCACGTCACGTTGGCGACGATCACGCTCCAGAACTACTTCCGCCTCTACGAGAAGCTCGGCGGCATGACCGGCACGGCCAAGACTGAGGAGAAGGAGTTCGTCGAGATCTACGGGCTGCACGTCGTCGAGATCCCGACCAACGTGGCGGTTGCCCGCGCCGACAACAACGACTTCATCTTCAAGACGGAGGAAGCGAAGTTCAACGCCGTCATCGACGACATCGTCGAGCGCCACGAGAAGGGCCAGCCGGTCCTCGTCGGCACGATCGCGGTCGAGAAGTCGGAGTACCTCTCGCAGCTGCTGCAGAGGCGCGGCGTCCCGCACAACGTCCTGAACGCGAAGGAGCACGAGCGGGAGAGCGAGATCATCAAGGACGCCGGTCAGCCGCACGCGGTCACGATCGCGACGAACATGGCCGGCCGCGGCGTCGACATCAAGCTCGGCGAAGGGATCACCGAGCTCGGCGGCCTCTACGTCCTCGGCACCGAGCGCCACGAGGCGCGCCGGATCGACAACCAGCTGCGCGGCCGTTCAGGCCGTCAGGGCGACCCCGGCGAGACCCGCTTCTACCTCTCGGGCCAGGACGAGCTCGTCCGCCTCTTCGCCGGCGACCGGATTCACAACATCATGGAGCGCTTCAAGGTGCCGGATGACCAGCCGATGGAGGCAGGCATCCTCTCGCGCCAGATCGAGAACGCGCAGAAGAAGGTCGAGGAGCAGAACTTCGTCCAGCGGAAGAACGTGCTCAAGTACGACGACGTCATGAACCTGCAGCGCACCGTTGTCTACGAGCAGCGGCGGGAGGTCCTCGAAGGGCAGGATCTCTCGGACAAGGTGAAAACGTGGGTCGACGAGGTGATCGCGCGGATGGTCGCCCACTTCACGGAGAACGAGTACGCGGAGGAGTGGGACCTCGAGGGCCTCGTCAAGGCGATGGACGCCACGTACGTGCAGCCGTCCGAGGAGCCGATCACGGTCGACGAGCTCCGCGAGGACCTCGGCTCGCTGACGCGGGAGACCCTGATCGAGGACTTCACCGAGGAGGCGCAGGAGCGTTACGCGGCCAAGGAGGAGGAGCTGGGCCCGGAGCTGATGCGAGAGCTCGAGCGCTTCATCATCCTCCAGGTCGTCGACACCCGCTGGCGCGAGCATCTCGAGAACATGGACTACCTTCGCGAAGGCGTGCACCTGCGGGCGATGGCCCAAAAGGACCCGCTCGTCGAGTACACGGGTGAGGGGCACGTCATGTTCGAGGAGCTGAACGCGGCAATCCGAGAGGAGGTCGTGGGCCATCTCTTCCACGCGCAGCTCGAGCCGCAGGACGCCGAAGAGCTGCAGCGCCTGCAGGAGGCGCAGGCCGCCGAGGCCGCGGGGCTCGCGTACGAGCACGACCAGGTCGCCGGCTCACAGGCGATCGGCGCTGCGGCGATTGCCGACGGCGGCGGGAACGGCGCCTCGGTGACCGCGGGCGGCCTCTTCGCCGGCGGCGGCTCCGTCGCGACCGCGACACGTACGGTTGCCCCCCGCGAGAAGCTCGGACGCAACGACCCTTGCTGGTGCGGCTCGGGCAAGAAGTTCAAGAAGTGTCATGGCGCCTAGATGACGGAGCAGGCGCCGCTACAGCAGCAGCTCGAGGAGATTGGGACCCAGCTCGCCTGGGTCCGTGATTACCTTTGACCCGGAGAGGCTGAGGCGTCGCATCGCCGACCTCGAGGAGGGGCTCGGCGCACCGGGATTCTGGGACGACCAGCAGCGCGCGGCGCGGGTTTCGGCCGAGCATGCGCGGCTCGCGAAAAGGCTCGAGCGCTACGAACGCCTGTCGCGCGACTATGAGGATGCTCGCGAGCTCTTCGCCATGGACGGCGAGATGGCGGACGAGATCGCCGCCTCGATCGCGCCGCTTCGACGCGAGCTCGACCGGCTCCAGGAGGACGCGCTCTTCACCGGTGAGTACGACGGTGGCGATGCGGTCGTGACGATTCACGCCGGCACCGGCGGCACGGACGCGCAAGACTGGGCCGAGATCCTGCTGCGCATGTACCTGCGCTGGGCCGCCGACCGCGGCTTCCAGGCCGAGCTGGTCGAGGCGAGCCCGGGGGAGGAGGCGGGGCTGAAGTCCGCCACCTTCACGGTCAAGGGCGAGAACGCCTACGGCATCCTCAAGGCCGAGCGCGGCGTGCATCGGCTCGTCCGCCTGTCGCCGTTCGACCAGGCGCACCGCCGCCACACCTCGTTTGCACAGGTGATCGTCAGCCCGCTGCTGCCCGACGACGAGGACGTCGAGATCGACGAGGCCGACTTGCGGATCGACACCTACCGAGCGAGCGGCGCGGGCGGGCAGCACGTGAACAAGACCGATTCTGCGGTCCGGATCACACATCTGCCGACCGGCATCGTCGTCTCCGTTCAGAATGAGCGTTCCCAAGCAGCCAACAAGCAGACGGCGCTGCGAATCCTCAAGTCGCGGCTGACCGAGCTCGAGCAGGAGAAACGCGAACAGGAGCTGGCCCGTGAGCGGGGGGCCGCCCAGCAGGCCGACTTCGGCAGCCAGATCCGGAGCTACGTCCTCCAGCCCTACCAGCTCGTCAAGGATCACCGGACGGGATACGAAACCGGCAATACGCAGGCAGTTCTCGACGGCGACCTCGACGAGTTCATCCACGAGTACCTGCTTGCCAAGGCGGCGGGCAACGTGATGTAGATCCGGAGGCTTGGTTAGACTCTTCTGCTCGAACCCCTACCGGAGTGACCGTCATGGTCGCTCGCTCGACCCCGGTGATGGACACTGAGCTGAAGACAGACACTCCGCTTGCCGTCGTCGAACGGCCCGAGGCGGACGGCGACCTGCCGACGCCGACCGCCGGCGCGATGATCGTCTTCGACGCAGTGCGCAAGATCTACGAGCCGAACGTGGCCGCGCTGACGGACGTCTCGTTCGTGATCGAGAAGGGCGACTTCGTCTTCGTCGTCGGCGCCTCGGGCTCGGGCAAGTCGACCGTGATCCGGCTGGTATTGAAAGAGATCGAGCCGACCGCGGGCAAGATCGTCGTCGGCGGCCGCGACCTGACCCGCCTCAAGCGCTCGAAGGTGCCGTACCTGCGCCGCAACATCGGCTGCGTCTTCCAGGACTTCAAGCTGCTCCCGGACCGCACCGCGGCCGAGAATGTCGCCTACGCGCTCAAGGTCCAGGGCGAGGGCAGCAGCTCGATCCGCCGCAAGGTGCCGGAGGTGCTCAACCTCGTCGGGCTCGCTCACAAGATGACCTCGCTTCCCGACGAGCTCTCGGGCGGCGAGCAGCAGCGGGTCTCGATCGCGCGGGCGGTCGTCAACCACCCGCCGTTGCTGATCTGCGACGAGCCGACCGGAAATCTCGATCCCGACACCTCGGTCGGGATCATGCAGCTGCTCTACCGGATCAACCGCTCCGGCACGACCGTCGTGATGGCGACGCACGACCGCGAGATGGTCGACAAGATGCGCCGCCGCGTGATCGCGCTCGACGACGGGCGGCTGGCCCGCGACGAGCGCCGCGGGGGGTACGCCTCGTAGTGGCTCGCTTCAAGCTCCTGCTGTCGGAGGCCGTTCGCTCGCTGTT
>Ga0070707_100002889_pt1 | contig 16324 bp, 18 predicted proteins | sample KBSK5502metaG_FD_65468 | JGI IMG/M metagenome (GOLD analysis project Ga0070707, IMG submission 65468) | Corn, switchgrass and miscanthus rhizosphere microbial communities from Kellogg Biological Station, Michigan, USA - KBS K5-50-2 metaG | ecosystem: Host-associated > Plants > Roots >... | reverse complement strand
CGGCGAGCGCATCGTCGCCGGTCTCGCGATCAACGATAACGCGCTGCTGCTCGCCGGAGCGATACCGGCGGCGCTGCTGGCGATTATCATCGAGTCGGGGTTTGGCGTTGCCGAGCGTTGGCTGGTACCGCGCGGGTTGGCGACGGCCGGATCCGGCAGGTAAGCTCTGCTACACTGGCATCTGCCGCCCGGCACCGGCTGCAATCGGCAGTTCCCCGTTATCGTCACTCACAGAGGAAGTCACATGGTCACACTGGAATTTCATGATCCATCGGGCGCGCTCGATGTGACGCAGCCGCACGCGCCGCGTCTTGCCTCCCTTGCTGGCGCGCGCATCGGTTTCGTCAGCAATGAGCAATGGCAGGCTTACCGCATGCTGCCGATGATTAAAGAATTGCTTGAAGTGGATTTTCCAGACATCGAGGTGCTCCCGATCAATGCTTTCCCGCAGGGCAATGAGCTGATCGGCTCCGAGGAGACCGCCGCCCTCGTGAAACAAAGCGGCGTTGACGCCGTCATCGTTGCCAACGCGGCTTGAGGGGCTTGCGCCACAGCATGCGGCCGTGCAGCCGCTAGAATAGAAACGCAGGGCATTCCCACCGTCACACTGACGCGGTCGGATTTTGTCGGCGTAATGAAGAACGCCGTGTCGGGACTCGGGCTTGCACCGGATGCCGCGATGGTGACGTTTCCGATCGAAATGTTCCTGCCGGGCAGCGATCTCGCGTCCTTGCCGGGGCGCAAACAGGAGTTCTATGACGGACTGACGCGCTGGCAACCCGGGTTCGTAAAGAATACAGCGCGCGCGGCTCCGATGCTCAGTGTCGAAGGCGCGAGCTACGAGGACGCCCTCAACAAAGCTAATCAATTGCTGCTGACCAACCTGTGGGGTGACGGGCTGCCGCTGTGGCCGGCGACGCGCGAGCGCGTAGACTGGATACTGCGCGGCGCGGCGTTCCCTCGCGCACACGTGATCGGCAAGTTTCCGCCGCGCGGCGGCGTTACCACGGTCGAGACCTGCGCGGTGGCACTCGCGATGGCGGGTGGCAGACCCGAGTACCTCCCGGTTTTGATCGCCGCAGTCGAGGCGTTTCTCGATCCGGAATCGAACAGCGAGCAACTTCAGGCGACTTCCGGCGGTCCGTTCCCGGTGGTGATCGTCAACGGCCCGATCGCAAAAGCAATCCGGCTGAATTCAGGTTTCGGCTGTCTGGGCCCTGACCCCCAGCGTCCCGCGGGTGCGAGCATCGGACGTGCGCTGCGGCTGCTGCAGCAGAACGTGGGCGGCGCGCTGCCGGGCATAGGCACGATGGCGATTTTCGGCGCCATGCGCTACACCAATGCGGTTTTCGCCGAGGACGAGGCTGCGCTGCCGCAAGGCTGGCAGCCGCACGCAACCGACAGGCACGGCTACACTTCGGGGACGAATTCGGTGTCACTCGTCTTTGCGAACGGCGTTACCAACGTCCGGCGGCGCGGCGCGAAGAAGGAGTTGCCGCAGGAAGACGCGCTAAACGGCATGTGGCGCATGGCGGATTTCATGCGCACGCCCAACCTTGGCGCACTTTCCGGCTACGAGAAGGGTACGCCCGGCATCATGTTGATTTCGCCGGTGGTGGCGAAGATGATGGCGGCATTGGGTTGGACGCAGGCCTCGATACGCCAGTTCCTGTGGGAAAACTCGAGGATTCCGACGCAGCAGCTCAAACGCGCCGGCGCCCCTGCGTGGCTCGAAATCGATGCCAATCCGATCACCCGCGACAGCATCAAGCTCGATCCATGGCCGATCACGCTCAAGCCCGAAAACATCGTTCTCGTCGTGGCCGGCGGCGACCATCCCACCCATTTCCACTGGTTGCAGGCGCATTCACCGCGCGTGATCGGCCGCGTCATGCGCGTGCCGGAGTCTTTTGACGGGTTGCTGGCCGACGCCGACCGCGACCTGGGCTGCGGGTCGGACGCCTGCAGGATTTGAATCTGACCACCCGCGGCGCAAATGGCCCTTGGCGTGAAGCGAACTACCAGCCGGAGGTGGAGACTGTCTGGGTGCGGTATCCGGCCCCGCGCCACGCATCCGTCCCGCCACGGAACCAGTGAACGTTGGTGTATCCGGCCTCGATAGCATGCAGGGCCGCGTTATACGAAAGCCAGCACTCGGGGTTCAGACACAGGAATACGACTGTCTTGCCCTTATCGCCCCCGGTGAGTCGCGCCATGGCCGCGGCAAAGCGGGCTTTTTCGGCGGCGTAGAACGGTGCGCTCCCGGCTCCCGACATCCAGGCAGCACCGGATATGGTGGCTCTGCTTTCTTTCAAGTCGAGAACATCCACCACCACCACATCGGAACGGCTATCGAGCAATTGTTTCAATTCGACCGTGCGGATGACTTTTCCACCGGGAATTTCTCTCGGCGTCGGCGCATGATAGGGGCTGCGCTTAGGCGTGTTCGTCGGCGCAACGCCAAAGTCCCGGTCCTCACCCGCGAAAAACTGGACCGGCGGCGCGACGGGGGTGGCTGAGGGCACCGCGACGGCGACCTGGGCGGGACGGAAAGAAAATTCGCCCGTAAGCGAGGAAGCCGTCCAAGGCACCTGCTTGCCGCCGGTGACCCGCGCGACATCTGCGGTTACCCGCGTAAACACCTTATGAATGTCGGTGTCCGGTTCGCGCAGACTCTTCAGGAGAAGCTCGGTGTACAAACCGTTGTTCCCTGTTCCGTCGGCAGCAACGGATCCCGGCGCGGTTGCAAATGCCACATAACTGCCTTTGGCCGCGTCCATTTGCGCCAGGCCTCGCGCGGCCGACCTGAAACTGCGCGCGTACGGATTGTTACGGCAAGCATCCAGAATCACGATATTGACGCGGTTGCCCGCCTGGTCCATGACTGCGAGCATACGGTATGCATCTACCGTCTCGAACTCGAGCTCTTCCTCGCTTGCCACGTTGGCATTCACCGGAACCAGGTAATTGCGGCCTTTGCTCTGGACGCCGTGCCCAGCGAAATAAAACAGCCCGATTCCACCCTTCTTGAGTTCGCGCCCAAACTCGTTGATCGCCTCGACCATCTGGCGATACGTCGCGTCCTTCCTGAGTGTCACCTGAAATCCGAGGGATTGCAGCGCGCGCGCCATATCATCGGCGTCGTTGGCGGGGTTCCTGAGCGGATCGATTTTGTAGGCGGAGTTGCCGATCACGAGCGCGAGACGCGGCTCGTGGGTCACCGCGTCGGCGGATTGTGCGGCGGGTGCGAAGGTCAGAAGAGTCCCGCTACAGACCCAAGCCAGCATGACCTGAATTCCACGTCGGATCATCTTTGATTTCCGTGCCAGTTTGCGTTTGGGCAAATGTTGACATGACCGGGGGGTGTTATCAAGCTCCCGAACTGGCGTGAGGTCCTGATCGCCGGTGCCGGTCGGGACCACTACCCCGATACCACGCTGGCAGGCGAGTTTCAACGTCTGGCGCCAGGGCTGTGACTTTAAGCACGCTAAAAGGCATGCCATTGACGCTGGTCAAAAACGCGGACATGCCATCGCAACGCACGTCGCCCGCCCAGCGCGCCGCCACCGCAACACTATAACAATACGGGAGAATGAACTAATTTACGACTTCGCTTGTCTGTCGCTTAACAGTTTTGTGTCAGGTTCCGCCCGAAGGTATACTCTGCGCTTTGTTTTCGCGGGTTTGGCGCTCGCAAAAACATAAGAACTCAGGGACCGGTTTCATGGGCGATCGTGAAGTCGACCGTCAGCTGGTCGAGCGGGCACAACGCGGTGACAAGAAGGCATTCGAGCTATTGGTGGTCAAATACCAGCGCAAGCTCGCGCGTCTATTGTCGCGCTTTATCCGCGATGCCAGCGAAGTCGAGGATGTGACGCAGGAGACGTTTATCAAAGCGTACCGCGCACTTCCGACATTTCGCGGCGACAGTGCGTTTTATACCTGGCTGTACCGTATCGGCATCAATACGGCCAAGAATTATCTGGTCGCGGTGGGGCGCCGGGCGCCAACCATGACTGGGGTCGATAACGAAGAAGCGGAAGATATAGAGCAAGGCGAGCAGCTGAAGGACCTGAACACGCCGGAAAATCAAATGATAAGCCGGCAAGTCGCCGAAACAGTGAACTCCACGCTGCAGGAACTGCCAGAGGAATTGAGGACCGCGATTACTTTGCGCGAAATCGACGGTTTGAGTTACGAGGAAATTGCCCAGATCATGAATTGCCCGATCGGTACGGTGCGATCCCGGATTTTCCGCGCGCGCGAAGCAATCGCCGAGCGGCTGCGGCCGCAACTCGGCACGTCTAAGGACAGGAGATGGTAAATGGATAGAATCTCAGCTTTCATGGATGGCGAGGCCGTCGAGATGGAGGCGCATCAGACGATTTTGAGCCTCAAACAAGACGCTGCATTTTTGGAGACCTGGAACACTTACCATTTGATTGGCGATACGATGCGCGGGGTGCCGGTGCTGCGCAACGATTTCAGTGCGCACTTCCATGCGCGCATGGAACAAGAACCTACGTTGCTTGCACCGCGCATAATTTGGCGAAAACCCGCGACGCTCGCGCTTTCCGCCGCAGCCTCGTTTGCCGCGGTCGCCGTAGTTCTGACGTTGGTCTTCACCGAAAATCCCCTTCAGCCGCAAGCACAGATTGCGGCAGTCCCGAAATCCGATTCCATCCAGATCTCAGCAGCCCCGATTTCCGCACCCGCCCAGGTCGTCATGCTGCCGCAGCCGGTATCGGCCGCGAACCAGGCGCGGGTCAACGAATACTTGATGGCGCACCAGGAGTACTCGCCGAGCACTACGCTGCAGGGCGTTGCGCCGTACGTAAGAACCGTGTCGGCAGTGCACGAGCAAAGCACTCGATAAGGTTAGATGCGGCATGCGGTCGACGCTTCCAGCTTTTTTAGTATTGCTTGGCAGCATCGGACATGCCGACTGGGCCGGCGCACAAAACGGGCCGAACGATGCGATGGCGTGGCTCAAGAAGATTGCCTCCGCTTCGCGCCAAATCAATTACGCCGGCAATTTCGTTTACCAGCACGGCAATCAGGTCGAGACCTCGCGTATCGCGCATTGGGCCGATGCCAGCGGCGAATACGAGAAGCTCGAGACGCTCGACGGACCGTCGCGCGAGATCGTGCGCAACAATGACAACGTCACCTGTTATCTTCCGGAAAGCAAGACGGTCGTCATAGAGAAGCGCACGGCCCGCCAGTTCCCGGCGTTGTTGCCCGAGCAGCTTTCCGGCATTTCCGATAATTACATTGTGAAAAAAGGCGAACATGACCGGGTGGCCGGCTTTGACTGCCAGGTGATCGTGCTCGAATCCAAGGACAACTTGCGTTACGGCCACAAGTTCTGTGCCGAGATCACAAGCGGCCTGCCGCTGCGGGCGCGTACTTTCAACGATAAAAACGAGATGGTTGAATCGTTCGCATTCACCCAGCTTAAGCTCGGCAGTGGGGTTACCAAGGACATGCTGCGATCGCGTTACGCAGGCAAAAGTCAGGCGTGGCGCGTCGATAAATCTGCGCTCGAACAGAACGAAGCATCCGCCGACAGCGGGTGGGTGCTGAAAAATCAGCCTGCCGGATTCAAGAAGCTTAACGAGATGAAACGCACGATTGCCGGCCGCTCGACGCCGGTTTCCCACATCGTTTATTCCGATGGGCTCGCGGCGATATCTGTTTTCATCGAACCCATGCCGAAGTTACCTCCGCCCGCCGGGCCGACCTATCAGGGAGCGGTCAACATTTACGTCAGGTCACAGGCTGACCAGATGGTAACTGTGGTCGGAGAGACTCCCGCGCGCACGGTCAAGCTGATAGCGGAGTCGCTCGGTCCGCGCGCGCCGTAACGCTTGCCCGCTGTTCATTTCAGGATTTCAGGGCGGGCACGCCCAAGCTGCTATAAAATCCTCCCGTTGGAAATAAAAAGGGACGTCAGATGTTAAAGAAATTCATATTGTTCGTGGTCATGTTGTTGCCGCTGTCTGTCGCGGCGCAATTGCCCGATTTCACAGACTTGGTCGAGAAACAGGGTCCGACCGTGGTCAATATCAGTACCACGCAGACAGTGCGCAGCCCGCTCGGCGTGCCGCAGGTGCCACAATTACAGGAAGACGATCCGTTTTACGAGTTCTTTCGGCGTTTCATTCCGAATCCAGGCCCGCGCGAATTCCAGTCGAATTCCCTCGGTTCGGGTTTCATCATCACCACCGATGGCTATATATTGACCAACGCCCATGTCGTCGAAGCCGCCGACGAAATTACCGTCAAGTTGACCGATAAGCGCGAGTTCAAGGCCAAAGTGATAGGCAGGGACAAGAATACCGACATTGCGTTGATCAAGATCGACGCCAGCGGGCTGCCGGCAGTTAGATTCGGCGATCCGGGCAAGCTCAAAGTGGGTGAATGGGTGATAGCGATTGGCTCGCCATTCGGGTTCGATAACAGTGTGACCGCCGGTATCGTCAGCGCCAAAGGCCGTTCGCTGCCGCAGGAAAACTTCGTGCCGTTCATTCAGACCGACGTCGCCGTCAATCCTGGCAACTCGGGCGGCCCCTTGTTCAATATGCGCGGCGAAGTGGTCGGTATCAACTCGCAGATCTACAGCCGCACCGGCGGCTATATGGGATTGTCGTTTGCGGTGCCGATCGACGTTGCCAACGAAATCGCGACGCAGCTCAAGACCACCGGCAAGGTCACTCGCGGCAGAATTGGAGTCGTGATCCAGCCGGTTACGAAGGAACTCGCCGAATCGTTCGGTTTGCCCAAACCAGCCGGCGCGCTGGTGGCGTCAGTTGAAAAAGGCAGTCCTGCCGACAAGGCCGGCATCGAAGCCGGCGACGTTATCCTCAAGTTCGACGGCAAGACGGTCAATTCTTCCGAAGACTTGCCGCGCCTGGTGGGCAGCACCAAGCCCGGAGCAAAAGCGGTTGTGCAGCTGATGCGCAGCAAGGCGACGCGCGAAGTTTCGCTGGTCGTCGGTGAAATGCAGGACGTAGCACCCACCGCCCAGCGGCCGCAGCCGCGCCGTGCTCCCGGCGGCAAGCCCGCGGAGCCGGTAAGCCGCTTTGGCATGACGTTGTCGGAGCCCACTGCGGAGCAGCGCAATCAGCTCAAGATTACCGGCGGCATCCTCGTAGAAGATGCGCAGGGTGTTGCCGCACGCGCGGGCATACGCCGCGGCGACATCATTCTCGCGGTTAATAATCAGGACGTGAAAACGCTCGAGCAGTTCAGCCAGATGATGGAAAAGTTCGAGAAAGGCCGCGTCGTGGCATTGCTGGTGCGGCGCGGCGCAAACGCGCTGTACATTCCATTTCGCATTGAATAAGCATTCGTTACTGACGGTCTACAGCCGCGCGTATTGCCATTTATGTGACGAGATGATCGCGGACCTGCGCGAGTTGCAGAACGATATCGCGTTCGAGTTCGAAGTCATCGACGTTGACAGCGACCGCGCACTTGAAGCGCGCTTCGGCGCGTACGTGCCGGTGCTCGCCGCCGCTGGAGTCGAGCTCTGCCATTATCATCTCGATGTCGCCAAAGTTAATGAATATTTGGGCAAAATCCGATAAAATCAAAGTTTAGGCAATCGCGAAGGGCACTTCAGACGTGCCCTTTTTTGTAGATGCAGCAAATACGCAATTTTTCCATCATCGCCCATATCGATCATGGCAAATCCACGCTTGCCGATCGTTTTATCCAGCTATGCGGCGGTCTTAGCGACCGCGAGATGGGCGAGCAGGTACTCGATTCGATGGATCTCGAACGCGAGCGCGGCATCACGATCAAGGCTCAGACCGCAGCGCTCGAATACCACGCGCGCGACGGCGCTGATTATCATCTCAACCTGATCGACACACCGGGACACGTCGATTTTTCGTACGAGGTATCGCGCTCGCTGGCGGCATGCGAAGGTGCATTGCTGGTGGTCGATGCGTCGCAGGGTGTGGAGGCGCAAACGGTTGCGAACTGCTATACCGCGACCGAGCAGGGCGTCGAAGTGGTGCCGGTACTCAACAAGATCGATCTGCCCTCGGCCGAGCCTGAGCGCGTAATCGCCGAAATTGAAGACATCATCGGCATTAATGCGCACGACGCAGTGCGCGTCAGCGCGAAAACCGGCGCGGGCGTGCAGGATGTGCTCGAAGCCGTGATCGCACGCATCCCGCCGCCGCGCGGCGATCCGTTGGGGCCGCTCAAAGCACTGATCATCGATTCCTGGTTCGACAATTACGTTGGCGTGGTGATGCTGGTGCGCGTGGTTGATGGCGAGCTCAAGCCCAAAGACCGCATTCTGCTGATGTCGACCCAGACCCAGCATCTGTGCGAGCAGGTTGGCGTGTTCACACCCAAATCGCGCAGCAGGGAAAGCCTGTCGGCAGGCGAGGTCGGTTTCATCATTGCCGGGGTCAAGGAACTCAAGGCGGCGCGCGTAGGCGATACCGTGACGCACGTACAACGTCCGGCTGCGCAGGCGCTGCCCGGCTTCAAGGAAATTCAGCCGCAGGTGTTTGCCGGCATCTATCCTGTCGATGCCAATCAGTACGGCGCTTTGCGCGAAGCGCTCGACAAATTGCATTTGAACGATTCGTCGCTGCGTTACGAAGCGGAATCCTCGCAGGCGCTGGGCTTCGGATTTCGCTGCGGCTTTCTCGGCCTGCTGCATCTTGATATCGTGCAGGAGCGGCTCGAGCGCGAATACGGCATGGAGCTGATCACCACCGCGCCCACCGTGGTCTATCAGGTGCTGATGCATGACGGCTCGCTGATTGAAATCGAGAATCCATCCAAGCTGCCCGATCTGTCAAAGATCCAGGAAATTCGAGAACCCATCATTACCGCGTCGATTCTGGTGCCGCAGGACTATGTCGGAGCCGTGATCACCCTGTGCATGCAGAAACGCGGCGTGCAGCGCAACATGCAGTACCTGGGACGTCAGGTGATACTGACCTACGAGCTGCCGCTCAACGAGGTTGTCATGGATTTTTTTGACAAGCTCAAATCCGCAAGCCGTGGCTATGCCTCGCTCGATTACGATTTCAAGGAATACCGCGCCGGCGATCTGGTCAAGCTCGATATTCTGATTAACGGCGACTGCGTCGATGCGCTGTCGCTGATCGTGCACCGCTTGAACGCAAAATACCGCGGACGCGAGCTGGCGCAGAAGATGCGCGAGTTGATCCCACGCCAGATGTTCGATATCGCGGTGCAGGCCGCGATCGGCTCGCACATCATCGCCCGCGAAAACGTCAAAGCAATGCGCAAGAACGTACTTGCGAAGTGCTACGGCGGCGACATCACGCGCAAGAAAAAACTCCTCGAAAAGCAGAAAGCCGGCAAGAAGCGCATGAAACAGGTCGGCAACGTCGAGATTCCGCAGGAAGCATTTCTGGCTATATTGCAGTTGGAGAGCAAATAAGGAGCTCCGGCACATGATCGATTCGTTGGGTTTCAATTTCGCGCTGATTCTTTTCGTGCTGGTGGTGATTACCGGCGCGATCTGGGCGCTCGACCATTATGTGCTGCGAAAGCGCCGCGCCGCCGGCGAGCCGGAGCCGTGGTGGGTCGAATATCCGAAGAGCTTCTTCCCCGTGATATTGATCGTGTTTCTGCTGCGGTCGTTTCTGGTGGAACCGTTCAAGATTCCTTCCGGCTCGATGCTTCCAACGCTGCTGGTTGGCGACTTCATTCTGGTCAACAAGTTTACTTACGGGATACGCATTCCGGTCATCAATCAGAAGGTGCTCGAGATCAACCAGCCGCAGCGCGGCGAAGTCATGGTGTTCCGCTATCCGGAGAATCCGTCGCTTGATTACATCAAACGCGTAGTCGGGCTTCCAGGAGACAAGGTGAGCTATCAAAACAAGCGTCTTTCGATCAATGGTGAGGAAGTAAAAGTGGAGCCCGACGGTAATTACAATTACGTCGAGACCGGGCTGACATTCATTTCGACACAGCGTTTCCAGGAAGCGCTCGGAGCTCACCGGCACGCGATATTGTTGCAGCCCGATCTCCCGGGCGTACGAGGCGATATCAGGCGGTTCCCATTTCGTGAGAATTGCGTCTACAATGAAGCAGGCTTTACGTGCACGGTACCACCTGGACACTTTTTCATGATGGGCGACAACCGGGACAGCAGCAGCGACAGCCGCTACTGGGGTTTTGTGCCGGATCGGAATATCGTCGGCAAGGCATTTCTGATCTGGTGGAATTTTGATGAACTCAAGCGCATCGGACAATCTATCAACTGACGGGGGATGCTATGGAAAAGCAGAGAGGGCTGAGCCTGGGAGGATTTATCGTAGTTATGTTCCTGGTGATTATGGTCGCGCTGCTGGGTTTCAAACTGTTCACGCCCTATTCGGAGTATTTTACGGTCCAGAAAACGCTCAAGAAAATGGCTGAAGACCCCGCAGCGAAGACCTGGACGCGAAGAGACCTCGGCGCCGCATATCAGCCTTATGAGCTGATCGACCGCATTACCGCGGTCCATGCCGAGGATATTGAAATGACGAAAGATGGCAACGATGTGGTCTTGAGTGCGAATTATTCGGTCAAGGTACCGCTATTTTACAACATCAGCATATTGATCGATTTCGCCCCGACATCAAAATAAGGAACTGCAAGACCTGTAAATGAATGGATCGCAACGCCATCACCAGCGCTACCGCCCACCCCTTCAGTAATCCCGAGCTGCTGCGCCAGGCGCTGACCCACCGCAGCTACGGTGCATCTCACAATGAACGACTCGAGTTTCTCGGCGATTCGGTCCTTAACTGCATCGTCGCCGCGGAGTTGTATCGTCGGTTCCCGCAGCTCGCCGAAGGGGATTTGTCACGGCTGCGCGCGAGCCTGGTCAACCAGCAGAGCCTCTTCGAAATTGCGCTGCGGATCGACCTGGGCGCGCAATTGCGGCTGGGTGAGGGCGAGCTCAAAAGCGGCGGCGCGCGCCGGCCGTCGATGCTGGCGGACGCGCTCGAAGCGCTGATAGGAGCGGTATTCCTCGACGGCGGCTTTGAGGCCGCGCGTAATTTTACACTGAATCTGTTCGAGCGCTCCATCAGTGCGATCGATCCGCTTGCGCCCGCCAAGGACGCGAAAACTTTGCTTCAGGAATTGCTGCAGGCACGCCGCATTCCGTTGCCGCAATACGCTGTGATCGCAACCGCAGGCGAAGCCCACGAACAGTCCTTTCGCGTCGAATGCGTGATACCCGAGCTTGGTATCCGCACACAGGGCGAGGGGTCGAGCCGGCGCGGTGCCGAGCAAGTGGCGGCACGGCGGGCCTACGAGCTCGGTAACCGGCCGTAATGTCGGAGGCAGCCGTTTTTCGTGCCGGCTACGCCGCAATCGTCGGCAGGCCCAACGTCGGTAAATCGACGCTGCTCAACCGGTTGGTCGGTCAAAAGCTGAGCATCACTTCGCGCAAGCCTCAGACTACGCGCCAGCGCGTGACAGGCATTCTGACTCTGGATGCTGCACAACTGCTGTTCGTCGACACCCCGGGGTTCCAGACCCGGCACGGCAGCGCACTCAACCGCGGCATGAATCGCGTCGTGACCCAGTCGCTGGCTGAGGTCGACGTGGTGCTGGTAGTGATAGAGGCGCTGCGCTTCAGCGCTGAAGATTCGGCCTTGTTGAAGCTGCTGCCGAAAGAGCGGCCGGTACTGCTCGTCATCAACAAAACCGACAAGCTGTCCGACCGCCGCCTGCTGCTGCCGTTCATCCAGCAAATGGCGCAGCAGCACGAGTTTGCCGAGATCGTTCCGGTTTCAGCGGTGAAGGGACATTCGGTCGAATATCTTGCCGGCACCATCAGCCGATACCTGCCGCAGCGGCCCGCGCTCTACGGCGCCGACGAAATCACCGAATCGAGCGAACGGTTTCTTGCCGCGGAGTTGATCAGAGAGAAGCTGTTCCGGCTGCTCGGCGATGAATTGCCTTATGTGTGTGCGGTTTTGGTCGATCGATTCGTCATGGATGGCGCTCTGCGCCGCGTTCAGGCCTCGATCATTGTCGACAAGGAATCACAGAAAGGCATCATCGTCGGTGCCAAAGGCGGCCGTCTCAAGGATATCGGAACCAAAGCGCGCATCGACATGGAGAAGCTGTTCGGCGGCAAGGTCCATCTTGAGGTATGGGTTAAAGTCAAAAGCGGCTGGACTGAAAACCAGCAATTGCTGAAGCAGCTGGGCTATGGCTGATGCGGGCAAAGCGCGGCCCGACGTGCAGCCCGCATTCGTACTGCACAGTTACCCGTTTCGCGAAACCAGTCTCGTTATCGAAGTTTTTACGCAGGACTTCGGACGCGTCGCGCTGGTCGCGCGCGGCGCACGCCGCCCGCGTTCCGCGTTGCGCGGCGTGCTGCTCGCGTTTCAACCGCTGCTGCTGAGCTGGGCTGGAAAATCCGAGCTGCGCACGCTGCACAAGGCCGAATGGCGGGGCGGGCTGCCGCAGCTCAAAGGCACCGCGCTGCTGTGCGGATTTTATCTGAATGAGCTGATGTTGAAGCTCCTGCCGCGCGACGACCCGCACGAGCAGCTGTATCAAACGTATCACCGGACCCTGCACGCACTGTGCAACGGCAGTGCGCATGCCGTGACGCTGCGCCGCTTCGAGCAGCAAATGCTAAAAGAGCTCGGCTACGCGCTGCCGCTCGAGCGCGATGTCGCCAGCGGTGAAGCGATACAGGCAGACGCAGCCTACCAGTTCGTGATCGGACGCGGGCCTGTGCGAAGCGCTTGTGGCACCGGCAGCATTCGTGGCACGGAACGTATTCTCGGCGAGAGCACTCCCGGCTATTGGAGCGCCGGTGTTGCGGTGGAAAACCAGTTAGAATTGGCCGGGCAGACCCTGCTCGATATGGCGCGCGACGATTACGCGAATCCTCTCACTATGCAGCAAAGCAAGGCGTTGATGCGAATGCTGATCAATCATTATCTCGGCAGCCAGGTACTCAACACGCGCCAGCTCATGAAGGACATGCAGCAGCTATGACGCGCTTGAGCGTCAATCTGAATAAGATCGCGTTACTGCGCAACTCCCGCAGTTTGGGGATACCCAGCGTGACGCGCGCGGCGAGCATCGTGCTGAATGCAGGCGCGTGCGGCATCACCGTGCATCCGCGTCCCGACGGCAGGCATATTCGTGTCGCTGACGTGCACGAGCTTGCGCGCCTGCTCAAGAGTCGTTCGGGCGTTGAATTTAATATTGAGGGCAATCCGTTTCAGGGGCTGCTCGAGCTCGTGTGCACCGTACGTCCTCAGCAATGCACGCTCGTGCCCGACGATCCGGGCGCCTTCACCTCCGACCACGGCTGGGACATCTCGCGCGACGGTGGCCGGCTCAAGCCGGTCATTTCAGAGCTCAAGGCATTGGGGGTGCGCGTGAGCTTATTCATGGACCCATTGCCGGCAATGATGCCGGAGGCGCGCGCGCTTGGCGCCGACCGCGTCGAGCTGTATACCGAACCGTATGCGAGCGCTTGCGGTAGCGCGGAAGAAACTGAAGTCCTTGAACGCTATGCCGTAGCAGCGCGCGCAGCGCAGCGCGCAGGCCTGGGCGTCAATGCGGGTCACGATTTGAATCGCAGCAATCTGCCGCGGTTTTTAGCCGTGGTTCCCGGCGTGCTCGAGGTCTCGATCGGTCACGCGCTAATCGCCGACGCGCTCGAAACGGGACTCGCCCAGACCGTGCGCGATTACCTCGCTGCGATCGCCGACGGTGTTCATACGCAAGGCGCCCTCGCGTGATCTATGGCATCGGTATCGATGTGATCGAGCCGCACCGGGTCAAGCGTCTGCTTGAAAAATACGGCGAGCGTTTCGCGCACCGCGTGCTGACTGCGCGCGAATGGGCGGGTTATGCCAGGACCGTCAATCCGGTGCTGTTCGTCGCGAACCGTTTCGCCGCCAAGGAGGCGTTCTCGAAAGCCATGGGTACGGGTTTCCGGTATCCGGTCACGCTGCAGTCAATTAGCATCGTGCAGGACCGCCGCGGCAAACCTGGATTCGAATTCCATCCCAAGCTCGCTCAGCTCGTTGCGGACGAGGGAATCACCGGGCATTACGTCACCATCAGCGACGAAAAAAGCCTGGCGTGCGCCTGCGTGGTGCTCGAAAAATGAGTCCGGCGCGTGCAATTGCGCTCGGTCCGGTGATACTCGATGTCGCAGGCATCGAACTGACCGCCGACGATCGCAAACGCCTCGCGCATCCGATGGTCGGCGGTGTGATTCTATTCGCGCGCAACTACGAATCGCCGTCCCAGCTCGCGCGGCTCACGAGTGACATTCGCGCGCTGCGCCAGCCGCCGCTGCTGATCGCAGTCGATCAGGAAGGCGGCCGCGTGCAGCGCTTTCGCGACGGGTTCACGGCATTGCCGGCGATGGGCGAGCTGGGCGCAGTCTGGGACAGCGATCCCGCGCAGGCGAAGCGGCTCGCGCAAAGCGTCGGTTATGTGCTGGCGACCGAACTTCGTGCCCACGGCGTCGATCTGAGTTTTACTCCAGTGCTCGATGTCGATCACGGCAACAGCAGCGTCATCGGGGATCGGGCATTTCATAGCAGTCCAAATGCCATCACTGAGCTCGCGCTCGGATTGATTCATGGACTCGCGCTGGGCGGCATGTCGTCGGTCGGAAAACATTTCCCCGGGCACGGACATGTCACGGCTGATTCGCATCGCGAGATACCGGTCGATGCGCGGCCCTACGCCGCGATAGAAGCGTCCGATCTGCAGCCGTTCCGGCGCCTGATCGAGAACGGCCTCGGCGGGATCATGCCGGCGCACGTGGTTTATCCTGACGTCGACACGAAGCCGGCCGGTTTTTCTGAAATCTGGCTGAAGCAGATCCTGCGGCAGCGGCTTGGATTCGACGGAATCATATTCAGCGACGATTTATCGATGGAAGGCGCGAGCAGCGCGGGCGGCATCGTCGAGCGCACGCGCGCTGCGTTCGACGCCGGGTGCGATCTGGTGCTGGTGTGCAACAACCCGCAATCCGCCGATGAGTTGCTGACAACGCTGGACTATCAGATGCCGGCGACTGCGCTGGCGCGGCTCGCGCGCGTCCACGGTCGCGGCGGGCCGGAGTCTCCGGCACAGCTGGAGCGTGATCAGCAATATCTTGACGCCGTCGCGGTCGTGCGATCGGTCGGTGTCAAAAGCGGCGAGCTGCCGTTATATCGTTAATAGCCGGCATGAGCTTCTCGATATTGAAGTGAGATTTTCGCTCGATTGCCGCGACTGCCCGCGCCTGGCGGGATTTCTCGATCAAGTCAGGCACGACCATCCCGATTATCATGCGCGGCCGGTCGCGCCTTTCGGCGCTGCGCGGCCACGGCTTCTGATCGTGGGGCTTGCACCCGGCATGCACGGCGCCAACCGCAGCGGCCGGCCCTTCATCGGTGACCACGCGGGCATTCTGCTGTATCGGACGTTGCATCGTTTTGGTTTTGCTTCGAGCGCGCGGTCCGTCCATGCGAACGACCGATTGAAACTGACCGGCTGCCGCATTACCAATGCCGTCAAATGCGTGCCTCCGCAAAATAAGCCTGAACTGCGGGAAATCAAGCAATGCAATCGCTATCTGAAAGCCGAGCTCGCTCTACTTAAAAAGGGTGCAATCGTGTTGGCGCTGGGCGCCATCGCGCACCAGGCGGTGCTGCTTGCGCTCGGATCCAAAAAATCGGAGTTTCCGTTTCGCCACGGCGCACGCTACACACTGCCGAGCGGTCTAGTACTATACGATAGCTATCACTGCAGCCGGTATAACACCCAGACTAAACGCTTGACAGAAAGCATGTTTAATCAAATATTTAGAGACATTGTCCAAAATTTGTCCAAAATTTGTCCAAAACCCCGGCGTTAACCGAGCTTCACAACCATCCATTCCGCACCCCGCGTGTCGTGATACAACGCGGTTGTATTTTCATGTTTGTGACCGAGCAACACCCGCGTATCCACACCCCCTTGGTCCCGGTATAACCGTTCGGAGAGGGAGCGTAGTTCGTGAAAGGAGGGCGGGGTCTTGCTTGGCCACCTCAACCCCGAAGCGTCCCGCGCCGTAGCGAAGGCTTTCGCTATCGTGCCGTGATGAACCGGATCACCGGGTTTGAAATTGGGACCGTGGCTCACGTGATGCACCATATAACGCGAGAGCACGATATTCTCGCGGCATCTTCGAACAACGTCCGCCACCGATAACCCGAGCACGTTAAGCCGTAGATCGAGCGGGATGCAGACGCGGCTCGGATGCGTGCCCTTGATTTGCTGTATCCATAGCTGCCGTTCGCGCTCATTT
>Ga0070707_100002888_pt1 | contig 16326 bp, 16 predicted proteins | sample KBSK5502metaG_FD_65468 | JGI IMG/M metagenome (GOLD analysis project Ga0070707, IMG submission 65468) | Corn, switchgrass and miscanthus rhizosphere microbial communities from Kellogg Biological Station, Michigan, USA - KBS K5-50-2 metaG | ecosystem: Host-associated > Plants > Roots >... | reverse complement strand
AAGACCGGGCGTCAGGTGATCATCGAGATGAACCCGCGCGTGTCGCGCTCGAGCGCGCTGGCGTCCAAAGCGACGGGGTTCCCGATCGCCAAGATCGCGGCGAAGCTCGCCGTCGGGTACCGCCTCGATGAGATCCCGAACGACATCACGAAGCAGACGCTCGCATCGTTCGAGCCGACGATCGACTACGTCGTCACGAAGTTCCCGCGGTTCGCGTTCGAGAAGTTCCCCGGGGCAGATCCGACCCTGACGAGCGCGATGAAGTCGGTCGGCGAGGCGATGGGGATCGGCCGGACCTTCAAGGAATCGCTACAGAAAGCGATCCGCTCGCTGGAACAGGACCGCGCGGGCCTGAATGGCGACGGAAGGGATCCGGTGGGTTCTCCGTCCGAGCTGCTTGCGCGCGCGGCCAGACCCACACCCGACCGCATCTTCGAAGTGGAGGCGGTGCTGCGCGGCGGTGTGCCCATCGAGGCGGTGGCCGAGAAGACCGGGATCGATCCGTGGTTCCTTGCGCAGATGGCTGAGATCTCCGCGATGCGTAGAACCCTTGAAGGTTCGGCCTTGTCTGAAGGAGTTGTCAGATCGGCCAAGCGCCTCGGATTCTCCGATGCTCAGATCGGTCAGCTCTGCAGAGTCACCGAAGAAGAGGTTCGAAGCTTGCGCGCTGCGTGGGGGGTGCGCCCCGTCTACAAATCGGTGGATACGTGCGCTGCGGAGTTCGAAGCGCAGACGCCGTACTTCTACTCGACCTACGAAGAAGAGACAGAGATCCCTGCGGATCGCAAGCCGACGATCATCATCTTGGGCGCGGGACCGAACCGGATCGGCCAGGGGATCGAGTTCGACTACTGCTGCGTGCACGCATGCTTCGCGTTGCGAGACGCGGGCTACGACGTCGTGATGGTGAACTGCAACCCCGAGACCGTTTCGACTGACTACGACACCTCCGACCGCCTCTACGTCGAGCCGCTCACGTTCGAAGACGTGATGGAGATCGTCGATGCCGAGCAGCCGATCGGAGTCATGGTGCAGCTCGGAGGACAGACGCCGCTGAAGCTCGCGCGCGCGCTCGAGGCGGCCGGCGTCACGATCCTCGGGACGGCGCCGGATGCGATCGACATCGCGGAGGACCGCGGCCGCTTCGGCACGCTGCTCGCAAAGTTGGATCTGCCGCACGCACCCTGGGGGATCGCGACCAGCTTCGAGGAAGCAAAGGAAGCAGCCACGCGGATCGGGTACCCGGTGCTCGTCCGCCCGAGCTACGTCCTCGGCGGCCGCGCGATGGAGATCGTGTACGACGACGCGATGCTTGCGCGCTATATCGAGACGGCGGCGCAGGTCTCGCCGGCGCATCCCATCTTGATAGACCGCTTCCTGGAAGATGCGATCGAGGTCGACGTGGATGCGCTGTGCGACGGGACCGACGTGTACATCGGCGGAGTGATGGAGCACATCGAGGAGGCGGGCATCCATTCCGGCGACTCCGCGTGCGTGCTCCCGCCGCACACGCTATCGCGCGCGCAGATCGCGGAGATCGCCGCCGCGACGAAGAAGATGGCGCTCGCGCTCGGCGTGCGAGGGCTGCTCAACGTCCAATATGCAGTGCGCGCCGGCCAGATCTATGTTCTGGAGGGCAACCCGCGCGCGTCGCGCACGGTCCCATTCGTGTCGAAGGCAACGGGGATCCAGCTCGCGAAGGCGGCCGCGCGCGTTCAGGCGGGTGAGGCGCTGGCGGCGTTGCGCGCAGCCGGGATCATCCCGCAGGGGGATATGCCGCCGGAGACCGACCATGTCGCCGTCAAGGAAGCGGTCCTGCCGTTCAGCCGGTTCCCCGGCGTCGACACGCTGCTCGGACCGGAGATGAAGTCCACCGGCGAAGTGATGGGCATCGACCGATCGTTCGGCATGGCGTTCTCGAAAGCGGAAGAAGCCGCCGACGCTCGACTGCCGCGCGCGGGGAACGTGTTCGTCAGCGTACGCGACAGCGACAAGCGCGCAGTCGTTCTGCCGGTCCGGCACCTCGCGGATCTGGGCTTCGAGATCTACGCGACGTCGGGCACGGCCGAGCTGCTGTCGAGGAACGGCATCGCCGTTCACACCGTCCCGAAGATCGGCGAGGGGAGCCCGCACGTCGGCGACCTCATGGAAGCGGGCAAGATCGACCTCATCATCAACACGCCATCCGGTTGGGGTCCGCGCAAGGACGGCGATTACATCCGTACCTCGGCCGTTCGCTTCGGCGTCCCCAGCATCACCACGCTTGCCGGACTGCAAGCAGCGGTGCAGGGGATCGATGAGATCGAGCACGCCGAGCCGACCGTCCTCAGCTTGCAGGAGTACCACGGCCGATGAATCCCGTGATCGTTCCCGCGGCGACGGTGGCTTCGGCCGAACGTTTCGGCGCCTATCGGCAGATCACGATCGACGCGCCTGAGATCGCGGCGGGCGCGCGCCCCGGGCAGTTCATGAATGTCTGCATCCAGCCGGGCGGCGCGCACGTCTTGCGGCGGCCGTTCTCGATCGCCCGCGCGGACCGAAACGCCGGAACTGTGATGATCGTCTTCGACTCGATCGGCCCCGGAACGCAGTGGCTCGGCGCTCGCGAGAAGGGCGACGCCGTGGATGTCGTCGGGCCGCTCGGCCACGGCTTCGACGTCACCGCGGACCCAGGCGTCGACATCATCGTTGGTGGTGGGTACGGAACGGCGGCGTTATCGTTCCTCGCTGCGGAGCTCGACGCGCGCGGGGGACTGGTGCACGCGATCATCGGTGCGCGGACCCGAACGCGGGTGTACGAGGACGGGGTTCTCGACGAATCCTGTGCATCCATCGCGGTCGTTACCGACGACGGCAGCGCCGGCGTGCAGGGTCTCGTCACCGATCCGATACCCGAGATGATCAAACGGTTCGCACCGCGCGTTGTCTACGCCTGCGGGCCGATGCCGATGCTGCGTGCGGTCGCAGCGGCTGCGGCCGACGCCGGTGTCCTGAGCCAGCTCGCCGTCGAAGAGTTCATGGCCTGCGGCATCGGTGTGTGCTGGACGTGCATCCTTCCGATCCGCGCTAACGGCGACCTGAAGCATGCGCGCTCCTGCACCGACGGTCCGGTGTTCGAAGGGGAAGTTGTCGCATGGGCGTAGACCTTTCGATCTCATTGGGCGGTGCGCGCCTCACGAACCCGGTCCTCACCGCCTCGGGTTGCTTCGGGTCCGGCAAGGAGATGTCGCGTTTCGTCGATCTCAAGACGCTCGGCGCCGTCGTGTGCAAGACGGTAACGCCCGAGCCGCGTCTCGGGATCTCGCCGCCGCGCGGCGCGGAAACGGCGGGCGGCATGCTCAATGCGATCGGACTGCAGAACCCCGGCGTCGAAGCATTCCGCGACAACGACCTCGCGTGGCTCGCAGAGCGCAACGTCCCTGCGATCGCCAGCGTTGGGGGACACTCCGTCGCCGACTATGTTCGGTGCGTCGAAGCGCTCCGCGGCGCGAAGGGTCTGATCGCGATCGAGATGAACCTCTCGTGCCCGAACCTGGAAGACCGCGGTTTCATGTTCGCGCTGAGTGCCGAGCGGACGGCGGAGGTCACCGGCGCCACGCGCGCGGCCGCCGACGTCCCGATCTTCTGCAAGCTGTCGCCCGACGTCACCGACCTCGTCCCGATCGCCGAAGCCGCCGTCGGCGCCGGCGCGGATGGGCTCAGCTTGATCAACACGACCCTCGGCATGGCGATCGATCCACACACGTTCCGCGCGAAGCTCAGCACCGGGACCGGCGGCCTCTCCGGCCCGGCGATCAAGCCGATCGCGATCCGGTGTGTCTGGCAGGTCCATCGCGCGCTGCCGCACGTTCCGATCATCGGGATGGGAGGGATCGCCGGTGTCGAGGACGCCATCGAATTCATCCTCGCCGGCGCGACGGCGGTCGCCGTCGGCACGGCCAACTTCTACGACCCGGCCGCGACCGAAACAATCGCGCGCGGGCTGCTCGACTTCTGCAACAGGCACGGCATCACGTCGCTGGACGAGATCAGAGGACAGGTGAAGATAGAGGGATGAACCCGATCATCGTTGCGCTCGATGTGCCGACGCTGGATGAGGCAAGCAGCCTTGCGGACGCGATCGGAGACGCGGCCGGCGCGTTGAAGGTCGGCCTCCAGCTATTCAGTGCGGAGGGGCCCGCTGCCGTGCGCGCGCTCGGCAACAGGCGCGTCTTCCTCGACCTGAAGCTGAACGACATCCCGAACACCGTTGCAGGCGCGGTGCGCGCGATCGCGCCGCTTCACGTGGAGCTGCTGACCGTTCACGCGCTCGCCGGTCGCGCCGCGCTGGAAGCGGCGAACGACGCGAAGCGCGAGGAGAAGGTGCTCGCCGTTACCGTTCTTACGAGCTTCGACGACGCCGCGTGCAAGGAAGTTGGGCTCCCGCCGCTCGCCGAAGCCGTCCCTGCGCTCGCGGAGCTCGCGTTCGTCGCCGGGTGCGACGGCGTCATCTGTGCACCGCCCGACGTCGAAGCCGTACGCGCCGTGTGCCCGAAGCCGTTCATAGTCGTAACGCCCGGTGTCCGTCCGCCCGGATCGGATCACGACGAGCAGGCACGCGTCCGTACACCGCGCGAAGCGATCGACGCGGGGGCCGACCGGGTCGTGATCGGTCGCCCCATAACGCGCGCGCACGACCCGCGCGCAGCAGCACTCGCGATCGCGGAGACATTGCAGTGAATCAAGCTGAGGTGCTCGACGTTCTGAAGCGCACCGGCGCGCTCATGGAAGGGCATTTCAAGCTTTCGAGCGGCCGCCATAGCGACACGTACGTGCAGAAGCAGATGGTGTTCCAGCATCCGCGCCTCACGGCTTCGCTCGGTGAAGCGCTCGCCGAGCGCTTCGAGAAGAGCGGACATCCGTTCGACACGGTCCTGTCGCCCGCGGTGGGGGCGATCTTGTTCGGGAACGCCGTTGCGTATGCGTCCGGCGGCCGATTCATATACGCGGAGCGCGCCGAGGGCGCGATGACGTTGCGGCGCGCTCAGGCACTCGACCCGGGCGAACGCGTGCTTGTCGTGGAGGATGTGGTGACGACCGGAGGATCGGCCTCGGAGGTGATCGAGCTGGCGAAGCAGGCGCACGCGACCCTCGTTGGGGTGGCCTGCCTCGTTGATCGCACCACCTCGCAGCTTCCGTTCCGCTTGCAGTCCCTGGTGCGGCTCGAGGCCCGGGACTGGGCTCCCGAGGACTGTCCTCTTTGTGCCGCCGGGGAACCCCTCACCTCACCCGGAAGCCGCTTCCTCGCCTCTGGAGGCGCCTGAAGGGCCTTAAAAGGCCTCCTCGAGAGCGCCCGACCGGACCCAGGCCTCTGACCTGCGGAAACGGTACCCGAAACACTTGAACCGTCGGACCCAAGTGTTAGACTCCGGCCCGTCCGGGGTTGGCGAACGGAAGGAGAAAAGATGCCGCTTCCTGTCTTGACTGACGAGCAGCGGAAGATGGCGCTCGAGAAGGCGGCAGAGGCTCGCCGCGCCCGGGCTGAGGTCAAGCAGAAGCTGAAGAACGGCACGCTGACCCTCACCCAGATCCTGACGCAACCGCCCGACGACACGGTCGGCAAGATGAAGGTATCGGCAGTGCTCGAAGCACTCCCCGGCGTCGGCAAAGTGCGCGCCAAGAAGATCATGGAGAAGCTCGACGTTTCGACGTCGCGGCGGATCCGTGGTTTGGGCGAGAAGCAGAAGCAGGCGCTGCTCGCGGAATTCAACGAGCGATAGCTGATCCAACGCGATAGCTCGCGCGCGCTCTACGTCAAAAAGGTCTGATCGGGCCCCACGGCTGCTCGTGATCTCCGGCCCTTCGGGCGCGGGCAAGACGACGATCGCTTCAGCCATTCTCGAGCACCATCCCGATATCGTCCCTTCGATCTCGACGACGACCCGGCGCCCCCGCAAGGGAGAAAAGGACGGCGTCCAGTACCACTTCGTCACGGCCAAGGAGTTCGAGGAGATCGCGAGCGCCGGCGGCTTCCTCGAGCATGCGCTGGTTCACGGCAACCGGTACGGGACACCCCGGGACCCGGTCACGAAGGCGCTGGCCGCAGGCCGCTCGGTCCTCCTGGAGATCGACGTCCAAGGTTCACGCGCCGTGCGGGACGCGGTCCCCGACGCGTTGTTGATCTTCGTCGAGCCCCCCTCGCGCGAGGTCCTGCGCGAACGGCTCCACCGCCGGAAGACGGAGGACGACGCATCGTTCGCCCTGCGTATGGCTAATGCGGAGCACGAATTGGAGGCGGCCGGCGAGTTCGATCACCGGGTGCTCAACGACGATCTCCAGGAGGCGGTGTCGGAAGTCCTCCGTATACTGGACGGCGAAACCAGCTGAGGCGCCCCGGCGGCCCCTGCCAGACAACCCTGAGGAGAACCGGCGTATGAGCCTGATCGAACCGAAGATCGACGACCTGCTCGGCCAGGTGGACTCGAAATACACCCTGGTCATCCTGGCTGCGAAGCGCGCGCGCCAGATCAACTCCTATTACACGCAGCTCGGCGAAGGCATCGGTGAGTTCGTTGCGCCGCTCGTTTCGTCGGTGGACCCGGGCCGCAAGCCGCTCTCCATCGCGCTGGAAGAGATCAGCCAGTCGAAGATCGCGTACGAACGGGTCGTCGAAGGGTTCAAGTGAGCGAAACGCCATCCCGTTCCGACCTGGGCGCCCTACGGGGCGCCCGAGTGGTCCTCGGGGTAACGGGCGGCATCGCGTCCTATAAGGCGGTTGAGATCGCGCGCCATCTGGGCAAGGCCGGCGCGCGCGTGCAAGCCCTGATGACCGACGCCGCACAGCGGTTCGTCACACCGGCGACGTTCGCGGCCATCACGCATCGCTCGGTTCCGACCGACGTATTCGACTCGCCGGAGCTGGTCGTGCATGTGCGCCTGGCGCGCGATGCGGACGTCATCGTCGTCGCGCCGGCGACCGCGAACGTCATCGCGAAGATGGCGCACGGGATCGCAGACGACTTGCTGACGAACGTCCTGCTGAACGCGACGGTGCCGCTCGTCGTCGCGCCTGCGATGCACACGGAGATGTGGGAGCACGCAGCGACGCAGGAGAATGTGCGGACGCTGCGTGAGCGTGGGGCGATCATCGTCGATCCCGAAGAGGGCGAGCTCGCCGGAGGCGACGAAGGCGTCGGACGGCTCGCCGATCCGATCCTCATCGTGGAGGCCGTTGCCGAGGCGCTCGCGCGCGGTCACGACCTCGCCGGGGTGCGGGTGATCGTCACCGCCGGAGGTACGCAGGAGCCGATCGACCCCGTCCGATACATCAGTAACCGCTCGAGCGGGAAGATGGGCTTCGCCCTCGCGCGCGAAGCGGCGAATCGTGGCGCAGCCGTCACGTTGATCTCGGCGCCGACGTCTCTACCCGTTCCGGATCGTGTCGAGATCATCCGCGTCAAGACCGCACAGGAGATGCGCGACGCGGTGGTCGCGCGCTTCGACGAAGCGGACGTCGTCGTCAAAGCCGCCGCGGTCGCAGACTTCAAGGCGAAAACGGTCGCCGGGGGAAAGATCAAGAAGGCGAACGCTCCATCGTCGATCGAGCTGGAGCCGACGGTCGACATCGCGGCCGAGCTCGGGGCGATGAAGAAGAGGCAGATCCTCGTCGGCTTCGCAGCCGAGACAGACGACCACATCCAGGCCGCTCGAAAGAAGCTTCAGAGCAAGAACCTCGACTTCATCGTCCTGAACGACGTGCGCGCGACCGACGCCGGGTTCGAGGTGGACACGAACCGAGTCGTCATCCTCGGCGCCGACGGAGCTGAGGAGGAAGTGCCCCTGCAGCTGAAAACCGGCATCGCCCAGGTGATTTGGGACAAGGTGGCGAATTCATTGAAAGCCCGCAACGAGCGGTAATATCCGCGGCAACCGGTCGGACGCGATTCCGCCGAAAGACGGTGCGACGACCGGGCCCCGAGCTTCCAAGGAGCGACGATGACACGCCGATGGCTGTACACCTCGGAGTCGGTGACAGAAGGCCACCCGGACAAGATGGCCGATCAGGTCTCCGACGCCATCCTCGATGCGATCCTGACCGACGACCCGTTCGGTCGTGTCGCGTGCGAGACGATGATCACGACCGGCTTGGTCTGCGTCGCCGGCGAGATCTCGACGTCGACGTATATCGATATCCCGTCGATCGTTCGCAAAACCGTTGTAGACATCGGCTACACGCGTGCGAAATACGGTTTCGACGGCGAAACATGTGGCATCGCCGTGTCGATCCAGGAGCAGTCCGCGGACATCGCCCAAGGCGTCGACCACGCGATGGAGGAACGCCAAGGTCAAGCGGAGGCCGATCTCGACGGCCAGGGTGCCGGAGACCAAGGCATGATGGTCGGCTACGCGGTGCGTGAGACCGACACGCTGATGCCGATGCCGATCTGGCTCGCGCATCGGCTTGCGCACCGGCTGGCCGAGGTTCGCAAAGCCGGCATGATCCCGTACCTGCGGCCGGACGGCAAGACGCAGGTGACGATCGAGTATGAAGACGGCAAGCCCGTCCGCGTGGACACGATCGTCGTGTCCAGCCAGCATCAGGCTGAGATCGACATCGACACGCTCCTCACGCCCGACGTTCGCGAGCACGTGGTTGAGCCGCTCCTGAAGGAGCTCGGCCTCGACCACGCCGGCTACAAGTTGTTCGTTAACCCGACCGGTCGTTTCGAGATCGGCGGCCCGCAGGCGGACACGGGTTTGACCGGTCGCAAGATCATCGTCGACACCTACGGCGGTATGGCGCGTCACGGCGGCGGGGCGTTCAGCGGGAAGGACCCGACGAAGGTCGACCGCTCGGCGGCGTACGCGACCCGCTGGGTCGCGAAGAACGTCGTCGCGGCAGGGTTCGCAGACCGCTGTGAGATCCAGGTCGCGTACGCGATCGGCGTTGCTCGCCCCGTATCCATCCAGATCGAAACCTACGGAACCGAAAAGGACATCGACCCGCGCAAGATCGAGAAGGCGATCGGTGAAGTGTTCGATCTCCGGCCTGCTGCGATCATCCGCGACCTCGACCTCCGGCGCCCCATCTACAAGAAGACGGCGGCGTACGGTCACTTCGGCCGCGACGACATCGACTTCACGTGGGAGCGAGCCAGCCGCGTCGACGACCTGAAAGCGGTCATCTAGACCCGCGCACCGCGAACGCGGTGAGCGGGTTCTGCTCCGTCGTTCTGGTCGAAACCGCGCTCGCGCATCTCGACCGTGTCTTCACGTACTCGATCCCCGACGATCTGACCGTCCACGTCGGCTCGGTCGTGCGCGCGCCCTTCCGGGGGAAGCGCCGGGTCGGCGTCGTGACGGGGCTGCTCGAAGGATCGGATATCGAGCGGCCCTTACCGCTCGCCGGGGTCGCCGGTCCTGGGCTCGACGACGAAACGGTGGACCTCGCGCGCTGGGTCGCGCGCCGTTATCTATCGACGATGGGTGAGGCGCTGGCGACGATCCTGCCTCAGCGCGTCGCCGGTGAGGAAGACTCGGTCGTCGAGCGTGACATCCGGCATCACGCCGGTCGATTCGACTTCCGCGCGTACTCGCGAGGCTCCGCGCTTTCGCGCGGGCTGCAGCAAGGCGGCGGAGGGTTCGTCTGGCGACCACTCGCGGAAGAGGACCGTGCGCGCGCGATCGTTGCGATGGCGGGCGAGGCGATGAAGTGGGGCGGCGTCCTCGTGTTACTGCCGGAGGTTCGCGTTCGCAGCGGCGTGTTGACGGCTCTCCGCGACGCGTTCGGCGAGTCCCTGGCCGAGTTGGGGAGTCATCGGAGCTCGCGCGAACGATACCGAGACTGGCTGGCGTTGCACGCGGGCGTGAAACGGATCGCGGTCGGCGGCCGCGCTGCTGTGTTCGCGCCGATGCGCGATCTCCGCCTCATCGTGGTCGATGACGAAAGCCACCAGTCGTACAAGGAGGGTCGGGCGCCCCGGTATCAGGCCCGCGCAGTCGCTGCGGAACGCGCGCGCCGCACCGGTGCGACGCTCGTGCTGGTCGGCGTGCCGCCGTCTGTGGAAGCGCGCGCCGCAACGGAGCGGGGCCCGTACGTGCTCGTCGCCCCTCCGAGACCGGAGGAGCGGAAGCATCGCTCATCGGTGACGGTGATCGAGCAAGGGCGGCTCGTGCCGTCGGCCCCGACGCTGCAAGCAGCGAAGGATTCACTTGCTGCCCGGCGACGCGTCGTCCTCATCACGCATCGGGGCGGCACTCGTGCCGAGTCGATCGCCGAACGCGCGGTGCGCATCCTCACGCCGTCGAAGCCGGCACAGCTCGGTTCGTCGAGCACCCCTGCAGACGTCGCGCGTGCGGTGCGAACCGCAGATCTCATCTGTGCGACGCCATTCATCGCGAAAGACTTCGCCGTCGAACGCGTCGGCCTTCTCGGGCTGCTCGACGTCGATGCTGCGCTTTCGCAACCGGAGTACCGCGCCCCCGAAGACACGTTCGCGACGTGGTGGCGAGCCGCGAGATGGACGGCAGATGCGCGCATCTTTGTTGAGACCGGAAACGCCTCACACCCGGCGATCCTGGCGCTCACGAAGTGGGATCCGGACGTTCTCTACCGCGCAGAGGCCGCGCGCCGAAGGGAACTCGGTTATCCTCCGTTCGCCGCGCTCGCGAGGATCGACGTGCCGGCCGATCGAGCGAACGAGGTCGCGAAGGACGTCGCAGCGGCGGGTCTCGAAGCCCTCGGTCCGGTCGAGAAGGAGGGACGCACCGTGGTGGTCGTGCGCGCGCGCCGTCGTGAGGATCTCCTCCGCGGGCTCGAGCCGCTGGCGTCTCGCTGGCGAGCGGCCGACGAGCCGATGCGCGTCGACGTCGATCCGTGGGAGGTGTTCGTACCGAAGTGGCGATCCTGACGATCCGCACCCTCGGCGACCCCATCCTGCGGTCGAAAGCGTCGCCCGTGACCGTTTTCGACGAGGACCTCGCGCAGCTCTCGTGGGACATGCACGAAACCATGCGCGCGGCGCCGGGGGTCGGCCTCGCAGCGACACAAGTGGGACGGCTGCTGCGGATGTTCGTCTACGACTCGGGCGACGAGGGAGAGGCAGGCACGCTCGTCAATCCGGAGATCGTGTGGATGTCGGAAGAAACCGAAGAAGCGGAAGAGGGCTGCTTGTCCTTGCCCGGTACGTACTACCCGGTCACGCGCGCGACGGCGGTCAAGGTGCGCGCGCAGGACCTCACCGGCGCACCGGTCGAGAAGGAGGGTGAAGGCTTCCTCGCGCGCATCTATCAGCACGAGATCGACCACCTCGACGGCGTCTTGTTCATCGACCGCCTGGCCCCGGAGCTCCGCAAAGAAGCGATGAAAGCACTGCGCGACCAAGACTTTGGCATGTCCCCGCCACCGCACGCGAAAGCGTCGAAGTCCCTGTAACGGCATGCGCGTCGTCTTCATGGGGACGCCGGAGGTCGCGGTCCCCGCACTGCGCGCGCTGCTCGACTCGTCGCACGATGTTGCGGCCGTCGTCACGCAACCGGACAAGCCCCGAGGCCGCGGACGCGATGTGAGCGCGTCGCCGGTCAAGCTGCTCGCAGAAGAACACGGCCTCCCCATCTTGCAGCCTGCATCGCCGAAGGATGACGGATTCGTCGACGCGCTTTCGGTGTTCGAGCCGCACGCGCTTGCCGTCGTCGCGTACGGACATATCCTGCCGCGCGCCGTCCTCGCGATCGCGCCCGCGCTGAACGCGCACTTCTCGTTGCTGCCCCGGTACCGCGGCGCCGCTCCGGTGCAGCGCGCGTTGATGGATGGCGTGACGGAAACGGGCGTATCCGTATTCATGCTCGAGCCGACGGTCGATACCGGTCCGATCGTTGCCATGGAGCGCGTCGGCGTCGCATCCGACGAAACGGCAGGGGAATTGCTCGAGCGGCTTGCACCCGTCGGCGCGCGGTTGCTGGTGCGCGCGATCGACGAACTCGAAGAAGGAAGGCTGCAAGCCATCCCTCAGACCGACCTCGATGCGAGCCCGGCACCGAAGATCAAGCCGGAAGAGGCAGAGATCGACTGGACGCGGCCGGCGCGTGATCTCGCCGATCTCGTGCGCGCGCTGAATCCGCGTCCCGGCGCGTTCACGACGGCAGGCCGCAAGCGCCTGATCGTGTGGCGCGCGCATCCGGTGCAGGGCGCCGGCACGCCGGGCGCGATCTTGTCGGCGGGACCGGCTCTGCACGTCGCCGCAGGAGAAGGTGCACTCGCGTTGGATGAGGTTCAGCTCGAAGGGAAGCGGGCCCTGCCTGCCGAGGAGTTCGTCCGCGGCAGACGCCTCGAGATCGGTCGCGCTCTGGCCGGAAACTGAACGGGCTTCAGTTACAATCTGGCGGCCATGGCGGCACGGTACAAGCTCGCACCCTCGATCCTCTCCGCAGATTTCGCGAAACTTGGAGAGGAGGTCGCGCGCGTCGAGAAATACGCAGACCTGCTGCACATCGATGCGATGGACGGCCACTTCGTCCCGCCGATCACGATCGGTCCGGTGGTCGTGAAGTCACTTCGGCGGATCACGGCGCTGCCGCTGGAATGTCACCTCATGGTGACCGACCCATTGGGGCAAACCGCGCAATTCGCCGAAGCCGGCGGTACGTCGGTCATCGCCCATATCGAAGCAACGCCTGACCCGACGGCGGTGATCGAGCGGGCACGTTCCCTGGGCATCGGAATCGGGATCTCCCTGAACCCGCCGACCTCGCTCGACTCGGTATTACCGTGGATCGATCGTGTCGATGTTCTGAACGTGATGACCGTGAATCCCGGCTGGGCAGGGCAACGATTCATCCGCGAGATGCTGCCAAAGATCGCTGCTGCGCGCGCCGAGATCGACAAGCGCGGGCTCGACGTCGCGATCGCCGTCGACGGCGGGATCGACCTCGAGACCGGTCGTGAAGCGCTGGACGCCGGCGCGACCGTTCTGGGTGCTGCGTCTGCGATCTTCTCGCGACCCGATCCCGCCGAGGCGGCGCGCGCCCTGAGAGACCTTTTGAATGAACGCGAGGCACACCCCTGATGGCCGACGTCATCCTGGTCGCAGACGACGATCCCGACATCCTTCGATTCGTCGAGCTGAACCTGAGGCTCGAAGGGTACGAAGTGCTCACGGCAGTCGACGGGGAGGAGGCGCTCGCCGTCGCGCACGATCGCGTGCCTTCGCTCGTGATCCTCGACGTCATGATGCCCAAGCTCGACGGCTATCAGGTCTGTCAGCGCTTGCGCACGGACGGACGGACGAGCGGCGTGTGCATCATCATGCTGACCGCGAAGTCGATGTCTGCCGACAAGGTGCTCGGCCTGACGGCAGGAGCAGACGATTACATCTCGAAGCCGTTCGACCCGATGGAGCTCGTCGCGCGTGTGAAAACCACGCTGCGCCGCACCCGCGAGATGCGGTCGGTGTCGCCGCTCACCGGCCTGCCCGGCAACGTTCAGATCGAAGCCGAGATGCAGCGCCAGGTGAACGAAGGAGAGACGTTCGCGGTGCTGTGGCTCGATCTCGATAACTTCAAGGCGTTCAACGACCGATACGGGTTCATCCGTGGCGACAGCGCGATCAACTACCTCGCCACGGTGCTGCGCGATGCCACGACCGACGACCAGTTCGTCGGACACATCGGCGGCGACGACTTCGTCGTGCTCGCGTCGGCCGAGGAGTGCGAGTCTCTCTCGCAAGCGATCGTCGCCCGCTTCGACAAAGAAGTGAAAGATCTCTACGACCCGGAGGACGCCACGCGGGGTACGGTCGTCGTGACCGACCGCCTCGGGCGGGAGCTCGAGTACCCGCTGCTCAGCGTTTCGATCGGTGCGGCGACGAACGAGCACCATCCCGTGAAGGACTATCGCGAGCTCGTCGAGGTCGCGACCGAGATGAAGAGCTTCTCGAAGAAGCGTCCCGGCAGCGTGTACGCGATCGACCGCCGCGGGCGGGCCGAAGACGGGGCCTGAAAGGCCAAAAGCCCCGAAAATAGTGCTGGTTACCCACTGGTATAGTGGCTGCCGTGACCGATCGAGACACCGTTTTGATGCGCCGAGCGATGCGGCTCGCCGAGCGCGGCCGTGGCCGGACGGCGCCGAACCCGCCGGTCGGAGCCCTCGTCGTCGCAGACGGCGAGATCGTCGGCGAGGGCTGGCACCAGGGCGCCGGGCGCGCGCACGCGGAGATCGACGCGCTCGAGGCCGCCGGCGACCGGGCGCGCGGCGCGACCGTCTATCTCACGCTCGAACCCTGCACGCACCAGGGCCGCACGCCACCGTGCGCGCCTCGTCTGATCGAGTCTGGGATAGCGCGCGCCGTGATCGCAACGACCGACCCGAACCCGAACGAAGGCGGCGCCGGGATCCGCGCGCTGACGGAGGCCGGGATCGAGGTTCGAACCGGGGTGCTCGAAGAAGAAGCGCGCACGCTGATCCAAGGCTTCACGAAGTGGATCCGGACACGCACACCGTTCGTCACCGTCAAGATCGCCTCAACCCTCGACGGGCGCGTCGCAGCCGCCGACGGGTCGTCCAAGTGGGTCACGGGGCTCGCCTCGCGCCGTGACGCGCACCGGATGCGCGCTTGGTCGAACGCGGTCGTCGTGGGGATCGGCACGGTGCTCACCGACGACCCGGCGCTCACATGCCGGCTTCGCGGCTACACCGGACCGCAGCCGCTGCGCGTCGTCGTCGATTCGGCAGCGCGCACGCCGCCGACGGCCCGTATCCTCGACGACGCCGCGCCGACGTTGATCGCAACGACGGCCAAGGCCTCCGAGGAATCCATGCACGGGATCCGCGCGGCCGGCGCTGAGGTCGTCCAAGTGCCCGGGCGCGAGGGCCGCGTCGATCTTGCGGCGCTGCTGCAGGAGCTGGGTGGCCGCGGCATCACCGACGTGCTCGTCGAAGGCGGTCCGACCCTGATCGGCGACCTTGTTGAACGAAGGCTCGTCGACAAGTACGTTTTCTACATCGCGCCCAAGCTGCTCGGGCAGGTCGGGCTGAGCGCCATCGCAGGGCTCGTCGCGCCGAACATCGCCGACGCGCGCGAGCTCACCATCACATCCGTGCGCCGGACCGGCGCAGACGTCAAGATCGAAGCGAGGCCGAGGGTCTGATGTTCACAGGGATCGTGGAGTACCAAGGAAGTGTCGTCCGCCTGATGCGCCGCGGCGGGGGAGCGCGGCTCGAAGTGCACGCGCCCGCGATCGTGGGCGAGCTGCAGATCGGTGACTCGGTCGCCGTCAACGGCGCGTGTGTCACGGTCACCGAGCGCAACACGGAAGCGTTCGCCTGCGACCTGGTCCCAGAAACCGTAGCGCGAACAAATCTGGGGATCCTCGAAGTCGGTGAAGAAGTGAATCTCGAGCGGCCGGTGCGCGCGACCGACCGCCTGGGCGGCCACATCGTGCAAGGTCACGTCGACGCGGTCGGGCTCGTCCGCAGCCGCCGTCGCGTCGGTGCGCAGGAAGTGTTGGAGGTGACCGTGCCGTTCGAGCTGACGCGGTACCTCGCGCCACAAGGTTCGGTGTCACTCGACGGCGTCAGCCTGACCGTCGTCGCGGTCGATCGGGACCGGTTCCGCGTCGCGCTTATCCCGCACACGGTTTCGGTCACGACGCTGGGCCGCAAGGGGCAGGGTGCGTCGGTCAACGTTGAGGTCGACGTCATCTCGAAGTACGTCGAGCGGCACATGGCTGCGCGGACCCCCCGTCCCACGTTCACGATCTTCGAAGAGCAGCCCAAGGAGCGCGCGGAAGCGCCGCGTCCGGCGGCTCCGAAGCCGCCGCCGGTACGCCCGGTTGCACACACGCCTCCGGTCGCGGCGTCGCGCCCGCGCCCACCCGCGAAGTCGATGCCCAAGAAGGCGGCCAAGCGTCCCCCCGCCGCGGCGAAGCGCAGCGCGAAACGCGCGCCCGCTAAGCCTGCGAAGCGCAGGCGCTGAGAGGGACTATGTTCGCGACGATCGACGACGCGATCGCAGACATCCGCGAGGGGAAGATCGTCGTGGTCGTCGACGACGCCGATCGCGAGAACGAAGGCGACTTCATCATCGCGGCGGAAAAGGTCACGCCGGAGATCGTTAACTTCATGGCGACCCATGGACGTGGCTTGATCTGCATGCCGATCGTCGCCGAGCGGCTCGATCAGCTCTCGATCCCGCCGATGGTCCCCGAGCTCGCGTCGACCCACGAGACGGCATTCAGTGTCCCGATCGATCTCGCGAACGGCAGCACCGGGATCTCGGCGTACGACCGGGCAGCGACCGTGCGCAAGGTGCTCGACGCGAACGCCGTTCCCGAGGATTTCCGCAAGCCGGG
>Ga0070707_100002887_pt1 | contig 16347 bp, 12 predicted proteins | sample KBSK5502metaG_FD_65468 | JGI IMG/M metagenome (GOLD analysis project Ga0070707, IMG submission 65468) | Corn, switchgrass and miscanthus rhizosphere microbial communities from Kellogg Biological Station, Michigan, USA - KBS K5-50-2 metaG | ecosystem: Host-associated > Plants > Roots >... | reverse complement strand
GCGGGGCGTTCGGGTGCGGCGGTCTCCGGAGCGACAGTGACTCTCTACCGGTTCGACTGGAATCGCCGACATGCCCCGGTCGAAGCCAAGAAGACCGGTTCGGACGGTTTCGTGGGGTTCGACTGGGTGCCGGGACGTGAAGGCAAGTCTTACTTCCTCCTCGCGCGCAAGGGGAAAGACGCGACCCTGGACGCCAACTACCTCTCTCTCGCCAGGGGGTCGGAGCCTTCCGAGAACACGCAGTCGCTCGTCTACACCGACCGGAGCATCTATCGCCCGCTGCAGACGCTCGATTGGAAGGTGCTCGTCTTTGCCGGGCGCCGCGATCTCGGGCGCTTCGCGGTGTCGCCTTCGTCCGCCGTGACCGTCTCTCTGCTCGACGCGAACAACCAGAAAGTCGAGCAGCAAACCGTCTCGACCAACTCCTTCGGCACAGCGTCGGGGCAATTCCGAATCCCTGCCGGCCGAATCCTCGGCAACTGGCGTGTCGAGAGCTCGGCCAACGGCTCGGCCTACGTCTCGGTGGAGGAGTACAAGCGCCCGACTTTCGAGGTGACCTGGAAGGATCCGGAAGGCACGCTGCGGCTGAACCATCCGGTCCGCCTCACGGGCTCCGCTCGCTACTACTTCGGTCTTCCCGTGGCGCACGGCACCGTCGTCTGGAGCATGACGCGGCAGCCCGAGATCCCATGGTGGTGGTGGCACTGGGGATGGATCCGTCCTTCCTTCCAGCACGAGCAAACGGTGGCCCAGGGGAAAACGCCCGTTAAAGAGGACGGAAGATTCGAGATCTCATTTACACCGGAAGCCGACGAGCGACTCAAGGGAAGACAGAAAGAGCTGATCTACCGCTACTCCGTGACGGCGCACGTCACCGATGAGGGGGGAGAGACGCGGGAGGCGTCCCAGTCACTGCGGATCGGAACAGTTGCCGTCGAGGCGGCCGTGCGCATGGACACCGCTTTCTACCGCGAAGGCACCCCGGTGCAGATGTCCGTTCTGCGCAGCGATTTAAACGGCGTTGCCCGTCCGGGAGAGGGAAGCTGGCGTCTGGTCGAGGTCGTGCAACCTCCCGAGACCCTGCTTCCCTCGCAGCGCCCCGCTGCGGTCGATCCGGCCGTCGAGCGCTACGCCACGCCCGGCGACCGGCAGAGGGCGCGCTGGGAGACGCAAGAGAACCTGGACGCGATCTGGCACGACTGGGCGGACGGGAAAGAACGCGCGAAAGGGATCGCGAAACACGACGCGAAGGGAATCGCGCGGGTGGAGCTCCCGGAGCTTTCCGCCGGAGTGTACCGGCTTCGCTACGAGACCGTGGACGAGTTCGGCGGAAAGCGGGAGATCGCCAAGGAGTTTCTCGTGGCTGGCCGGCGGACGCCGCTTCGGGCGGCGGCGGTCCTCCTGGCCGAGTCCTCTTCCGTCTCCGTCGGCGGCATGGCGCGCCTCTTCGTCGGCTCCGGTTTCTCCGATCAGCCGCTGTCTCTGGAGATCTTCCGCGACGGGAGGTTGAAAGAACGCCGGGAGCTGACCGGAGCCGAGCGATCGTTGATCGAGATCCCGATCGGGGAAAAGGACCGGGGCGGCTTCGGCGTGCGTCTGGCGTTCCTGAGGGATCATCAATACCTCGCGCCGACCGTTTCGATCTTCGTCCCGTGGGACGACAAGAAGCTGTCTCTCTCTTTCGCGACCTTTCGCGACAAGATCCGACCCGGCGCCTCGGAGACCTGGCGGGTGACGCTGAAGTCACCCGACGGAAGACCGGTCGAGCAGCGGGCAGCGGAGCTTCTCGCCTACATGTATGACCGCAGCCTGGACGCCTTCCGCCCGCACACGCCTCCCGATCCGCTTTCGGTCTATCCCAACCACACGGCGGTCGGCTTCGAGCGGGCGAGCCTCGGAGAGGCCTACGGACAGTCGGTCTCCAGCGACGGCTTCGGAGTCACCTCCACGGGTCCGGTTCTCGTCGGGGATCACCTGAAGTTCTTCGGCGGCTACGCGATCGGAGGGCCCGGCCGGCGAGGGATGTTGCTCGAGAGCGCGGTTGCCGGCAGGGCGCCGCCGATGACGGTCGCCGCTGAGGCCGCTCCGGCGAATCAGGCGAGGGAAGAAAAGAATGCGGGCGATCTGCAAAGGGCGGACGAGAAAGAGGCAACCCCCGCAAAAGCCGCCGCTCCCGCCCCCGAGCTGCGGAGCAACTTCTCCGAGACCGCCTTCTGGCAGCCGCATCTCACATCCGACGCATCGGGCTCGGCGTCGATCGAGTTTACCGTCCCCGACTCCGTGACTTCCTGGAAGGTCTGGGTTCACGCGGTGACCGCGGACCTGAAGGGGGGCTCGATCGAGAAGGAGACGCAGAGCGTCAAAGACCTGATGGTGCGCCCCTACGTGCCGCGGTTCCTGCGCGAGGCGGATCGGGCCGAGCTGAAGGTCGTCGTCAACAACGCGTCGGGCGTGAGGCTGGCGGGAAAGGTCTCCATCGAGATTCTGGATGCCGAGACCAACAGCAGCGCCTCGGCGCAGTTCGGCTTACCTCCTTCTGGAGGGTCGGCTTCCTTCGCCGCCGAGCCCGGCGGAGCCGCCAACGTCACGTTCCCGGTCTCTGCGCCGCGCCGCGTCGGGACGTACGCGTTCAAGGTGACGGCCGTCGCAGGCGACGTCAGCGACGGAGAACTGCGTCCGGTTCCAGTCCTGCCGGGGCGGATGCACTTGATCGAGTCGCGCTTCGTGGCGGTCAAGGAGGGGTCACCGCGGACGATGAAATTCGAAGAGATGGGCAAGGCGGACGATCCGACCCGCGTCGACGAGCAGCTCGTGGTGACAGTCGACGCTCAGCTCTTCGAGTCCGTCTTGAACGCGCTGCCCTACCTCGTGAACTACCCCTACGAGTGCACCGAGCAGACCCTGAATCGCTTCGTGCCGACCGCCATCGTGTCGGCGCTCTTCCGCGATTACCCCGCCATCGCCAGGATGGCGGAAGAGCTTTCCAAGCGGCAGACGCGCCTCGAGACCTGGGACTCGCAGGATCCGAATCGGAAGATGGCTCTGGAAGAGACTCCCTGGCTGCAGGAGGCCCGCGGCGGCCGCGAGACGGGAGGCGAGCTCGTGCGGGTACTCGATCCGAAGATCGCGCAGGCCGAGCGCGATGCGGCGCTGGCCAAGCTCGCCAAGGCGCAGACCGCCTCGGGCGGCTTTCCCTGGTGGCCGGGCGGCCCGCCCTCTCCGTACATGACGATCTACATCCTGCACGGATTCGCAAACGCTCTGGAGTTCAGCGCCGCGCCGCCCAAGGAGATGGTGGAGAAGGCGTGGAGCTACGTGCGCAGCTACGTCCGCGACGATCTCGAACGCTGCATGGCGCATGACGGGTGCTGGGAATACGCGACCTTCATCAACTACACGCTCTCTTCCTATCCGGACCCCTCCTGGTATTCCAAGGCGTTCTCACCGCAGGACAGGCAGCGCCTTCTGGACTTCTCCTTCAAGCACTGGAAGCGGCACTCCCCCTACTCCAAGGCGCAGCTCGCGATGACTTTGAAGCGGATGGGGCGCGGTTCGGACGCCGAGCTGGTGTGGGCGAGCGTGATGGACTCGGCGAAGACGGATCCGGACCTGGGGACCTGCTGGGCCCGCGAGGACCGCTCCTGGCTCTGGTACAACGACACGATCGAGACGCAGGCCTTCGCGCTGCGAGCGCTGGAAGAGGTCACACCCAAGGACTCCCGCGCCGACGGCCTGGTCACGTGGCTCTTCCTGAACAAGAAGCTCAACCAGTGGAAGTCGACGAAGGCGACGGCGGAGGTCATCGCCTCGCTCGCTCACTACCTGAAGAAGCAGGGAGCTCTTTCGGTGCGCGAGGCTGTCTCGGTCGCGATCGGCGCGCAGCGGGTTCGCTTCGTCTTCGAGGCGGACCGCTACACGGGGGCGAAAAACCAGGTCGTTGTGCCGGGAGAAAAGATCGATCCGAAGACCTCCTCGACGATCGTCGTCGAAAAGGAGGGGAAGGGACTGGCGTTCGCCTCGGCGACCTGGCATTTCTCGACCGAGAAGCTTCCCTCGGAAGGACGCGGCGACTTCTTCTCCGTCTCCCGCCGTTACTTCGTGCGCGAGACGGCGGCGTCGGGCTTCGTCCTGAAACCTTTGGCGGAAGGCGCCTCTGTCGCGGTCGGCGATCAGATCGAGGCCCAGATCTCGCTCAAGTCCAAGCACGCGACCGAGTATGTCCACCTGCGCGATCCGCGCGCGGCGGGCCTGGAGCCGGAGAACGTGCTGTCCCGTTATAAGTGGGACCTCGGGATCTCCTGGTACGAGGAGACCCGCGACTCGGGGACGAACTTCTTCTTCGAACAGCTGCCCGTCGGGGAATACACCTTCAAGTATCGCCTGCGCGCGAACATGGCCGGGACCTTCCGTGTCTCCCCGGCCACGGTTCAGTCCATGTACGCGCCGGAGTTCAACGCGTTCTCCTCGGGGGCAGTGCTGCAGGTGAAGTAGCTGTCAGCTGTCAGCTATCAGCTATCAGTCAGTAACTCTAGGCACGTTTCTGATCTGCGAGTGGCGCCGATGGTTATGTCAAAGCTGACATATTTCCCCCGCCGGACGGACGGAAAGCGCGAGCTGAGAGCTGACAGCTGAAAGCTGAGAGCTAGCGAAGTTTGGCCAGTGCCTGCCGCGCTTCGCTCAACATCGGATCGAGCTCGAGCGCCGCGGCATACTCGCGGCGGGCGAGCGCGCGATCCTTCTTGCGCTCGTAGAGGGATCCCAACCGGTAGTGCGCGGATGCGAGCGAGGGTTCTTCCGGCCCGGTCGTCTGGCGCTCCAGGTAGGTCTGTAAGGCCTCCTCGCCGCGATTCAGCCGCCGGCCCGACGAGGCGGCAAGCCGACCGATTTCATAGAGCGCCTCGGGCTGGGACGTCGTGCGGGCGAGAGTCTCGAGGGCTTCGAAGGCCGCCTCGTAGTCCTTCTGCTGCTCGGCCAGGCGCGCGCGCCAGAAGAGGGGCTCGGGAGAGTCGGGGAATTCTCGGCGCGCGCTTTCGTACTCGCGGGCCGCGGCGTCGAACCGTTTCTCGTGCTCCGCGATGCGGCCAAACGCCCGGTGGCCGCGCAGCACGTCGCGCTGCCTGATTTCTTCGGCCTCGCGGCGCGCCTTCTCGGGACTGCCGCCCAGAAAGCCGGGCGCTCTCAAGTAGTACTCGAGCAGAGCAGTCCGCGCCGAGAAGTTGTCCGCATCGAGCTCCACGGCGCGCTCGAATGCCCGGCGAACCTTCTTGGCGAGCGACGCCTGGTGAAGAAGAGCCGCGCGCATCGCCTGCTCACCGTAGGCCCGCCCGAGCCAGAGCTGGGTCTCGGAGCTTCCCGGGTCGAGCCGCGCGGCCCGCTCGAACCAGAGGGCGGCGCGGTCCTCGTCCCCTTCGAGTAGGTAGCCGCGCCCGAGGACCACCATCACCCGCGGATCGCGGGGATCGGCGCGAGCGCAGTCCGCGAGGGCCTGTCGCACTTCGGTCGCACGCGGGTTGGCAAAGGCAGCCTCCAGCTGCTCCGCGTGGCAGCTTTCCTGCGACGCCCGCACCGTCGCGACCGACGCGAGCGAAAACGCGATCCATATGAGGCTCCAGCGTTGGAACGGAGACAATCGCATTTCTTGGTCCTAATACGAAGCGGAGACGCTACGCGATTCCGCGGGGAACCAGAAGCGGAAAGCGGAAAACCCAGAGCCGACAGCTTACGCGGCCGCCGCGCCGTCGGAGATGATCCGGCCGTCGCGGACTTCCACCACACGGCCAGCCCGGCGGGCGAGCGTCATGTCGTGTGTGATCACGACCATGGTGCGGCCCTGCTGCCAGAGGTCGGAGAAGAGCTGCATGATGTCCCCGCCGGCCGTCGTGTCGAGGTTCCCCGTCGGTTCGTCGGCGAGCACGACGTCCGGTTGCATCGCCAGGGCGCGGGCGATCGCAACCCGCTGCATCTGGCCGCCGGAGAGCTCCGTCGGCTTGTGGTCCATACGATCGGCGAGGCCGACGCGCGCGAGCACCTCGGCGGTGCGCTCCCGCCGTTGCCTGACCGGGACGCCGCCGAAGACCAGCGGCATCTCGACGTTCTCGAACGCCGAGATCTGCGGCAGCAGGTTGAATCCCTGGAAGACGAAGCCGACGCGCCGGTTGCGCACATCGGCGAGCTGGTCGCGGTCGAGCTTGGACACGTCCTCGCCGGCCAGGCTGTAGCGTCCGGCCGTCGGGGTATCGAGACAGCCGATCAGGTTCATCAGCGTGGACTTGCCCGAGCCGGAGGGGCCGACGATCGCGACGAATTCCCCCGGATTCACGGCCAGATCGATCGCCGCCAGTGCCTCGACCTTGATCTTGCCGGTGTCGTAGACCTTGCGGATACCTTCCATGAGGATGATTGGCTGGGTCATCGTCTGTCCTTCCAAGGTTTTCAGTTGTCAGTTTTCAGTTCTCAGTCGAAGAGCGCACAGGCGATCAGAACTGCTAGCTGAAAACTGATCACCGATAACTCCTCTCACTCATAACGCAGCGTCGCGGCCGGGTCGATCGCGGCGGCCCGGCGCGCGGGAAAGTATCCGGCGAGCAATCCGGCCGTGCCGAGGATGACGACCGTGGCGGCGCCGATCGGCCAGGACAGCGTGGGCTTTCCCAGGAATTCCAGAACTCTCATGTTGCCCTGCGGCAGAAGTCCGAGCGCGGTGACGATCAGGATCGCGATCACCGCGCCGGCGAGCCCGCCCAGGAGCGTGTAGATCAACCCTTCCAGAATGAACGGTCCGGTGATCCAGCCCCGCCGGGCGCCCAACGCCATCTTGACGCCGATCTCGCGCGTACGCTCCTTCACGACGGCGTACATGATGTTGGCGACGCCCACGCAGCCGATGATCAAGGTCAGTGCCCCAATCAGGCCGAAGAACATCTCCATTCCGAGGAACACCTTGGTGTTGATCCTCTGACCCTTGACGGTGTTCCAGATTCCCCACACACGCTCGTCCTTCGGATCGTAGGCGTACTTGGCCCCGAAGAACTGCTTCATGCGTTCGATGGCGCTCTCCATCTCGTCCTCCGTCTCCGTGTGGAGAACGACGACCCAGAGCTTGTCGCGCCCGAAGAGGGCGCGAAAGGTCGAGATCGGGATGACGACGTGGTTGCGGTCCTGCCCGCCATAGGCGCTCGTCTGCGTCTTCTTCTGCATGACGCCGATGACCGTGAATGGAGAGCCGTTCAACAACATCGCCTTTCCGACGGGGTCTTCCTTGCCGAAGATGTCTTCCGCGATCTCGAAACCCAAGAACGCGACGCGGCGCTTCTGCTCCTCGTCCTGCGGCCCGAAGAAGCGGCCCCCCGGCCGCGGGTAGTGCTTGCGCGGATCGCCGTAGTTCGCATTCGTTCCGATCACGCGGCCGTTGACCGTTCTTCGCGCGTACTGAAGAAGCGCTCGGCTGTTGCTCATCTCGCCCCAGGCCTGCACGTCGGGCATCCGCTGCTGGAGAAGCGGGATGTCATCGATTCGAGGCTGGATCCGCCGCCCCTCCGGCAGTCCCTTCCAGACTTTCGAGGTCTCGCCCGGCCAGCAGATCGCGAGGTTCTCGCCCATCGCGCGCTGGTTGCGCGCGAACTGACGCTTCAAGCCTTCGCCGAAGGCGAGCAGGAGCAGGATCGTGACCGTTCCCCAGGCGATCGAGGCAATCGTCAAGGCGGCGCGCTTCTTCTGGAGCCGCGCGGCCCCCACGAAGAGGTGAAGGATGACGCGGAGGTCTTGGCGGCTCACAGCTTCATCGCCACGACCGGGTCGAGCCGCGAGGCTTCCTTGGCGGGAAAGTATCCGGCGAGCAGTCCCGTCGCTCCGAGGACGGCCGCGGTCAGCGCTGCCACTGAGAGAGAGATCTCCGGATCCCCGACGAATTCGGTCGCTCCGAACTTTGGAACGGCGAGGCAGATCGCGAACGAGATGGCGAACCCGACGGCGCCGCCTATCGCGGTAATCAGCATCGTCTCGAGCAGGAACTGCCGGAGGATCCAGCTTTGCCGGGCGCCGAGCGCCATCTTGATGCCGATCTCCTTCATGCGCTCCTCGACCACGACGTTCATGATGTTGGACACGCCGATGCCGCCGACGACGAGCGTGAAACAGCCGACGATCCCGAGGAAGAGACGAAACGACAGGAAGAAAACGTCCAAGAACTGGAACTCCTCGGCCGTGTCCCAGACGGACAGCGCTTCCTTGTCCTTCGCATCGAACCGCAGCGCGCGGGCGAGCGTTGCCCGGACGGCTTCCTTGACGGCCGCCGACTGCGAGGCGGAGGCCGGCTGGTAAATGAAGTTGTTGACATACTTCGCGCCGGTCAACGCCCGCAGGGTCGAGCCCGGCATGTACGCACGCCCCTCGTCGCGGCTGTTGTAACTCGAGTTCTGGACCTTCTCCTGCAGCACACCGACGACGAGGAAGGGCGATCCTCCGTACAGGACCGTCTTCCCGACCGCCGGGGATTTTCCGAAGATGTCCCGGGCGATCTTGTCGCCCAGGAAGAGCACGCGCCGTTGCTCGCGGACGTCGATCGGATTGAGGAAACGGCCGCCGGCCTGCGGAATCAGATTGCGCATCGAGCCGAACGAGGCGTCGACGCCCGAGCAGTCGATTGCGACCGTCTTCATGCCGTAGCGGAGCTTCAGCGTGTCGGAGTACTCCGAGGAGATCGCGACGATGCCGGGGGTCTCTCGGCGGACTGCCTCGATGTTCTCCTCGCGGACCCGGATGCGGCGGCCGCGGCCGAGACCCTCGAACGGCATGGAGGTCAGCGCGGGCCAGGCGATCGCGATCCGGTCTCCCAGGCCCGCGGTGTTTTTGATCATCTGCTTGTGGAGCCCCCTTCCGAAGGCGAGGAGAAGAGTCACGGCCACGGTGCCCCACACGATGCCGAAGATCGTCAAGAACGTTCGCAGCTTCTGGCTGCGCACGTCGCGGAACATCTGACGGACTGTTTCTTTGAAGCTCAGCATAGGCGTGCGAGGGGGAGAGTGGGGGAGGGGGTGAGGGGGTGAAGAGACGTCCCCCACTCACCCTCTCGCCCCCTCTCCCACTCCGAAGCTCGCAGGATCGGACCGACTCGCGCCACGTTCGATGATGATGAAAGAGGCACTGCGTTACGAAATCTTCTTCGGCGGCCGCTCGACGACCTTGTTTCCCTTCTCGAGCCCCGACGCGACCTCGACGTTCATGCCGTCGGAGATACCGACCTTGATCTCCTTCTTCTTCGGCTCGTCCTTCTCGGTTGCGGCGGGCAGCTCGACGAACGTCTTCTTGCCGCCATCCTCGAAGATCACGACACGCTCGGGCAGCACGAGGACGTCCTTCTTCTCCCGGATGATGACGTCGGCGTTGGCCGAATAGCCGGCCCGCAGGACGATCGAGTTTCCGGGATCGAGCTCGATCTCGACGTCGAAGAGGGTCGCTCCCTCCTTCTGCTGGGCCTGCGGGGCGATGCGAGAGACCCTTCCCGTCACGAGGTCCGTTGGCAGCGCGCCGACCTTGATCCGCGCCGGCAGCCCCATCCGCATCTTGCCGACGTCGATCTCGTCGACGGTCCCCTTGAAGATCAGATCGGTCATGTCGGCGATCGTCGCGAGCTCGGTTCCGGGCTGGTACGAGGTTAGCGGAACGACCGGCTCGCCTGGATTGACGGCTCGCGTCAGGATCGTGCCGGCCGCAGGGGCACGGATGATCGATTCCATCTGGAGACCTGCTCCCGAGACCCGTCCCTTGCGCGTGAGATCGCGCTCCTGCTCGGCCTTGCCCAGGGCGATCTTCGCCAGCTCGAAGATCTGACGCCTGGCGTCGAGGTCGGATTTCGAAAGGATGCCCGAGCGTGAGAGCTGCTGTGCGCGCTCGTATTCTGTGTGGGCCAGCTCGTAGGAAGCCAGGGCGGAATCGACCGTGTGGTCGACCTGACTCAACTCCTGCGGAGTCGGGTCGGGCGCGATCTCGAAGAGGGCATCCCCTCCACGAACGGCGTCCCCGACTTGAACGAGGCACTTGCGGACGATTCCCGAGATCTTCGACTTGACGGAAAACTTCTGTCGCGGCTGGATTTGTCCGACGGCGACAGCCTTCTCCGTAATCGCCCCCTTCTGGAGGGTCACGAGCTTGATGCCGTCCTTGTCGTCCTTGCCCGAGCGAGCCCAGGCGTAGAGCCCTGCGGCCACCGCGACGAGAACCAATAGAAGCACTGCGGTCTTGATCAGCTTGCGCATACCGAGCCTCCCGCGCCAGCGGAACCCGTGAAGGGCATACCGCTTGTCCTTTAGTTACGCACGAGCACCTCGGAGGTTCGTCTCGGCAAGCCCGGACGGAGCTATCCCCCCGGAGCATCGACACCGCCTCCTACTTACTTAGACGTTGGGCGGCGGGTTTCGTTAGGCGGCCAGGCCGCGTGCCTGCGATAAGCTTCGGACCGCCACAGACCGGACAAAACGCACGATGGCCAGCTCCGAATACCATTTCGTGACCCGCTGGCGGGTCGTTGGCACGGCCGACGAAGTCTCGGAGATTCTCGAGAAGCCGGAAGACCTGCCCCGCTGGTGGCCTTCCGTATACCTCTCGGCCGAAACGCTGTCCGGGCCGGTACAGGGGGATACCGGCGGGGTCGGCCGTGTGGTGCGCCTGCGCACCAAAGGATGGCTTCCCTACAACCTCTCCTGGCAGCTGCGAGTTGTCGAGTCGCGCCGGCCGCACGGTTTCACGATCGAGACCTCGGGAGACCTCGTAGGTTTGGGTGTCTGGACGTTCGAGCAAGAAGGTGCCTGGGTGGACATCACCTTCGACTGGCGGATTCGCGTCGAGAAGAAAGGTGTCAAGGAGCTCTCGCCTTTGTTGAAGCCGGTCTTCTCGGCCAATCATCGCTGGGCCATGCGCCGGGGTGAGGAAAGCTTGAAGCTCGAGCTCGCGCGACGACGGGGGGAGGCCACCGGGAGAGCAGCCGCGGCGGCTCCACCGGGGCCGACCTTCACGTCTCCCTGGCCGATGCTGGTAGGCGCGGTCGCCGTTCTCCTCGGCATGATCGCGCTTGCCGGTGCGCTCGCGCGGTCGCGTCGGCGAAGGCGGCGAAAATGACGCAGCTTCAGATGCTCTTAGACGTGGCGCTCGCCATGGCTCTGGGCTCCGTCATTGGGCTCGAGCGCGAGCTCGCGCGCAAGGCCGCCGGGCTGCGAACCCATATGCTCGTGGCCGGTGCCGCTGCGATGCTGGTCGAAGGTGCGCGCGGGCTTCTGGTTCAGTTCGTGGTTCCGGGTTATTCGCCGCTCGTCCGATTTGATCCAATTCCCGTGATCACCGCGGTCGTCACGGCTGTCGGCTTTCTCGGCGCCGGTACGATCATCCGGCAGAAGGACGTCGAGCACGTCGAAGGACTCACGACCGCCGCCTCGATGCTCTTTGCCGCGACCGTGGGGGCCTCGGCCTCGCTGCGACAGTACGTCCTCGCGGCCGGAGCGACGCTCTTCGCGCTGGTGACGCTGCGGTTCGTACGCTGGATCGAGCAGAGGATTCGGGACCGGCGCTCGGCGGACGCTCCCTCCCCCGGCCGCCCGCGTCCGTGAAGCAAACGGATCACCTCGTTCGCGGGATCGGACGCTTCGACGCCACGGCCCTGGTCGTCGGCTCGATGATCGGTTCGGGAATCTTCATCGTCTCGGCCGAGAGTGCCCGCGTCTTGGGGTCGCCCGGATGGCTCCTGGCGGCTTGGGCGATCGCGGGAGCGCTGACGCTCTTGGCCTCCCTGTCCTGCGCGGAGCTCGCCGCGATGCTTCCGCGGGCAGGAGGGCAGTACGTCTTCTTCCGCGAGGCGTACGGGCCGCTCGCCGGGTTTCTCTTCGGATGGACGATGTTTCTGGTCATCCAGTCGGGCACGATCGCGGCGGTCGCGGTCGCCTTCGCGCGGTTTCTCGGAGTCCTCTGGCCGGAGATCTCTGGAGCGAACAAGCTCTTCGCGGTCGGCCGCTTCTCTGTATCGACCGTCCAGGCGGTTGGACTGCTCGTCATCGTCGTGTTGACATGGTCGAACGCGACGGGACTGAAGACGGGAACGCGCACGCAAAACGTCTTCACCGCCGCCAAGTTCGCGGCGTTGCTGGCTTTGACCGGACTCGGCCTGGTCCTCGGAAGCGGCGCGTCTCTGGCGCGCGAGGGATTCTTCCGCGCCGTCTCTGCCTCCGGCACTCCTCTAGCGGGACTCGCTCTCGTCGTCGCCCTCGGCACGGCGATGGTCGGACCTCTCTTCTCCCAGTCGGCCTGGAACAACGTCACCTTCGCCGGAGAGGAGGTCGTTCAACCGGAGCGAACCCTTCCCCTCGCGCTCCTGGTGGGATGCCTGATCGTGACGACGCTTTACGTGGCCGCCAACGTCGCGTACTTGAACGTGCTTCCCTTTCGCGGAGTGCAGCACCCTCCCGAAGACCGAGTCGCGACGGCCGCAGCGACCGCTCTTTTCGGTCCGGGGGCGGCGGCGGCGACGGCCGCCGCGATCATGGTTTCGACGTTCGGCTGCGTCAACGGCCTGATTCTTTCGGGCGCGCGCGTCTCGTTCGCCATGGCTCGCGACGGTCTCTTCTTCGCGGGCTTGTCGCGCGTCAACAGCGCTGCTGTTCCGGGCAACGCGCTCTGGGCGCAGGCGCTCTGGTCGGGCATCCTGGTCCTGTCGGGCAGCTATAGCGATCTGTTGAAGTACGTCATCTCGGCGGACATCCTCTTCTATGTCCTGCTCGTCCTGGCGGTGATCGTGCTGCGAGTCAGGCGGCCGGAGTGGCCGCGCCCTTTCCGCGCTCCCGGCTATCCGGTCGTGCCGCTTCTCTACGCCGCTGCCGGCGCGGTCCTCATCGCCGTCCTGCTAGCGGGCAATCCGCGCACCACCTGGCCTGGCTACGCCTTCGTGCTGACGGGGGTGCCCGTTTACTTCCTGTGGAGCCGGGGCCGTAAGGTTGTCTGAGGGACGTGCTCTTCCACGACCTCGCCGACGGTGCCCTATTGGTGGAGTATCCCGGCCTCTCCGACGACGAGGCCAACGCGGCTGCCGTTTCCAGCGCTCGCGTTCTCCAACAGCGCGAGCCGGAGGGTCTTCTTGGAGAGATCGTCGGAGCGCGCACTCTTTTCCTCGAATTCGATCCGGCCCAAATTTCGGCAGATCGGTTTCGAACGTTGCTTGCCGAAAAGACGCGCGCCGACAGGCCGGCTTCGCGTCGCACACTCCGAATCCCGGTCGCCTACGGAGGGGAAGCGGGGACCGATCTGCCCGCGCTCGCCCGGGAGGCGGGCCTCACGCAGGAGGAGTTTGCGCGCCGCCACGCGGCGGCCGTCTATCGCGTTGCCTTCCTCGGGTTCGCGCCCGGGTTTGCCTACTTGACCGGTCTGCCGGGCGAGCTGCGGTCGCCGCGCCTTGCGACTCCCCGACCCCGGGTCGCTGCCGGCACGGTTGCGGTCGCCGGCCCCTACACGGGCATCTACCCAGGAGAGACTCCCGGGGGCTGGAGGCTCATCGGCCGCGCGGGCGTGAGGCTCTTTGACCGCAACGCGGACCCCCCGACGCTCTTTCGGATGGGAGATGAGATTCGGTTTGAGCCGGTCGAGCAGATCGGCTCGTCTTCCTCGTTCGACGGAGCGACCGAACTGGCTTCCGAACCATCGAGGGGCAGCCATCTCTTTCGGATCGTCTCCGCCGGGGTGTTCTCGTCGGTGCAGGGTGCGCCTCGCTACGGTTGGTCCTGTTACGGCGTGCCGCCCGGCGGGGCGATGGATTGGCCGGCGCTCGCGCGGGCCAATGAGTTGCTCGGCAATCCGGTGAAGTCGGCCGCGCTCGAAATGACGCTCGTCGGGGCGGAGTTGGAGGCGCTCCACGACGCAACTGTCTGCCTGGCCGGCGCCGAGTCGGACGCGGATTGCAACGGAAGGGCCGTCGCTCTCGAGCAACGAATTGACGTCCGCCGCGGCGATCGTCTGCGCGTCGGGCGCATTCGCGGCGGCACGCGGACTTACCTCGCCGTCGAAGGGGGCCTCGCGCCTCCCGCCCGCTTCGAGATCTCCAAGCGCCTTGCGTCAGGCGACCTGATCGCCGGCGACCCCGTCCCCCCGGCTCTCCGTCCGCTGCGCAGCAAGAGTCGCCCCGTCAGAGACGAGGGCGCGGAAGAAACCGAAGCGACCGTGGTACGGGTCGTGCTTGACCCTCGGGAGGTTCCCTTCTCGAGGGAGGGCATCGCCACGTTTCTCTCGTCGACATATCGGATCTCGGCTTCCAGCGACCGGCGGGGAATGCGGCTGGATGGGGAATCGATCTCCCTGTCGCGGGCCGCGGATATTCCGCCGGAGGGGACTCCGCTCGCCGGAATCCAGGTCGCACGCGACGGAATGCCAATCGTGCTGGGACCCGACCGTCCGGTCACGGGGGGATATGCTCGTATTGCGACGGTCATACACACGGATTTTCCCCTTCTTGCTCAGACGCCTCCGGGCGCGGCCGTGCGCTTCGTAGCGGTCCAACTCGCCGACGCCCTCGCCGCGAGAGTAGGATGAGATAGCCGTGACCATTGACGTGAATGCGGACGTAGGAGAGGGTCTGGAGGATTCTCTGGTCCTTCCCTTCCTGACTTCCGCCAACGTCGCTTGCGGGCTCCACGCCGGCGGGCCCAACGTCATGGACGAAACGGTGGCTCAGGCCCTGGCTCACGGAGTGCGCGTGGGCGCGCACCCGGGCTACGCCGACAGAGAGCACTTCGGCCGCGTCCAGATCGAGATGCCCGCCGAAGACGTCGAACGCCTCGTGCTCTATCAGATCGGCGCTCTCGACGCCTTCGTGCGGTCCCGAGGCGAGCCGCTCACCCATGTCAAGCCGCACGGCGCCCTCTACCACGCAGCCGGGGAGTTCCCCGATGTGGCCCGCTCGATCGTCGAAGCCGTTCGCCGTTATCGGCCGACCCTCATCCTGGTGGGGCAGGCCGGATCGATGCTGCTGGGAGCGGGACGCGATGCCGGACTCCCCGTCGCCGCCGAGGCCTTCGCCGACCGGCGATACCAGGCCGACGGCAACCTGGTCCCGCGAGGCCGGCCCGGGGCTCTGTTGACCGACCCCGAAGAGGCGGCCGAGCAAGCTCTCTCGATCGCGCGCGACGGCGCGGTCACGGCGCAAGACGGCTCGCGCCTGGAAGTCCGCGCCCAGACCATCTGCCTCCACGGTGACACTCCGGGCGCGCCGGCGATCGCTCGCCGTGTCCGCGAGATGCTTCGCCAGCAGGGGATCGTCGTCGCACCTCTGGACCGCGTTCTTCGCGAGCGGTCGCGCGCCGATGAGCCGTCCCCCTCTCCCGCACGCCATGTCTGAGCAGGAAGAGACACACGGGCTGGAGGAAAAAGAGCCCGGCTATCGGGAGCGGTTGCGCGACGTCTTCTCGGCCGCTGGAGACCTGCTCTCGACACGGGCGGAGATCTTCGGGGAAGAGGCAGCGGAAAAGGCGGGCCACCTGGGGCGCAGCGTCGCCGCCTTCGCGGCGGCGCTGGTGACGGGCTGGCTCACGATGCTGCTTCTGGCGGCCCTGCTCGTCGCTCTCTTCACGCTTCTCTTCGGCCAGCTTTGGGCGGGGATTCTGGCGACCCTGGTCCTCTATGGCGGAGCGTGCGCCACGGCGGCCATCCTGGGATGGAAGGCGCTCACGAGGGTCCGCCCGATGGATTTTCCGGTCACGCGCGCGGAGATTGCGCGCGACTGGCAAGCGGTCTCACGCAGCTTGCAAACGGAATCGGAGGAAACGGCGCTATCGGAGAAAGCGCGGCCGCCCGTCTCGTTCTCGGGGAAGCCGGTTAGCGGCTTCTCCGGTGACGACGTGGAGGCCCGCTTTCGGGCGGGCTCGGAATGAAGGAGTCGGCTCGACGGCTCGAGGAGCTCGTACGGCATGGCGAGATCGAGCGGCGCGCGTTGGCAAACGCCGTTAGAGAAATCTCACAAGAGATCCACCGCAGGCGCACTCAGTGGCGAATCGCCGGCTTCCTGGCGGGGGGGCTGGCCGCGACCGCAACCGCCGCCTACAAGCTCTTCGGAAAGGGCTCGCTCGCCGCGAAGGTCGGCCGATACTCCTCAGCAGCCTCCCTGGTTCTGGGTCTGACCCGCGCCGCGCTGCGCCTGCGCCGCTTCCTTTAACCGTCGCTCTCGCTTGCTCGGTCCCTGAACGTCGCTTCCGCTTGCTCGGGACCTGCGCCTGCGGCCCACCGGCTCGCGGCTCGGCCAAAGGGCCTCGGCCGCGCGCCTGGTCCCTCCCGCGCTCCCGCTCCCGCGGCGCGCGCCTCCTCCCCTCTGGGAGACTACGCGCG
>Ga0070707_100002886_pt1 | contig 16352 bp, 16 predicted proteins | sample KBSK5502metaG_FD_65468 | JGI IMG/M metagenome (GOLD analysis project Ga0070707, IMG submission 65468) | Corn, switchgrass and miscanthus rhizosphere microbial communities from Kellogg Biological Station, Michigan, USA - KBS K5-50-2 metaG | ecosystem: Host-associated > Plants > Roots >... | reverse complement strand
CGACGAGAGCTTGTCGAAGGTGAGCTTGCCGTCGGGCGTCGGGTAGCTCGCGTCCCGGTTCGTGACGAGCAGCGGCTGGTCGGCATCGGGCTCCGCCGACATCTTCCCGACCTCGACGCGACCCTTCGAGATCGTCATCGCGCTCGCGAGCGCGCCGCCGACGAAGAAACCGTGCCCGAAGACCTGCCGCATGTTCCGCACTTCGTAGAGGTCGCGCCAGATGAAGCTGTCGCGTACCGCGTCGTCGTACGACGCGAGGGCGCTCGCCGGCGTCTCGCCGCGCTGCATGGCGCGGAACGCGGCCTCGGCGGCGAGCCGTCCCGACTCGATCGCGTAATGGATGCCCTTGAGCCGTGGGACGTTGACCATCCCGACGCCGTCGCCGCAGAGGAGCAGGCCGGGCGCGTGCAGCTCCTGCGGTAGCGAGTGGAAGCCTCCGCTCGGGATCGTCTTCGCGCCCCACTCCACGCGCTCGCCGCCCTCGAGGATCCGCCGGATCTTCGGATGCGTCTTCAGCTCCTGCAACAGGTCGTGCACCGAGAGCGACGCGTCGCGGTAGTCGAGCCCGACGACGAGCCCGATCGTGACCATGTCCTTGCCCATCGGGTAGATGAACGAGCCGCCGAACTCCCGGAAGCGCTTGCCGGTGCGCAGCGGCCACCCCATCGTGTGGATCACACGGCCGAGCGGCTTCGCAACCTTCCAGACTTCCTTCACCGCGAGCTCCCACACCTGCGGCTCCTCGCCGCGGAGCGAGAACCGGTCGAGCGCGACGGCGGTCAGGTGCCCCTGCGTCCCCTCGGCGAGGATGGTGACCTTGGCCGTCAGGTCGGAGCCGGCTTCGAAATTCCCGAGCTCGCCGCCCTCGCGGTTGCGGCCCTTGTCGCCCGTCCGGACGCCCACGACGCGGCCGTGCGAGACGAGGAGCTTCTCCGCCGCAGTTTCCGGCAGGATCATCGCGCCGCCCTCCTCGGCGCGTTCGGCGAGGAAGCGGCCGAGCTGAGAGAGGGAGAGGATCCAGTTGCCGTGGTTCCGCATCGGCGGCGGCGGCGGGATCGGCAGCGCGGTCCGGCGCGTGAGCACGTAGACGGACTCACCGGGGACCTCGCCGTACGACGGAACATCGTCCATCCGGAAGCCTTCGCCGAAGAGACGGCGCAGCGCTCTCGGATTCATCACTGCGCCGGAGAGGAGGTGCGAGCCGGGCTGCTTGCCCTTCTCGAGCACCGCGACGGGCACCTCGCCGAAGCGCTCCGCCATCTCCGGATGTTGCTCGAGCAGCTGGCCGAGCCGGATCGCACAGGCCAGGCCGGAGGGGCCGGCGCCGACGATGAGGACGCCGACCTCGATCCGCTCGTCGGGCGGGTCGGTCGGCTCGACGACGTAGTCCCTGGTCGAGAAGGGCGGCGGGAAGTTGGAAGCTCTGCTCATCCCTTGCGGGCGCGGACGAGCTCGGTCAGCTTCGGCACGATCTCGTGCACGTCGCCCACCACGCCGAGGTCGCTGAACTCGAAGATCGGGGCGTTCGCGTCCTTGTTGATCGCGACGATGGTGCCCGAGCTCTGCATGCCGACCTTGTGCTGGATCGCGCCGGAGATGCCGAGGGCGACGTAGAGCTTCGGCGAGACGGTCTTGCCCGTCTGGCCGATCTGGGTCGAGTACGGGTACCAGCCGGCGTCGACGACCGCGCGGGTCGCGCCGACGGCCCCGCCGAGCGCCTTCGCAAGCTCCTCGGCGAGCGTGAAGTTGTCGGGCGAGCCGAGTCCGCGGCCGCCGGCGACGATCACGTCGGCGTCCTCGATCGAGGGACCGCTCGACTCCTCGGCGTCCTGCCCCACGAGCTTCACAGCCGTGGAGTGCGCCGCATACGTGGGCGAAATGTCCGCGATCTCCGGCTCGCCGCCGCCGGTGGGAGCCGCGTCGAACGATCCGGCGCGGAAGAGCGCCAGCCGCGGCGTGCCGTGCCAGCCCACCTCCGCATACACCGAGTCCTGCAGCGCGGGCCGCTTGCCGACGAGCTCGCCGTCGCGAACCGCGAGGTCGACGAGATCCCAGTTGAGCCCTGCGTCGAGACGCGCTGCGAGGCCCGCAGCGACGTCCGCGGCGAGGACGGAGTTGGCGAAGAGCACGGTGTCGTAGCCGCCCTCCTCCACCACCTGCGCGAGCACGTCGACACGCGGTTGGGGAACCGGCTGTACGACCTCCGCGTCCTCGCAGATCCAGATCTTCGCAGCGCCGAACGTTCCGGCCTCGGGGACCAGCGCGCGAGCACCCTCCCCGGCGATGACGGCGGCGACGTCGTCACCGAGGGACGCGGCCTTCGCCAGGACGCCGAGCGAGCCCTTCTGCAACTCGTTGCCGTGGCTCTCGAGGAAGACGAGCGTGCTCACACGATCCTCTTCTCGGCGAGGAAGTCGACGATCGCCTGCGCGGCGTTGCCGTCGTCCTCGATCTTTCTTGCGTCTGCGCGCACGGGCGGGTCGCCCAGCGCGAGCACGGTTGTGCGCGAGCCCGCCTCGCCGGCCTCCCCGGCGTCGACACCGAGGTCGTCGAGCGAGAAGACGTCCTGCTGCTTCTTCTTCGCGCCCATGATCCCCTTGAGCGAGGGGTAGCGCGGCTCGTTGATCGCGTCGCTCACCGCCACCACCGTGGGCAGCGGCGCCTCGAGCGTGTCGTAGCCGAACTCCGTCTGCCGCTTGACGCGGACGGAGCTACCGTCGACCGCGAGCTCCATCGCTTGCGAGACGACCGGCCGGCCGAGCCGCTCGGCGACCGCAGCCCAGAGGACAGCGCCGTCGGCGTCTGAGGCCTGCTGGCCGAACAGCACGACGTCGGCGTCCAGTTTCTCGAGCGCCGCTGCGAGCAATCGGCTCGTCGCGACGAGGTCCGAGCCGGCGGCAGCGTCGTCGGAGACGAGGACGGCGCGGTCGGCGCCCATCGCCAGCGCCTTGCGCAGCGAGTCGAGCGCCTTCTGCGGCCCGAGCGAGACCACGACGACCTCGGTGTCGGAGTCGCCCTTGAGTCGCAGCGCCTCCTCCACCGCGTTCGCGTCGAAGTGGTTGAGCGCGCCCTCGCCGGAGCGGTCCAGACGCTTCGTCGACGGATCGAGGTGGCTCGGCCCCTCGGGCACGTGCTTGACGCAGACGGCGATCCTCATCCCGGCGGGACTCTAGTGGCGCCGCGCCGGGCGCTGACTCACATGCGCTTCTCCAGCGCGAGCACGTCCTTCACGAAGGTCTTGCTCACCTTGTACACGCCGTGCTTTCGCACCGCGCGCTCGCCCTGGTACCAACCTGCGAGTGCCAGCCGCTTGTCGCCGCGGAAGTCATGCAGCAGGTGCGAGAGATAGGCAACGCCCGCGCGGACGTTGCCGTCGGCGTTGTGACGAAGGCGGTGTCCGATCAGGACCTGTTCGGAGAAGTGGAACGTGCTGGGCAGAAGCTGCATGATCCCGCGCGCTCCGACCGACGAGACGAGCGCGTTGTTGTAGCCGGACTCCATCCACGCAAGCGCCCGAACGAGATGGACGCTGACCCCGTAGTGCCCCGCCCAGCGGTCGAGCAGCCCGCGAACCGAGGCGACGCTCTGCGTCCGGTAGGCGACCCGCTTCGTCTTCGTGACGTGCTTCGTGATCGTGACGTGCCGCGCGTGGGGGACGTGGAGGCGCGTCCCGATGATGAGGTAGTGGCTCGGATCGAGGTGATTTATTCGCGCGAGCTTGGCAACGGTGGTGTGGTAGTGGCGCGCAATCCCCGAGAGCGACTCGCCGGCTCGGACTACGTGGATAGAGGTCATCGTGCGACGGCGCTCGTGGTGGCGGGCCCGAGCCGTGTGGCGGGCAACCACCGGGACGCCGTGCGCGAGGGGCACGGGCTCCTTCCTGACGAGGGCCGCGAACGTGTGCGGCCCGACGACGCCGTCCCGCGGCACGTGGAGACGCGCTTGCATGAGGCGCACGCCGTGCAGCGTGGGTCCGTCGAAATAGGCATTGATGGGGACGCTGATTCCCTGGCGGAGAAGAAGGAACTGGAGCACGGCGACGTCCCAGCCGAACGCGCCGCGGTGCAGCGTCCGCGCGCCCAAGAGCGGGCCGCCGAGCGGTCCCATGGCAGCGCGCGTGCGCGCGTCCGCGAGTCCCGTGACGGGGAGCCCCTGGATCCGTTGAAAGTCGCGAACCGCAGCGACGGTCTCGGGCCCCGAGATCGCATCGATCGGGCCGCGGTAGAGGCCCTCTGCGCGCAGCGCCACCTGCAATCCGGCGGTCTGCGGGTTCCGGCCGCCCGCGGCGAGCGTGGCCGGCGTCGCGGCCATGGCGACGGCGAAAACGAGCCCTGCGAGAAGAAGGCGCAAGCGCATGGGGTCCCGGACTACGCGCCTTGCGGCGCGAATCCTCCTGCGTCTTGCGGCCGGATTACCTGCCGACGAAGCGGGGCGGGCGCTTCTCGGCGAACGCAGCGAGGCCCTCCTTGGCGTCCTCGCTGGCGAAGAGATCACCGAACTCCTCGGCCTCCCGCTCGAGCGCACCGGGTGAGAGGTTGAGCAGCCGCTTGGCGACGCGCAACGCGACCGGGCTCTTCGCGGCCAGCTTTTCGGCGACCTCGAGCGCGTGCTCGAGGACGGGATCGGCGATGGCGTTCACGAGACCGATCCGGAGCGCCTCCTCCGCGTCGACCGGACGTCCGGTGAGGATCAGCTCCTTCGCGACGCCGAGACCGCAGACGCGGGCGAGCCGCTGCGTTCCGCCCCATCCGGGGACGATGCCGAGGTCGATCTCGGGCTGGCCGAGTCGCGCCTTGCTCGAGGCGTAGCGCAGATCGCAGCCGAGCGCGAGCTCGCATCCGCCCCCGAGCGCGAAGCCGTTGATCGCCGCGATGGTGGGCTTGGGCATCTCCTCGAGCAGCCGGGCCGCCTCGTGGCCCAGTGCTCCCCACTCCTTCGCCTCGTCGGGGCCGAGGCCGCCCATGTACTTGATGTCCGCGCCGGCGACGAAGGCACGCTCGCCCGCGCCGGTGAGGACGACGACGCGTGCCGAATCGTCGTCGGCGAGCTCGCGCAGTCGGTCGCGCAGCTCGGTCAGCGTCTCGACGTTGAGCGCGTTGAGCGCCTCCTGCCGGTCGATCGTGACGACGGCGACCGCATCGCGGCGGTCGACGGTGACGCTCACGCGGGAACCGCGCCCCGAATGAAGTCGACGATCTCGGTCGTCGGCGCGCCCGGGCCGAACACGCCGGAGACGCCGAGCTTCCGCAGCTCGTCGGCGTCGTCATCGGGGATCGTCCCACCGACCACGACGACGACGTCCTCGACTCCGTTCTCACGCAGCAGCTCGAGGATGGCGGGTACGAGAGTCATGTGTGCGCCGGAGAGGACCGAGATGCCGACTGCGTCCGCGTCCTCCTGGATCGCGGTCTCGACGATCTGCTCGGGCGTCTGGTGGAGGCCCGTGTAGATGACCTCCATCCCGGCGTCGCGTAGCGCGCGGGCGATGATCTTGGCGCCGCGATCGTGCCCGTCGAGGCCCGGCTTCGCGACGACGACGCGGATCTTCCCTGCCATCGCGGCGGAGCGTAACGGAACGCTAGTCGGTCCCCCACGAGCCGACGGCCCAGACGTCGTTCGTGGAGACTGCGGCAATCCCGTACAACCCGTCCGCGGAGTAGGGGTTCGGAGTCGGCACGACTGTCCACTCGGTGCCGTTCCAGTGCTCGACGAGCGTCTTCGGTTCGAGATCGGCGTCGTCCAGGTACTCGCCCGCAGCCCAGGCATCGTCTGCGGAGAGCGGCGCGACGGACGTCAGCTGCAGCTCGTCCGCGATGGCCATGGGGCCGGGGGCCGCCACGGCGCGCCACGCGTGGACCCGGCGCTCGATGAGCGGCAGCTCCGGGCCGCTCCCATTGCGGTAGCTGCCGACGGCCCAGATCTCGGTGGCCGAGGTGGCCGCGACGTCGTACAGTCGATTCGGGTGGCCGAGCTTGCCCGGGTTCGGGCTCGCCACATGCTTCCAATGCTTGCCATTCCAGTGGAGCACGAGCGTCTGAAAGGAGTGGCGGCCGTTGGTTGCGCGCCGGAAGTAGTTCCCGACGGCCCAAACATTCCGAGCCGAGACGGCCGCGACGCCGGCGAGCCCGTCGTGGTGGCTGGAGGTAGCGAGGTTCTCCCTCGGGGGGTTGGGGCTGCTGCTTACCCACTGCCACGCCTTGCCGTTCCAGTGGAGAACGAGCGTCCGTTGCAGCCGGAACCGGTGGCCGAGTCGGGCGCCCGCGTAGCTCCCGACAGCCCACGCATCGTCTCGTGAGAGCGCCGTCACGCCGAATAGGGCGTCGTTGTCCGTCGGGTTGGGGCTCCGGACGATATGCCAGGCAGTGCCGTCCCAGTGCTCGATCAGCGTGCGGTACCCCCCGGTCCTTGGGCCCGCCCAGTCGCCCACGACCCAGAGATCGTTCGCCGCGACTGCCGCCGTGCGATACAGGTTCACCTCATCGGCGTCCTTCGGGGAGGGAATCGCGACCTGCTGCCAGGCGGAGCCGTCCCAGTGAAGGGCTTCGGCCTGGCCGATGTCTTCGTTACCGAGGGCCCACACATCGTTGGCCGAGACAGCGACGACCGTGGACAGACTGCCTGGGAACGGGATCGGAACCTGCGTCCAGACGGTCCCGTCCCAGTGTTCGATCAGCGGACCGTAGGACGGAGTCGTCGCCGCGGACGTGGAGCCCGCACCGATCGCGCAGAGGGCGAATGCCACCGCGAGTCCCAGCGGACGGAGCGTCATGGGCGCAAGGTACGCCCCGCCGCTCACGAAGCCCTAACCGGGTCGGGTCAGAACACCGGCGTCTCGCGCCATGTGCCCCAGACCTCGCGGAGGGCGTCGCACATCTCGCCCATCGTCACGTACGCGCGCGAGGCAGCCATGATCGGCTCCATCAGGTTCCGGTCGTCGTGTGTGGCGTCCTCCTTCAGCCGGACGAGTGCAGCCTCGGCCGCGGCTGCGTCGCGCCGATTGCGCACCGCCTGGACGCGCTCGATCTGCTTCTGCTCGAGCGCCGGGTCGATGCGGAGGATCTCGATCGGCTGCTCGTCTTCCTGCTCGTACCGGTTGACGCCGACGACCACACGCTCGCCGCGCTCGACCTCGGATTGGTAACGGAAGCTTGCCTCGGCGATCTCACGCTGCTGGAAGTTCTGCTCGATCGCCGGAATCACGCCGCCGAGCTCGTCGATTTGCTCGAAGTAGTCGTACGCCTGCCGTTCCAGCTCGTTCGTGAGCTGCTCGAGGTAGTACGAGCCACCGAGCGGATCGATCGAGTTCACGACGCCCGTCTCGTGTGCGATCACTTGCTGGGTGCGCAGCGCGAGCCGCACCGCATGCTCGGTGGGCAGCGCGAGCGCCTCGTCGAACGAGTTCGTGTGCAGCGACTGCGTTCCGCCGAGCACCGCGGCGAGCGCCTCGATGGCCGTCCGGATCAGGTTCACTTCCGGCTGCTGGGCCGTCAGCGAGACCCCAGCCGTCTGCGTGTGGAAGCGCATCAGCCATGAGCGCGGATCCTGCGCCCCGTATTTCTCGCGCATCTGCCGCGCCCAGATCCGTCGTGCGGCCCGGTACTTCGCGATCTCCTCGAAGAAGTCGAGGTGCGCGTTGAAGAAGAAGGAGAGCCGCGGCGCGAAGGAGTCGACGTCGAGGCCGCGCTCGATGCACGCCTCGACGAGCGCGAATCCGTTGGAAAGCGTGAAGGCCAGCTCCTGCGCGGCGTTCGAGCCGGCCTCGCGAATGTGGTAGCCGGAGATCGAGACCGGGTGCAGGAGCGGCATGTGCTGCGCGCACCACTCGACCATGTCCACCACGAGCCGCATCGAGGGCTCGGGCGGGAAGATCCACTCCTTCTGCGCGATGTACTCCTTGAGGATGTCCGTCTGGACGGTGCCGCGCAGCCGTTCGAGCGCGACGCCCTGCTCCTCGCCGACGCACGCATAGAAGGCGAGCAGCATGGCGGCCGGGCCGTTGATCGTCATCGAGGTCGAGACCTCGCCGAGCGGGATTCCGTCGAACAGCGTCTCCATGTCGGCGAGCGAGTCGATCGCCACCCCTTCGCGCCCGACCTCGCCGAGCGAGCGCGCGTGGTCCGAGTCATAGCCCATCAGCGTCGGCATGTCGAAAGCCGTCGAGAGGCCGGTCTGGCCGTGTTCCAGGAGGTAGCGGAAGCGCTCGTTCGTCTCCTCCGCCGTCCCGAAGCCGGCGAACTGGCGCATCGTCCAGAGGCGCCCGCGATACATCGACGGGTAGACGCCGCGCGTGAACGGATACGCGCCCGGCCAGCCGAGGTCGCGCTCGTACTCGAGTTCGACGTTCGCGGGCGAATAGAGCGGCTCGTTCTCGACGCCGGAGATGGTCGAGAAGAGCTCGCCTTCCCGCTCTGGCGTCGCCTCGTAGCGCCCGCGCCACTCGCCGGCGCCGCCCGTCAGCTCCTCGCGGTCGGTCGTCGCCATCCCGCAGGCAGTGTAGAGCTGAGAGGGACGGAGCAGGGGCCGCCGCGAGAGCGGCCCCCGCAGGTGATCAGTGCGCTACTTGCGAGCGGCCACGCTGCCGTTGCTCGTGGCCTTGGCTACCCGAGGGGCATTTTTCGGGAGCGTCGGCGAAGCACCGGATCCGTTGGCCGGAATTGTCTGAGCCGTCACGATTCCGTCGTAGAGGTTGACATTGCTCGTTGCCTGGAACACACCGACCTGGAACTTGTACGTATGCGTCCCGGGGGCGGCTACGAACACGTAGTGGCTCGTGACAACGTTCTGGATCGCGCTGCCCGTGCTGTAGTAGTCGATAGGCCCGCTCGACGTTCCATCCTGGGTCACCATGGAGTTGATGTTGCACGGACACTGTCCGCTGGTGTCCGCCCACGTCGCCTGTCCCTCGACCAGGACGTACTGCTTGGCCGTGCCGGGGATGGTCAGCGTCGTCTGAATGTAGTCGCCAATGCTCCCGAACGTCGGCGTGAATGGGGTATTCGGAGCGGTCGTCGTGAAGCTGATGCGCGGCGTGTAGGAGGAGGCCGGCTTACCACCGAGGTTCGTCGCGTTCGTCGCGTTCGTCGCGTTCGTAGCGTTCGTAGCGTTCGTAGCGTTGGTGGCGCTGTCGGCGCTCGTAGCGTGAGTCGCATTCGTCGCACTGTCCGCGGTCTTGGCGTGCTTGACGCTGAGCGTCGGAGCGAGCTTCTTGATCAGCTTCGTATCCGCCTTCTTGTCGCCGTGCGTGGCGGTTGCGGCAACCGCCGTCCCACCGAGCACGAGGGCCAGGGCGATCATCGAGATCACCAGGGCCGGGCTCGGCAGACGAAACCTGCGCTTAGACATACGTACCTCCGGTCGAAGTTGTCGGAACCCTCAGCCGGGCAGCCTGTCAGTCGTAGAAGACGGCGCCGCAGAATGGTGAGCCGCTCGCAGTCGCGAACGGCGCCCATCTCACCCCTGGCTCCTGACGAATGCCCTCGGTCTGAGCATCCTGCTTCCCGTCCGGTTCGTCAAGGTCTAGATCGAGCCGGGGCGCCACAGCGGCTCGTCGACGCCGGCTTCCGCATTGGCGGCCCGCGCGAGCACGAACAGAAGATCGGAGAGACGGTTGAGGTAGACGGCTGCGAGCGGGTTCGTGTCCGGCACGGCCAGGACCGCGCGCTCGGCGCGGCGGCAGACGGCCCGCGCGAGGAAGAGGCGCCCCGCGCGCTCGCTCCCGCCCGGAAGGACGAAGCTCTTCAGCTCCGGCAGCGACGCGTTCGCCTCGTCGATCTCCTGCTCGAGCCGACCGACCGCTTCGTCCGTGATCCGCAGGCGGCCGTCTCCGACCGCAAAGGGAACCGAGAGATCGGCGCCGAGGTCGAAGAGCTCGTTCTGGACGCGATCGAGCCCACCCGCCCAGCCGACGAGCGAGTTGAGCTCGTCGACCTCGCCGATCGCGGCGACCCTCGGGTCAAGCTTCGACACGCGGGAGCCGTCACCCAGGCTCGTCTCCCCCTTGTCTCCGCCTCCCGTGTAGATGCGCGTCAGGCGGACGGGCTCGTTCGGGTCGCGAGGCACGCGCGTAGCCTACGGCTGCCGAGGTTGCTCCTGCCGACAACGCGCGTCACACTCCGTTCATGCGGCGCAACAGGTCCGGCAACGTCCTGACGACGCTCGTCTTCACGGACATCGTCGGTTCGACCCAGGTTGCGGAGGAGCTGGGTGACCGGCGCTGGCGGGAGCTGCTCGCGCGCCATCACCGGATCGTCCGTGAAGGACTGCGCGAGTACGGCGGCCGGGAGCTCGATACAGCCGGAGACGGCGTCTTCGCCCGCTTCGACTCCTCGCCCGCCTCGGCCGTCAATTTCGCTGTAGCGACCGCCGACGCGTTGCGCGAGCTCGGCGTCGAGATCCGCGCCGGCATCCACATCGGCGAGTGCGAGGTCTTCGAGGGGAAGCTCAGCGGCGTCAACGTGCACGCGGCCGCCCGCACAATGGCGCTGGCGGGACCGGGCGAGATACTCGTCACGGGAAGTGTCCGTGACCTCATTCGCGGCGCCGGCTTCGGATTCGCCGACCGCGGAGTACACGAGCTGCGGGGGATCGAAGGCGAATGGCGCCTATTCCAGGTGACGAGCATCGAGGACTCGCACCGGTCGCCGCCGCTCCCGGAGGGCGAGGCGAAGACGCGGCGCGGTCAGATCGAGCCGCCGCGCCTCGTGAAGAGACGTCGCGTTCGCGTAACAGCGGTCGCGGTGGCGGCTGCGCTCGTCGTAGCCGCCGGAGCGTTCGCCCTCGTCCATGCGGTCGGCGGGGCGTCCGCGGCGCCGCTGACCGGCTGCGAGATCACCTCGAACCGTCCACTGGGCGACCGCGCCTTCAACCAGGCGGTCTACGACGGCCTCACCGACGCGTCCACGAAGTGGGGCATCAGCGTCAAGGCCAAGGTCTCGACGTCGCGACCCCAGTGGCTGCGGAACATGGCCCGTCTCATCCATCAGCGGTGCGGGCTGGTCGTGACCATCGGCACCATCGTCGGAAGCGACACCGTCGCCACGGCGAAAGCGAACCCGAACGCGCGGTTTGCGTCCACCGACGCTGCCAACGTTCATCCCACCTCGAACCTCATGAGCATCCAGTTCAAGCCCAACCAGGGCGCGTTCCTTGCCGGATACCTAGCTGCTGGGCTGACGAAGACCGCAAGGTAGGCACGTTCGGCGGGCTTCCGATCGGGACCGTCACCGGCTTCATGGACGGCTTCTGGGCCGGCGTCGCGCACTACAACCAGGTTCATGGGACTCACGCCCGCGTCCTCGGGTGGAACCCGGCGACGCAGCACGGGCAGTTCGTGGATCACGATCCCACCCATTTCAGCGCCTTCAGTGACAACGAAACGGCGCACTTCCTGGCCTCGGGCCTCATCCGCTCCGGGGCTGATGTCATCTTCCCCGTCGATGGGCCTATTGGGGAGAACAGCTCCTGCAGCGCGGCACTGCGCGCCCGTGACGTGCTCCTGATCGGAGTTGATACGGACCAGTTCTACGCGACCCCGAATTGCGAAGCGCGCTGGGTCACGAGCGTGATGAAGGTGTACCGCCGAATGGTCTATCTCGCGATGGGGCAGGTCTACCGCGGAGACTTCAAGGGTGGAACGCTGTGGGGCACGCTGAAGAACGGCGGCGTCGCCCTCGCGTCCCCGCACACCCTCAAGTCGCGGATTCCGGGAAGACTTCGAGCCGAGCTCGTGCGTGTCAAGCAGGACATCATCAGCCGGTCGATCACGACCGACCCGCGAAGCTATCTCTCCGGTTGATCCGCCGCGGGACCAGGGACGACGTGGAGGAGATCGCCTGCCTCTACGAGCGGTCGTTCGCGACGCTCGACTTTCTACCGGTGCTGCACACCCTCGACGAGCACCGGTACTGGTTCACGAAACAGCTCGCAGAACACGAGGGCTGGGTCTGGGACGAGGACGGCGTCCGCGGGTTCAGCGTGCTGACCGAGGACGAGCTCCTGTACCTCTACCTCGACGTCGGGTGGACCGGCCGCGGCATCGGCTCGGCGCTGCTCGACAACGCCAAGCAGCGCCGCCCCGACGGGTTCACGCTCTGGACGTTCCAACAGAACCACGGCGCCCGGCGTTTCTACGAGCGGCATGGGCTGACGGCGATCGAGTTCACCGAGGGCGAAGGGAACGAGGAGAAGACTCCGGACGTCAGGTACGAGTGGAAGCCGTCCGCCTAGCCGAAGGCCTCTGGCGCTGGACGACTCCGGAGTTTGGCGGCGTCTACTACGAGGCGCCGGAAGCCGTAGTCCTCTTCGACCCGCTTCTGCCTGCCGGCGAGGAGCAGAGGTTCCTCGAACATCTCGACCGTGACGTCGAGCGACTGGGCCTCCCCGTCTCGATCCTGCTCACCGCAGCGCGCGAGGAGCGGAGCGCGCCGTTCCTCCGCGAGCGCTACCAAGCCGACGACCGGGTGCCCGCGACGGTCGAGGCCTACGCGGTGGACAGCGCCCAGGCGGAACAGCTCGCCTACTTCATCCGCCCCCACCGGGCACTCGTGGTCGCGGGCCTCGGCGACTGGCCGGCCGCGATCTACGAGCTCCCCGTCGAGCTCGTGCTCGTCTCCAACCCGGCGCGGTCGAGCTAGCCCGCCGCTAGCGAGCGTTCCTGGAGCCCGAGGATCGACCGAGCGATGACGAGCCGCTGGATCTCGCTCGTCCCCTCGTAGATCTCCGTGATCTTCGCGTCGCGGTAGTAGCGCTCGACCGGGAACTCCTTCGTGTAGCCGTACCCGCCGAGGATCTGGATCGCCTCGCCCGTCTGACGGCTCGCCATCTCCGAGGCGAACAGCTTCGCCTTCGCCCCCGCCTCGGTGTGCGGGAGATCGTTCTGCTTCAGCCAGGCGGCCCGATGCACGAGGAGCCGGGCCGCGTCGATCTCCGTCGACATGTCGGCCAGCTTGTGCTGGATCGCCTGAAACTCGCCGATCGGCCGTCCGAACGCATGCCGCTCCTTCGCGTACTCGCGCGCGACGTCGTACGCCGCCTGGGCGATCCCGACCGCCTGGGCGGCGATCCCGATGCGGCCGCCGTCGAGCGTCGCCATCGCGATGTGGAAACCCTTGCCCTCCTCGTGCAGCAGCCGGTCCGCGTCGACATGAACATCCACCGCGAGCGAATTCGTGGTGGAGGAGTTGAGCCCGAGCTTCTCCTCGCTACCCGTGACCGTGACGTGCTCGGCGTCGAGCACGAACGCCGAGACCCCGCGCGCGCCCGGCGTGTCGGGATCGGTGCGGGCGAAGAAGAGAAACGTTCCGGCGTACTCCGCCGTCGAGATGAACTGCTTCGCGCCGGCAATCCGCCAGCCGCCGTCCTCGCGCGTCGCCGAGGTGCGGAGCGAGCCGGCGTCGGATCCGGCCTCGGCCTCGGTCAGGGCGAAGGCGCCGATCAGCTCGCCGCGCGCGAGCGGCGGCACGAACCGCGCTCGCTGTTCATCGGTGCCGAAGCGGAGCAGCGGCAAGGTCACCGCGCTCGTGTGCACGGCGACCGTCACGCCGACGCCGGCGTCGCCACGCGAGAGCTCCTCGAGCACGAGCATGTAGGAGAGGAAGTCGGACCCGGCCCCGCCGTACTCCTCCGGGATGCAGACGCCCATCAGACCGAGCTCGGCGAGCTTGGCGAAGACGTCGCGGGGGAAATGGTGCTCGCGATCCCACTCGGCCGCGTGCGGCTCGATCTCGGCGCGAACGAAGTCACGCGTGAGCGCCTGGATCTCCTTCTGCTCGGCGGAGAGTTCGAAGTCCATCAGCCGTAAGCGTAGAAACCGCGACCCGATTTGCGGCCGAGGCGGCCGGCCTGGACGTGCTCACGCAGAAGCGGACACGGCGCGTACTTCGGGTCGCCGAGCCCGTCGTGCAGTACCTCCATGATCGCGACGCAGGTGTCGAGGCCGATCAGGTCGGCGAGCGCGAGGGGGCCCATCGGGTGCGCGAAGCCGAGCTTCGCGATCGTGTCGATCGCCTCCGGCTCTGCGACGCCGTCGTGCAGCGCCCAGACCGCCTCGTTGATGAAGGGCATCAGGATTCGATTCGAAACGAAGCCGGGGAAGTCGTTCGCAACCGCCGGCGTCTTGCCGAGATCCTCCGCGAGCGCGACGATCGCGGCGGCCGTCTCGTCGGACGTCTCCCGGCCACGCACGATCTCGACGAGCTTCAGGACCGGGACCGGGTTGAAGAAGTGCATGCCGATCACGCGCTCAGGCCGCGACGTGACGGCGGCGAGCGAGGTGATCGGGATCGAGGAGGTGTTCGAGGCGAGGATCGCGCCCTCGGGCAGGACCTTGTCGGCGCGGCGGAAGACGTCCATCTTCACGTCGGCGTCCTCGATCACGGCCTCGATCAGCAGGTCGGCCGGCACGAGGTCGTCGGCCTGCTCGACGCGTCCGAGCACCTCGTCGGGGTCGGCTCCACCCTTCTCCGCGAGCTTCTCGAGGCTGCGCCGCATCGCCGCGACGCCCCGCTCGGTCGCTCCTGGCGCCGCGTCGTAGAGCGAGACGCGTCGCCCCGAGGCGGCGACGACTTGCGCGATCCCACCGCCCATCTGGCCGGCGCCCACGACGAGGACGTGCTCGAAGTCCATGCGGCGCTGAGGCTATATCGTCGCGCCGTGCCGACTGTCGATGTCAACGGCGCGCGCCTCTGGTACGACGAGGCCGGAGACGGCCGGGCGGTGCTCCTCCTACACGGCGGTCTCGGCGACTCGGGCCTGTGGGAGCCGGTCGTTCCCATCCTCGCCGAGCGGTTTCGCGCCATCCGCACCGACCTTCGCTTCTTCGGCCGCTCGACCGGCCCGGCCATGCCTTGGTCGTGGCAGAAGGACGTCGTCGGAGTCCTGGATGAGCTCGAGATCGGGCAAGCGGCACTCGTCGGCCTGTCCCTCGGCGGCAAGCTGGCGCTCGACGTCGCGCTCGCCTACCCGCAGCGGCTGTGGGCGGTCGTCGGAGTGGCGCCCGGGCTCGGCGGGCACGACGGCGCCCCGTATTCGGCGGAACAGGAGGCGCGCTACGACGCGGCGGAAGCCGAGGGGGATCTCGATGCGGCGATGTCGGTCGACTTCGAGGTCTGGGCTCCACTGGGTGCCGACGACCGCATGCGTCAGCTCTGGCGTGCGACGCCCGACGCGAATCCGCTGCCGCAGGGCGTCGAGCCGCTCAGCCCGGGCGGCGCCCCCGCGAAGGAGCGCCTCGGCGATCTCACCGTGCCGACCCTCATCGTCACGGCGAAGCACGACCCGCCGGGCTTCCAGGAGATCGGGCCGCTAGTGGCAGACGCTGCCTCGAACGCGCGCCACGTCGAGCTCGACTCCGACCACTACCTGACGCTACGCGAGCCCGAGCTCCTGTCCCGAGTGCTGCTCGACTTCCTCGCTGCCGCGGCGCCGGAGGAGTAGAGCGCCCGCGGCCGCGAGGAGCGCAAGCCCGACGCCGACTCCCGCTCCGACCCACCCCCACGGGAAGGCGCCGTTCACTTCCGTGACCTGCCAGCTGCCGACCGCCACGTTCAGCAGCGGCCGCCCGCTTAGCCAGCTCACGGCGAGCGTGCGGTCGTGGTTGTGCAGGGAGAGGACGAGGTTGTATGCGCCCTGGTTCGTCTTCGACCAGGGCAGGTCGATGCAGTGGGCGACGCCGGCAACCGTGTTGAGCGCATGGATGAACGGCATGCCGGACGGCTTCTGGTAGAGCGTGTACACCCAGCGGCCGTTGGCGCTCGTCGTCCGCATCAGGGGAGAGCCGGCCATCGTCGGCTCGTGCCCGTCCTCGTCCCGGGCGGCGATCTTCCCGGGCAACAACCGGTTTGTGCGCAGGTCGTACTCGCGCACGACGTAGTGGGTCAGGTTCCCCGAGCGGCCGTGCGTGTACTGGATCAAGTACATCTGCGACCCGTTCGGCGACAGCGCGTCGAAGGAGAAGAAGCCGTGGAGCGTGATCGTCCGGACGGCCCGCAGGCGCTTCAGGTCGACGAGCATGAACCGGCTAGGCGACCAGTACCCCGGGGGTTCCGTGAGCACAAGCCTGCGACCGTTCCACGAGAGACCCTGCCCGGTCAGCGAGCCCGTCCCGAGCGTCGGGATCCCCCACGAACCCTTGAGCGGGATCCAGTAGTTCACCTGGCCGTTGGCGACCTCGAGCTTCTCTAGGAGCGTCGAGTGGTTCCCGTCCGGAACGGCGACGTAGTGAAAGGCGTTATCCCGCGTCGCGACGCCCTGGCCTCCCTGCGTGACGAGGAATGGCCCCCCGTCCCCGAACGCGGCCGGCACGAAGACGAGAGCGGCGACTGCAACGGCGAGGCCGAGCGAGAGCCTGCGCATGG
>Ga0070707_100002884_pt1 | contig 16353 bp, 16 predicted proteins | sample KBSK5502metaG_FD_65468 | JGI IMG/M metagenome (GOLD analysis project Ga0070707, IMG submission 65468) | Corn, switchgrass and miscanthus rhizosphere microbial communities from Kellogg Biological Station, Michigan, USA - KBS K5-50-2 metaG | ecosystem: Host-associated > Plants > Roots >... | reverse complement strand
TTCCATCAATTTTCCTGATCACCTTATGGGACAAAGCGATAGGAATGGAATTACCTGTGACCATCAGTTTTGCTGATCGAAAACGGTCCGATTTCCATCGATTATCGTGGTCACGCTCAATTTTCAATTCTTGCGCTCGAATCCGAAATCGAGCGCAAGAATTGAAAATCGGACGCAAGAAATCCAAATCGCAGGCAAGAACTCGCTGAACCTGGCCGGGAGGCTGGCAACATTCGGCTGATGGCACGCTCGCGAGGCGCAACTGCACCTCCTCGATGTTGCCCGTTTATATGGACCTGATCTGGCCGGTTCTGGCTGTATAGTATTTCATTAACTAATGATCGTCTGATCGGGACCACGGACCGATTACCGTTGTTGCCATGCAGGTTTCTTCTTCGATCTCCTGAACCGTACGTCAGGTCGACCTTTCCTTATCAAGGATCAGGGCCCGCTTCCACCGTTGAAGCCACTCCACGCTGAAACTTCGTTAAGCCCGATGATGTGTTTTTACATCACCAGCCGTTCCCGATAAAAAGCGCGTGTCCTGGTACCTGGGTGAGTTGCCCGGGTAAGCGGTTAGGGAAACCGCAATTCCTTAGGTCTGCTTGAGCATAGCTTCCACCGTATCGGCCCAGGCGTTGAGTTCGGATGCAGCCGGGGCAAGCTCGTAGATGTGATGATGGCAAGCAGTACTCAGGGCTGCCCAGGTGTAGGCGATCGAGCGGGCGAGTTCCTCATCCTTCATGTACAGCGGGAGGCATATGAGCTGAGTACGCAAATTAGTGTTCACCAATCCCGGCATTCGTTTCTTCCAGAATTCTTCCAGGGCAAGTTCAAGAGCCTGCCGGCACAAGTGAGCCGTGGCGCGAGGCCAGACGCCCGTCAGGCCTGTATCCGAACGGGAGAGCACTTCCCGTGCGGTTCTTAGAAGATCTTTTGCGGAATAATCCATTGCTGCTTCATGACAGAGTCAGAATTTTTTCCGCAAGCTGCTCCACATTGCGAACGAATTTGACGGGATCGTCGCTGGCGAATCCTTTGTGGGCGCCTTCGTTACAGATGCGTACGGTATCAGCCTGCCACGCGCCGAAACGCTTCTTCACAACCGTATAAACCTCGCCCGCCTTTTCGGCATCGTCAGAGAGTGCGAGGGCAAGGCGTGGCAGAAGCCTGGTATGTGTGGAAAACACGGCTTCGATCTCGCGGTGGGGCTTTCCTTTATTCAGACCACGGCGTCTCACAACTTCGAGGCACGCGGCTTCCAGGCTCTGGCGGCAAATACCAGGAACGACTCGCTCCGTCACCGCCTGCGGCAAGTCTTTATTCATCACGAGGGAGAACGCGTCGTCCAGATATTGCCGCACGGGATTCTGCACCTCCCGAAGCTGAACCACGGAGCCTTCGCGCCGAAGAACCTCAATGATGTTCGCCTCGATTTGCAACCGCCGGACCGCTTCAGGCAAACGGTCGTCGTGTGTGAAGATCACGACCTGCCGTTTCTTCGCAACCATTTGCAGGACCTGCGCCAACCCATCGATGCGGGCCGGATCCATAGACTGGACAGGGTCATCGATAAACACGAATCGGAAAGGACTCTGTTCAAGTGTTGCGCGCGGAAGAAACAGGGCAAGCGCCAGCGAATGAAGTTCTCCCTGGCTCATGACGCCGAGCGCAGCACCGCGTGTACCGTCAACCGTGACATCCAGGTTGACGCGCCGGGACGTGGACTTCCCCTGGAATGAGACGTCTTCGAGCTCGACATGGCTCTGCGTTCGCAAAAGCTCCCAGATTTTCATCACTCGTTCCTTGATCGGCTGGAAGCGTTCGTTGTGGATCGTCGTCGCCGTCGTGCGCAGCCAGTCCTCGGCGGATTTGAGCAGGCTCACAGCCTCCTGCTCCGACAACATCTTTCGGGCTCCGGGTATCCATTGCGCAAGATCTTCAGCCACGGGACGCCACAGGTCTTCCCGCTTCTTAAGCTCTAGTTGCGCATCGCTCCGAAGTCTCTGGATTGCGTCGTCCAGTTTCGGCGCGAAGGATTCCACATGGGTGACGAGCTCTTTGCCAGCTTTACCCTCGCCTTCCTTCCACTCCTTCCATAGCTTCAGGAGATCCGGATCCTTCAAGGACGCCGGGGGCGCCGCGATGAGCTGCCGCGCCGCCCGCTCGGCAGCAAGGACGCGCCGGTCCGCAGCATCAGCGTTTTCGCTTTCTCTACGAAGGTTCCGGACTTCCTCTTCCGCCTGACGCCGCCATGTCTCGGTGAGCGCTGAGGCCCGGCCACAGACGGGGCAGTCCGAGTCGCCCTCATGATGATGAAACTCCAGGGCTTTCTCGAGGATCTCCGCTCGGCGGCGCGCCTTTGCCGCGTCCGTATGAGCAATGGCGGCCCGCGCGGCGAGCGCAGACTTCAAGGCTTGCAGAACCTCGCCTACAGCGGCGGGTTCCGGACCGCGAAGGCCTGCGAGCTCACGCAACCTTCGGATCTCAGAATCCGCCTCCGCAGATGTACTGTCTGCAGACAGGAGCTCTGTCACCGTCTCAAGTTGCCACTGCCTGCCTGCTAGTGCTTCGAGGCATTTTGCCGCGCGCTCGTCAGGATGCGTCTTCAGTTTTTCACGGATCGAATCGAGCCTGTCCTGAACTGCCTTGTGTGCTTTCGTTCGCGACGCTCTTGTCTCTTTCAATGCGTCCGCCGCATCAATCAGATCCTCGAGCCCGAGGATAGATGCGAGCGCATCGAAGAGCCGGGACGGCCCCTCCTCCAGCATCGAACCGAGCTCGTTATAGGAGAGAAACGGACGATAGGTCGAAAGCGCTTGCGCCCACCCAAGCGACGTCAGCGGTGCGGACTTTCCTTTGTGTGAAACAGTGGCGCCGCCGTCCTCGAGGTTCTCACCGCCCTTCCAGGATCGCGCCACGGTATAGGATCCTGCCCGGCCGTCGATCGATAGTTTCGCCTCGATGCGAGCCAGGTCCGGATGATGAAGATTGCGCCACCCTTCCTTCCAGATCCTGGTGCGTTTCGAGCCCCACCGCTGATTCTCTCCGGTCAGGAGCAGCTCCAGGGCTTCCGAGAAACTCGACTTGCCCGACCCATTGCGGCCCACAATCAACGTCAGTCCCGGGCCGGGTCGAAGCGAGATGGTCGCCTTTGGCCCTATTCCGCGAAAGCCTTCGACAGTGATCGATTCGACATATGCGCGGAGAGGCAGTTCGGCTTGTTTCGGCTTGATTGCGGGCCGCGAAGGAGTATTGCCCCCAAGAACCGATTCAATCTCGCCGAGAAGCGCAGCCAGGATCAGATCGGCTATCCGATCCTTCAGGCCCGCGCAATCCAATCGATCCAGAACATCGGATTGAAGACGGTCGTCCATGCCCTGCTGCTGCCTTGTCAATAATAAAACGCCATTCCGATTCGTTTACTATTGCAACTGTTCGGGGCCATCCGGAAGTCGAGTCGGAAATTCCCGATATTTTTTCGCAGATCGAAGAATGTCACAAGGCCGTTCAGATGGCACGGGGCACGAAACCGGAGGTGGCGAAATTGGCATACGCAGCAGACTCAAAATTGGATTTTTGCAGTTTTTGCCCGCTTCGAAACTCTTCGCAACAGATTGATACAAAGAAAGAAATCAGCCTCGATGCGCTAAAGCCGTTTGCTGGGCTCTTCAGCCATTTTTGAGGCTTTTTGAAGAATTCGTTACCCAAATTATTACCCAAAACTTCGTACAAGAAACGGCGGTATCGACCCGACTAGAGAGTGGGGTTACAGCGTGGTCGTTGCGCAGATGTACAACTCGATGCATTCCGAAGGAACATCGCATTGTGGTGACTCCGATCCTTTGCGGCCTTCACCACGATTACCAATTGCAAAGAATCGTGGCGTGAATCACTTGTTCACAAATCGGTTCGGATTTTATTTTTGGCGGAGGACAGGAATCTGGCCGAGCAAATGTTCCGTATTCAGATAGCGATCTTCGACAACAATTCCTTGACGTTGGCGGCCAGATTTTGGCGAGGGACTTCAAACTGCCCGGGACGTGCCTCCAGCCACTGATCGCGGCTGCCGGTCAGTTGTTGCGCACGTGCGCGGCCGACTGACATGTCCTTTATCGTAACGACATTCTTTGCCCTTTCGTCGGGTCCGTAGAGAAGCACAACCGGGATTTCCAGCTTGTCGGCAAACTTGATCTGCTTTCCCGCCCGGTCGGTTCCAAAATACATTTCCGTCCGAATTCCGGCGCGGCGGAGTTCGAACGTCATCGCGATGTAGTCGTCGTTCATTTGCGGATCAAAGGTGGTGACGAGAACGTCTGCCGTCGACTTGCGAAGCTTTACCTTGTCGAGGGCCCGCAATGCTGCGAGCAGACGATCGACGCCCATCGATGCGCCCGTAGCTGGAACGCGTTCACCGAGGAAGCGCATGACCAGGTCGTCATAGCGCCCGCCGCTGAAGACGGACCCGAACTGTGGCGCGTCCAGCAGGATCGTTTCAAAAACGGGCCCACTGTAGTACGCCAGACCTCTGGCGATGCTGAGATCGATGACCACGCGATCGTCATGGTATCCGGCGACATCCAGGTAGTGCGACATGTTTTCGAGAACAGTGATCTCCTCGTTGGCGCCGGGTATGGAGCCAAAGGTTTCGTGCAGTCGCTTGACGACGTCGGACCTGCTGTCAGAATGGATTCCGAGAAATTGTTCGATTTGATCCACTTGCGGCGCCGTGAGGCCAATGCCCGCGATTTTATCGCCGGACTCGTCCGTGTAGCCGCTGGTCAATTCCAGGCGAACCTTCGCAATACCGATCTTTTCCAGTTTGTCGATGACGCGAAATACGTCCACGGCGCGTTCCGGTGTGATGGAGGCGTAGGTCAGCAGCAGGTTCAGGACGCGGCGGCTGGAAAACCGAACCTGATACCTGGAAACGCCCAGCGCTTCAAGGCTGTCGCAGATACCGCCAATGATCTCTGTGTCAGCCATCTCCGACTGGACGCCGACCGCATCGATGTCGAATTGTACGAACTCCCGAAAACGTCCGGGCCCTGGCTTGTCCGCGCGCCAAACTGGTCCGATGGCGTATCGGCGAAACGGTCTCGGCAATTCTCTGTACTGCGCGATGACGCGAGCGAGCGGCACGGTGTGATCGAACCTCAAGCCAAGCAGCTCTTCCTCCGGGTTCTGAACAACGAAGATGGATTCCTGGATTTCCTGCCCGCTGGAACCCGAGAGCACATCGAGATACTCGACTGCCGGCGTGGTCAGTGGTACGAATCCGTAGAGTTCGTAGACACCTCGAACGACATCGATCATGGCCTGCCGGGCCAGCGTGTCTTCCGGCAATAGATCCCGGAGCCCCTTTGACAGACGGGGTTGGACGAGGTTCATGGATATTCTCTCCTAAAATACGGAACCCGCGGGCGTAACGCCCGCGGGCAAACACCGAGGAAGGGGCTCGAACCCTTGACCTATGGATCCACAATCCAGTGCTCTACCAACTGAGCTACCTCGGCATAGGATGGACACCCAAACCTCATATTCTACGACACCCAAACCCTGAAGCAAAGACCGAGAGCCCAGCAACGTGAGAGATTTGTGCTACGAACCACAAGGACCGGCCTTCCGAGCAAATGATCAATGATTTTGTCCAACCTTTCATCCGGTTCACAAGTGTGGGCATCTATTAGCAATTCTTGGCCTCCCGTTTGTTTCCCGCATGCATCGAGCAATGTTTCGGACAAGCGGCCACGGCGCTGACTAGGGTCACTTCTGATCGGAAGAAAACGTTGGTGCCGGCACTCGGCGCACTTGATTCGCGGCTTCTCGCAGATGCCTCGAATCCACTCATTGCCGCAAGCCGGCGCGTAACCGGCCCTTCCGGTTTTCCGGCTCTCGAATCGCCGTGGATAAACATCATCTCGTCCGCGAAAAAGAGAGCGAAATAGTTTGATCTTGGCGTCGGCCGTTGAATGTTGATCAACGAAATTCACGGCGTCAGGCATGGAGTTCACCCGCGCAATATACACCTTCAAGGTTGTTCCGGACGCCCCGGGCTCGCTTATATGTTGCCTTAGCTAAAGCTATTCATGAGGCTTTCCAAGACATTGATTATTGCGAAAACAACACTTCGGTCATCGGCTGTATCTACATTGTTGACACCTCTGGGGCAACTTATGTATGAGTGGAAAGAGGTATTTGGTAAATGAAGAGCGTCGTGAAGAAATGGGGAAACAGTGCTGCAGTTCGGATCCCGGCTGCGATTATGGAAGCGATTCCCCTTGAGCTTGATGAACCCGTTGAGGTGCGCGAGGAAGCAGGCCGGATCGTCATCGAACCAATCCGGCAGAAGGCCTACGATATCAAAGCGCTGATCAAGGCGATCAACCGCGAGAATCTGCATGAAGCGGTGAATTTCGGTGCGCCCGTGGGTAAAGAGGTCTGGTAATGGCCCGGCAATACGTACCGGACGCCGGTGACATTGTTTGGCTAAACTTCACTCCGCACGCTGGACGAGAACAGTCAGGCCATCGGCCAGCTCTAGTACTCAGCCCTATCGCCTACAATAGTAAAACAAGCCTGATGCTGTGCTGCCCGATGACGACGCAGATCAAGAATTATCCCTTCGAAGTTCCCGTCGCCGCTCCAGTTCCCAGTGTCGTACTCGCCGATCAAATCAAAAGCGTGGATTGGCGGGTCCGGCAAGCAAAACGAAAAGGCAAAGTTTCGGCGGATGAATTGGCAGATGTTCGCGCGAAGATCCATGCGTTGATCGGATGATCGAACCTCTGCCTGGCATCCATTCGCCCATACATTGGGCTGTCTGTAGGCGAAATCCGCGCATGGAAACGAGGAGAAGTAGTTCTGGTCATTCGCCTATTCACACTCTATTGAGTCATGGTTGAGGATCATCGCAGGTTCCGAAGGTCCCGTTTATGTAATTTGTTCCGACAGTCCTAATGCCCGCGATCCGGGGCCAGAGCATCAGACCTCATTGGCAATTCATTTTGGGCGATTGGGACGGGACCGTGGCAGCCCATGCCGGATCCGACCCGGATGAAGGTCACAAATCCATTCAAGCGGGGAGGTCGAGCCCTGGCTTTCAACGTCGCAGGTGTTTATCCGCTCGATAGGCTCGTCGTTCCGGAGATCGGCGTCGAATGCTATGCGCGCGCCCAGGGACGGTGGAGGAGTGACCCGCTTCCGACGCGCGGTGAGTATCTCGTAAGGTGCGGCGGTGTTGGACGGCTGAGACGCGTCTTGGCCGTCCTACGGCTGGAACCCCCATATTTAGCGGCCGGGTCTTGGGACAAGAGGACACGGCCGAGTGTCGATGCAGGACCAGAGGCGGTCGGTTTGGGATGGGTCGGCTTTCACGATTTCGGGCATTTCCGGGCGAGTCAGTGGGTCATGAGAGGAATTGATCTCCGGACCGTTCAGGAATTGTTGGGGCATCGGGATCACATGACGACGATGCGGTACGCCCACGTCGCACCAAATCATGCGACGCGAAGCACTCTCGCGGCCCATCGTGCCGAGATGGAAGAACTTTCAAAGAAACCAGTCGCCATAGGCGACAAATAGGCGACAAGACCAAGGGTTTTGGTAGGGCTTCTGGTAAACTATTGAAGTTAAACGCCGCCGGAGTGGCGAAATTGGCATACGCAGCAGACTCAAAATCTGCCGGGGTTCACTCCCCGTGGGGGTTCAAGTCCCTTCTCCGGCATAATCACATCAAGCAGTTACCGATTTCGTGCTGCGTGCCCACCAAATCGCCGGATTCTTTTGTCCTGTTTTTGGCCTGTAGTTCGGCGAGTTCTGCAGCCTCGCGGTTTTGTGCTTCCAGAATGCTCCGCGAGGCATGTTGAGGTGCGAAATGGGCGTATCTCATCGTAGTCTTGATATCACGATGCCCCATCAATTCCTGGACGGTCCGCGGATCGACTCCTTTCATGATCCATTGACTTGCACGGAAGTGACGAAGGTCGTGAAACCCGACCCATTCCAAACCAGCCTTCTTTCGGCCGGTCTCAAACGGGCCGCGTGGCTCACGGTAACGATCCATCGTATCGAGGCAAGCGAAGACATACGGACATCCCACGATCCGAGTCAGCGTCCGTAGCAACTCGATCGCATAATCGGAAAGAGGTATGTGCCGCACCTTCCCGTTTTTTGTTTCCTCGATTGTGAGCAGCCGTTGATTCAGATTGACCAAAGGCCACTGCAGACGTAAGCCTTCCTGCATGCGAGCCCCTGTTTCTCCGAGAATCCCAACGTAGGCTCCGATCGTCGGGTTCTCTTTCATAACCGCAGCGACCAGTCGCCGCTCTTCTTCAAGAGTCGGAATCCGCAGTGCAACTTCTTCTTCAGGCAGCATGTGGAATCGGGCTAGAGGATGGACATCGATGATTTCTTTCTCAATCGCGAACGTCAGCATGTTCTTGATCACAGCCAATCCTCGATTGACCGTCGCTCCTTTGACGGTCTTCGATCGCTGCTTAATAAAGTAATGAGCGTGCGACCGACTGAAATCTTTTACCCGGACACTGCCCACGATCGCGACAATCGTTTGCAACGTCTCTTCCTTGAAATCCGGGCGTCTGTTGTGAACCTTGCAGTACTCATCCAAATAAATCTTCGAAAACTGTTCAACGGTCAGGTCCTCCTTGGACCCGCCGTACAATTCCTCCTTTAACTCACGCCAGGTCCCCATTGCGATTGCCTCATCAATCCGCGATTGGGTCTTTTTCGCAACCGTTGGGTTCGGCATGTAACGTTTGAACCGGCTTCCATCCGGCCAATATTTCGAGAGCTGAATCCGAAGGTTTCCCTTATGGTCTTTCACCCTGTTAATCATTGGTGTGATCTCCATTGGATACCTCGGACTTTTCGCCAGCGTCATAATACCATTCTGGTAGAGACGCGATGTACGCGTCCAGATCCTCAAGGGTATAGACCCGGCAGCCACGCATAAGTCGCGCGCGTAGAGCACCTTCATCCGTGATTTTTCTTAGCGTTTGCTCATGAATTCCCAGGTACTTCGCGGCGGCGCTCATCTTAAAAAGACGCTGGTTTGGAACGACGACGAGCGCCGTCATTTTTCCAAAAGGAACTCCACTATCCGAGGGAACATTGGCGAAATCAGTTTGTGGGCGCTCTTCGATTAGCTTTGCGTTGGGCTTCATACGATCGACGAATTGTCATTCATTTCGACCATAATTTGAGGTTCTCCTTCCGATTTGTTCAGTCGATTCCTTCAGTCAATTTCTGGACGTTCGGAATACCTTCTTTGAAGAATCCGGAATAGGTAAGTTCCGGTTCCTCAGGGTTGTTCTCAATCGGGTGCGGCTTGGGTTGCCGATGCTCGCGCTGTGTAGCGGACCGATCCGTTTCTACGTTGTGAGCGTTGACTAACGGACCAGGGGCGGGTTTCTTTTCGCGTGTGGTGGTTTCCAGGCGAATCCGTTTAACGTAAACGGTCAGCAAGCTATAGCTGATTGGAATTCCACTTTGTACCAAGCGCTGGTGAATCCGTCTTAATGTATGTCCCTGTTCAAGAGCGGCCTCGATCTCTGGCCAAGCAAGACCAATCAGTTTGATCAGCTTCGCTGGCTTCTCCTGACGGAGACTCTCTACCGGCATGAGATTTCTTGGAGGCATCACCGACTTTTCTTCCCCCTAATAAGAAGGCCCTGGGAAAGGCCGTTTCGGAGAAACAATTTTCGAACTATTTCAAAACTGCGGAAGGCAAGCCGGTTTTAAAACATTTTTGAAGAGTTGCAGAACTGGTTTTGAAAAATTTTTAAACTCCGAATTGCGGGTGCACGACAAAGGCGGGATCAAAATGGGCGCCAACGTAGCTCGGCGCCGACGGGACTTGGCCAATGGAGGGCAATGTTGCAACCAACAGGCATCGAATCAACAGGATTCGGCAATGCCCACGGTCTTTCCGTTCTTCAACGGGCGTTACTCTCCAGCCGGCTTCTCCGGTCTGCCAGACATCACAGACGCGTATTGGAACATAAAAGAAAAGAGCATACGCGCTGTGCGTTTTTCGCGCGTTCGTCCACTGTCTTCTGCACGTTAGGTGTCTTACGTTTTGGCGGGAGCGTATGCGGTCCGAATTTTCTTTCTCCGAACTGGCCCCTCCCAGGGCCTTTTTATTAGGAGGGCACGTTTTTTATGGTTCAAAAGACGGTACGCCTGCCGGGCTTCCTCGTCGATCGGCTTGAGAAGGAAATGCGACCGCGCGGGTATACCTCGCTCTCGGCTTTCATCCGGATCGCCCTGCAGAACGAACTCGATCGCTGCGAAACCGCGCAACGCACGGCATCAACAATGGATCGACTCGCGCGCGAGCTGCAGCGATTGGATACGACGCACCAGGCCGAGTTCCGTTTTTTTGGATGCGCTGGCACGTGTGATTCTCCATTGCCTGCCAGAGCCACAGGTCGAAATCCGTGATCGGGCGATGACCAAAGCGAAGGAACGCCATCAGAAAATTCTGGAGATGGCCGCTCTGAACATGCAAGGCGATGCGCGAACGGATCTGATGGAATTGATCGAACATGCGAACTGAAGATCGCGAGCGAGAATTTCGGCTACGGCCACCGCGGCGGCGCCCCAAGGCGCCCGATGAACCGCGGAAGTGGAGCGCTGCCTTCAAGCGGATGATGCATTTCGTCCGCATGACGAGCCGAGCAAAACAGCACAAATCCCCTACCGCGCCTCGTCGATTCCAACAGCGGTGTGCCGTCCGGGTAACCTATTCTCCCAACCGGAGCCCCGGCCAGTGGGCCGCACACGGCCGGTATCTGGTGCGCGAGAGTGCAACGCACGCTAAAGATTTCGATAAGCCGGTTGAGTTCGGTCCGAGCGGCCCGGTGACCAATATTCCGGCGACCCTGCGGCGTTGGCAAACGGCCGGCGATCCTCGATTGTTTAAACTGATCATTTCTCCGGAGTTTGGCGATCGCTGCGATCTTGAATCGCTAACGCGTGACCTGCTGGCTCGAATGGAATCTGATCTTGGTAGACGGTTGGAGTGGGTCGCGACTGCCCATTACAACACCGAGCATCCGCATGCCCACGTGGCCTTGCGAGGGACTACTGAGCGCAATGAGCCGCTCCGATTGGATCGGAGTTATATCCAACACGGAATCCGCGCTCACGCCGAGAATCTAACGACACGTCAAATTGGATATCGAACGGTATTGGACACCGAGGAAGCGCAGCGCCGGGAGATCCAACAAACGCGGTATACGTCGTTGGATCGCATCCTCAACCGAAGTAATACCGCCACTCAATCCAATACAGACAAAACCGACAGATTCGCCATCGATTTTAAGAAGTTACCGGCAAACATCAGGCAACATCATCTCAAAGCGCGGTTGTTATTTCTGGAGAAGTTGGATTTGGCCAAATCCAGCGGGTCCAACCGATGGCTCGTCCGCTCCGACTTTCAAACAATATTGGAAGCGATGCAAAGCGCTACAGACCGCCAACGCACACTCGCCCGCTACAGCACCATGCTTTCCGATTTGCGGCTTCCGGTCCGTTTGACTGATCCGAAACAACTGAATGAACCGTTAGAAGGACGTATCCTCGGCCACGTCGAGGATGAGAGGACTGGACGGGCATACATGATCCTCGAAGGAACAGATCACAATGTCCACTTCATCTGGCATACGGTAGAAATCGAGTCAGCTCGGCACCAACGGAAGCTCGCATCGGACTCGTTCGTCCGAATTGATCCACACCGCACCAATGACAAAACAGTCCTGCACATTACGGATCTCGGATCTTCGGAACAACTCTTGAGCAATGCACAGCAGATTCGCAACCGGGCACAGTTGTTAATCAAACGCGGCGTCGTACCCGGCGAAAATGGCTGGGCGGGATGGCTAGGAAGATACGATGCTCGCTTAACACGCACAGTCCAAGAAATCCTGGAAGGCCAAGACCATGAGACTAAAAGGAAGGATCTGCAGCGGCCGGGCCTTAGTCGATAATCACTTCCTAGGAGCGTCTTTTGACCTGTCGATGGCGAATTCGTACTCATGCGGCGATTGGTGTCTGGTACAGCCCACGACAGTGTGACTGCCAATGATAACGCGTGAGATTCGCACTCTTCGACTCCGGCGTTTCGATCGGAGTGGATCCTTTCAGGCCAGCATGGCTGCGATACCTGTTGTAATAGTCCCGGAAGGCGAAAAGTTTCATCTCCAAATCCATTCCCGTCCAGAACAGCAGCCGCTCTAAATACTCGGGCCGGATAGTTCCATTTTGTTGCGATTCCCGTTATGTGGCTTTCGTTCAGATAGGCCGCAACTGGAATTGCTTGCAAGGGCTCGAACGCCACATAACTGATCGAGGGTCAGAGACCCCGGATTCTGGATCAGCAGCAGTTCCGCTGCTAGCTCGCGGAGAGTCGCGAGGCGGTAACCTTGGTTGGCGCAATCCTGCAAATACTCCAGGCGCCCTTGCGGGAGTGGGCTGCTGAGGTGGCGCTGCAACACGGCGCGGGATCTAAAAAGCTCATCAAACATTTTCGACCTCCAAAGTTGGGGATGAAATAACAATCCCGACTATAGAGGAGGCGAAGCAACTTATGTTGCGGAGAGGCCGAGGGGCACTAAAGCTGATGGGTCGCTCCGGCTTCTGCGCCACATAACGGGGATCGCCACAAAATGGAACCATTCGGCGAGAATGACTCGACGATCTTTTATTCTGGACGGCGGCAGATCTGGAGTTGAAACTTTCAGATTTCAAAAATTATTACAATAGATTTCGCGTTCATGGTTCGCTGGAGAATCAGACGCCGCTTCCGACTGCGGAATCCAAACGGGTCAATCTCAAATGTTATGCGTGGCAGAAACACTGTCGCGGTTTATACCAAACGCCAAAAGCTGCATGAGGACGAATTCGCCACCGACACGCGAGTCACCGCTGAACAGACGCGCGCTGCTGATTCTTTCGCTGCTGATCGTTGGAAGCGGTGTTTCCGGTTGCGGTCTCGGCTATTACGCGCGGGCGGTTCGCGGTGAATTCCAGATCCTCACTCATCGGCAATCGATCGAAAAGCTGATTGCTAATCCGAACACTCCCGCCAAACTCAGACAACAGTTGCAGTTCGTCCAGCAACTGCGCGCGTTCGCGCGCACCGAGCTCAAGTTGCCGGTCGGCGGCAGTTACGGCAAGTACGTCGATGTGCATCGCAAGTACGTCGTGTGGACCGTTCAGGCCGCGCCGGAATTTTCGCTTCAGCCGAAGACGTGGCGATATCCGTTTATCGGACGGCTCGCTTATCGCGGTTATTTTTCCGAGAAGAGCGCGCGCGAGTGCGGCGAGCATCTCGTGCGCAAAGGGTTGGATGTGTACGTCGACGGCGTCGAAGCGTATTCGACCCTCGGCTGGTTCAAAGATCCGCTGCTCAACACATTCATCGACACCAGTGAACCTGAACTGGCGGAACTGTTGTTCCATGAGCTCGCGCATAAACGCGTCTTCGCGAGCGGCGACACCGACTTCAACGAGGCATTCGCAACCATGGTCGGGGAGGAAGGCGCCCGTCGTTGGTTGCGCGCCAGGTGCGATACGACGCTGTTGCAGCAATACGACGCCCAGCTCATGCGCGAGCGCGAATTCGTGCGCCTCGTGATGGCTACGCGCCAACGTCTGGGACAACTTTATGCGATGCTTATGCCAGCCGAACAGATGCGCCGCGAAAAGCAGCGCGTGTTCGACGAGTTGCGCCGGCAGTACACAGAAATGAAGAGTAAGCAGTGGGGCGGCTATTCCGGTTACGACGACTGGTTCGCCGGCCAACTGAACAATGCGAAGCTCAACACCGTCGCGAACTATTTCGACTTCGTACCGGCGTTTCAACGACTGCTCGAGTTAAACGGCGGCGACATCGAAAAGTTTTATGCGGCCGTTCAAGCGCTCTCAAGACAGCCGAGCGGAACGCGCCATCAGCGATTGCGCGAGTTGGCTGGATCTTCAAAGTGACATCGGCGTGAGCAGGACATTCGAATACGATCCCGTATTGTCCAAATATTCGAACTGTTTGAAATCATTGGTGGAAAGCGATTGGGCTCACAAGGCCTTAAATTCGGGGAGTGAGAGTTCGTTGGGATCGGCTCGCCGCCAATATTACAAACTTGTTACCATTCCGGCACTGTGCTGATCTCGCTCATATTCCTGCAAAGGAATCGATTTCGACAAAAAACTTCCGAAATCGGCCCAATTTAGTAATTCGCCACGCACAGGCGCCGACATATGCGACATCTATCTACCGGATGCCTTTTCAGCTCTTAAGGTCATGACTGTGCTCGTGACTTGCGCGACGAGTTTTCTCTCGCTGCTCAAGATGTCGCAAACATAGCGGCTTACGGTTTTCCCCTGGTTAACCGGGCGCGCGTGGGCTGTTCCGATCGCAGCATCGGCGATATCGCACAACACGCCGCCGTGTATTGTGCCCATCCGATTCGGGTTCTGGTGCAAAACGCTAGAACCTCGGTGCTCCTGCTATAATCGGTGAATGCGCAGACGGCCGGCCGCTGTGGATCTTTTCAAAGGACGACACTTCGATCGCGAAATCATTGTCCTCTGCGTGAGGTGGAGGCATTACCTTGGCACATACCACGATTCTGCGCTGGATACAGCGCCATGTTCCTGAATTTGAAAAGCGTTGGAACCGGTACGCGCGGCCAGTCAACGGTTCCTGGCGCTGTGATGAGACATATATAAAGGTTAAAGGACGATGGACGTATCTGTATCGAGCCGTGGACAAGTACGGACAAACCGTGGATTTCCTCTTGAGTGAACGGCGGGATATGAGCGCCGCCAAAAGGTTCTTCAGCCGGGCCATCCGACACCATGGCACACCACGGGTGATCACTCTGGACGGGTACGCCGCTAGGCATCGGGCGATTCGGGAACTGAAATCGACTGGGCGTATGTGTCGGCGCGTGCGAGTTCGGTCTTGTAAATATTTGAATAACGTGGTGGAACAGGATCATCGCCGTGTGAAGCAGCGGATTGGACCGATGCTCGGATTCAAGCGATTCGACATGGCGGCAATTACGATCAGCAGTATTGAGTTGGCAGAAAAGATCAAGAAGGCCCAGTTTCAAATCGGAAAGCTCCCATCAGCTTCGCCACAGCGCCCGTAGTCTGGGCGGCACTACTCGCCTTCTAACGGCACTAAACCGAGATCGTCAACCCGCTGTTTATACCGACCACGAATTGCACCAGAACCCTTTTTCGCACCGGGAATGAAAACCGATCCCGTTACGTGGGTAGTCTTCAAGACCTCGCCGTCCGGTGGCGGGCGGACCGCCATACCACCTTCAAGGTGCTTGCCACTTATTACGAGGCGGGCGCGTTCTTCCGCGAAGGCTCTCCGCCAGGGAAAAACTTGTCCTACTTATCCGTCAAAGTGAGTTATCGATTTTTACTTCAGGGGAGCGAGAAGACCTGATTAATCTTGTAGAACCTATCGGGGGCGTTTAGATATGCCCGATAATCTAAGCAATTGACATTTAGATTACGGGCGTAATACGATTGCGCCATTGTAAAACCAAAGAAGCCCATGGCCGTACGTGAGGGGCAATATCGTTCGGGGAGCGGGAAAAGGAATTAGGAGGAAAGCACATGTTCTTGACTAGAAAAGCGATTCCACGTCGCAGCTTCCTGCGCGGTGCCGGCGTTACGCTCGCGCTGCCATTGCTGGAGTCTATGGTACCTGCGGCGACCGCCTTAGCGGAGACCCCAGTAGGTAGTTCCAAGCCGCGTTTCGTCGGCGTCTTTTATCCACACGGCATGGCCCCGGGGTACTGGGAGCCCGAAAGAGAAGGACCGCTTCCTGAGAAGCTTCCTTTCATTATGGAATCGCTGGAGAAACTCAGGAATCAGACAATCGTGATCAGCGGTCTGTGGTCTAAGTCCGCCGAGCCGCCCGAAGGAACGACAGGGTCCGATCACTGGGTGGCGGCAGCATTTCTGACGGCTATCAAACCGCGCAAGACGGCAGGTTCTGATGCCAGTGTCGGAAGCAACACTATTGATCAAATCATTGCCGACAAGATCGGCGGCGAGAATCTTTTGCCGTCACTGCAACTCGCAGTGGAAGATCCGAATTCCAGTTCCAGTAACTGCGGAGAAGGATACAGCTGTTCGTACACCAACTCCATCTCGTGGCGATCAGGCCGCGACGATCGTGGGCAAGACGTACAAGGCGTCACACCTTTACCGATGGAACTCGATCCCCAAGTTGTTTTCGAGCGGCTGTTCGGAAGCGGCGCCTCTTCTGAAGTCCGTGCCATGAGGGTCCGACAGGGCCGCAGCATT
>Ga0070707_100002882_pt1 | contig 16355 bp, 28 predicted proteins | sample KBSK5502metaG_FD_65468 | JGI IMG/M metagenome (GOLD analysis project Ga0070707, IMG submission 65468) | Corn, switchgrass and miscanthus rhizosphere microbial communities from Kellogg Biological Station, Michigan, USA - KBS K5-50-2 metaG | ecosystem: Host-associated > Plants > Roots >... | reverse complement strand
TCTCGGCGAAGTCCATCTCGTGGGTCTGGCTGCCCTGCCAACCCAGCCGGGGGGTCCGCTCGTAGTCCCGGGGCAGGTCCAGTAACTTCTGGTCGATGCAGTTCGGCAGGATGTGGATGTTGTCGTTCCACTGCGAGACCACTTCGGCCAGGTCGGGGGTGGTGACGGTGACCGCCGTCGCGACTTTGATGCTCAGGATGAGGTTGCGCCGAACAAATGGCTGGCTGAAGAACTGCCAGGCAGCCGCGTTGGTGTGATGTACGTCGAACAGGTCATCGTCGATCTCGAAGATCAGCTTCTTGCCCCGGTTGGCCCACTTCACCCAGGTCGAGGTCGCACCGGGCATACATACCCGCTGCCCGACCACCATCGGCACGTCCTGCCATTCGGGGGGGATCTTCTGGCCGTAAGCGACGTCATGTCCGAGTGATTTCAACTGCTCGAACGGCATCGCCACCCGGTAATGTGCACACGGGCCGTCGTCGGCGGTCCAGCCAAAGATCCTCATCGGGCGCTCCCTATCGTTATACGACGCTCGGGGCAGTAACCCGCGTGAAACTGCCCCGAGCGTCTGCTCATGTGTTACCAGGGGGGTTCGTCGTCGCCCCCTCCGCTGCCACTACCCCCGCCGCTGGGCGTACTCGCCCAGGGGTCGTCGCTGACCGGTGGCGGTTCGTCGCGGCGACCGCCGCTGCCGCTGCGCCCGGTCTTCTCGATCTTCATGACCATCGCGAACTGGATCGATGCCCCCAGCTCGTCAACCTCCAGTTCGAAGGTCGAGCGCTTCTGCCCATCCTTCTCCCAGTTGCGTTGGCGCAGTCGCCCGGACACGAGCACCCGGGTTCCCCGACGGATCGCGTCACTGCCCGCCAGGTTCTCCGCCGCCGGCCCCCACAGATTGCAGCGCTGGAACAACGTGTCGCCATCGACCCATTCTTCGCCCTGACGGCGGCGGGGGGTGGAGGCGACGGTGAACGAGCAGACCGCGCGACCGCTCTGGGTAAATCGAAGCTCGGGGTCGTCGGTCAAGTTGCCGACCACGGTGAGTACTGGTTCTCCTGCCATCTGGTCCCTCTCTTTCGGGTTCCTCTTGGTTGCGTGCGCCCAGGCGTGTAATGGGATCCAAGCAGCGACGCAGCTTACGTGTCAAGGAGTGTGCTCGGAATGCCGGGGTATATGATCACATCGCCAACACAGGTCCGCCGGTCGTCGATGTGGTCGGTCCGCGAGTGGCTGCACTCACAGACCTCTTCCTGTTCACCGACATACCACAACTTGAACTCGGTGCAGTCGCAGAAGCGTTCGATCCCGTTACTCGTCGTCGTCCCCCTCCTCTGGGTCACCGCCGCTGGGGTGGAACCCGGACGCGGTCCGTAGGTCCAGCTGGTCCGGGTCCTGCCCGATCCGCCGACGGTAGATCCGCTCCAGGATCTCGTCGATCCGCCGGATATCGGCCGGGTCGGTGACCACCTCGATGTGGTTGAACTCCGCCGTCGGGGTCTGGACCCCGCGTTTGTGGTCGATGTTGGTGGCCGCGTTGATCACCATCCCGACCACCCGGATCGGGCGTTTCGGGAACCGCACCAACGGCTGTGCCCCCTCATCCAGCCCGTTCATGCCCGTGTCGTCCTTGGGCAGGACCGCCGACAGTTTCGTCTTCGCCATACCTACTCCTATCTGAACTGCGGATACTCGGCGAGTTGCTGCCGCAGCTTCTCCAACACCCGAGTGTGGGTCTCGGGCAGCCCGACCAGCGGGTGCCCCAACAGCGCGGACCCGATCGCCATCATATTGACCCCGTCGGCCTTGTTGTCGTCGGGTTTGCCGCTGGGCTTCCTGATGTCATATTGGGGGTAATGCTCCTGGATCGCCTGGATCACCGCGACCTTGGTAGCCTGGCCACTGCCGGTCGCGTAGATCTTGCCGCGCTGGGACTGGACATCGACCACCGGCACGCCCCACCGGATGTAGCGCTGGGCGATGCTGATCCACAGCCAGGCCCGCTCGTTGACCCCCCCGTACCGCTGGGAGGTGTCCAGCCCCTCCATGACCAGGATCTCGGGGCTGCCGATCTCGCGTAACAGACGCAGCCGCAGGTTGTATAACGCCTGCATCCGCTCGGGCAGGGGGAGCTTGGTGATGTCGTTCTGCCCGATCACCTTGACCCAGCCGTCGCTGGAGGCGAGGCCGCTGGCGGTCAGGGACAGGTCGAGCCCCATGGATCGAGTCCGTGATGATGTGGTGGCCACGGAAAGGTCTCCTCTGCTATTGGGGGCGCTGAAGGTCACCCTCAGCGCCCATACTGGTTCCTGAGGGCCAGGGAAAGGTCACGAGATAGCTTCCTGGCCCATTCGTGGGAGTCGGCCAGTCCTACATCGTCCAGGCCATAATCGTCCCAACCGAACTGGGTCAACACCTCGTGCAGGGTCTGCTCGGTCGGGGTCGGGTCGTCATCGACGGTGGTCACCGCAGGCAGCAGCACCCAACGGTCATCGGACCGGGCAAGCTCGTGGGCCTTGCCCAGCCGAAACCCGACCTCGATCAGGGCGAGCATCCGGGAGGCGACGTGGGTCTCGCCGTCCAGCCAAGTTCGGTCGGTGCCCGACCCGGGGTTGCTGGAATCCGCCCGCAGGTAGCCCCGGCTGGTCCAATAGTCGATCTGACGGTAAGTCAGACCCTGATATTCCAGTTGGGCGACGGTGACGCTCATTTCTGGGCCGGACCGGTGATCGAGCGGATGATGTCGGTGGCGAACCCGTTGAACTCCCCGGCTCCCCAGTTGGCAAACCTCGCCTCCAGGGTGGTCGGCACCATGTAGGCCAGCTCCTTGGCGAGGTGGCCGACCAGGTCCGGGTCATCCGGCCAGACAATCGCCGGCCAGACCCGCGTCACCTCGGTGCCCTCGATCTTGATCCGCCACAGGTCGCCGGCTTGCTCACCGCCGGCCTCGAACCTACCGACAAAGCGATGGGTCTCCCCGTGGGTCTTGGCGATCTCTCCGAACGCCTTGACCACATCGTCGGCCCGGGTTTCGTCATTGTCGATCAGGACCCCGACCGCTGTGATCCTGCGCAGCGGACCTGTGGCTGTGTCCTCGACCACCGATTGGGTCTCGAAAGTCACCGGGCAGTGCCGCCGGTAGGCGGTGGACTCGATGAAGTAGGGGCTGTTGCGGATCTCCCGCCAGGTCAGCGGAGGGACGATCTCGATGTCGCCGTCGAAGTGGGTGTGGTAGCTCATCACGCCTCCTCGTGGGTGGGGTCCAGGCACAGCGGCCAGCAAGGGTCGACCACCGCCTGGGGGTTGGTCCGTCGGAAGAACGCCTGCAGGCTCGCTGACTGACTGGCCCGCCAGCGGATCTGCCAGGCGTGCAGATCCCAGATGTCCATGTCCCCGATGCTCGGGTAGGTCTTTGCGATCCGGTAGACGATCCGGGCGGCGGCGAGTGCGTCGAATGCCGCGTCGTGAGCCCCCTCCAGCTTCACCTGGTAGTGCGCGGCGGTCGCTTCCAGGGTCTTGGAGCCCTTGCGGTAGGGGTCGACCTGCTTGTCCAGCACGTGGGCGTCGATGATCGGGCCATAGCGCTTCGGGTCGATCATCGAGGCCAGGTCGGCCACGTCGAGACGCTCAGCGACCGTCTGGATCCCATGCCGCAGGCTCTCGTAATGCAACATAGAGAAGTCGAACGACCCGTTGAACACCACCACCGGGACGCGGGCCAGTAGACATTGGCTGATCGACTCGGCGATGCTGTAGACCCCCTCGGCGGGGTCTGCCCCGTGTCGCTGGGCATACTCGTCGGTGATCCCGTGCTTCTCGGTCGCTTTCGGGTGGATCGGCACCCCCGGGTTGACCAGGACACTGGTGTGGGTCGACACGTCCCACGGGGTGCCCGGATCGCGTGGCCGCAACAACCCGACATAGCCGGTCACGATCCGATCCTTGCGGACGTTGACCCCGGTGGATTCTAGATCATAGGGGGCCATCGGGCTCTGCCACCACGGCACCGTCACCGTTGCACCCCCGTGTTATTCGTTGCGCGCCCGTGCCGTTTGTTGCAGGTCTTCTCATGCAACGGATGTAGGGACGCGGCAAAGGCATCCCCCGCGCTCTTGATCCGCTCGCCCAAGATCGCCTCCGGGTTGGGCTGGTGGTTGCTGATCCGGATCCTGCCTTCCGGCCATCTGGTGGGGGTCACGTTGACCAGGACCTTCAGCAGCGACTGGTTGATCAGGGTCACCTCATATATTTGGGCGCCACATATCCCGCAGTCGGTGGGTTCGATCACCGCGCTCCCGTCCCCTTGTCGACCCAGTAGGAGGTGGTGTTGCCGGTGTGTGCCCGGTAGAGGCCCATCAGGAAAACATCGGGCTGCGGGATTAGCGGGCTGGCCTCGTCGGTGATGTCCCCGACTATCACCACCCGGGAGTTGAGAGCGTACAACGGAGACGCCCACTCCTGGTGGGGGGTGATCACCGCGTCGGCCTGGCGGATCGCCCGTTTCAGCTGCCCGACATGGGTGGGGTCGGTCCAGTAGGATCGGGAGAACTCGTCGTCCAGCTGCTTGAGCGGGTCGTCTTCGGGCAGCGTCCCAGTGATACTGCCGCCCTCCTGGTCGAGTGGGAACGTCACATCTACGACAATGCTGGCCCCGTCGGCCTGCCATTCGGCGAGCTGGTCGATCACCTCCGGGTAGACCGGGTTGACTACCTGGACCCACCAGCGGCCGGGCGCGATCCGGACATGCTGTTCGCCGCCGGCTCCTATGTAGACGTCGGCACCCCAGGTCCGGACCAGCTCATAGGCTGCCGCCCCCCGCAGGCGGCTGACCCGGTCGATCCCGTTGTGCAGCTGCCACATGGTCAGGTACTGCCCGCCGATCATTTCAGGTCGCCCCGCTGAATAGCCCCGGCGACCTCCCGCAATTGCTGTGCGGTCGCCTGGGCGACCTCCTCGACCTTCAGGGTTCGCACAATCCGGTCGTTCAGGTCGGCGGTCGACCACCCCAATGCCCCGGCGAGGGTAACCAAGCCGAAGTACTCCACCGACGGGTCTTCAGCCGCCGGCCCATCAGGTTCGGCCACCGTCTGCCCGCGATCGTGGACCGGCTCGTCGTAGGCGGGGTCCGAATCGGGAGAGTAGGGCGCGTCGTCGTAGCCCGGGTCCCACTCGGGCGGCTCGTCCAGCCCCGACGTGATTGCCCGTTGCTCGATCTGCTGGGCAGCCTGCAGGGATTTCTGCCGTGAAACCCAGGAGGCCTGGACCTGCGGGTCCCGGATCCCCCGCTGGACCATCGCATCCCGGATCCGGTCCAGCGCTGGTTGGTCCCCACATCCCTCGATCGCGACCAGGATCCGGTGACGTTCGGCCGGGTCCAGGGTGGGGGTTGCGGGGGCTGCCGGCAGGGCCGGTTGTTCACTGGCGACGGGTAGGGCGGGTTGCTCGCCCCGGCTAATTGCCGCCGCCGCGTGGGCTGCCGTGATCGCTCGCTGTAGGGTCGAGCCGCCGAGCTGCCACTGCTGGGTGGAGACCCCATCGATCCGGATCCACGGGATCATGAAGTCCTTGACCTGGTCCTTGCCGCCGTCGGGGTTGACCACCCGCTGGGTCTGGCGGGTCAGGATGAGCATCCCCGGGACGGTGGCCTCTTCGGGGATCACTTGCACGAACGGGGCGATCCCGGCCAGCCGGGCGCAGGCGTTCCAGCCGTGCGAGTCCAGCCGCCACCAACCCAACACCGGCACCCGGGCCAGTTCCATGTTTACCCGGACGGTCGGCTTGCAGGCGTCGATCGCCCGCAGGTTGCGGGCTCGGCACTCGCAGGGGCCTTTCTTGGGTACGATCATGTCGTAGCCGTCGCACCGGCGGATGCACGTGCCGGGTTTCCATGCCTCCATCCATGGCTCGATCGTCTGGCGGGGGACCAGGATCTCCAACTCTTTTGCCTCGCTGAACACCTCCCACTGAGTTGCCTGGGGGTTGTTCTGGGGTTTCCAGACGCGCGGTTCACCCCCGTATAGCTCCGCGATCCGCCGGATATAGGCTTCACTCGGGCTGGTGAACCGAAACGCCTCCAGCTTGCTGGCGTTCTTCTGCTCGGGGTCTTTCCAGCCGGTCCGGATCCGACCGACCTCCGCCATCTTGGCTTGCAGGTCGCGAATTGCCACTCGGGTCCTTTCGGGAGATGGGGGCGCCCGGCCCGCCCCGGGATCAGCAGGGTGGGCCGGGCCTTTCAAGGGAGGAGTGACGTCAGGGGGTGATGTTCACGGTCAGCGAGACGGGGATGTCCGGCCCGCCGTCCTGGCTGACCAGCACGAACCCGTAGATGGCCGGGTCGGTCTCGGAGACCCGCTCCAGGTCCCGGACGGTGGTCCGGTTGTTCAGCCACATCTGCAGCTGGTCGGTCAGCTCGGTGAACGCGGCCGGGGTGGTCTCTTCCGGCTCGGGGGTGGTGATTGCGGTGCTCGCCATCGGTCCTCCTGGGGGTTGCTCGGGGTGGGGATTACCCTACCCTATCAGCAGGCACATCCCGTGGCAAGAGCTGTGCGATCACATGCCTGGGTGATCGTGCCGACAACACTCGCAGCCCGCATATGCGAGGGCCTGGCAACGCGGGCACTCGTCATGCGCCTGCCGGGTCAGTCGGAACACCGCCGTCAGGTTGCCCTGCTGCCGGGCCTGCTGCCGGCGAGCCGCCCGGTTGGTGTCGCCGCTGCCTACCCGTACCTGGCGGCGGGCACCCCACTGTCGGAATGGCTTGTGACTCATAATGGCTCCTAGAAGGGAATCTCGTCGTCGGCCAGGACCCGGCCCGGACCCCGGGCGCTGCCGGTCCGTGCGATGTTGTCCAGGGTCGCGTTGGCTACCCGGCTGGCCGGGGCTGAAGCGAACCCGTCGTCGGCGGGCCCAGCGGCCTGCGGTTGTGCTTTGGCTGGCGCGGCTTTCTTGGCCGGGGTTGCCTTCTTGGCCGCTTTCGTGGCTTTCTTGACAGCGGGGGTGCTCCCGGCCGTCCCGACCGGCTCTGATGGCTCCGTGACCTCACGGGGGGCCTCCTCGATATGACGGCGGGGGAAGCTGTCCACCCGGATCGACGCTGCGCCGTGCAGCATCTGCCAGCGCTTACCCGCAAGGAACGACAGGAACGCCTGATAGGTGGCCTCATCGACCACGACCGGCTCGAAATGGTACCCGTCCGGGCGTAGTTGTAGGATCGCCCCGCCATCCCCCAGAGGCTTGGGAACCTCGCTGTTGTCAGGCAGCCACAGCAACGGAGCGTGGTGGTACCCGGCGAGTTGGACGGGCATCTCGACGTAGAGTTGCTTACCTTCCTTCTCCCGGGTTTTGATGTCGATGTCTACCGTCACCCGGTCGGCTCCGGGTCTGATCCGGTCGATGAAGTCGACGGCGGCGGCGGTACGCCGGTACAGGTGGATCTGCCCGTCGAGGGTCCCCGCGTAGCCCTCCGGCGGGTTGATCACCCGGGTTTCACAGATCTCGTAGTCCAGCGGGGTCACGCCAAAGTCGGCTACCCACTGTTCGAACCGGGCGACATAGGGGGCGATCACCTCGTCGTGGGGGCGGATCTCCCCATGCTCAGACCACCACTTGACCACGTCGTGGGTGCGGCTGCCCTCGTCGGCCCGCCGCTTCGACTCCTTCAAATGCCAGCTCGACAGGTGGTGCACCGCACACTCGATGCACCGCCGGCAGGCCGACCCGTCTTTCTTGTAGGTGTCCCCGCAGGGCTTGTACATCGCCGCTTTGACCAGCTCTGGTAGGCGCATCATCGCGTCCCGGCTGGACCCCTTCGCTGCCCAGTACTTCAGGCTCGACTTGTCCAGCGAGTCGGTCACGGTGGTCACCGAGATAAACCGCCGGTCGCCGGTGTGCGGGTTGGTCCGGAACGGGTGCTCGTAGAACTTGCCGCCCTGCTCGTCGTCGTACCGGTCCTGGACTTCGGTCACGCAGCACCACTTTCCCGGCTATCCGCACGCCCGACGATCCGCATACCGCCCTGGCCTTGGCGATTGCCGATCCGGTACGCTGCTCGAACCATCACCTCGGCTTGCTCGTCGCTATCGGGGTCTGGCAGCGAATACTCGAAGGAGCCCTCGAAGGAGTCGCGCTCCTTGACGTGTGCAAGCAGATCTTCCAGGACCCCGACCAACTGCTCATGGGTCATAGGCACGGGAAAGTTCATGCGACAGGCACCAAATCGACCTCGTGGCCGGTCTCGTCGTGGTGTTGTTGGGCCCACTCGTCACGCCGTTTGCCGTTGTAGAACGACTTGGATGTCGACGGCTCGCACTGGTCGCAGGTGGCGACCAGCCGGGGCCGGGCGGGCGGCTGGTCCGGGGCGTCCGGGTGGGCCTCCCGCAACCACCGCCGGACTGTCTCGTGCGACACCCGCACCGGCTCACCGCTGGGCAGCGCCTCGGTCGCCAGGGTCGACAGCTCCGCCGCGATCCGCGCGTACGGGGTGTTGCGGTCTCGGAAGTCGTCCCCCTCGACCAGCTCGTTGCGCAACTTCTCGATGAAATCCAACGGCGTCAGTCCGTGGTACGAGTGGCTGGCGGGCAGAGCGGCAAGCCGGTCAGCAAACCGGCGGTACAGGTTACCCCCGATCGGGGGCGATTCGGTAGCGGCAGACTTACTCATCCGGTCATTACATCAGTCCTACTCGTCGTGTGTCAATCGGTGTGCAACCACAGCACGTGGCACGGGAGTTGACACACAAAGTGGCACCATGCTTTGCTAGACGGCATGGACGGACTTGGCCTGCTGGCCCTGGTGGTGCTGGTGGTGGTAGCGCTGATGCTGCCAGGCCTGGCCACCAAACATGACGGACCCCCGAAGGAGAACGACAATGCTGCAGAATGAGACCCTGACCCGTCTGGTCGAGGTGTTGACCAACGACCAGGCCCGCAAGCACGACATGGTGGTATCGGCCCCGTTGCTGCACAGCAAAGACTCCGCCCTGGTTGTGGCGGGAGCCGAGCCCGTGCTGTCCGCCGACGGCGTGACGATGATCGACGGCACCTACTACCCGACCACCGACTGCGTGAACTCGATCGCGAACCGCCTGGAGATTCCGACCGGCTACCTGCGCCGGATGGTGGACTCGCACCCCGACCTGTACGACCAGAACGTCAACGGCTGGCTGCAGCACTCCAGCTTCACCGACAAGCGGTTCCTGGTCCGGACCTTCAACGACGGCGAGCAGACCGGCATCGCGCGGGCGCTGCTGTCGGACGTGTACCGCCCGATCGACCACCTCGACACACTGTTCACCGTGCTGGACGCGATCCGCTCACTGGGCCTGAACATCACCCCCGCCGGCTGCGACCTGACCGACCGGCGGTTCTACGTGCGCCTGGACGCCCCTGAAGTCAAGGTGTACAGCGAGAAGCTCCTGCGCAACTACCGGGACCCGCGCACCGGCCAGACCGGGGCGGACAACCCGGGGATCCAGGCGGGGCTGTTGGTCACCAACTCCGAAACCGGCCACGGGCAGTTCTCAATCGCCCCGTTCGTCAAGATCCTGGTTTGCTCGAACGGGATGACCGCCACCAAACACGCCCTGAGCCGCCAGCACCTCGGGGCGAAGCTGCCCGACGGGATCTTCAAGCCCAGCCAGGAGGTCGACGACGCGGCCCTGGGTCTGATCAAGGCCCAGGTTCGCCAGGCGGTGACCACCTTCCTGGACGTCGAGTGGATGCGCAAACTGGTCGCCGAGCTGGAGCAGGACGGACAGACCCCGGTCAAGGAGCCCGAGACGGTCGTCAAGACGGTGACCTCGCGCCTGCGTTACACCGACGCTCAACGCGAGGAGATCATGCGGCAGTTCATCCTCGGGGCCGACCCGACCGCTTTCGGGGTCGTGCAGGCGATCACCTCGGCTGCCCAGGACCAGGACCCGGACACCCGGGCCGACATGGAGGCCGATTCGTTCCGCGCACTGGAGTTCGCGGTTGCCGCGTCCCGCTGACACCCAGAGGCCCCGGGGAACCCCCGGGGCCTCTGGGTGTCCTCGCCCGACCAGGCCGCGCCATGTCACACCGGACCCGACCTAACCCCGCCAGGCGCCTGGCATGCCGTATCTGGGCTTACCATGCCTACCCGCACCTCGCCGCGCCTGCCCGTATCCGACCAGTCCTAGCCTTGCCCCACCACTCCCAGCGCTGCCCGTCCACATCGTGCCATGCCCGGCCAGGCCGCTGCACAGCGAGCCGCAGCACACCCCGGGCTCCCACTATAGCACGCACACATCTTGACACGCCATGTGTCACAATGTTGTAATAGACGTGTGGGGCGCTCCGCCCCCCTCCCACTTCCCGAGGAGAACCCGATGACCACCACCATCGAGACCCCCGCCGGTCCTTTCGAGGTCGCCGCCCCCGCCTTCGCTGACGCCCCCGCACTGGCCGAGCCGGCTACCTGGACCCTCGCCTGGCGCAAGCGGACCGGCCCGGTGTTCCACCGCGCGACCGACTGGAGCGGCACCTGGGAGCAGGCTTACCAGCTGGCCCGGGTCCTGGGCGACCTGCACCCCGAGCTGCAGGTCTACTACACCAGCACCGCCGCCTACGAGGCCGACCAGGCCGCGCGGATCGCCGCCGGGGAGATCGGCCCCGAGTACGCCGAGGACCACGGCAACATCATGGTCGAAAGCGGCAAGCGGGTCAAGATCCGCGACAACGGCAAGATCGACCAGCAGGCACTGAGCTATTACGAGCAGGGCGAGCGCACCGCGACCACCCTGACGCACCCGACCAACGACAAGGTCACGGTGACGGTCCGCCAGCGCGGGTTCAAGGTCTGGGCCGACACCACCAAGGAGTTCGACGGCTGGTCCAGCACCTCCACCGACATCGACGACTACAGCGGCACCGACGACGGGCTGGTCGCCCTGCTGGCGTTCGATGACAAGATCAAGGCTCTGCGTGCGGATGGGTGGCGCTGAACATGTACGAGCAGGACAACTACGTGGGGGTGAGGTTTGTGACACTGGATCCCCGGCGGGCCCGGACCGGGCCCGCCGAGCGGGACGAAAGCCACGTCCTGGCGGTCTACGAGCAGATCGACGCGGTCAGCGGCGAAGTCGACATCGCCGGTCAGGCAGCCCTGGAGCAGCTACTCGGGGAGGTCAAACGGGCCCTCGCGAACCCCGGTAGCCGGCACGCCACCGACGTGATGCGGGCGATCGCCCGCTATGAGTCGGTGCAGGCCGCGACCTGGGTGGGACCGTCCGCACCCGACGACCTGGACAGGCGGCATCACGAAGACTTGGACGTGTAGTATGCCCGCCAGGCACAAAGTACCCAAGATCATCTGCAAGCACTGCGGACGGCGGGGGCCCAAGGGCCCCCGTGGCCTGTCCATCAAGTGCTACGACCTGCTGAAACGGACTGGCGAACACGTGCGCTACCAGGCCCGGGTGGTCTTCAGCTACCAGGTGCTACCCTACTGGTACCGCCGGACCCTCCAGGAGGCGAGCATGCGACAGATCGCCACCGAACTGAACATGAAGCTACCCGCGCTGGAGCAGGCGATCTCCCGGGCCCGCCGGGCGGGCGACCCCCGGGCGATCAAGCTGGCCGATGTGCGTAACGGGACGGTCCGGCGGTTGACCTCCGACGAGCTGGCCGAACTGGAGTGCCCGATCGGCGATGTGGTGGACGTCACACTCGATGAGTGACACGCGATTTGACACTAAGTGTGACAAGATGCTTTAATAGAGGTGTGAAGGGGGCGGGACGCCCCCCACGAGCCGAGGAGACAGAAATGGCCACCACGACCGCCGCCACCACCGCCCCCGCCCGACTGACCACCCCGCGCTTCAAGGTCCTGGGCATGATCGCCCTCGCGGACGGGCAGAACGTCACGTTGGACAGGCGGCAGACCACCTCCCGCGACTGGCTGTTCGAGCAGGGGCTGGTCCAGTGGAACAGCAAGCAGAAGGCTTACCTGGCGACCGCCGACGGCTGGCGGGCCCTCGCCGCCAACAGCGGCAACCAGGAGGTCGGCCCGGAGCTGGCCGCGCTGATCGACGAGCGCACCGCCCGCACGGTCGAGGTCCAGGCCGAGGACGACGAGCCGGTCGAGGCCGAGCCGACCGAGACCCCCAACGACGAGATCGCGGCGGTGCTGGCGCAGGCACCGGTGCGGACCGCCACCGCCGAGACGACCCCGGCGGGCAAGGTCAGCAAGTCTTGCTCCTGCGGCAAGTTCTGGGCCGGCACCACCACCCAGCCCGAGGAGGGCGGCGACCTGGTGATCGAGAACGAGCGCAACACCGGTTGCGACGCGATGACCACCCGGCAGTTCGCCCCCGGCCACGACGCGAAGCTGGTCAGCTTCCTGGTCGCCGCCGAGCTGGACGGGCTGGAGCTGCACGACGGCGAGGGCACCTCCGCCGACGCCGTGACGATGCTGCGCAACCGGGGCCTGGGCCTGCTGGCGCACAAGGCGAAGCGGGCGCTGGAGATCGGGCTGCGCAAGGCCCAGGCCGCGAAGGCGCGGGCCGAGGCCAAGGCCGCGAAGACCACCGCCCCGCGTGAGGTGGCCGCGAAGGTCGCCAAGGGCGAGACGACCGCCAAGAAGTGACCCACCCGATCACCAGGGGGGCCGGGACACCGGCCCCCCGATCCATATCTGGAGGTTGTCATGCAGACCAAACCCCGCAAGCAGCTGCCCGATCGGGAGATCGCCGAGCTATACCTGGAGGGGCTCAGCATCGCTGACCTGGCCCGCAGGTATGGGGTGAGCACGAGCACCATCCACCGCCGGCTGCACGAGCAGGAGATCCAGACGCGGTCATGCCGCCCGCCCCAGCCCTGGGCTCAGGCCCACGCGATCGGTCACCGCCCGCTCCCGCCCCGGTCGTGACACGGGACTTGACACAGACTGTGCTGACATGGTTTACTTTTCATGTTGGGGGCGGGCGGGCCGCCCCCGGACGGGAGCCCGAAATGAACAGCCAGCGGATCGCCCACGGGACGCAGGTCAAGTGCACCGCCCACGCGGGGGCGCACACCGGTCGGGTCGCGCAGGACCTCGGTGCGGCCGGCTACGGGGTCGAGTGGGACGGGACGGTCCGGGTCGCCCGGACCCCCGAGCAGCAGAAGTTCATGAGGGCGTTCGCCAAGGTCCACGGTCGGGACATGGTCGCCGCCTCCGCCGACGCGATCGAGGTGGCGTGACCATGGACTACATCGTTCGGGCCGACACCGACTTCGGGTCGCTTGCCGCCTACGCGCTGGACGTGACCGAACTCGGCACGGACCTGGTCCGCACCGACGAGTTTCTCCCCTCTGGCCTGCCGGACTGGGACCACCTGGCACCGGTCACCGAGCGGAACCCGACGGTGAACAAAGTCCGGGAGCTGCTGGAGACCCTGGCCCTGGTCGGGCTCTGACGAGCTTGGAGCGGGGCCGGGACACCGGCCCCCATCCTGGAGCGTCAGCCGACCTTCAGCACAGGGCTTGACACAAGCTGTGCTGACATGATTTACTTTAGGTGTGGGCGCGAACGCCCCCCAAGACCTCCCCCGTTCCGACTCCCCGAGGAGCCACCATGAAGCTGGGCATCAACACCGCGAAGTACGCCTCCACGCTGGTCGTAGGTAGCATCGCCGCCTACCAGTCCTACTTCCACATGCGGGAGCTGATCATCGAGGCGGGCCAGGACAAGTTCGGGGCCGAGTGGGTCCTGCCGTTGTCGGTGGACGGGCTGGCACTGTCGGCCACCATCGGGATGATCCAGGCGAAGCGGGAGGGCCGCAAGCCGACCCTGACCACCTGGATGTCGCTGGGCGCCGGGGTGGTCGTGTCGCTGGCCGCGAACGTCGCGTCCGCCTGGGACGGCGGGCCGGTCGCCCGGGTGATCGCCGGCTGGCCCGCGATCGCGGTCATGCTCGTGATCGAGATGCTGGCCCGCAAGGGCAAGAAGGTCGCCGGCCCGGTCGACTCGTCGGTGCTGTCCAACGCGGAAATCGCGGCCCAGGCCGCCGCCCCCAGGCCCCGGGCGCCCCGCACACAGAAGGCCCCGGCGACGGCCTCCGTGACGTCTCCGAGCGCCCCGCAGGCCCCGACCGGCCCCGCGCCCCTGACCTCCGGCCAGAAGGGCTGGGAGACCCGCCGGAGGCGCCAGGCCGACGCTATCGCCGCCGCCGCCGCCGCGCTGGAGGCCAGCACGACCGACAACCTGGTCGAGATCCTGGCGGGCGAGCACTCCGACGCCCCGGTCAGCCCGGCCGTCTGACCCGCCCTGGGGCGGGGGGAGACCCCCGCCCCACACCTTTGTTCGACACGGAGCTTGACACAGAATGTGTTGGGGTGCTTTACTTGTCTTGTGGGGTTCGTCGCCCCCGCCCCTCCAGCCACCAGGAGCCCAAGATGATCGCCATCCTCCAGATGACCCGCCCGCTGGTCGCCCCGCCGGCCGAGCTGCCCCGCCAGTTCGAACAGGTCCTGCAGGACTTCGACCTGCGGATCGAGCAGACCGACAGTACCACCCGCCGGCACGGCCTGGGACTGCTGGTGACCCGGACCTGGACCCTCACCGTGGATGGTGCCCGGTGACCGCCGCCACCATCGCGAAGCCCGGCACCCGGGCCCCTCGCCGGGTTCAGGTCCTGCTCGACCTGGCCGCGAAGCTCGAAATGAAAACCGCCGAGACCACCGACCAGACGATGTCGACCACCTCACTGCAAATGCGGACCTGGGCGATCAGCCCGACCCGGCACGCCTGGGACACCAGCCAGATCTGGATCACCTGGATGCGGTTCAGCGACGAGCGCAGCATGGGCAAGGTCCGGGCCACCTGGTACCACCTGGATGGCCGGACCACCCCGGTCAAGCTCCGCGAGGTGTGGTCGGTCATCCAGACCCTGGCGGGGCGGTGATGGCCAAGAAACCCCGGCCCGTCCAGGGCTAGGCCTTGGCGATTGAGCACACCACGGGGGGTGCTGCTATGGTGGAGTCCAGACGGAAGGAGCCGGCATGTGGCTGGTTGAACTGACGAAATGGTTCTGGATCGCGGTCGGAGCGGCCATCCCCATCGGGATCTGGCGCGGTGTGTGGGTCAGCCGCCGGATGCGTCGGGAGCAGGTCGAGGACCGCAAGCGGTATCGCCGGGCGGTCGGGGTCGCCCCCGCCAGCCTGGTGATCGACGTCGAGTACGACGACGCGGTCCCGATGAGCCCGACCGAGGTCGGGCAGATGTGGTACGAGTGGAGTGTGCAGAACGCCCTGGAGTGGACCGAGCGGCTCAAGCAACGCCTGGTCGCCCAGGGGCTCTATAGCTGACCGTCTAGACGAGAGAGGACCGATGAAAGCCACCACAAAGACCCGCAGGACCCTCCGGCGCATCCTCATCGCGGTCGTAGCGATCATCTCGGTAGCGGCGCTGGCTGGCGCCAAGGGATGCGAGGAGAGCAGCCAACACCCGTCAATGCCGCAGCCCGCACCGCCGCCGCGCGTGCAGCCGACACCACAGGTCGGTACTCCGAACCCCAAGGAGGGCGACCCGACGCCACACCGTGAGGTGATCGTGCGGGCCGGGGAGGTCGAACCGCAGTTCCTGCCCGCCACGATCTCCATCTACGCGTCACCGCTCGGGTTTGCCCACGACGAGCCGATGACCTCGTCGAACTCGGTCAAGTTCCGGTTCGAGGTGCCCGAGGGGATGACCGTCACCGTCAACGTGACGGTGAAACCGGCCAAACCTGGGTCGAAGTCGGGTTGGTGTTCGATCGAATCCGGCAGGCTGAAAGACGGACCCCGGATCATCAACGGCGGCTGGCACGTCATCTGCAACCTGGTGATACCGGCATGAGACAGATCGCCCGAACGGCACGAGTCGCCGTGGCCCTGGTCACGCTCCTGTCCGCGACAGCCAAGGACTGCGGCGCCAGTTCGACCTGCCAGGCCCTCGGGGGGTGCCCCCAGAAAGCTCCTGACGCGGAACAGACCCACGATCATCCGCCGGCTGGCGAGCCCCGCCCGCAGGCCGACCCGGTCCCCCGCGCGACCCCCAGCCGGGGAGCCGAGCTGCATTGGATCAACCTGGCCTGCTCATGGAAGGGGGCCCGCTGGATGCAGGTTGTCCCGACCGTCGGCGGGCCACTCGGGGCGATCGAGCGGCGCTGGACCGACGACTCGGACCCGAGCGCGGTCGGCGGGCAGTGGTCCAACAACTACCAGGTCGCGGTCGGAACGGTCACTGCGGTCGACTGCCGACCGATGGGCGAGGCCAAGGACAAGCCGAAGTGGTCCAAGGGCCTGGTCTCGTGCACCATCACCGACGGAGCCACCACCGTCGACTTCAAAGTAACCCACACCGATGGAATTCGG
>Ga0070707_100002881_pt1 | contig 16359 bp, 10 predicted proteins | sample KBSK5502metaG_FD_65468 | JGI IMG/M metagenome (GOLD analysis project Ga0070707, IMG submission 65468) | Corn, switchgrass and miscanthus rhizosphere microbial communities from Kellogg Biological Station, Michigan, USA - KBS K5-50-2 metaG | ecosystem: Host-associated > Plants > Roots >... | reverse complement strand
GTGAGCAGGCCATCGGTCTCCACATTCGCCACCCCCTCGGCCGAGATGCCGAGCTTCTCGGCCGCGCGCCACAGCAACAGCGGGTCCCCGACCGGATCCGCGGCCGCCAGCAATAACAGCTGGCGCGTGTCATCGGAGAGGCCTTCCAGCCGCCTGGCAAAGCTCTCCTCGATCCTGCCTGCCAAAGCCCCTGCCGCAACGAGCCCGAGTCCTCCCGCCAGCTCGGCGGGGGTCAACCCTCGCGGTAGCTCCAACAACGCCAGCGGGTTCCCCCGCGTCTCGGAGACGATCCGGACGCGCACCTGCTCGTCGAGCAGAGACGGGACCACAGAACTCAGCAGTACGCCGGCGTCGCCGTCGCCGAGCCCGCGCACCTCTAGGTCCGGTAGGCCCCGCAGCTCTTCGCCCAGCTCTCGCGTGGCAAAGATGAGCGTGATCTTCTCCGCCAACCGGCGGCGCCCCACAAAGGCCAATGCCCGCGTGGACGCGCGATCGAGCCAATGCGCGTCATCGACGACGCACAGAAGCGGCTGCTCCTCGGCAACCTCGGCGAGCAGGCCCAGGACCGCCTGGCCGACGAGGAATTCATTCGGTGCAGGCCCGGTGCGGAGCCCGAACGCGACATCAAGCGCGGCGTGCTGGGGCTGCGGCAAGCGATCCGTGAGGTCGAGGAATGGAGCACACAGTTGCTGAGCCGCTGCGAACGGGAGCTCCATCTCAGCCTCGAACCCGGCAGTCCGGGCGATCCGAAACTCGGGTGCAGCCTCGACCGCATACTCGAGAAGCGCGGTCTTGCCGACGCCCGCCTCGCCGTGGATGACCAGTACCCCGCCACGGGCGGCGCGCGCGCCGTCTAACAGCCCGTCGATCGCCTCACGCTCGCGTTCTCGGCCGAGCAACGCCCTTCGTGACCCCAGAACTGGTCGCGATGCTCCGCTCATTCGGCGCAAGGATGACAGAGGACGGCAATCCAGCTATCCAGTCTGCGGTTGCGACTGTAAGGACAACATGATGCGGACTTCCGGCTCATCGACTGGATGAAGTTGGTACCGAGGCCACGGGAGAGCGTGCGCGCAAGCGTACGGCCGAAGCCATCGATCAGTTGACGCCCCAAGAGGCGCAGGTGGCACGGTTGGCCGCCCTGGGGAGCACCAATCGCCAGATCGCGGCGCAATTGTTCCTCAGCCCCAAGACTGTCGAGTACCACCTCGGGAAGGCCTTTCGGAAACTGAATGCGACGTCGCGGATCCAATTGGCGCGACGTCTGCCGCAAGTGGTACCTCCCGTTGACCGTGAGACGCACCCGCGGGCGCAGCAAGACCTGTCAGGTCAGAGAACACTCAGCGTGGATTCACCCGGGACCGCCTTACCAGAGACATAACGCGCGGTCCGCACCCAAGCGGCCGTGCTCAGCCGACCGTCCAGTTCAGGGGTCAGGTCGGGGGTCACCCCGCCTGGAAGACCGAGCCATCCATCGAACGATCGTTCGGTTCGTGTGGGAAAATGGTGGAGCCGACACTCGGATTTGAACCGAGGACCTGCTGTTTACGAATTGGCCACAGGGTGCCCGTTGCGGGACGGAGCGAACCCACATCCAATCGGTTAACGAGCTCTTAGAGGGCCCGGTCCCGACCGACGGCTCGATCTTTCGTCGCGATCCCGTTCGCCGGGCGCTCGGACTCCTGCTTGACCTCCCAGATGCGGAGGATCTCCACAGCCAGCCGGCGCAACGTGAGTTGCGGCGGCGTGCCGACGCCGATGACGGTGATGCGATGGGGTCCGCGACCAGGCATCGTGAAGCTCCTCCGGGATCGTGGGTCATCCTATCGGCGTGAGCACGGCGGCACAGGGTTCACCCGATCGAAGCGAGCATGCGGTGACCAGTCCGGGAGCGGTCACGCGAAAAGGAGCCCCGGATGGGTGTCGGCGCGAGCGGCCGATAAGCAAGGGTTCAGCCTAGCTTCCTCATGTCCGCCGTGCCGCGAGGCACGTGGACGGACCGGGACCAAGCGGCAAACAACCGCTTGGCAGAATCCCCGGTTTCATGCTCAAAATCGGCCGTTTGATTAACAGCCGTCGGTCGAAGGCCCCGATTCGTGCTCAGAATCGCCGGAATCGGCCCGATTGAGAGTCATTCTGAGAGTCACGTAAGACGTCCCCGGGAGGTGCCAGGGCCGTGCTAAGTAGGGCTCAGGAGCGCCGCGGGGAATGCCTCTCTCTGGACTCGAGCGCGGAACCAGCTCGGCCGGGCGATCATGGGGTCGACCGAGACGGTCTCGGCCCCTTCCACAAGGAGCCGGGGCTGCCTCTAGTTCACTCGACGTGATGACTTAGTCCTTGAGGCACCATCGGGCCTGCAAGAGGGTGGGACGCCGGTTATCGAGCCTCGCGGCGGTAACCGATCAGATCGGGCCATATGGCCTCTTCGATGCTTGTCATTAGCTTTGCCGCGAAAGCGAAGTTCCCGATGTCTTGGGCGCTGGCGACGAACGCCTGGAATGCGGGCCACGTCCTCAGTGTCTCCGCATCAACTCCGAGGGCCCCACGGCCGCTCTCCCAGTCCTTAATCACCGCGTTCGCGTAGTCCTCGAGCATCATCAGCCCGGCGTGGATGTCGATTGCCCCCGGAAAGACATCGCTCCGCGACTCGACTTCGCGCTTCAAGCGCTCCAGCTCAAGCTGTGAGTCGTTCAGGGCCGCCAACTGCGCGTCGAGCTGGTCCAGTTTCTCCGCCGTGAGCGGTCCCGAGCCAGTCGGGCCCAGTCCGGCCGCCCGTAGGTTGCGTCGCACTCCCTTGATTCGGTTGTACGCGACAACCACGTCGTTAAGGAAACGACGGCGGTATTCATCGCGGTTGCGTTCGAGTTCGCGCAGAGCGTCGCGTTCCTTTTCCTCGCGCGCCCGCAGAGCGTCGCGCTCCTTCTCCTCGCGCGCGCGCTGATCATCTCGCTTTCGTACGAGCTCCGCGATCAAAACCCCAAAGAAGGCCACGGGCACAATTCCGATCGCCGCTTTCGACATCTCAAACAGCATCGCGTCACGGCTGCTCGGAATCGCAGCGAGTGCCAAGATCAGGACGACGGCGACCGCAGCGATACCTCCGATCGTCGCGACGACGAGAGGTTCATGCAGCTTTGACATGTGCCTCCTCTTCGACCGGCTCACGCGGTCGATGAGCTTGGCCAAATGCCCAGCTCCTCGCCGCGAAATGCATGATTCTCGTCCCATCGCGCAACCCCCATACTCACGGCCTGGGCCGCTGACATTGATCTCGGAGAGGCGTCTGTGGGGACCATTTCGAGGCAGGTCGCTGAACCAGCAGTCCGATCGCATCAGTAGGTCGCCAATTGGCGGCGGCCGTTGGCGTCTGGCTCACCGCCCGACGTCGCGGACGGGCTGCCAAATTCGGAACGGCTAGCGGGAATTGACAACGGTGGCGCTGCACGGACGGCGACATAGCCGACCTGCGAGCTGCTCCCCCTTGCGCAGATCCGCGTTCAACCCGGCTGGTCTTCGGCCGTATTCCACGCAAATTCGAAGAAGCCTGGGGAGCGGTAGGATCAGGACAGCTGGCAAGAGAGGCGGGGTAAAACGCGCCACCGCACCAAGGGCGTCGTACCTCCGAATCGAGGCACCGACGAGCGTGCCCGCGGCCGCCTGTTGCCAAGCGGTATGGCGGCGGCCGCATCCCCTATGGTGGCTGCGGCAACACCGAGATGTGCCGCCCAGAGGTCGGCGCCCGGTCGCCTCGCGTAGCCCCAGGTTGCGAGATTGGCCGGATCTCCCCGACCGGCTGCGTCGACGCAGACGGCATCGACTTCGCTGTCGCGCGTCCAACTGCGACGGTTCGAATTCCTCGAACCGACGCACGCAGGACTCCGATCGTCTCCCTCCAGATTCGATGCCAAAGTGTCACGCGCTTCGCGACAGCTTCCAGGCAATGAACCCCGAGCACGATCGGGTCGAAATCTGGCTGGGGCAGGTGGCCGCTCTCGGTTTTCATGATGATCTGACCGTCAATGCGGTACTCAAAGACACCACATGGCGGACTCGACCGACCGGGTGGTGCGATGCGGCGCAAGCGTTGCCACGAACTCTCAGCCCAACGCGCTGTTCAAGGAGTTTGATCGCGTTTACCCGATCGGAGGTCAGCGAAGAGTTCCCGCCGGGCGTTCAAATTCATTTGTCAGGTGAATGTGGATAAATCTGATTGACATGACTCCTAGCATCGCAAAGAAGAGCCCGCATCGCGGACGAGTCCGGACGCGCCGATCGGGAGGGAAGGCCACGAAGGCGCTCTGATGGCTGGTAGTCAGGTCACGGCCTACGCTAAAGAGCTTGGCGACGAGCTGGCCAAACTTGGTGTCGACGTCGAACCGTTGGCCGAACTCGCCGCCGCGGCCCAAGCGCTCGCGGACGCCCTGGATGCACCTACCGGAACGCTGACTGAGGCCGCGTTGGCGCCAATTGTCGAACGGTGGCAAGGCGCCCGCGACGCCTTCGCGGCGCATTTGGCCGGTGCGCTCCTTGGGCCGTTGGCGACAGTGCCGGGGCTGGCGGACCTTGTAGCTGACGCCGACAAAATCGCCACGGAGGGGGTCCATGGCAGCCTCGACCTAGGGCCAGTGCACCTCGAGGTCTCCTCCGCGACGTTGGTGATCCAGCCGCCGCTGCTCGTCGGCAGCGTCATAGCCGACCCGATCGCGATCGGGCCATTTCAAGTCGGCGAGATTGCGGCCGCGCTGTCCTCGCCCTTGGGCGGCGGTCTACCGGGTGGCGGGTCCATCGTGCGGCTGCCAACGGACGACGGCTACGGTGGCACACTCGAGCTGCCACTGGGCCCGGTGCAGGTGAGTGCCGCCGCGGTCCTGGCGATGCTCGATGGCCAGCCATCGTTCCTTGCCATTCTGGGCGTTACGTTCCTGCCGCCGATCGAGCTCTCGTTCGGATTCTCTCTCGACCGCGTCGGTGGAATCGTCGGTATTAACCGACGAGCAGACAGCGACGCGCTCCGAACGGCCATCCGAACGGGCGTCGCCGGAGACGTTTTGTTCGCCGTCCGTCCTCCCGCGTCTCCGCTCCTGCTCGTCACAGCTGCCAATCAATTGTTCCCAGGTCACTTCGGGACTCACTTGGTCGGGCCGTCGCTGCGACTGGCCTGGCTGTCATTCGGGACAGAGGGGAGCCTGATCTCTCTCGATATCGCCGTCATTGTCGAAATTCCGACCGGCAAAGTCGTAATCCTCGGGGTCGCCCGGGCGAGCATCCCCGACTTGCCCCTCGTTCTAAATCTGCGCCTCGACATGCTCGGCTTGATCGATCCGGTCGAACAACTCGTGTCGATCGACGCGAGCCTCGTGGACAGCCACGTCCTCGGTATCTTCCAGGTCTACGGCGACGCGGCCATGCGCGTTTCCTGGGGTGTCGTCGGCTATTTCGTGGCCACGGTCGGCGGCTTCTTCCCGGGCTTCAATCCGGAGCCAGCTCACCTTCCGGCGTTACGTCGCGTGGGATTGGCGCTCGACAGCCCTGTGCCGATCATCAACATTCGGGCGGAGGGCTATTTCGCGATCACCTCGAACTCTTTGCAGTTCGGTGGTCGCCTCGAGGTCGGGATCTCGCTCGGCCTCTCGGCGCACGGTTTCGTTCAGGTCGACGCAATCGTCCAGTTCCGCCCGTTCCATTTTGACGCGCGCGTGGCGGCCGGCTTCGACGTCTCCGCTGGCGGATTCAACTTCGCCTCGGTGACCATGTCGGGCTCAATCTGCGGCCCCGGCCCGATCGTCATCCAGGGCTCGCTGAGCATCGACGTCTTCTTGTTCTCGATTTCGTGGGATGAGACGTTTACCCTCGGGAGCGGGCCAGCCGACTCGCTCCCTTCGCCACCGCTCCTGCTCGATGTCATCAAAGACGAGCTCAGTCAGGCAACGAACGTTCACGCTCAGAGCATCGGTGACCCAGAGGTCGTGCTTGCTCCGCGGCCCGGCGATGGCAAGCGGGCCGCAGTCCCGCCCATCGGTGCGCTGCGGGTCGAGCAACGTCGTGCCCCGCTGGGACTGCTCGTCGAGCGAGTCGATGGCCGACCGCTGGCCGGGCCTCAGGGGGTCCGGGTGAGCGCGGTGGGACCCGACGTCACCGACCGATTCAGCCCCGGAAGCTACATCAACCTGACCGATTCCGAGGCGCTGAGCAGGCCGCCGTTCGATCTCCTGCCTGCCGGGCGGGTGCTCTCGTTGAACGACCCTGACCTGGGAGAGTTCGTGGTCGTGACGGACACACGGCTCGTCACGCAGATCGTCATCAGCAGTGGGAAGCGCACGGATTTCTCGGGGATATTCTTCGACCTGAGCCTTATCGCCGGCCTGACCGACGCGGCGGCCAAGCCGCCGATGCTGAGCAACACCACCCCGGCCGTCGTCGCCCAGCAGGAGACGTGGACCACCCCAGCGGGCGGGGCGGTCTTTGCCTCCGCGACAGCCGCACATCAGTTCGCCCGCTACAACGCGACCGTTGCTGTCGCGGCGGCCGACAAGGCAGCAGCCGTCGACCTGGCCGGGGTGGTGTAGCAATGGCAAGGTTCGTCGCTCGTTACGAGAGGGCGCTGCGGCTGTCCGCCCTCGATGGCCCCATCAATGGACGGTTGCAGGGGACAGCTGCAGTGCCCCTTGCTGACGTGGCAAATGCTGGCACCACTGATGTCGCAAATGCGCCCTTCGAGCTTTTCGGCCCAGGCGACGTCCTGCGCTTGGGGCCCGGGGCGATCACTCGCCGGTTCCCCGCCCCCGGTGCGCATGACGCCGAAGAGACCAAGCTCGCACTTGTGGAGTTCGCTGCGCTCGACCTGCCCTGGCGCTACACGCCCGCGGCGGCGAAGAAAAACGACGTCCTTCGACCCTGGGTGGCGCTGGTTGTGGGACACCGCTCGGCCGATGAGATCGTCCTTCGTTCGGATGGGCGGGTGACGCTGGGAACCGTGACGCAGGCCCAGCACCCCCTGCACGATTCGTGGCAATGGGCGCATGTGCACGAGGTGGATGGACATCAAATCGCCCGGATTCTCGGCCCGCTCAACCTCGAGGCAGAGAATGACTACGTCGCCTGCGTGGTTCCGGCCTTTACCGCGGCCGGGGACCCTACCTGGACTGGCTCGGCGCCGGTCACGTGCGACTGTTATGACACCTGGACGTTCCGAACGGGGCCGCAGGGAGACTTCCCCGATCTAGCCGCGAAACTGCACAAGGCAGATCTAGCCGCAATCGATGCCGCTGGCGGTAAGCCCTTCGGCCGAGCCGAGGTGTCCTACGAGTTGCGGACGCCAGGAGCACTGGCCACGCCCGTCGAAACGGCCGGCGTGCTGCGCCTGCCTCCGGCTTCAGCCGCGGGCCCAGATCCGGCCGACAGCGTCATTGCCAACGACATCGGCGACGATGTGGCCGGCCTCTCGGTTCGGATCGTCATGCCGGACGGCCGTGGCGTCGTTACGGCGCCGCGCTACGATGCGCCATTCGGTGACCCGAATGTGGGTCCCGATCCGGCTCCGGGTGGCTGGCAGGAGCAGCTCCGACGTGATCCCCGGCTGCGGGGGGCAGCTGGCCTCGGCAGCTGGAATGCGATCGAGTGGCAGGACCGGATTATTGCCGCCGCTGCCACCAAGGCCGGCGATCTCGCCATAGCCCATGACCGTATCCGGCATGTCGCCCTAGGCGTCGAGGCAAGTCGTTCCCTATGGCGTCGCCGGATGCCGCCACCAGCTGGAAGCGCGGTCGTTGATCCTGCGCTGGTGCTGTCCGCGGCCGCGAGTCGGCTCGCGGTGCTCGGGCCCGTCCTCGGCCGCCTGGCATCCCGGAGCGGCGCCACCGTGCTCGACGACATTTCGGGACGCAGCCCGCAGTTGGGCCAAGCCCTGCTGTCATCGGCAGCCCGCCGAGCATTGCGGTCCGGTCCCGCTCGCACCGCTCTTGCCCAACAGGGTGCCGGCCGGTTCGGCGGAGTCCTGATCGCCGCCAGCCTGTGTCCACCCGACACGGCCGACCCCGCCGATATCGGCCGCTCGGGGGGCGACTCAGTCGAGGCCGTCAAACTGGCTGTCTACACCGCGACCGAAGACAAGGCCATCGCGGGTCAGGTCCTCGACCGTCTCGGCGAGCAGCCGAGCGAGGGCCAGTTGGTCGCCGCCCTGCGAGCCCTCGCTCCGAACCAGGACGGGAAGCCCGACAGCGCTGCCATCGCGGAGTTCCTCGACGGCAAGGAGTTTCCTGATTCGGGCGTGTCGCCGGGAAGCTGGTCTGGATGGATGAAGGAAACCGCGCCCGACGAGCAATGCCGTCCGCTCGATCTGGTCGGCCTTTCTAAAGCGGTGGCTGCCGCTGTTGATCCGACCGCCGACCCGCCGCCGGCGGTGCAACGCGTCCTGTCGACCCTGCCCGGCCTTACGCACATCGGCCCGGTCGAGATCGAGCCTGAACTGGACATTCCCCTGTGGAGCTTTCTCGCCCAGCGCTCCCCGGACTGGATGCTGCCAGGCGGGGGCGACCTAGCGGAGCACGACGTGGTGGGCCTGTCGACCAACCCGGCATTCGTTGAGGCCTTCCTCGTCGGGGCCAACTTCCAGGCGGAGGCCGAGCTGCGTTGGCGCAACATCCCGCTCGTAACGCGTTGGTCGCCCCTGCGCAAGTTCTGGCAGCGTGCCGGCGGCGAGCTTGACATCGTCCCCATCAAGACGTGGCCAGAGACCGATGCACTGGGCAGCGCGACGTTGGACGAAGGTCACGGCGCAGAGGCCGTCGCGGCCTTCCGGACACCGTTGTTCCGTCGTTATCCGGCGACGGTCGTCTACCTCTACGAAGCCGCTGTCGATTGGACGCCACCCGACGACAAGGTGGCGCTCGATCCGACCAAACGGAAGGATCCGACCTTCACCGGCACGATCGGTGACGACATCACGTTCTTCGGTTTCGCTGTGCCACCGGCGGACCTCGCCACTCACTGGGTCGTGCTTGAGGAACCTCCCGCGGGCTACCGGTTCTACGACGTCCCTGCGCCTGGATCGGGAGACAACAATTCCGCGGAATTCGCCTACAACCGCTTCGCGACGCCGGTTCGAGTGCTTATCGGACCGCTGCTATGAACGTCGCGGCGAGAACCCGAGCGACCACATGACGAGCGTCGAGGTACTCGCGCCTGTGCGGCTGGAGACGCGCTTCGTGGCTCCGGACCAACGCACGGACGGGGTCAACGAATGGATGTTGCGGCTGCGAATCTATCCCGACGAGTTCTCGATGCCCCGGCAGGTTGCGCCGCCGACATCTGCCGAGCTCGACCGCCTCTCGGAGGCCATCGCCTCGCTGCCCGCTCCGCCGCCCGGAGAGCTCGACGCCTTCGCAGCATTCGGGACCGCCGTCGGGGCAGCGCGTGCCTTCTGGCTCTGGCGCACTCGCGTGGTGTCCGACGGAGCCGGCGGGCTCCGCGTCGACCGGACGGGGGAAACGGACCACGCGTCCTTCCAGGTCCACCGACCCGTAGGTCTGCCCGAGCAGCTCGAGGTGTGGCTGGTCCACGTCGATGGCACCCGCGAGCTTGGCAAGCGCCTGACGCTCGACCTTGTGGCGATCGGGGCCGACCTTGAGCTGGGCCGGCTGTTCACCGACAACCCCTTCCTCAGTTCAGGGCAGTTGCCGGAAGTCTGGTGGCTGTCGTACAAGCGAGCCCTCAAGGTGGGACTCGGTGTGGATCTCGATCTGGGTGTGGTTCCCCCGGATCTGGAAGCGCTCGTCGTGCTCGGGGTCGGGAAGACCCGTACCGCAGATGTCGTCGATGTCCACAACCTCGGGGGCCGGCTCGCGGTGCTCGCGCCCGGGACGCCAACAAACACGATCGCGGGCGAGCCGACCACGGACTTTGGCGACCATGCCGACTCGTTGTTTCCGCTGCTTCATATCGATCCCGCCGCCCAGCAGTCGACGGCGGCCGTTCTGACGGCCCTGACCGGTCGAGTCGGGCCAGCCGCGCTGCCTGTTCTTGGTGGCGACCTTGACTACGTCGGACCCGGATCGCTCTCCGTGGAAGGTCTGTGGCCCGTGCTGTGGGGGCGCACGCTGCGTGATGTCATCGGCGCGGGAGAGCAGGAACCCGCCCTGGCTCGCTGGGCGAGGACCTACCTGGCCGTCCAAGGCCCGCGTCCCGCGATCCGGATCGGCGAGCAGCCCTACGGCCTCTTGCCAACGTCGGCGTTCGGATCCTGGGTCGATACACCCGGAGACAGTCTGGCCGCGATCGAGGGCCGTATTCGTCGGTGGGCCCTCGACTGGCGAGCCGGCGCGGCCGGCGCGGCCAGGGCCGCGGCTCCCAGGGTCGTCGGGGCCAACGCATCGGGGCTGCTGAATGTCCTCGGCTTGCACGCTCCGAACCGCCACTGGCGGGTGCGGCCGATCGCGAATTTCTTCATAGTCGCCGCCGGTCGCGCGCTCGCTGGCATGCCCGGGCTGCCAACCGGCGAGTGGGATCGGTTGAGTGCGGCGGCCTGGAGGAACTGGCCCTTCCCGACCGCCCCAATAGCCCCGGCGGCGCGGAGTGGACCGCTGCCGGGACCGCCCGGTGACGAACAGGACGACGCGAAGATACTCCGCCGCCTGTGCTCCCTGGAACCGGAACCGCTCTACTACTACAAGGACTCGGGGCTCGGCCTGGTCGGACATCTCGTCCGCGAGTCGCTGCTCGCCGCCCGAGCGATTGTCGGCGAGGCGATCGGCCGGCTTCGCGCGGGGACACCCGTCGTCCTCGGCCAAGCGCTGCCTCTGGACGACGAACCCGCGTACGTCAAATACCTCATGCAGGGAGGGGCAGGCGCTGTCAACGAGTTGGCTGCTTCGGCCGACACCGCCGCCCGTGAGGTCGCCGCCCGATTCTGGGAGGTCCAGAAGGCGCTCGGCGTCTTTGCCGATCTGTGGGAGGCCGACGCCGGGTCAATGTTCCAAGGCGTCCTCGCCGCCCTCGACACCGCGACTTTCCGCGTCGATCCCTGGCTGACCGGCATCGCCGCGCGCCGACTCGAGGAGATGGTTGCGGCTGGCGCGCCATTTGTGCTCGGCGCGTACGGCTGGGTGGACGCGCCGAAACCATTCTCCGGAGTCGCCGGTGGACCACTCGCTCCGGGGCCCACCGAAGCCGGCCTGCTGCATGCCCCGTCGCATGCCCAGGCGCTCACCGCCGCCCTCCTGCGCGACGCCGCCGTTCGCGATCCCAACGACGACCGCTGGAACCTAACGATTGATTCAGCCAAGGTCAGGACGGCGATCGCCCTCGGCGAGCGGGTGCGCCTGGGTGTGCATCCTTATGAAGCGCTGGGTCTGGAGGTCGAGAGGATCGCCGGGGACTGGGACGCCGTGCGGATCCTCCGCCAGCAATACCCGCTGGCCGCCGATCAGCAGGAACGCCGTGTGTGTGACGGGGCGCAGGTCCTGCGGGCGGCGCGCGAGGGCACCCTCGCTGCGGGCTTGCCCGCTGACCTGGCCGCGCGACTCGCGCCTCTAGACGACGTCCTCGACACGTATTCGGATCTCCTTGTCGCTGATGGGGTGTACGCCCTTGTTAATGGTCATGCCGATCTCGCAAACGCGGCGATGGAGGCGGCAGCGGGACTGGGGGCACCACCGGAGCTGCGGGCGATCCGGACCCCACGCGCCGCGACGACGGTGCGCGTCGCCGCGTGGGTCTTGCTTCCGCGCGGCGCGCCGGGCGCCGGAGCCGACGCCGAGCCCGCGAGCATCGCCGACCCTGCGTACACGGCGCTGCTTTCGGCGGAGATCGGGGCCACTGCGCTCCAAACCGCCGACCCGGTCGGGCGCGATCCTCGCGACTGGATGGCATCGGTTCTCGGAAGCGGCGACGACCCCCTCGTGCCGTCACTGACCGGAGGCGTGTACGAGGGGCTGCCGACCAGCGCCGACGCCGACCTGCGGGCCGCCGTTGCCGCCGATCTGGAAGTTCGGCTCACCCGATTGCGCCGGCTAGCCCAGGATGCCCACGACTCGATCGTGGCGCTCGACCCCACCGTCGCGACCGTCTGGGACGTGATCGCCACCGCAGCAACGCGCTGGGCTATCGATCTGTCCAACGTCGCACCGCTCGACCCGGCCGCCACCACCGCCAGCGTCGCCGATCGTCAGGCTGCCGTTGTCGATGCGCTCGCGGCGAGATTGGCGTCGGCCGTGGTCCCCGCATCTGGGGCTGGGTCCGTCATACCGGACCCCTACGTGAACGCCCTGCGGCGCGCCATCCGGACCCTCGCTGGGCGCCCCGATCTGCCGATCCTACCGATCGTGAAGCGCGCGCTGGTCCCAGTCCTGCGGTCGGTGCCGAACCTCGACCAGTCATGGCTCGAGTACATCGCCGCGGTGCGCCCGCGTCTTGCCGCGTTGGAGGCACGGCAACTCGATCTGACACTGTCGCCGTGGCCGGCCGCCGTTGCCGCCCCGGGCGGGTCCACCGATCCATGGCACATTGCTGGCCCCGTCCTGGTGGCCTACGGACCAGCGATCGCTGATGGCAATGACACAGTCGCCGTCGCGGCACTCGACGCCTGGACCGACTCCGTTCCCAGCCGACGCCACGCGACAACGGCCGCATTCGGGTTCAATGCCCCGAAGGCTCGCGCGCCGCAGGCCGTGCTCCTCGCCGTACCACCAGACCCGTCGCAGCGCCTGACGAACGACGGACTTCTGGCCGTTGTTCTCGAGACCCGTGAGCTCGTCCACGCCCGCGCGGCTGGACCGACCGACGTGGGCGGGCTGCCCTACGCGAGTCCCGCCCCGCTCGTCCACGCGGCGAAGCCACTTGGCTTCCTCGACGATTGGCCAACATGACCGATCCGCTCTACTTCTGGGTCGAGCCGGGCCGGGCCGACAGCGAGGAAGGCCTGCGTGCACGCGTCGCCGATCCCGTCTGGTTCCTTACGCGGCAGTGGCAGCTCGGCGAGCTCCAAGGCGAGGACGCTTCAACGCCCATGGTCGTCAGTGTCGCTCCGCGCCACATCGCGCTGACTTACGATCAGACGCGCCCCGATCTTGATCCAACGGTCATTCCGGCCGAAGCCCTGGTCGAAGCCGAGCCAGACGACTGGTGGACCCTGGGTCGACGCGTGCGGCTCGGCCGGGCCGCTGCCCCGCTGCTCGATGCGACCGCCCGCACAGCGTTTGCTTTCGGACGCCTGACGGTGCCGTACGAACGGCTGGCCGGTGAGGTGGATGGACGAGCCGTCTTCCTCAAAGGCGTGCTCGCCGGGCACGCGATCTGGGCAGAGGTACCGTCGCCGGTGCCCGATCGATGGTCGTCGAGCGAACTTACGTACGGAGCGTCCTTCGAGGCCGGCGGTACCGGGCTGCGAATGGTTCGTCATCCCGGCGGGGACCTTGACTGGTTTTCGGTCGACGGTGACCCGAACGCGGTGGCGGTGACCAAGCCATCCGAGGCGCCGGTCCAGAGTCGATCCGTGATTCCAAACCGACTGGACTATCCGGGCGCGCCCAACGCGAGGTGGTGGCAATTGGAGGATCGGGCCGTCGACATCGGCGGCTTCGCGCCCGACCGATCCCACTTCGCGACGATGCTCTTGTTCGACGTCGCGTTGGCCCACGCGGATGACTGGTTTGCCTTCCCCGTGCCGCCGCCCCGCGATGAAATGACAAACCCATCGAGCGGGGTCCTGGTTGCCCTTGCCGGCGTCACGGTTCGCGATAGCTTCGATGAGATCTGGGCACTCAATGCACCCTCGGCCTCCGGTCCGGCAGCCTGGTCGCTCTTCCACACGACCGGTCTCGCCGAGTCGCAACTGCTGGTGTGGCCAATCGCCGTCGCGCCGCAGACTGGAAACGTCTTGGATGACGTCGTGATCGGCGTGGACGAAGATGCCAACCTGGCCTGGGCGGTGGAACTCCGCGCCGACGGGTTGCAGTTGCTCCCCGACACAGCGTCTGCCGCGGCGGAGGCGGAAACGACACACACCGGCACCCGAGCGTTCCGGTATCTCCCGTCGACGACCTTGCCGGAGCTCTGGCACCCGTACCAGCGGGTGCGCGCGGGCGATCCGGATGCATCCGGTGTGGTTCCAGCAGGCTCGCCCGCGGCCGGAGCTGGGGACGGTCGGTCAGGGCTTTGGCGCCAGGCCGTGCTCGCCGATCTCACCGGGCCGATTCCCCAACCGCGCACCGGTCCGGTTTCGAGATTAATCGGGGGTCCATCAGGGTTAGGCCTCGGACGTGGTCACGAGCTGGCTGCCGACGCGATTCCCAGTAATGGCGTGCGACTGCGTAGGCGGGCGATGCTCGCGCGCGACACGATGGGAAGGCCCGTGTTCTGGGTCGAACGCAGCGCGCTGCCGGCCGCCGGCCCGCCGACGTCGCACCTCCGTTTCGACGTCCTCGCGGAGGCGCCGGCGCCTGGAAAGGAGGGTGGTTGACGTGGTAGGGATCTGGCTACCTGGCGTCGAGGTCATCGCCGGGATTGACGGAGGCCAATTCACCGGCGCGCCGTGGCGGGGGGTCCTGCACACGACCGAGGGCGGAACCGCAGGTGGTGCGATCTCCACGTTCCAGGCGAACAACTTCTGGCCGCATTTCACGATCGACTGGAAGGCATCCCGTGTCGTGCAGCATCTTTCGCTCGACGTCGCCGCCAGGGCGCTGCAGGTGGGTTCCGTCGGTACGAACCGCGCGAACTGCATCCAAATCGAGATGGTTGGCTTCGCAACCGACACTCCGAATTGGACCGCTCCACAGCTGGAGTTCATGGCGTCGTTGATGCGTCGCATCGAGGCGCTGGTTCCGATTCCCCGAGTATCCGGACTTACGTTCCTCAGCTTCCCACAGAGCAGTGGATCTGCAAACGGGATCCGGCTCGGTGATAACGACTGGCTCGCCTTTACCGGCTGGTGCGGCCACGAACACGTACCGGGCAACACCCATGGAGATCCAGGTGCGATCGACATCGTCAAACTGCTCAGCCCGCGCGTCTTGGGGGTCGGTTCCTCGGCGAGCGCACCGGGCCCGGCTGCTGCGGCTCGCACACCGTACTCCCTCGATGTCCTATTTCCAAGGACGGATCGTCCATACGCCGAGGCTTGGACGGGGCAGTGGGATGGGCTCGGAACGCCGCTCGGCGATGGATCCATCACGCCCTCGACCATCCCGGTAGTCGCGACGGTGGCGCGCAAGCCTGACGTTCTCGACGCATTCTGGATCGCCGATGACGGGGCGATCGTTACTACGTTTTGGACCCAGATTGGGGGCTGGAGCCCCAACCAGGTGTCCATTGTGTCTGCGGCGACATCGGCCGACCCGTCGGGCGGCCTTGCCGCGCTAGCACGGCTGCCAGGGATCATCGACGTGTTCTTCATCGGCTCCGATGCGCGTCTTTGGACCACCTGGTGGACGGAACCTGGTGGCTGGGTCGGATCTCCAATTCAATTGGGCGCAGGATTGCCCGCGTTGGACCCCCACGGCGGCGTTTCCGCGGTGAGCCGGGCGAGCGACACCATCGACGTCTTCGTGGTTGGTCAGGATGGGCACGTCTACACGTTGTGGTGGACCGAGTCTGGAGGGTGGGCCACATCTGGCCTCGATATCACGAACGCGGTGGTGGCCGCTAATCCCTCGAGCCGCACTGCGTCGGTCGCGCGCCAACCCGATGCGTTGGATGTCGCCTTCATTGGGACCGACGGAATCCCGTACGCAGCCGCCTGGGACCCGTCAACAGGTTGGGCCCCTCCCCATGCTATCGGTGGCGTCGGGGTGCCGCAGGCAAGCCTCATGGCGGGTCCAGCGATCGTCGCGCGCCGAAGGGATGTGCTTGACGTCTTTTGGGTCAGCCAGGATTCAAGATTACATACGGCGTGGTGGACCGCATCAGCTGGATGGAGCCCGGTGTCGATCCAGATTGGAGACCCGAGCATCGCTTTGAGCCAACAAGCAACGCCCGCCGCCGTGGCGCGTCAGCCGGGGATCCTCGACGTATTCGTGTCCGACGCGAATGGCACAGTCCAAGCGACGTGGTGGCAAGAGGGGCCTGGATGGGCGAGCGGGTACATCCAGCTGGATCTATAGCGTGGGTCACCGATCCGGCCCGCGTCTCCGTCAATGGATTGAACTGTCGCGACGCGCTCGGTAAGCGCGGGGAGGGTGTCTATGTGGCCGGCTGTGCGTGACAACTTCATGGCGTTTTCTGAGCCATTGGAAGGCAAAGTACTGTGGATGTACGCCGACCAACTCGGCCTGGTCTCCATCGGCATCGGGAATCTGATCGACCCCGTAGGGCTGGCGCTCGCACTTCCGTCGCTCGGTGGGCCATTTTCAAACAAGAATGACCCTG
>Ga0070707_100002880_pt1 | contig 16362 bp, 12 predicted proteins | sample KBSK5502metaG_FD_65468 | JGI IMG/M metagenome (GOLD analysis project Ga0070707, IMG submission 65468) | Corn, switchgrass and miscanthus rhizosphere microbial communities from Kellogg Biological Station, Michigan, USA - KBS K5-50-2 metaG | ecosystem: Host-associated > Plants > Roots >... | reverse complement strand
TCAAGGAGTCTGCCCGTTTGTGCGGGCATCCTCCTGCTGGCGTCGCAGCAGGAGGGTGATACCCGTCAAGCTATCGGCATAGACGTCGAGACTGTGGCTCTCCTCCTCTACGGTCAAACCGAAGACGTGCTCCAGCAGCCGTGTCACGTCCTCCCGAAGGTGTGGGTTGTCCTGCCACAGCAAGACCCCGGTGAGGGCATGCTGCCCTTGCAGATATCCCAGCACAAGATGAACACGCCACACATCGAGCCGCTCGTTGGCCATCTCGATGCCCGTCAGCGCGCCGAAGGCCGCCAGCCGCCCCAACGCAAAGACAATTTCGTCCAGGTAGCGCTGCCACGCTGTTCGGTCCGAGTCCCGCTCCACCTCGATCTGCCTACCGGCGACCAACCACAGTTCAGGTGGCGCCTCGGGGACGGCCTGTTCAGCGTGCAGCGCTGTGTGCAGGGCGTGCCGCAGCGGAGCCACGGCCTGCTGGTCACCCCACTCGGCCAGCAGGCGTGGGACTGATGCCGGCCAGGTGCTGTAATAGCCATCGCCCGCAGTCGCTGGACCCAGTGGGTGGAATTCCGTCAGCATCTGCTCGAGCATGGGTCTGGCCCGTTCATCGCGTAACCGGCCCAGGCCGAGGGCAGCCGCCCACCGCTCGACCGTCCGTGCGCTCGCTAGGTACGGGAGCAGAGCATCCCGCGCTTCGGGCAAGCGCAGATAGCCGAGGCCCAGCAGGGCGAAGAGCCGGTCCTGCGCGTCGCCCTCCTCGCCCACCATAGGTACGTCGCCTGCACGCACCACTCGAAGCAGAGTAGCGAAATCGTATCCGCCCCAGCGGCGCACGAACGCGTCGAGATAGGGCTGCCCGCTGGGAGGAGAGGAGAGCAGGAGCAGATCCAGCGCAGAGAAGACGTAGAGTGGCCAATCGTCTCCCAGCTCCATAGCTTCTCTGGCTTTCATGGCGTCAAGCGCCACCTTTGTACACGCCTAGCTTGTTTACGGGACGTACACGCACGGGATACCTTGGTACCCTGTTCCCGAGCTGGGAGGTACCGCGGCAGTATCTCCCAGAGCCATGGCGAGCGTTCGTCTCGACGGGAACAGCGGCACAACGTGCCCGATCCCCCTGCCGGTGTTGGTCTACCTCTCGGGGGAGTTCGCCGCTCCCCCGAAGCGCGCACGCTCCTCGGGCGTGATGTCTTCGGGTTCGACCCAGCCCTTCACCCAGTAGACCAGGTGAGCGAAGGTGTCCTCCGGCAGCACCGCATAGGCCAAGCCCAGCCCATAGAGAAACGCCTCCAGCGCCTCGCGCGTGTCGGTGCGCAACAGCAGATGCCGCTCAACGCCCCCTGCCCAGCCCAGACACACACCACTGTTGCCCACACTGGCCCCAGTCGATGTCCCAGTAGAGACGATTGGCCAGCGCGACGCCGCTTGCAAGCGTGCCGTCTGGCAAGTGGTCGAGCCACCGCATGTCCTGCATATTACGACACTCCGTAAACTACCCATGCCTCAGATATGTTGTAACTGACTGCCACGATCACTATGTACGAGACAACAACCTTGATTGTACAGAGTGCCAGTACAAGGCATTTCAGCAAAATGTGCGGTAGCCTGTCCAATTTCACCCCCTCTCGCGCGCTAAGCCCATAGAGCACCCTACACTATCGCGAAAGGGGATCCACATCGCCACCCGATCCAAACTACGCGATGGCACGCTCCAGTGGTCGCTGGAGCACCTCACCGCTGTACTGGAGCGTTCCCAGTGGGAGCTGCAGGGCTTCTTGCGTGGGATCGTAGGTGACAGCGAACAGGCGCGCGACCTGGTACAGGACACGTGTTATGAAGCCTGCCGCGCCGCCCAACGCGGGACGCCACCCTTCGGGAGCACTAGCAGCAGCGAAACTGACATGCGCCGCTGGCTCTTTCGCGTCGGCTACAATCGCGCCATCTCCGCCCTACGTCGGCGCCGCATTATCCACTGGCTCCCACTGGAAAACGTGCGCCTGCTGATCTCGTTTGAGGACGAGTCTGCCGAGGGTCAGGACGTGCGCGCAGCCCTGGCCACCCTGACGCCGCAGGATGCTGCCTGTCTCACCCTCATCATCATCCATGACTTTACCGCCGCCGAGGTGGGCCAGATCGTCGGGGCCTCGCCCCAGGCCGTCGCCAAACGCTTTTCGCGCGCCAAGCAGCGTTTGCGGGATGCCTATCTCGCGCAAGACCCTCAGCTTGAAGGGAGTGGGCACCCATGAGTCAGCAGCAGCCGACACATGTTGCCGATTGCGCCGCCGTTGCGCGGCTCTTGCCACTGGCTGGGCATTTTCTGCTCAGTGCAGATGAGTCCTCGACGCTCGACGCCCATGTGGCGACCTGCGCGGCCTGCCGCGCGGAGCTGGCCGTCTACGACCGCGTGGAGGCAGCCTGGCGGCGCACCTTCGCACCGCGCTGGGAGACTCCGCCGCTCGTCTCCAGGAGGAGCATGATGGACATTCTGACCCAGGAACCCGAGCAGAACGCACCTTCAACTGCGCCAGCCGTTCTCTTCACGCCACGTGCCCGACCACGTCGCGCGCTGGGAAGCCTTTCCGCGGTTGCCGCCACGCTCCTCATCGTGGTGCTCATGGGCGGTATCTTGCTGGCACGTGGGCATGGCTCCCCAGCATCGGGGGGTACCGGCCCCACCACCGTCATCGCGGAAAGTACGTTGGGCGATGTCGCCATGGTCTCGCCAACGGAGGGCTGGGCGGTGGGGGGGAGCTCGGGGACTGCGAGCCCCGCGAAGATCGTATTGATGCATTATCTCGATGGCACATGGACGCCCGTCAATCTGCCCATTGATGGCTATCTCACGAGCCTCTCGATGAGCTCGCCAACTGAGGGCTGGGCCGTCGGCCAGGTTCCGCTCACCCAGCCAACGCAGAGCGCGCCCCTGCTGCTCCACTACGATGGGGGAACATGGAAGCAAGTGGCCGTGTCAGCCCAGAATGGGCAGCCGGCGCAGGTGCAGATGCTGTCTGCCACAGATGGCTGGATGGTCGGCCAAGGGTTCGCTCGGCAAGCAGCGCCGCTCGGTGGCATCTGGCACTATGATGGGCAGACCTGGACGGCGCAGCCGCTGCCCGCCAGTCTGAGCGCTGCCATCCCGCTGCAGTCGGCGTACGTATCCAGAATCGCGATGATCTCGCCCACTGAGGGGTGGGCCCTAGGCGGCGCAAGCTCTACCACACCGTCTACCAGCTTCATCCTGCACTTCACCGGCGGGAGCTGGAAGGTGCAGCGACTGCTCACCGATGTAAGCGTGCAATCCATCGCGATGGTCTCGGCCAGCGACGGCTGGATCACCGCAACGGGGACAGACAACGCGCCACTGCTGTTGCGCTATACAGGCGGCCGCTGGGTGGAGGCGACGGCGAGCATCGGGAATGGCGGCACGCTCGGACGGCTGTTGGATATCTTCATGCGCTCGGCCACTGAGGGCTGGATGACCTGCCAAGCACGAGACTTTCGGGGTAGCCCCACGCTGTTGCATTACGATGGGACGAAGTGGTCCGTGTCGAGCCTGCCCTCCATTACCAACACGAGCACCTGGGATATCCGTGGCATCACCATGATCTCGGCCACCGAGGGCTGGGCCGTCGGAGAGCATGAGGTGAAGAGCCCCAACTACCTCACCCTCGTCACGCCGGTTATCCTCCACTACCACAATGGCCGGTGGACTGGCTACACCCGGCAGGACTATCTCACGCCTAGCCCGCATGGCCCGTCAATCGAGATACCGGTAGGCTAAGATGACCCAAAGCAGGGCATAAGCATAGGGCGGTCGAAGCTGGCCGCCCAGTTTCTTTACCGCCGCCAGTACCTCCGCGTATGGGGCTCAGTATCTATCCACTGAGGGGTGCTTCGCCGGTTCCACCCGCAGCGCTGCGATCGCGGCGAGCGCGCGCTCACACTCGCGCTCGATCAGCCGCACCAGTGCCTCGGCGTTCGATGGCATGCTATCTATGCTCGCTGCCTCCAGCCGCGCGCACGCTACCGAGAGCTCGGTCGCGCCGACATACGCGCTGCTCGACTTGAGTGAATGCGCGGCGCCGTGCAGCATGGACCAATTGCCATTGGCCGCCACGCGCATCACCTCGACCAGCCGCGGCGCCTCCTGCCGGAAATCCTCCAGAACGGAGCTGAGCGCATCTGGTGCACCCGGCACCTGCAGCGCCTGGATAGCTTCGAGTTGCGCCAGATCCAGCTGGGTGGGCACGAACGAGGTGGCGCCGGCGTTCTCGCTGGGAGAACTGGGCACGGTAGCAGCGCCGGCGGCCAAGCTGGTGGCGTGGTCTAGCGGCACCCAATACTCCATCACTGAGCGCAGCATCGCCATGCGCACTGGCTTGGCGAGATAGTCGTCCATGCCGGCCGCCAGGCAGCGCTCGCGGTCGCCCAGCAGCATGTTGGCCGTGACGGCGATGATGGGGATGTGCCGGTCCGTACCGTACTCCATCTCGCGAATGGCGCGCGTCGTTTCATAGCCATCCATCACCGGCATGCTGATATCCATCAGCACCAGCGCATACGTCCCGATGGCAAGCTTGTCCAGCGCCTCGCGCCCGTCGCTCGCAATGTCGGCGATGTAGCCGAGCCGTTGCAGATGCAATGCGCCGAGCTTTTGATTGACGCTGTTGTCGTCTACCAGGAGCACACGCGGCGCGCGGGACACTGGAGCTGGAACAGGCTCGACCGCCGGCGGCGGCGCATGCTCCTCCCCGATGGGAGGCGGCGACGACGCCTCGTCGTTCGCCGCCGGCTCCGGCTCTCGCGACGGGCTCTGCGGGAGCTGGTCCGGCCCGAGGAGGGTCGTCTCTTCGAGGTCGAGCCTGCGCGCCGCGTCCTGGTGGAGCCGTATGGTCGCATCGATGTCGAGCTTGGTCGTGGGATCCAGGTTGAGCCGCGACGTCGCATCCGGATCGAGTCGCGTGGTGGCATCTGGGTCGAGTCGTGTAGTCGCGTCCAATTCGAGTCGCGTCGTAGGGTCCAGATCAAGCTTGGTCGTAGGGTCCAGATCAAGCCTGGTTGTGGGGTCCAGATTGAGCCGTGTCGTGGCATCTAACTGGTCCGCCGCAACCTCCAGCGGCGCGGACGACGCCGGCGCGGCAGCCGCCGGCGCACGTTCCGCCGGCCCAACGACTGCCGGCGTGGGGTTGGCGCTCGCCGCAGGTTCGGGAATCACCGTCGCAGCAGGAGTCATTACAGCGTGCTCGCCCGATGCGCCTGCCGTGCTCGCGCCGATCAGTGGCGCCGAGCGAATAGGGGTGATCTCCGCCGCCGCCACCACCTCTTCGACAAACGCGGCCGGCACGTCATAGGCAGGCACAGGCTGCTCCAGCACCCAGACGAGCATGTCCAGCAGCGCCGCCAGCTTGACCGGCTTGTCGACATAGGCGGCGAACCGGCCCGACAGTGCGGTTTCGCCCTGGGCGGACTCCTCCGGCGAGGCGAGCAGCACGAGTCGCGTCGGGTCGTGGGCGGCCTCGGCCCGCATGGCCAGCGAGAACGCCAGCGGGTCCGTACCGGGAAGGGCCAGATCGAGCAGCACGACGTCGAACGGGTCGTTGGCCTGCGCATAGCGGCGCTGCGCCGCCAGCGCCGCTATGCCGTCGCTCACGCACTCGCAGCGCATGCCGGCAGACGCCAGATAGCTCTGCAGCACGCGTTGCTGCATCCGGTGGGCGTTCACGACGAGCACATGCCGCTCCAGCAAAGACATGCGTCCCGCCACCGCGACCGGCTTGCCCTCCGTGCGCGGCAGGCGCGCGGTGAACCAGAACGTCGTCCCAACTCCTTCTGTGCTCTCGAAGCCGATCTCGCCGCCCATCAGCTCGACCAGCCGTTTGGTGATGGCGAGGCTCAGCCCCGCGCCGTCGCTGCCTTCGGTCTGATTGAACGGCTGATACAGGCGTTTGCGCACGGCCGCGGGGATGCCGCGGCCGGTGTCGCTGACTTCGAAGCGCAGCATCGCCTCGCTCGCCGCGCCGCGGATGCCGCCGGAGCGCGACGAAAGCGCGACCCGCACCATCACCTCGCCCTGCTCGGTGAACGTGAGAGCGTTACGCGTCAGCCGCAGCAACACTTGCCGCAGGCGCGCCTGATCGCCCAGTACCACATCTGGCACCTCGGGCGCGACGAAGGTCACGAGCGACAGATGCTTACTGGCCGCGAGTGGCAGCAGCATATCGGCGATACCCTCGACCGCCTCGCGCGGCGCGAATTCCATGACCTCTGGCTCGCCGGTGCCGCGCTCAAGTGTGCTGAGATCGAGCAGGTCGTCCAGCGCATCGAGCATGCCCTCGACGGACGTGCGCAAGCCGTCCACGAGTGGCATCTGCTCGGAGCCAGGCGGCATCTCGAACAGCTGCGCCGTCAACCCCAGCATGCCGTTCAGCGGCCGCTTGAGCACGCGGCTCATGTTGACGGTTGCCTCGGACTTGAGCCGCGCGATCTCCAGCGCCGAATCGCTCAAACGGCGCAGATTGGCGTTCACGTCGGCCAGCTCGTCGGCGTGCGTTGCCCGCTCCACTGTGGCGCGCAGGCTGCGCACCCACACATAGCCGAGCAGCGCCACCACAATCTGAATGGTAACTGGCTGAACGATGACGCCGAAGAGTGTGCCGGAGTTCGTTAGGGAGTCGCGGACTGTGGGAGGCCAGGAATACACCGCCAGCGCCATCAGGCAGATGTTGACCAACGTGACGGCGAGCAGTCCGCGCGGACCGAGCAGGCGCGCCGCGATGAGGAGCGGCAGGATCAGCACGTTGAAGGTCACCGCGCGCTCGGTCGCGGAGCCGCCCGCAAAGATCTGCAGCAGTACAAAGCCGGCGTAGAACGACATGATGAGGAGGATGGCGGTGGCGCGCACCCAGCCACGTCGTGTGAACGCCACCCCTAGCACGAGCACGAGCACGCCCTCGACGAAGACCACAGTCATACTGGCGCCCAACGGCGACAGGAAGCCCAGCGGCGCGCCGGCCACCCACAGCAGCCCGAGCACCAGCAAGATGGAGCTTGCTAGCCTCGTCTGCCGCCGAATCTTATGCCACTTGACCGACTCATCCTCCGCGTTCGGCTCGGGAGTCGTCAGCCGAAACCAGCCATCAAGGGAGCGCCGCATTCTCATGCTGAGCGTCGTTGTCTGCCACTGCATCGCCACTAACCCTCTTCACGACGAGCCTTTCCATGCCGCGACTTGCCCCACTGGCCCTCATTCCTCATTCCTGGCAAACCACCACTGCTGGTGGGTTGGAGAGTCCCACCGCAGACAGCATACGACACCGGGCTGGCGCGGTGCGACACGACACATGCCAGCGCGGCGGTTACCATGGTGTCTTTACGCGAACCGTTTCACGTGCTGCTTTTTGCGCACGCTCACTCTTGCTCTGGCGCCGCCGTAGATACGCCCCGCCGGCCCCGCCGAGCAGGAGCAGACCACCGCCGACTAGCCACGGCACCATGCCGAGCGCGCCGCCAGCGCCAGCGGCCGACTCGCCACCGCGTGAGGCGCGTCCTACTGTCGCCGCCGCGCTACGCGTGCCGGTTGCCGTGGGAGATGCACGCCGCGCCGGCGTCGCCGTTGCCTCGGGCGCTGGTGCGGCGTTCCCCGCGCCGGGCAGGGGGTAGGCGTCGTGGGTGTAGTACTGGCCCAGCTGCAGCCGCAGATAACCGCCGTCGTCGTCGGGGTAGACGCTCACCTGTGTGTTGCAGCGCGCACACTGATAGCTGCTGATCGGCGCCCCGCTGCCGTTGGTGATGCTATCCCGCCGGCCGTCGGTGGCGGTCGTGCCGCCATTACCCGGCCCAAAGAGCACCCCCACGATGCCGGCGGCAGCCAACGCGGCTACATGGCCCACAATATACGTCGCCTTGTTGTCCTGGGTGTGGCCGGGGCTGTTGTCCTCGGTCTCGTAGACCTGATTGCCCACCGGCACCTGCCACAACAGCAGACGGGCGCCCGCACTGCTGGTGAGCGCGCTGGCATAGGTCAGGTAGCGGGCGAAGTTGGGGAAACGCTGGTTGGTGGGATCCCACCAGATCCCCGATTGGCCGCTGTCGTGGTCGGCGATGTCCGCCGAGACAAGATCGAAGGGTGCGAGGCCACTCGGCAGCCCCGGGGTCCCGGCCAGCCCCGCCGTACGCAGGAAGGCAGCGGTCTGCCGGCCCAGCCCCGCCGCATCCAGCCCGGTGCGTGGATCAGAAGCGATGTCAGTGAGCGTGCCCCAGGGCGAGGCATGCAGCGCCAGGACGGCGTTGGAGGCGTAGTGGGTCCGCAGCGTCAAGAGGGCGCGGGCAAAGCCCTGGGCAGTGTTGGGTAGCCCGGCCAAGGTGGCGTTCCCCGCGGAGGCGACGCTGGCCGGCACGCTGGCGGCGCTGTTGGTTCCCGCCCGCACTGCCGCCTGCTCGATGAAGCCCCACAGGTCTGGCTCGACGATGACCAGCACCGGCTGCCCGGCGGCGCCGATGCGCTGCATGAGCAGCGTCCAGTCGGCGTAGTAGGCGTGCATGGTCGCCGGATCGGCCAGGTGCGCCAGGTCGGTGCCCGCCTCCCCACCGCCGGAGGGACCACGCGATTGCAGCAGGTTGTAGTAGACGAAGGCGGGGCGATAGCCGTGGCTCGCGCTCTCCTGGAGATAGTAGGTGGCGAAGGAGCCGGCGGGCTGGTTCCAGGTGCTCCAGCCAGCGCCGGTGTTGACCCCGCCCGCGAGGTATTGGTAGCGGTAGTCCCAGGCGGTGCCGTTGCGCTGGCGCATGTTGTCGAGGAAGCTGGCGCCGCCCGGCGCATCCATCAGGCCGAAGCTGAAGTGGCTGGGCAGCCCCGCCGGCACGCTGGCGCTGCCCGCACGTGCGCGCGCCGTCGCGGGTGCTCCCCAGGTCGCGGCGACCAGTGCGAGCTCGGCGATTGCGGCGACGAGAAGCAAGGCCGGCGCACCGTGCGACGCACGCTGTCGCGCCCCCTGGCCAGGCGTCAGCCGCCGCATCCTGCACCCCCTCGCGTACCCCTCTACGCCAGCTTCTGCTCGGCCCGCGCCACCGGCGCCGCTTCCGGCATCCGCACGTGTGCCAGGCCAGCGTAGCGTTCCTCAGCGCCCTTGTCAAACACGCCCGCCATCCGTACCAGGATGGCAGGAGCTGTCTGGCGAGTCAGTGAGCGCCCCGCCCTCATCGGCGCCACACGGTGAAAGAAGGTGCGGTTGGCAGCTATTCGTTCGCGGGTACGACCTGCTACACCACACAACTGGCTGGCGGCGCCATAGGCTCTCCTGGTGACTGATTGTTAACGTTTCAGCATGCGGTCGTTTTCTCTCACAGAGAGGCAGCTTGGCAACTGCCAGAGTGGCTGTTTGGGGTGTAGGCCGCGCGTCAGTCTGCGCGGCGAAAGGCGTTTGAAGACGTATGACACATGTGCTCATCGTAGACGACAGCCTGGTAATGCGACAGCTCATTCGCTCGATGCTCGAGACTGAGGAATATACGCTGGACGACGCGAGCGACGGCGTCGAGGCGCTTCAGGCGCTGCGCGCGAGTGCGCTGCCCGGTGTCGTCCTGCTGGACTACCGCATGCCGAATCTGGACGGCTGGGAGGTTCTCAAGACGGTGGCTGCCGCAGGACCGCCCTTGTCCGATCATCAATACATCGTGATCTCGGCCGAGGCCAGCACGTTTCCTTCCGCCTACATCGAATTGCTGCTTAGCATGTCCATTCGCATCCTGCCGAAGCCGTTCAGCCGCGACGTGCTGGTAGAGGCCGTGGCGCAAGCCGCGGACCGGCTCAAGGCGCCCGCCGCGCTGGTCTTCCCGGCGGGGGGCGAGATGGAAGCCTAGCGGTAGACCTCCACCCCGCCGAAGATACGTTGTCAGCTCTGGTTGACGAGCGGGATGACCTCGGCGGCAAAGCGATGCATCCGTTCTGTGTCGTAGGCGAGCAGCGGCATATAGATGATGAAATAGTCGGCGCCAGCCGCGGCGCGCACGCGGATCTCCGCCGCCACCTGCTCTGCCGTGCCCACCGCGGCCTGGTCTTCGAGCTCCTCGAAGCTGGACCCCAGCGCCCGCGTCACTGGCGCGGTCGCGACGCGCACGTCCTCGCCCGGCTTCAACAGGAAGACATTCAAGCTGGTCGACTTGATGATGTCGTCGTAATTGCGGCCAACCGTCTCGCAGTGGCCACGTAGCACATCCAGCTTGTGGCGGATCGTGTCGGGGTCGCCGCCGATGTTGCACGCGTTGGCATATTTCGCCACCAGCTTGAGCGTCACCTGCTCGCCGCTGCCGCCGATCCACAGCGACGGATGCGGCTTGCGCGCACCTTTCGGCTCGTTGATCGGCTTGTCGATGGTGTAGTGCTCGCCCGCAAAGGTCGGATAGTCTTCCGTCCACATCTTGACCAGAATCTCAGTCGCCTCGCGGAAGGCCCGCATGCGCTCGCGCGTTTCCGGGAAGCCGTAGCCATACGCGCGCCACTCGTGCTCGTACCAGCCCGCGCCGAACCCGCAGTACAGCCGGCCATGGCTCATCACATCTACCGTGGAGGCCATCTTCGCCAGCAGCGCGGGATTGCGATAGCCGTTACAGGTCACCATCTGCCCGACATTGATGCGCGTGGTATCGCGCACAAGGCCCGCCGTGCTCATCCAGGCTTCGAAGGTGGTCTCCAGTGTGGGCCGCGGCACCGTGTGGAAGTGGTCGTAGACCCAAATCGAGTCGAAGTCCGCGATGCCATCGGCTTCGCGCGCCACCCGTGTCATCGCCTCATACTGCTCGACGGGATCCTGGATGTCCACCAGATCCATCCGCCACCCCTGCGGGACAAATACGCCAAAACGCACGCTCATGGACCATCCTCTCCTGATTGCTTGAAGTGAAAGTCGCTTCATTCCTATGGTATCCTACATCCCGGCGGCCATGCCGCGCGAATATGGCGGATGGCAGAGGAGGCAGAAGGTATGGCAGTGCGGCACGTCGAGGTAGCGGTCATCGGTGGCGGCGTCATCGGCAGCAGCATCGCCTACCACCTGGCCAGGCAAGGCCGCAGCGTGCTGGTGATCGAGCGCGCAGAGGTGGCGGCGGCGCCGGCAGCATCGTGGGCCAGCGCGGGTGGGGTGCGCCGCCAGGGACGGCATGCCGCCGAGGCTGCCCTCGCGAGCGAAGCCATCGTCCGCTGGCACACACTCGAAGCCGAGCTGGAGGCCGACATGCAGTACCGGCATGGCGGCCAGCTGCTGCTCGCCGAGAGCGACGCGGAAGCGGACGAGGTAGCGGAGTTTGTCGCACGGCAGCACGCCCTCGGCTTTGGCGATGTGCGCCTGGTGGATCGGCGCGAGGCGCTGGAGCTGGCCCCTGGCTTGAACGAGCGCGTGCGCACCGGCAGCTACAGCCCGGCGGACGGCCAGGCCGACCCACTCCGCACCACGCGCGCCTTCGTCGCGGCGGCGGAGCGTCTGGGGGCCGAATACTGGACGGGCACCGCCTGCCATGCCTTGCTCCACACGGGCGCGCGCGTCAGCGGTGTCGCGACCGAGCGGGGCGATGTGCTGGCCGAGCAGCTCGTGCTGGCCGCCGGCGCCTGGAGCGATCCCCTGGCGGCATCGGTAGGGCTGCTGCTGCCCGTGCAGACGCGCGCTTTGCAAATGGTGCGCTCGACTCCTGGAGCGGAGGTCACGCTGCGGCCCGTCCTGAGCGCGCTCGGCCGTCCGCTCTCGCTCAAGCAGCTACCAGACGGAGCGTATCTGCTCGGCGGCGGCTGGCTCGGCGACCCGACCCCCGACGGGCGTGGCTATACCTTGCGCGCGAGCAGCCAGCGCGGCAACTGGGACACCGCCTGCGAGCTGTATCCGCCCGTGGCGGCGCGCAGCATCGACCGCGCCTGGTGCGGCCTTGAGGCGCTCAGCTTCGATGGCATTCCGTTGGTCGGTCCTGCGCCAGATCGCGCGGGATTGACGCTAGCGCTCGGCTTCACGGGGCACGGCTTCGCGCTGGCGCCCGCTGTCGGCCGCGCCGTGGCCGATCAACTGACCGGCCGGGCCACTCCCGAGCTGGACGGCCTCAGTCCGGCGCGCATCGCCGGCTTCGACGGCGCGGCGGTAGCCGCGTTTCGCGCCGCCCCGGCCCTCGGTGATTATCTCGGCGAGTGAGCGCGCTCCGCCACTTCCTAGCTACCAGACACTTGAAAGGATCACACGATGCCGATTCGTACCCGCGCCGCCGTGATGCGGGAGTACAATGCCCCGCTCTCCATCGAAGACATCACGCTGGACGATCCCGCGGCTGGCGAGGTCGTCGTGCGGCTGGCGGCGACGGGCGTGTGCCACTCGGACGCACATATGCTTGGCGGCCAGTTCGGCACTCCGCTGCCCGTCGTCCTCGGCCACGAGGGCGCCGGCGTCGTCGAAGCAGTCGGCGCCGGTGTGCGTGATGTGGCGCCGGGCGATCATGTCGTGCTGGCGTGGATACCGAGCTGTGGGCGCTGCCGCTTCTGCGCGACGGGCCACCCGGCGCTGTGCAGCGATCGGCAGGGGGCCGAGCGGCGTGGTGGACCGCCGCGGCTCCACGACGGCACGGGGGAGGGCATCCACCAGTTTCTCGACACCTCCGCCTTCGCCGAGCGCGTCCTCGTTCGTGAGGAGGGCGTCATTCCCATTCCAGCCGATATCCCACTGGAGATTGCGGCGCTAGTCGGCTGCGCGGTGCTCACGGGCGTCGGCGCCGTGACGCGGACGGCGCGGGTCGAGCCGGGCAGCGTCGTCGCGGTCTTCGGCTGTGGCGGCGTCGGCCTGAACGTGATCCAGGGTGCGATCCTGGCCGGAGCCGCCCGCGTCATCGCGGTGGACCGCAGCGCGGAGGCGCTCGCGCTGGCGAGGCGCTTCGGCGCGACCGAGACGCTGCATACCGGCGATCCGGACGTCGGCGATCCCGCCCGCGCCATTCGCAAACTCACCAGTGGCGGCGCCGACTACGCCTTCGAGGTGATCGGCCTGCCAGAGACGATTGCGCAGGCGTGGGAAAGCATCGGGCCGAGCGGCCGAGCCGTGGTGGTCGGGCTGACGCTGCCGCGCTCGCAGGTGACGCTGCGCGCGGACTTCCTTAACGAGAAGGCGCTGCTGGGCTGCATCTTCGGCTCGTCGGTGCCGCGTGTGGATGTGCCGCGCGTGCTGACGCTCTATCACGCCGGGAGGCTGAAGCTGGATGAGCTGGCGGCGCGGCGCTACACGCTCGACCAGATCAACGAGGCGTTGGCCGCGTTGCACGGCGGCGCGCCTGGGCGCGGCATCGTCGTCTTCGACGCGGCGGGCTGAGTAGGAGACGTGGCAGGCGCCAGGCGCGCTAGGCGCTCCATCCTCGGCAGCCAACCAAACCACCGCAGTGAGAAAGAGGACGCGCGATGAGCGAGCATACGGCGCCTCACGCCGAGATAGAGGAAGCTAGCATCGCCAGCCTCGCGGCAGCGATGCGTGAGGGCCGGCTCACGGCGCGGCGCCTCGCCGAGATGTACCTCGAACGCATCCAGGCGCTGGATGCGAGCGGGCCGCGGCTGCGCTCCATCGTCGAGAGCAATCCAGACGCGCTCACCATCGCGGACGCGCTGGACCGCGAGCGCGCTACCGTGGGCCCCCGCGGGCCACTGCATGGCATTCCACTCGTGCTCAAAGACAACATGGACACGGCAGATGGCATGCGCACCACCGCCGGCTCGCTGGCGCTGCTGGCGGCGCGCCCCGCGCGCGACGCATTCGTGGCGGCGCGGCTGCGCGCGGCGGGGGCCGTGCTGCTCGGCAAGGCGAACCTGAGCGAGTGGGCCAACTTCCGCTCTACGCACTCCTCGAGCGGCTGGAGCGGGCGCGGCGGCCAGACGCGCAATCCGTACTCGCTGGACCGCTCGCCCTGTGGCTCGAGCTCCGGTTCCGCCGTGGCGGTGGCGGCCAATCTGTGCGCCGCGTCGCTCGGCACCGAGACCGACGGCTCGATCCTCTGTCCAGGCGCCGCCAACGGGGTCGTCGGCATCAAGCCGACACTCGGCCTCACCAGCCGCGCCGGCGTCATCCCCATCGCTCACAGCCAGGACACTGTTGGTCCCTTCGGCCGCAGCGTCGCCGACGCCGCCGTGCTCCTGGGCGCCATCGCCGGCCCCGACCCGCGCGATCCCGCCAGCGCCGCGAGCGCCGGCCGCGCGTTCGCCGACTACGCCCAGTTCCTCGATCCCAACGGGCTGGTTGGCGCACGCATCGGCGTCGCGCGCGAGGTGTATTTCGGCTACAACGAGAAAGCCGATGCGGTGGCGTCCGCCGCCATCGCGACGCTACGTGCCGCGGGCGCCGAGATCGTGGACCCGGCGAACATCCCGACGGCCCAGCAGATGCACGACGGCAAGAGCGAGCGGGAGGTGCTGCTCTACGAGTTCAAGGCCGACCTGAACGCCTATCTGGCAGACACCGGCGCCGGCGTGCCGGCGCGCACGCTGGCGGAGCTGATCGCCTGGAACCGCGCGCATGCCGAGCAGGAAATGCCCTACTTCGGGCAGGAGCTTTTCGAGTTGGCGGAGGCCAAGGGGCCGCTCACCGACGCGGCATATCTGGCGGCGCTGGCGGAGAATCAGCGACTCGCGCGGGCCGAGGGCATCGACGCCGTGATGGACGCGTACCGGCTGGATGCGCTGGTGATGCCGACGGGCGGCCCCGCCTGGAAGATTGACCTGCTGGACGGCGACCACCACATGGGTGGCAGCTCGCAGCCCGCCGCGCTGGCGGGCTATCCCGCCATCACCGTGCCGGCGGGCGACCCCTTTGGCCTGGCGGTCGGCCTCACCTTCATGGGCCGGGCATACTCGGAACCCACCCTGGTCCGCCTCGCCTTCGCCTTCGAGCAGGCCACCCACGCGCGCCGCCCGCCGGAATACCGCGCGACGACACTCTGACCCGGCCGCTTCACCCAGACTACGCTGCCGGTGTGCCGACCTCGTGTCACGCGAGTAGCCACACCTCTTCGTGCGACCTGCCTACCCGACGGCCATGCTCGCCCGTCGCAGCTCACGGGTGCGGCACCTACCCGCCCACACCCTCCACATTCCAATCCGGGGGGGCGAGCTGCGGGCTGGCCTGGTCGCTGAGTACGGGGATCACGCGTACGGGCGGCAGTGGGCGCGGGGCGGGGAGCTGTGGCGCAGTGAGCAGCCGGCTGAGACCTAGCGCGGCGACCGTAGAGCCCCCAATCAGTGCCCAGCCGATGGGGCCGGGGACGGCGAGCCCGAACAGGGTACGCAGCGGGGGCAGCGCAATCGCCGCGGCGCTGAGCGCGGCGGAGCCGCCGACGGCGCCGACGATGGGTGCGGTGAGGCGCCCCTCGGACCAGCCGACGTCGAGCGTCTGGGCGAGCTGTGTGCCGACGACGGTGGCGAAGGCGGCGGTCTGCGCCTGGGCAGGTGTGCTTATTGCGAGGCTGAGCGCGAAGGCGGCGAGCGATGGGCCGCCGGTTAGCGCGCCGCGGCGGAGGATGTCGCGATAGAGCGGCCTATCGAGTGCGGAGGCGCCCTCGCGGGCGAGGCCGGCGAGGTTGCGGTGCTCGGGTCGCTGCAGGGCAACGGCGAGACCGGGCAGGATGTCGGTGATCATGTTGACGACGAGAATCTGTCGCGCCGTCATGGGCGGTGGCATGCCCGCGGCAGTCGCGCCGACGACGAGGCCGAGCTCGCCGAGATTGCCGCCGAGCAGCAGGCCGAGCGCGCGTCGGATGTTATGCCAGAAGCTGCGACCCTCCACGAACGCCTCGACGAGTGTGGAGAAGTCGTCGTCGGCCAGCACCAGGTCCGCCGTCTGGCGGGCTACCTCTGTGCCGCCGCGCCCCATCGCAACGCCTACGTCAGCCAGACGCAGCGCGGGCGCGTCGTTGACACCGTCGCCCGTCATGGCGACGGTGTGGCCGCGGCGCTGGAGGCTTTCGACGATGCGCACTTTGTCGAGCGGGGTGGCGCGCGCGATGACGACGGCGCGCTCGAGCGCGGATTCGAGTGCGCTGTCGTGTAGCTCGGCGAGGTCCGCGCCGGTGAGCAGCTCGCCGTCGTCATCGCCGTGCCCGTCGAGCAGGCTCGCCTCGCGAGCGATGGCGCGGGCGGTGGAGGGGTGGTCGCCGGTAAGCATGATGACGCGCACCCCGGCGTCGCGACAGCGGCGCACGGCGGCGGGGACGGTCGGCTTGAGCGGATCGTTGATGCCGACGAAGCCGAGCGCGACGAGGTCGCGCGGGTCGTCGAGCGCGGCTTCGCCGCCAGTCACATCAGTAGACGGACGCACGGCGACCATGAGCACGCGCAAGCCGCGGGCGGCGAGCTCTTCGGCG
>Ga0070707_100002879_pt1 | contig 16364 bp, 17 predicted proteins | sample KBSK5502metaG_FD_65468 | JGI IMG/M metagenome (GOLD analysis project Ga0070707, IMG submission 65468) | Corn, switchgrass and miscanthus rhizosphere microbial communities from Kellogg Biological Station, Michigan, USA - KBS K5-50-2 metaG | ecosystem: Host-associated > Plants > Roots >... | reverse complement strand
CGCCGGTCAGCTCCGGCCGATCAACCGCGGTGACGAACGGTCCGTCGAGTCCCTGGACCTGAACCGGCGTTTTCATCTCGATCGCGGGTTCGGCGTTGACCTCTGCGTAGATGCCGTAGCTCGTCGAATTGGCCAGGACCTTGAGAAAGCGGGCGAGTCGATCGCGTTCGACGGCGCCCAGGTCCGTCCGGCCGAGCGTCGCGACCCGTTCCTCAACCACGCGCCGGAAGAAGTCGTCGGCGACCGGGTCGACCGACACGATCCCGCGGAGTCTGACAGGCGCAAGTCCTTCGAGCTGTCCGCCTAGCGACACGAGCCTGATTGCGCTGCGCACCTCGGGTGCCCGACCTGTGAGGAGCGCCGAGGCGATCGCGTCTGGGATCGACCACCAGACAGGCTCGTCGGTGGTGACACGGTTGACTCCGATCTGTGGGTTCCCGGTCCCGTCGTACGACAGCCGGGCCGGCAGGACATCGTCGTATGGCTGGATCAGGGCGAACCCGACGAACTGCGGCCAGACGGTCGGGTCGAACGCCCCGTCGAGCGTGATGTCGGCCAGGAGTCGACGGACGTCGTCGGTTGCGTCGATGACGTCGATTCGTTCCGCAGTCAACAACGCCCACAGGCCGAGGAGCGCGTTCACGGTGGGGTACATGCTCCGGAAGTCGAGGTAGACGACCTGGACCGGCGTCCGCCTTACGTGCACCTCGGCCCGGCCACCGTAGTAGGCGATCATGGAGGCGCCGAGAGCGTCACGCGGGAAGTCCGGTTGTCGTTCGAGGATCGGGCGGACCCCCATCGCTCGCAGGTAGCCCTTGCCGATCGTCGCAGGCGACATCGCCTTCGTGATCTGACGCGCGATCGGGTGGCGGGTGAACTCCCCACTCACCTTCGCGAACAGCTCCGCGGTCGCCGCAACATCTCGGCGCGCGTAGGCGACGTAGTCGGGGGTGATCATGCCGTGCGGCGGCGCTGTCAGCTTCGGGTGCTCCAACCCGAACGCCGTGCCGGCGGACTCGAGCGAGTGGCCGCGATCTGTGAGGGCAAAGACGACGGTCCGCAGATCAAGGAACTGTCCGCCGTGGGACGTCGCGCGGTCCGCCGTGGCCGCGAAGGCCATGAGCGACGCCGTCGAATCGCGGTGTTTGAGACGGACGCGCGGTCGGTAGCGATTCTCCTGGGCGACACCCGCGTCGTCGACGTACGGCCACAGGATGAGCGAGTGACCACCGACGAAGCGTCGGTCCGGAGGCCGGCCCGGACCACGGCTACGGGCGCGCGCCGGCGTGACCCCTGACGCGAGGCGGGGCAGGTCGAACGGCAAATTGAACCCGACGATCGTTGCGTCGCCCTTCACGGCCGCGTGGAAGAGCACATCGAGAAACGCGCGAAGGCCAAGAACGCGGATTGCCCGCGGGACGCCCGGACCGACGTCGGCCGACGCCGCGGCGGCGAAGGATTGGAGGACCCCGTGGCCGATCGGATCCAAGGCGGGCAGATCGTCGGCGTAGAAGATGCCCTCCTCGGCGACGGTCAGCTTCGGGCGACCGAGTCGCCACCGGACGCGAATGTATCGGTACCAGCCAAACAGCAATCGCTGCGTCGCGTCGGTCGTCGTTTCCGTGTCGAGCACGAGCAGCCGCGAGGGCAGACGCCCCGCGTGCGCTGCGGCGCGTCCGCTCGGCGCGGGCAGGGCTAGCCGAAGGAACGGTTCGGCGTGAACACGGAGGCGGAGTTCGTCGGACAGGTTCACGGCGGGTCTTCGGGGTCGATCGTCCGCCACCCGGGCAGTTGCACGTCGAAGGCAATGACGAGCGCTGCAAGCGAGTCAGCCCAGGTTGCGCACGCCTCAGCGAGCAACGCGAAGAAAGAGCCGAGCGAACGCAGGGCGGCCGCCAAGCGCTCTATGGCGTGTCTGCCATCCGCGTGCGACAGGTCGGCTCCGGCGTCCCGCTGCGCCTCCGTCGCGACCGCGTGACAGTTCCGGCAGAGGACGGCGCCGACCGTGGCCTGATTGGCCGATCCCGCGACGTGGTGAAACTCGAGGGTCGTTCGGCGAGGCGCGACGAGCACCGCCGGGTCCGATGCTCCGCACATCGCACACACCGACTCCGCCAACCGGCGCCGTCGGGCTCCCTTGCGAGCGTCGTTGGCGATCGGCGACGTCTCGCGCGGGCTCATGAGCGGTAGATGTCTTCGAACGCGAGCTCACCGCGTCGCCCGAGCTCCGTGATGCGTTCGGGGTCGGTCTCGAGGCGGTGCCCGCTGATGCGCCGACGACGGAACGGCCGAAGCGGCGACTCGTCGCCGGTCTCGAGGTATCGGCGGATCGCCGACCAGTGGGCCCCGATGACGGACGCCACTCGGGAGTCCGAGGCGTCGACCTCCAGCTCGCCGTCGACGGTCAGGGCTACGAGGGGGCGGTAGAGGCGGTCGGTTGGCGTCGGTCGGTACCAGCCGCCCGGTGTTCGCGTGAGTGCGGCGCCCGCGTGCCGGACGACCGCTGCCGGTGTCGTGCCAACGCGATCGGCGGCTCGGCTGAGCGTAAGTCTCTCGCGCCGCATCAAGCCGAGGGCCTCGAGGGCGTGATGACGGGCCAGCTGCTCGGAGGGACGCAGCCGAACCACATCCGCTGCGCTGAGGGTGACGCGAGGAACGCGCTGCCGGGCTGCCCAGGAGACGAAGCCGCGGGCCCTCGCGAGCGCGTTCCGGTACTGCCGCTCGGAGGTGAATGTCGTCCCGGCGACGAGCCCGGATGCCGGCGTGTAGGGACGCGCTCGGGTGATCGGCCGGCGAGCCATAAGCGGGATCCTCTTCCTGCGTCGATCTGACCGACCGACGTCTCGCCAACGGTGGGCCGTACGACTACCCTTGGGTAGGACGAAGATCGGCCGAAGTGCCGAAGCTTGGCGTTTGCTTTCTGGCCATTAGGTTCCTGCCCATGACCGACCGCTGCTCCGGATCGCGCCTTCGCGCGGAACTCGACAAACGCGGCATCGGGCTCAGTCACGAGCAATTGGTGCGGTTCGTCGATGTGGGTCTCCTGCCACCCCAGGGCGAGGACGGACGATGGCCACCGCGGACCTTGGTCTCGCTGATCCGCATCGTCCGGCTCGGCCGCGACGTCACCTCCCTCGACCGTCGACTCTTGCGGCTCAGGCGGAACTACCACTACTTCCCGGCGGAGCCGGACAAGCTCCGCGCTGCGATGGTGCGCATGCTTCCATCGATCGAGGCACCAGTGCGCAAAATGCGGCTCGTCGCCGACTACGCGCGGTCCCCGATGCCTGTAGACCGGCGCTTTCCCGTCATCAAGGCCCGGTCGCTGCGCCAAGACCCCAACCTGAGGCGGCGCCGTCCTTTGCGTGAGCAGCGAATCCCTCGGCGAGAGGATTGGGCGAGGATCCTTGCGAGAGTCGACAGCGAGCGCATCGGGATTTGGGCAGTCGGCTGGTACGCCTGGCTTGGCGACGTGATTCCCGCCCACTACGCCCCGAGCCCCGATCCTCTTGGCTGGATCCCATTTGAGGAGCGGGTGACGCTGTACGCGATCCTTGACATCGCGATTCACTTCCCGACCGCGCCGGAACGGTCGACCCAGTTGCCATTGGGCTAGGTGGTCTGACCAAACGTTCCACGGCACTCCGAACGCACGAGCGCACTCTCGCTGAGCGACTGATAATTCAAGCCGGGACGGCGATGAGCCTGACCGACCACAGAAGAATGCCCTCCGCGACCGCGGGAACGGTCCGAAGGGCGTGGCACAGGAAGGGATGCTTCCCATGCAGATCGAGCCTAACCCAGCGTGCCTCGCGCCGGGTCCAAGCGGCGTCCTTGTCCTCGACGGGTACGGCGTGCGCGTGCGCGTCGACCACGGTCGGCTCATCGTTGCGGACGGAATCGGGCGTCATCGACGGGCGGGGCAGTTCGCCCGTGCCGGCTCCGGGCTTCGTCGGCTCGTGATCCTCGGCAACACGGGAGCCGTCAGCTTCGACGCCCTCCGGTGGCTCGCCGACGTTGGGGTAGGCTTCGTCCAGCTCGACCCGGACGGTCGCGTTCTCGCCGCGACCGCCGGCCTCGGTCGCGACGACCCGACGCTTCGTCGGGCTCAGGCGATCGCGATCGACACCGCGACCGGCGACGGCATCGCCCGGCGGCTCATTTCTGAGAAGGTCGCGGCCCAAGCCGACACGCTCGCGGCTGTCGATCGGCTCGCCCCAGTCGCGAGTGAGATCATCGCGACGATGGCCGACGTGGGGCAACGGCTGCACGTCTCGACCTCGCGCGACGAGATCCGGACGGCCGAGGCGATCGGGGCGGCGGCGTACTGGAGCGCGTGGTCACCGGTCCCGCTCCGGTTCGCCCGGCGCGACGAGCTGCGCCTGCCGGACACTTGGCGAACCTTCGGGGTCCGGACGTCGCCGATCACCGCGAGTCCGCGCCTCGCGGTGAACCCGGCCAACGCGATCCTCAATTACCTCTACGCGATCCTCGAGGCCGAGGCGCGATTGGCGTGCCTGACGATCGGGCTGGACCCTGGGCTCGGCGTCCTCCACGCCGACCAGAAGAACCGCGACTCGCTGGCCCTCGACGTGGTCGAGCCGATCCGGCCGGTCGTGGACCGCTACGTCCTCGAGATGCTCCGCGAACGCGTCCTCCGGGCCTCGGACTTCGTTGAGACCCGACAGGGCGTGTGTCGGATCCTCGCACCCCTCACCCATGAGCTGGCAGCGACCGCATTGACGTGGCGGGGATTCGTCGGATCGGTCGTCGAGCGGGTGGCTGGCCTCCTACATGGCGGCGACGGAGCAGCTCAGCCGGCGCCGATCAGCGGACGCAACCGCTCGGTCGGCCGAGGGCGCGCAGCTGACCCTGGCCGTGCGGCTGGCCTGCCGCGCAGCCCGCGGACATGCCCCTACTGCGGCGGGCCACTCAAGCCGGGGCGTCGAACGTGCGATGGCTGCCGTCCTGATCTACTGGCGGAGACGAGTCAGCGTCTCATGGCGACCGGCCTCGGCAAGTTGGCCCTACGCCGAGCCAGTGGCGAGCAGCCCGGCCATACCGCGGGCGCCAACCAGCTGAGAGGGAGGCGCGTATCCGAGCAGGCCGAGGCCGCCCAAAGCTGGCGATCACCCGGTGACGCGATCGATGGACCGGACGTGTTCCGAGTCCAAGTCCTGCCCGGTCTGCAAGGCCGCTCGGTCCTGGAGATTGCCCGCGCCGCAGGGATCGGGACAACCTATGCGAGCCTCATCCGCCGAGGCTGGCGGGTGCCGCACCCGCGACTTTGGCTGCCACTACGGGCGCTTGGATCGACGTCGGTGGCGGAGAGCACGGCACGCGATCAGGTCGATGCCGAACGATCCTGACAGTCCGCGAACCGCCAGCTCAGCGTGAAGCCGTGTCCTTGAGGTATCCAGGCACCCGAACGTTCCGCACATCTCTTGGCTCTAGTTTGAAGAGGCCCGCGCCGTATGCGCGGGCGCGGAGGAGCAGTCCGGATTGTCCGTCCGGTGAGTTCAGCCATTCGCAGAGGCTGTCGGCCACGTCAGGGGCCCTATCGAACAGGTAGAGGCCGTAGATAGCATTCGAAGGGACGGCTCGGACCAGATTCCGGACCGACCTCATCTGCCCCTTTCCCATTGGGCTCAAGAGGATGTCCGGCGGTTCAACGTGTTCGACGCTGTACCAGTGTTCGCGGTGGCTGCCGATGTAGGTGGCCTGGACCTCGGTTTTCGCAAGCCTGCTCCACTCGGCGAGACCTGCGTCAGCCTCTGGGTCCGTCCCGCCAGGAACCTCGAGTAGCCATCTCCGTCGACCGAGCCGACCAATCTCGTCATGTTGCGACTGATCAAGTCGGTAGCCTGGGATGCCACGAAGGCTTCTGACAGCCCGTCGAAGATAGTGGGAGGGGATGGATGACGCCTCGGCATCCGTCATCAGGAAGAAGCGGTTTGCCCCAGTCGCAACTCCCCGGCGAACGGTGGCGAGTGACCCGAGTGCGACGGGCTGGTCGGGTGCTGACTCAGCGCGACGCCAAAGCCAGATTCCAAAGCCGCCATCTGGCAGCTCATCTCGACTACGAGCGGTCGCTGGTGACGCGACAACCTTGTCCCCAACGGTATCGGCTGTTGCAGACCACATTCCTCGCGATGAGGATGCCTGCGGCCCCACAAACAGGACCATTCCGGTGACCCGTGTCCCGGGGAATAGCTGTCGCGTGCTCGGGAACGCGACCAGGCCGACCTCCCGCTGGCTCATTGCCGCCAGTTTGGTGCGGAGCGGAGCGCCGTACCGGGTGTCGGTCCAGCTCCCAGGCAGGAGCAGGCACACAGCGTCCTGCGGACGAAGGGCCTGCAGGATGGCGGCGAGAAAGTAGGCGGAAAGTCCTGCGTGACCGCTTGAAACGAGGTCGGTCTTCAGCCTCCGGGCGCTCTCTCGCGCCCCAGCCGCCATTGTCTGATGTCTGGTGTAGGGGGGGTTACCGATCCACAACCGCGGCCCCGGCAGCTCGCTTGCGCCCGATTGACTCCAAGCGAGGAAGTCCTCGTGGACCAGATGCAGGCGCGTTCGGAGTTGTGCGCCCCGTGCCGCGAGTAAGCCGAGGGTCACAACGTTGACATCGACAGCCACCAACTCGGCGTGCGGCCAGCGCTTCGCGGCCGCGATCGTGAACGCTCCGACCCCGGCTCCCGGGTCGATAACGGTGGCCGGGCTGGGAAGAAGCCGGCGTGCCGCGTCGAGCATGAAATCGACAACGGCGGGTGGGGTGAAGAAGGTACCAAGGGAACGGCGGCTTCGCCCTGAGATCGAGCCCTCATACATTGCGGCGATTGGGTCCGACCTAGCGTCCAGCTGGGACCGGATGCGAGCGACCAACTCCGCAGGAGGAGTGCCTACCCCTGTTGCCCACGCTCGAACGGCCTTCGGCCACGCCGCGATCACGGCATCGTCGACGAGACCTCGGGCGATGCCGCCGATCAATGCGAGTCGTCGTCGTTCGTGGTCGTCCGCGCCGGGTACATCAAGGTCGGAGCCGGTTTCAGGGGGCGCCGAGCCCAGCCAGTCGTCGATGTCGTCGGCCAGTGAACGCACAACGGGAATAGTCACATGTCGCGAGCACCGCCGGACCGCTCTAGGCTCGCCTCTTCAGGGCGAGCGCGATGAGAGTCCGGTTCGCCGCGGACGCTCACCCGGCCCCCTCGGCAGATGATGGCCGCCGTCGCGCTGGGCTACCCGGCCGCGGCCACAATGCGATGGGCGCGGGCCAGAAGCTGGGCGACGAGCTTGTAATGCTCAACGTAGAACGTGGCGATGTCGACTTCATCTTCGCCGTATTTCTGCTGGAGCAGTCGGCGTACGACAGCATCCGCCACGAGTTCCGCGATCAGGAGACGCACCTGGGGTGAGTCCTGTCCCGGGTACCCCTCGTCCTTGCTTCCCAGATATGGACGGACCGCAGCGTGCTCTCCCATGATCTTGAGCAGCCGGTAGTCGGAACTCCATTGGGCGCGTTGATCGCCTTGAACTTCTGGGACGAGCTTCGTGTCGAACTCAACGCCCGACTCTTCCCGAAGGACGACCTCGACCTGGCACGCGCAGTCCGTTCCGTCCGGCGATGCCACGCGCAGGGTTGCCTGTTCGCGATCACGACGACCTTCGACCCGGACCGCTCCTTCCATCCAATTGCTTGACCGACGTGTCGTGAGAATTGCCTCGCCGCCGTCCAGAAGTACAACGGTCTGATTGTCGGATTGGAGACGGAGCTTGGCCCCTTCCGGAAATGCGCCGATGGGGGCACGAAGCTTCAGCGACTTGGCCTTGCCAACGACGAGGCGGTAGTGCCCACGCTCGAACTCGAGCCGCTCGGGTGGGGACGGCTCGAGTTTCGTCATTGGTTCGACGACTTCGATCAGACACTCGGCCGCGCGTGCTCCGATCCGCGCGGTGAGGAGCGTGACGCCGAGGGCCAGTCCCGCGCGGACCCGCAACGTCGTAGTAACCACCTCATCGCGCCGTCGACTTGGTCGCAGCACAACTTCTCGGTCGGAGATTTCAACCAAATCCGGAGGTTCGACGTCGACGCTGGCTCTGCCCCCCTCTTCCAGGCCAGACTTCGCGGCGACGATACTCACCGTGCGCTCTGACCCAGCAGGCAACTCGAGCACCGGGGGAATGATTGCCAGCGAAGGCACGGGCTCGCCGCCAGCCGTGCGGGGCAGATCGAGCTCCTCCTCCTCAGCCGTATCCTGCATGAACCGCGCGGCAATCCGCGTCAGCTGCGCGAGAAGCTTGGTGGTTTGCTCGTTCTGCACCGAGCGCCCGAGATCTCTAGCCCTCCGCTCACGCTCGGCAACTAACGGGCCGAGTTCCGAGTCGCCGAGCCGGCGAAGCGCCTGAACGAGCGGGTGTTCGTCGTTCAGCCCGTCGCGGCGTCGGTTGATGATTGGTCCTGGATTGTTCGCGGGGTGACCTTGCCCGCGCTCCGCCCGGTCGTCGTATTCCTGCGCCAGCCGGTCAATCTCGTCGCACTTGATCCATCCCGTGAATGCCAGAGCGGACGGATTGCCCTCGAAGGAAAACAGAGACGCTTCGTAGATGGCGCGACGGCCCTTGACCAGAAGTCCGGATCTCCTGGTTTGACTTCTGCGTCCCTCGTCGGCGAAGGGCTCGTCGGCCTCGGCAATCAGCACGTCAACCTTCGGCCCTGGGTAGCCCGGAAGGTCTACCCCAGACTTCTGAACTCGAGGAGTCGCTTTCGGCGGTACGAACCGCAGGCGCTCGGGTCGAGCCCCGACCTTGTTCAAGTGTTGCAGGAACACCTCACGGTCCGGATCGAGCATGATGTCCCTAAGTTGGACATGGTTGCTCAAGATCTGCTTGAGCGTGTCGTGACGCGGGCAGGCCACTGCGTGAGTGACGTCGATCGTTACGACCGTTCCCGATGACGGGATCCCGAGATCCTCGCGCATCGCTGGTGTCGCCTTGAAGGGTCGCCGAATGGCTTCGCGCTCGCCGCGCTGGTCGATGGAGAACCAGGCGTACTCGCCGTCCTTGATCGACTCGAAAGTCACCTTGCCGAACCACGCAGGATCCTTAGCGCCGAGTCCAAGGTTCCCTCGAACCTGAGCACCGGCCTCAAACTGTGAGGTCCGCCCGCCCTGCCGACCGATCTTGGTCTTGAGATCGGCGAGGGACATTCCGGTCCCGCGATCGCGAATCCGGACCACCCACGGTTCATCGCCCCGACGATGCTCGACCTCGATGAGAATTCGACCGCGCCCACCCTTCAGCGCGTAGTTGTCGTCGCAGTTGGTGGTGTATTCGACGATCGCGCGGACGATGTCTCCGCGCATGGCGTCCCAGGCTTCGAGCTGAAACGCCCGGGCCGTACGTTCGAGCTGCCCGAGGCTCACGGGATCGCGTGCGCTCAAGACCATTGTTGATGCACCCCGATGCGAATCAGATCCAGGAATTGGCCGACCTCGGCGTCGCTCACATCTCTGGCTGCCGCTTGCGCAGCGTCGAGCTTCCGCACGACGACGTCGAGGGTGGAATCCGGAGGACACAGGAGCAAGTCAGCAAGTTCATATCGAGCGAAATCCGACGCCGGCGTTCCGAGAGAGAAGCGCTTGAACAGCGCGTGCCTTCTCAGCTCTCGGACCCTGGATACGGATCGCCCCGTCCGCTTTCCTCTGGCCACCGTCGTCTTGATCGACGATCGAGGCGCGGCACGGGAGCTCTGCAATCCCTGTGCCGTCAAGCGCCAGGCATCGCCGCTCTTGTTGCTGATAACAAGTATTCCTTGGCCCCGTCTTCGGGCCTGCTGATTCGCGTGAACAAAAGCTGTGCGGACTCGCTCCCAGGACGGATAGGGTTTCGTGCGCCAGCCGAAGCGATCGGGCGCAAGTTCATATGCGCGCAGAGTTACTTCTTCGATGTCGACGAAGCCGGCCGCGCCACCAAGGTCATCAAGTGCCTGCAACGCAATCAGGACATTCGACAATTCGTCAGCCTTGCTCGGCTGGTGAGCTCGTTCAGGCGCATCCCCTTCGGTCATCGATCGGTCGTCATCGCTCTCTGACCGGCTAGGCGTTCGCGACTTTGCCGTTGCACCGATGTCTCCAGGTCCCTCACGCCGCACGAGCCCAGGCTCGGCTGTGGGGAACAAAGAAGGGCGTGATGTCGAATATCGCCCGTATCGAAGCGCCGCAGGACGGGCAGCAAAGGACGAGCGCGTCGTACCAGCGCCTTGAGATGGGCACAACGTCCTCGGACGCAAGGCGCCACGCGGAACCGCAAGAGCATGTCCCGAGCAATCGATCCTCTTCCTCGACCGACGTGACGGCCACGGCCTGCCTACCCACGCGGAGTCCTCCTTGGACGAGAGCTGCTCGTGGGCTTTCTGGCTCGCGCGCGCCGACCTTGCGTCGCGACTCTGACGGAACTCCACTCGGCAAGGCCATACACGCCTCTCCCGGGCCCGCGCCCGAAGCGCTGATCCCGCGACATGTGAGCGAGGAGGTTTGCCGCAGGATCTTTGCCTGGCACATATACGCCACCGTCCGAGAGGCGCTCGGAGAGAATTCGGTAATGGAGCGGCGTTCCACCTGTCTTGAGAACGTCGAACGCCGCGTCGATGAACCGCTGTGAGCGCGAGGACTGTGACCGCTCCGGCCCGATCGGGACCGGAGCCTCTGCGCCCGCTTCAAGCGCGAGCAGGTCATCGAGATTATGGAGCTGGCTCTCCTTAGTGGAGATGCGAGTGGCCACGGACGTCGCCTCTCCCCGAAGGATCTCGATCTCAGCCAACACCGTTTGCCGCTTGCTGCGGAGGACTTCAACGTACGTCAATGGCGTCTCCTTTCTCGACAGCGTCTGAGTAGTTGTACGATACGCGCGCACATACGCCGTGTCAAGATGTGTATGAGACAGCGTGTAAACAGCCGTTGCCTGACGTTCTGGGATCCAACGCGGCCTGCGACCGGGATCCCTGTCAGGAACACTAGGCTTCTCCGCGAAACACGTCCCCTTTGCGAGAGCGGGAGGCGACGCTCGAGACGATCAGCTCGATGAGCCGGTCTGCCGACTTCCACTTCATCGCGAGTTTCGCGCCGTCCATCCCATGTTCTGCAACGACATCCTTTAGCTGTTCGACGTCGAGCTGGTCAAGCCTCGCCCGGAGCGCAGCTTCGCCGTCCTGGTAGAGGCGGAACGGATCCAACGGGGCGGGGTCGCGTCGATTGCGCCGGCGACTTGCTTGGCGCGTCTTGGGCGGGCCGCCGCCGAGGGCTTCCTCAACCCGCATCGCGAAGTCCGGGTTCCGTCGCGTCTCGTTGACGATCTCCGCGACGAGCGCGCGGAGGCGCTTTTCGACGGTCACGCTTCGCTCGCCTTAATGATCTCCTTCGTGAGCCGGCTGAAGAGCTCGTAGCGGTTGCCGTAGCTGTACTTCTGGCGAAGGGTCGAGACTTGTACGAACTCCGCTGAAGCGGCGATGGCGTTTCCCTCGGGAATCACGGTGTCGAACACGTGCTCCTTTCCGCGGCGAAGACTCCCTAGGGTCTGGCGGTGCATCGTCGACTGTTCGCGGTACTTCGAAACCACGATCCCGAACATCTCGATCGGCTGGTTCACCTCGCTGGCGAACTCGGAAACGCGCTTGACGATCTGCGGGATGCCGTAGGTCGACAGGACATCCGGGATCGTCGGGATGATGTAGCCGTCTGCGAGCCTAAGGCCGTTGAGGGTAATGATCCCGAGATTCGGCGGGCAGTCCACGATCACGTAGTCGTACTCGTCCAACCGCCCGGCGAGTGCCCGGTTCAAGATCTCGATCGGCGTGTTCGCGAAGTACCGGCCAGCTGGCATGGTGCCGAGGCGGTCCTGAACGTCGATGAGATCGAGGCTCGACGGCAAGAGATCAACGCGTCGGACGTCGCTGACGGCAGAGACACGCGTCTGAAGTGTCGCGTCCAAGTCGAACGTCCGCTTGGATGGGTCGGGCTCGAGGGCATCTCGAAAGAGCGTGGCCAGGGTGTGCCCGTCGGCGTTCAGCTTGCCCCACTTGGGCTCCCCGATCAGGACTGTCGTCGCATTCGTCTGCGGATCGAGGTCGATGACGAGGACGCGCTTGCGATACTCCGCAGACAGGAACTCCGCCAACGCCACGGTGGTGGTGGTCTTGCCCACCCCGCCTTTGAGATTGATCGTCGCGATCACAGTGGTCATGGATCCCTTGTGCCTCCTGAGCCAGCGTTTGATCTGATAACGGTCGAAGACCGGTCCCGCGCGGAGTTCCGCGACAGGCGCCGGAAAGTCGCTAAATCGGCTTCGCCAATTCGCGACCGCTTGAGGGCTCACTCCAGCGAGCTCGCCCACCTCGGCGAGCCCGATTAGCTCCTGTTCGTTCGCCATTGCGTCTCCGTGAAGATGGCTCACAGCTGTGAATGTAAGTAACAACCGTGAACGTAATACACAGCAGCCGCCGCGTCAAGGTCGCGGACTCGCTCGAACAGCGTGGGTCGCAACGCCGGCACAAGGTGCGGACGGGCCCTGCGGCAGATGCGGGGGAGGTCGGCCGCAGCTGGCTTGCGCGGTTCAGGGACAATGCGACGGCTGACGAATCGGCCATCCGAGAGGGGTGACACGACATGTCGTGGAACAGGACCGAGCTAACCGAAGCTCTCCTGCGTTACGAGCCCTGGCTGGTTGCGCGCGACCTCTCACCAAACACGGTCCACAGCCATGCGTATTACGCCGGACTTCTCGTGCGATGGCTTTACGGCGATTACGCGCCCCGGGGTCGATACCCACGGCGCGATCCCGTGTCTCCAATGCGAGCGTTGTCGACGGTCGACCTCGCAACGGAGCTGCAGGGTTATCGGGTCTATCTGGCCGACAACGGCCTCATTCCCGGCGCGGTGCACACCTATGTTCAGGGTGCCCGGCAATTCGTTAAGTGGCTCGACAGCAGCAAGGACGGGAGGCAATTGCCGGCGCGCCGAGCCGAGCCCACCCGAATGCCGCCGGATCGCTCGACCAGGGTGGCCGCAGCCGTGTCGACCTCGGTACCGGCCGACGGCTGGCCGGGCGAAGGACCGGTCCAGAGCGCCGTTGTGGCCTGGCTGGTCAGCCAAGGGTGGTCAATCGTCCGCGTCGCTCACACCAGCTCGCGCGAACATGGCGTGGACGTCATCGCCCGGAGAGACGGCGCGGAACTCGGGGTCGAGGTCAAGGGATATCCCGCTGAGACCTACTCGACGGGTGACCGCGCCGGACAGCAACGCAAGTACCACCCGGCATCTCAGGCGCGCACGTACTTCGGCGACGCGCTCCTCGCTGTCCTTTCGATGCGCGACGCATCGGCGGACTCGGAGGTCGCACTCGCCCTGCCGGATGTCGCTGGATACCGGGGCCTCGCTGAGAGGGTAGGAGGGTCGCTCCTGGCGCTGCGGATACGCGTGCTGTTCGTCAGCCGCGATGGTGAGGTTCGTGATTCAGGTGCCTTGTAGCGGCTCGCCGATCTGCGCTCGGCTCGGGCGTGCGGGATCGAGCCAGTCGAGCTCGGCGATGCGCTACGCGATGTTCGGGCTGGGTTGCCCCTAAATGTTCCCCTTTCCTGTCTACGCCGCCCAGTTCGAGGTCTACCCTCAATCGGGCGAGGCATTCGAGTCTCTGTCGCCGCTGCTGAATGCCCTCACCCGCGTGGATTTTGGGCTGTCGGTCGCCAACCCCTCGGTGAACCAGGGGCAGATGGCATCCGACTTCGACCTCAGATTAGAAGAAGCCTTGTGCGATCACGGAGCGGTCGCATCGACCTTTCGGCCGCCCCCTTCGGTTCCCCAGGAGCTCGATTTCGCGATCACGTTCGCCGGCAGCACCGTGGCAGTCGAGATCGAGAAGGCCAACCGAGAGAAGATCCTGCGCGACTTTCTCAAGTGCCACATGTATCTGCAAGTCGGCGCGGATCTCGCCCTAGTGGTCTTGCCGCGCAACTACCCGCACACGACCAGCGTCTGGGATCTGTTCAGTTTCGGTGTTCAACGGCTAGCCGAATGTCGGACCTTCGGTTTCGGAACACCGGACAAACTCGATCGAATCCTGTTGCTCGGCTTCGTCCAATACGACAGCCGCACCGATGAGCGACTCTCGGTGTCGACCCGTGTCCGAATGCGGTCTGAAGCTTCGAATCGATAGTCAGCCCACGCTGCTGGACCGGGACCCTTGCGGCGTCGTGACAGCTATGGCTCGACGTCTATCGTCGCGATCCGCTCGACCTCCCGTCGCGGGATCCGAACGGACTGACCCAGCCGAACGGCCTTGAGCCGACCGGAGGCGAGCAGCTGGTACAACGAGGATCGCGAGATCCCGAGTAGCTCCGCAGCCTCCGTCGCGCGGAGTAGTAGTGGACCGGCTGGCGACGCACCCGCCGGATAGGTTCCGGCAGCAGCGTGGCCGGGCCAAGCCGGCTCGTCGAGGGTGAATAGGGCGTGCCCGCAGGCGGGACAGCGGACAGCGGGGCCTGGCGCCGGGCCCCGCGGGCGCATTGATGATGCATGAAGTCTGCCTGGCTCCCGTGGCCTCATTGGTCTTCGCTTCGCCGCAAGCGGATACGGCCGCTATCGCGGACGAAGAGATTCGGGTAGTTGTGGACACGGGCGTGAATCTGGCCAAGATCCGGCGCGCCGCCATCGCGGCGGCGGTAAAGGTTGAGCTCGAGAATCCTGCGCAAGACCTCTGGAGCCGGTAGCCCATCGGGTTGGTCTCGCAGGATGAAGGACATTGCCTCGTGCAAGGTCATTGGAGCTCGCGGCGGGCTGTCCTCACCAACAATCAAGCGGGCGCGACGGATCTCCTCTTCGAGTTCGTTACATCGCCGACGGCAGTCCACAAGCTCTCGTTCGGCCTGTGGCAAGGCGAGGGCGATGGCCTCGCGATTGGCGGTCAGAGCGTTCGTCAGGGCGGTCACAGGCGGGACTCCATCGGTGCGTTGTGCCATCAGTAGTCTAAAGAGTACACCTAAACGGACAATTCGCAAGCCGATGCGGTCATTCCCCGTAGACTTGGCCACATGAACGCCGACGGTCCGGGCCAGGAGGAGGCCGCCCTCGACATAGACGATCCGTCTCGCGGAGACGAGAGGCGAGCGATCCGCGCCGTTGCGGAGGCCATCCAAGCACGCCTGCTACAGACTCCCCTCTCGGCTGCAGAGTGGGTCGACCCGGCCGAGGATGCCCGCGGCGCTGCAGAGCGACTCAGGGCGCGCACCTTCGACCAAGCCCCAACGGGTACCGGTCTCGCCGTCGAGGGCTTCGTCTTGACCGATGAACTCGCCCGTGCCGAGGTTGGCGCAATCGCTGGCCACCACCTCCATCCGCTCGACGCAAGTCATGTGGTCAGCGGGTCCGCGCCGGTCCTGCCCGTCCTGGAGGCCCTCGCCGCGGGCGGGCGAATGGTGTTCGTGGTGGACGGTCGCGAAGTGACCGGCTTCATCACCGACTCCGACCTCAACAAGCATCCCGTCCGCACTCACTTCTACTTGTTGCTCTCGAGTCTCGAGGCCGTCATGGCAGCATGGGTTCGGCGCGAGTTTCCAGATCTTGAAGTGGCCGTCGAGCTGCTTGGTGACGAAGCCACAAAGGTTCGGTCGAGGTACCGGCGCGACCAACGGGCCAACGTGGCCCTGGACCTCGTCACCGGCATGGACGTGTCGCATCTACTCACGATCGTCGGGAATCGAGCCGACGGACGCAGCCTCTTTGGCCCGTAAGAAGACTCATGGAATGACTGGGTCGAGTCGTTAACGGGCGTGAGAAACGCAGTGATGCACGCCGTGATCGAGTTCCTTCGGCGGGACCGCCTGGCGGCTGACCTGCTTCGCCTCGAGCGCGAGCTGCGCCAGGTGCTCGCTCGGACGGGGGGCTCAGAGCGCTCAGAGATCGAATTAGGAGGATCTTGATGTCAGCAAAGACCACGCACGCCGAGCGCGTCCTGACTGGCCGGCTGGGTGCCTACACGATGCTGTCGCGCCACGATCCGCACGAGACGACCCGGGCGGCCCAGCAGGCCTTTCTGAGCCGCTTCGAGCGTGAGGTCGATCCGGAAGGGCTCCTTGATCCAGCCGAAAGGTTGAGGCGGGCGGGCATGGCTCGGAAGGCCTACTTCACGCGGCTTGCGCTGAAGAGCGCCCAGGCACGACGGAAGAAGAGCCGGCGCGTTTCAGATACCCCTATCTCCTAACCCGTCAATTGAACGCCTTCCGATCCAGGCGGTCGAGGAATATGCTCGCCGATGCTGCTGCGACGAGGGCCCACCGTGCAATCAGACCGGAATCTGGCGCTGCTGAAGGAGGTACCGCTCTT
>Ga0070707_100002878_pt1 | contig 16367 bp, 17 predicted proteins | sample KBSK5502metaG_FD_65468 | JGI IMG/M metagenome (GOLD analysis project Ga0070707, IMG submission 65468) | Corn, switchgrass and miscanthus rhizosphere microbial communities from Kellogg Biological Station, Michigan, USA - KBS K5-50-2 metaG | ecosystem: Host-associated > Plants > Roots >... | reverse complement strand
ACGAATTAACCATTGGGCAGAACCAATGACCGATTTGCGGACGAATTGCCGATTGGACGGGACAGTTCACTTAACGCACGAAATGAATTTTTTAGCCACGGATTACGCGGATTAAACGGATTGAAATCTGCTAAATCCGCGTAATCCGTGGCTAAGAATTCCTCGTTAAGCGAACGGTGTTGCCACTAGGGCTGTTAACCTGAAGACATGGGAGATTCTGGCGAAGGATTAATCGACAACGAAGCAAGGATCCAGGAACGCATGGAAGAGCTTCAGCGAAATCGCGAGCGTGCGCGCCGGCCTGCCGTAGCGAATCCGGAACTGGCGCGACAGCTCGAATCGTTGGAGCTTGCCCGTAAAGAAATTATCCGCGCGCTGGAGAGCGCCACGCATCCTGCGCGAAAGGCTCAACTCAAAGCCGCGCTCGCCGACATCGAGGGGCGCATCACAGAGTTGAAGTAGCCGCGACACAAATCAATGGTGGACACCCGGCGCTTCGTGTCCCGTGCGGGCAACATAGTCTGCGTACGAGCCGGGATAAATGTGGGGCTCGGCATCCGTGCCGCTTTCTCCACCAAGTTCCAGGACGCGATTGCTGAGACCTCGCAGGAAGGCGCGGTCGTGCGAAACGAAAAGCATCGTGCCGTCGAAGTTTTTGAGCGCGTCAAAAGCGATTAGAAAACGTCTGCGCCCGAGATGTCCAGGTGAACGCATTGTCCAGCTTCGTGTAACCGATCTCGTTGGCCGCCAGTTTTCTGGCCAGCCACTCGTGACCGTTCAGGATAGACCTGAATCTCCATCGGAAACCAGGTCTGAAGCCGCACGTGAATCAAACCGAAGTCGACGTCGATGAAATAGAAATACAGTTGCAGGCACTTGCGCTTTGCCGACTGCACAAAGGGCCGGCCCTTCTCGAAGCGGAAGGAGAAGCTGCGGCAGGGTTGGACAATAGAGAAGATACAAACCAATCCTTCGGTAATCCCGTCGCGTTTGGCGATCTGCTGCGCGGTGTCCTCCATTCGAATCTTCCCGCTCAGATACTCGTAGGGACGATTGTGCCGGTTGGCCATCTCAAGAGCGTGATCCTTCACCCGTTGTGCATTCTCGACTAACACCGGTTTCAGGTTATTGAATCTCAGATCCAGACTGTTGAGAAATTCAGCCATCGCCCAGCCCGACATGATCGGCAGATAGCCGCGGAACAACATGCGATCGAAACAGGACAGCACACCGTGGATTCGATCCGCATACTTGTCGACGAATTCCTTCATCAGCCCTCCAACCGCCAAACGATTTGCTACATCGCTCAACAATAGTGGAGGCGTGGGCAGGACTGGACTCTCCTCGGTGTTCCCGTTTCTACTTTGGTTGCGGCCTTGGCCGCGCTAGGAAGTTTAAAGAGGCTGCCCGACTCCGGCTGGTTGACATAACCCGTCACACGGCGTTAATCGTCGTTTCGGGCCAGATGCAAACCTACCGCACGCACCACGATCTTGTCGGAAGTGTCGCCGAAGTTGACGCGCAGATCCAGGCGCACTTCCCCGAGCGCGGGGTTGACAGTGGTTTGAGCGCTGTTGACACAAACTGGACCGGGATTCACCTGATGGGTCACGTCATCCAGAAGCACTAACGCCGTGCTGGGTGGATCCTGGAGTTGAGATAACCGGATCTGATCGATAAAACTCCGCGCATTCGACAACTCGTAGCAGACCCGTACACCTGTAATTGAGAAGCCCGGCGGGACCTGCAGACCTTTTTCCACAACCTTATTGCCGCCCCCGTTTGCGGTATCTCCTGTCGTTGTGGACATGATGATCAGACCACTCAGTCCACCCCCAACGCCTGAGTTGACCGCATTGAATGACGTGACGACACTTGGATCACCCGCCACCAGATCGAGGTGATTGATCCACATGATACTTGTTTGGCCGTGTCCTTTTCGCTCATCGTCATCCTTATCGGAATCCTTTCCGTGCTTACCATGACCTTGTGCAAACGCCCCGAGTGAAATCGAGGAGATCGCCAGTGACATTACGAAGTTGAACAGAAGTTGCTTTGGATATCGCATCGGAACCTCCACTGTGGATTTGTTTGAAGTCAGCAGCAAACAACGCCGGGGGCTGGTCTGCAAGTCCATGACCAACACAGTGAGATTCAGAATCAGCCGGATAGCGGGTAATGGCCAACCAATTAAATGAAAAAACCCACCACGATATGGAACTCTTCCAGGTTTTGCCCGCGCTCGCCTTCTGGCCTTTAAGGAAACGTGTAGCCGATCTCGAACTTGAATGAAGGACTGTCGATCGCGCCGATCTTGATTTCCGTGAACAGACCTTTCCGTTGCCCTACACCCGCCAGAAAGTTGAATTCGGGTCGTACATCGGTGGCCCGGCTCACGACACCGTCAAAACTGAAGATATTCCGTGCTGGACCGCCGCCCAGGTAAATGTTCCATGGGTTCTTCCGGAGGGGTACCCAATATGTGAACTCCGCGTTGATCGCGACCAACGTGAGGTCATTCCCCACTCCCACTTCAACGTTTGGCCGAAACCATAACTTATCTACTACAGGACCCGCGGGACCTTCCCTACTTTCACTTGCTGTGCTTTCCGTGCATGTGGCCGACCCTATCCCGGCGGTTCGCCGTGTCTTCCGTTATACTCACACGTCGATTCCAGGCTTCCTCGTCTTATGACCCGAGTCGCCACCCACAACGCCGTCTCTGGCAGCAATAATTGACGGGTTATTCCATTTCGGGACTGCATCGTTCTCTTTACGTTACGACCTGCACGTTTGCCTAGCCCTCCGGACTGGCTACGACGCTACGAAGATAAACTTCACTTCATCGCGCCTTCTGAGGACATTGTCATTCCCGCTTCTCGCGCTGTTCGTTGCCGGACAACGCTGGGAATCAGGCTAGATGGGCGAACGGGAAACCTCCCATCGTCGGGACTCTCACCCGACCAGTCACAGCAGCTAGTGAGCGCCGCCGGTGAGAGACCTCGCTGCGATTATTGCTTCTCGCGCGTTTCATCCTTCGATCGAGGTACGCATGCGTAACGCGGAAGCGTCGCAGGTGCGGCCGGCGAATGACGGCGTGTGCAAGGAAGTTCAACAGAAGCGCGGTGACATCGTTATCAGGGCAATGGACGAGGCCGGTGTTTCCGCCGTCGTGTATCCAACGTGGGACAATCCGCCGCGGCTTATCGGCGATCTCAATACGCCGGCAGGCGATAACAGTCAAACGCTGTCTCCCGGGACCGGATTCCCGGCCATCAGCGTTCCAATGGGCTTCGTTCGCGGCGAGTTTCCTTGCGGAATAACCTTCTTCGGCCGTGCATGGTCGGAATCCACTCTGATCAAGCTGGCGTATTCTTTCGAGCAGATAGCGAATCATCGAAGGGCGCCGGCAAGCACGCCATCATTAAAATGAGTTGGCGATTTGGCGATTCGCGAATGATTTTCAGTTTCTCTCTCTCCTTCCAGGAGCGATAGACTACGCCCAGCTATGAGTAGATTTGCATCGTGGATGGGTACGCTCGGGCTGCTGCTGTGCGCGATCCTGATACAAGGCGTCCAGGCGGCCCGCAAGAACCGCTCCCTGGGACTATCGAATTCAATCGGGACATCCGGCCGATCCTCTCGGACAAGTGCTTCCAGTGCCACGGACCGGCGTCGCAACAGGCAACCTTGCGGTTCGATCTGGAAGACGGCGCCAGGCATGCGCTGAGCGGCGGCCGGTTCGCGATCGTGCCCGGCGATCCAGCCAACAGCCAAATGATCAAGCGCATCACTGCGACGAATCCGGCCATTCGGATGCCGCGGGCTCAGGGCGGCGCGGCGGCGGGTGAGCCGCTCAGCGGGCGTCAGATCGCGCTGCTGACGCGGTGGATCGAGCAGGGCGCGACATGGCAGAAACACTGGTCCTTCATTCCACCGAAACGGCCGGAGCTGCCGAAGAGTTTGAAAGACGCGAAGTGGGTGCGGAACCCGATCGATGCGTTCGTGCTCGAGCGCCTGGAACGGGAGGGACTAAAACCGTCGGCGGAAGCGGACCGCACGACGTTGTTACGGCGCGTGTTCCTCGATTTGACGGGGCTGCCGCCGTCGCCCGCCCAAGTCGATGCATTCCTTGCGGACAAATCGGCGAACGCATACGAAAAAGTCGTAGATCGCTTGCTGCAGTCGCCGCAGTACGGAGAGCGCATGGCGTTCCCATGGTTGGACGCGGCTCGCTATGCCGATAGCAACGGCTATCAGACTGATGGTGAGCGGTTCATGTGGCGGTGGCGCGATTGGGTGATCAACGCGTTCAATCGCAACATGCCGTACGACCAGTTCACGATCGAGCAACTGGCGGGCGATCTGCTGCCGAATGCAACTCTGGACCAGAAGATCGCGACCGGCTTCAATCGCAATCATCGCGGCAATTCAGAGGGAGGCATCGTTCCCGAAGAGTACGCCGTGGAATACGTCGTCGATCGGGTGGACACGACGTCCACCGTGTTTTTGGGCCTGACCATAGGCTGTGCGCGCTGCCATAATCACCGGTTCGACCCGATAACGCAGAAAGAGTTCTATCAGCTCTTCGCCTACTTCAATAACGTGCCCGAGCATGGGAAATTCCGGCGCGTTGGAAACTCGCCTCCCTACATCGCGGCGCCGCTACCAGAGCAAGAGGTCCAGTTGAAGCCGCTTGACGATCAACTCGCGGCCGCAAGTGCCGCCTATGCGAAGCTGCAGCCGGATTTGGTGCGAGCTCAGCGGGAATGGGAACGGTCTCTGGACAGGTCGAAGCCGTTAGCATGGGCGCCGGCCCGCGGGTTAGTAGCGCACTTTTCGTTCGACAGTGATCTCACGCCTCAGGTTGCGATTCTGCAGGACGCGAAAGGTTCGCGATCTCCTGTCTATGCGCCCCGCGGCGATGCTCAAAACGAAAAACGGAGCGCGGCCAGAATGAGGGACGCGCCTCCCGACCTGTTGCCCGGCCGGCTCGGCCAGTCGGCGAGCTTTGACGGCAAGAGCTTCGTTCAATTCGGCGGCGATATCGCGGGGTTCGACAGCTACGGCGCCGGACGAGGCGCGCTCGGTGAAAACGATCCGACCGTCACTTACGACGACGCGTACACGATGGCCGCCTGGATCTATCCAACAGCGCCGAGCGGCGCTATCGTGACCAGGGACGAGGATATATTCGAGCCCAATGGACACGGGCTCAACCTGAGAGATGGAAAGATCGAATACGACTACGTAACGAAGTGGGTGGACGAAGGCATTCGGCTGCGAACCGAAAACACGGTCAGTCTGAACCAATGGCATCACGTGGCGCTTACCTACACGGGTTCGCGATGGGCGAGCGGCGTCAAGATCTACATCGACGGCGAAGATCAGAAGCTGGAGATCCTGCTCGATGACTTCAACAGCCAGGGCGCGGTGAAGCGGGAGCCGCTCCGGATCGGCGCCGGCGGTGGGCCGGAGAACCGGTTCCACGGCCGCATCGACGACGTGCGGATCTATAAGCGAGCGTTGTCCCCGGCGGAGGCAGGGATATTGGCCGATCTCACACCTGTCACCGCGATCGCCGCGATGGCGGACGACAAGCGCACCACGGCGCAGGCCGACAAGATCCGCGATTACTTCATCGAGAACGCACTCCCGGCCAACATCGCGGAAGCCCGGGCACGGCTGACGGATGCTCAGGCGAAGCGAGATGCGTTCTATCAAAGCCTTCCCACGGTCATGGTCATGGAGGAAATGCCCGCGCCGCGCGAGACGCACCTGCTGATCCGCGGAATGTACGACAAGCCCGGTGAAGTGGTCACGCCGATGCTGCCGGCGATGTTGGTGTCATCCCCAAATGCATCGCCAAATGTATATCCGGCGAATCGGCTGGGCCTGGCACGGTGGCTGGTGGATCCGTCGAATCCGCTGATGGCGCGGGTGACGGTGAACCGGTTCTGGCAGATGTATTTCGGCACGGGGATCGTGAAGACGGCCGAAGATTTCGGATCACAAGGCGAGCCGCCATCGCATCCCGAGCTGTTGGATTGGCTCGCCACGGAGTTTGTGCGAACCGGCTGGGATGTGAAAGCGTTGCAGAAGATCATTGTGATGAGCGCGACGTACGGGCAATCGTCGCGCCTGACTCCGGAGCTGCTGGCAAGAGATCCCGATAACCGTTTGCTCGCACGCGGCCCGAGCATGCGGCTCTCGGCCGACATCGTGCGCGACCAGGCACTGGCGATTGCGGGCCTGTTGGTGAATAAGATCGGTGGTGCCTCAGTCAGGCCATATCAACCGGATGGCCTGTGGAATGAAATCGGAGGCGGCGGAGCCTACGTGCAGGATCACGGAGACAAACTGTATCGCCGCAGTCTGTACACCCTCTGGAGACGCACGATTCCGCCGCCGTCAATGGCAAACTTCGACGCGTCGGCGCGCGAGTACCACATCGTCCGGCCCGTGATTACGAATACGCCGTTGCAAGCGCTCGATCTGATGAACGATGTGGCGTACGTGGAGGCCGCCCGCGTGTTTGCGCAGCGTGTGATGAAGGAGGGCGGCAAAACGCCATCCGAGCGCATTGCCTATGCGTTCCGCGTGGCGACAGCACGCTTCCCGAAACCGGCGGAGGCCACGATTCTCCTGGATGCCTTCCGGCAGAACCTGGATCAGTTCAAGTCCAGGCCGGATGCGGCCCTGAAGTACGTGAGCCAGGGCGAATATCCGCGGGACGCCGGCTTGGACATCAGCGATCTGGCCGCGTACACCAGCGTGACGAGCCTGATCCTCAACTTGAACGAAACCGTGACGAAGGAGTAGCCATGGACCAGACCCGGCGGCAATTTCTTGGACAAGCTGGAATCGGTATCGGCGTGGCCGCATTGGCGGAGCTGCTGCAGCGCGATCTGCTCGCGCAGAGCGCAGACGCAAGCGCGACGGGCGGGCTCGCGGGTCTGCCGCATTTTGCGCCGAAGGCGAAGCGCGTGATTTATATGTTCCAGAGCGGCGCTCCTTCGCAGCTCGATTTGTTTGATTACAAGCCGCAGCTCGCAAAAAGACATGGCACCGATCTTCCAGACTCGATCCGGAACGGCCAGCGATTGACGGCGATGACCGCCGGCCAGACGAGCTTTCCCGTCGCGGAATCGATCTTCAAGTTTGCGCAGTACGGACAATCGGGCGCATGGCTCAGTGAATTGCTCCCGTATACGGCAAAGATTGCGGACGACTTGTGTTTCATCAGGTCGATGCACACCGAACAGATCAATCACGACCCGGCGGTGACCTTTGCGCAAACCGGGTTTCAGCTTTCGGGACGGCCGAGCCTCGGAGCATGGGTCTCGTATGGGCTGGGCACGATCAACAAGGATCTGCCGGCCTTCGTCGTGATGATTACAGGGAACGGCCAAGCACTGGCGGAGCGGCAGTGGGGCACGGGATTTCTTCCGAGCCGGTACCAGGGGATCAAATTGCGGTCGGTCGGCGACCCGGTGCTGTATGTCTCAAACCCGGGGGGCTTCGACCAATCCCAGCGCGCACGGTTCATCAAGGATCTCGAGAAGCTGAACCAGCTCCAATTCGAGGTGACGAATAATCCCGAAATCACCACGCGGATTGCGCAGTACGAAATGGCGTTCCGCATGCAAACCTCGGTGCCGGAGTTAACCGACCTCGCAGAAGAACCGGAACACACCTTCGAGCTGTACGGCCCCGATTCGAGAAAGCCCGGAACCTACGCGGCGAATTGCCTGCTGGCCCGGCGTCTTGCCGAGCGTGGCGTGCGGTTTATTCAGCTCTATCATCGGGCGTGGGATCATCACTCTAATCTGCCGAAGGAAATCCGGAAGGCATGCCTGCAGGCCGACCAGCCCAGCGCCGGATTGATTCAGGACTTGAAAGAACGCGGTCTGCTGGACGAAACCCTGGTCATCTGGGCGGGCGAATTCGGACGGACCGTGTACTCGCAGGGCAAACTGACGGCCGACGATTACGGCCGCGATCATCACCCGCGAGCATGGACGATCTGGATGGCGGGAGGCGGAATCAAGCCCGGAATCACGATCGGCGAAACGGATGACTACGGCTACAACATCACCCAGGACCCGGTGCACGTTCACGATTTGAATGCCACGATCCTGCGGTGTCTGGGAATCGATCACAAGCGGTTGACCTACAAATATCAAGGACGGAATTTCCGGCTCACCGATACCGCGGGGCGTGTCGTCCAGAAGGCCCTCACCTTCGACGCCGGGCCGGGTTAATCACTTTTCGTCATTGCCTAACTCGAGAATCCCCTCTCTCGCTAAACTTCAGGTGCGCGGTCGACGGATGAACGTCACGAGGTCCGCCTTGATATCGACCTTTGAAGTCAGCCATCCCGCGGCCATCCATGCAAATGCCTGAGGTCTCTTGCCCGATTTCTGATTCGCCCACCAGCTGAGAAACTGTCGAGCTTCAGGTGGGAGATGCGTGTTCAGGATCTTTTCGATTTCCAGAAACTGAAGCTCGAGTGCGCGGAGATCAGCAGGAGCCTGGAGCAAATGTATCGCCAGCGGCAGGTACTTTTCTTCGACAAGCAACGACTCCAGCGAATCTACCGGCGCGAACTGCGTTTCGTCCGAGCTTCGGTGTTTCGAAGCGGCGGGATTTGGCGGGACGCTGCTGCCGGTGACACAGATTAATGATGTGAACGGCTCTTCGCGGCGGAGGAGAATGCGATACGTGCCGTCCACCGGAAGGGAAAGAACGTTTCTTGTTCCCTCGATGCGCTCAATAACGAGATCCCTGCTGCGGGGATTCCTCGAGTAGGCCCGAAGCTGCGAGACGATTGTTTCGCGAATCTCCTCGGGCAAATCCACGCACGTCTTGAGAAAGTCGTCGCCGAGCACAAAGTCTTTCATGACATGCCGCCGCTAGAATTCGTAGACAAAGAAATTACCGCGAAGCTCCGCGTTGGTGCCGGGTTTCGTCATGCTGGGCTTGTGACCGAAGGCTTCGGCGAAGTGTGGATTCGCAACAAAGCATGCGGCGCGCCAGCCCTTGAAACGCGCGAAGACGCGGCCCATGTCGGAGTAGAGCGCGAGAAGGTTCTTGTGGCTGCCGTCGTCAGCGCCCATGCGGATACCGTACGGCGGGTTGAAGCAGAAGACGCCGGGCTTCATATCGCGCGCGCCGGGGAGCATGCGGTAAACAACCTCCGGAGTGAGCGTTCGGACGTCATGGTCCGCAATCACGATCGACTTTTCATGCGCAGGTCCGGTCAGCCCGGCGGCGCGCAGGTTTCCCACCATGGCGGGGATTCTCTCGAGATCGATGTCGAGGGTAAGGATGCGCGGCACAGTACCGGGGAAGAGATCGGGCGTTTGGATTCCCAGATCTTCGAACGCGGCAAGATGGGCGAACGGAAGATCCACCGGTTTCCGAATGGCGGCGCCGGCGGCAAGGCCGGCCGCCTCGATCGGAATTGTGCCTCCACCGGCCATCGGATCGATGAGAGGTTCGTCGCGCGCGTCCCAGCGCGAGAGCATGATCAACTGCGCCGCCATCGTCTCGCGCAGCGGCGCCGGCCCCATCGCGACACGGGCTCCGCGGCGATGACGCGCGCCGCCACCGATATCGATGCCGACGACGGTGCGTCGCGCATCAGGATTTCCCGCCCGCCGCACGACAAACGTTACGTCCGGCGCATCCGCATCGAGTTCTGCCGCGACGCCTCTCAAGGCGAGCACCTCCAGCAGCGCATTCTTGACGACGCCGCGAAGCTGGAGTGGCGAGGCCTCAAAGTCGGACGCCGGCCCCACCTCAACCGATAAGCGAAGGCCTTCCTCTCCGGGCAGTCTGTCGTCCGTTGCGAGGAGCCGCTTCAGGTCGGCGAAAAGCGGCTCAAGACGAACCGCATCGCTCGAACATAGATCCCATGTGATGCGCGACGACGTGCGGTGATAACACGCCGCCACCCATGCCGTCCGCACATCGAACGGATAGAGCAGCGTCTCGCCGGACTCGCGCTTCGGTTTCTCCACGACCAGATGGAATGGAGACCGCATCACGAGGCGCTTGAACTCCGCCTCCATCACGCGGTTCGCGCCGCTCGAGCCTGTCAGACGTAAGTCATCGCATCGCTCCGCGCTCACACGAGTTGCTCGGCTTGAGAGAGGAATTGCGCGTAGGTTCCCTTGAAGTCCTCGATCCCGCCGTGCTCGAAGTTCCAGATGCGCGTGGCCACTTCATCGATCACATCATGATCGTGCGTCACGAGCAGCAACGTGCCTGGATAGCGCTGGAGCGCGATGTTGAGGGCGTTGATGGACTCGAGATCCAGGTGGTTGGTCGGTTCGTCCAGGATGAGAAAGTTGGGCTTCTGCAGCATCAGGCGGCAGAACATGATTCGCGCCGCTTCGCCTCCGGAAAGCGCCTCGGTCCTCTTTAGCGCATCGTCGCCGCTGAACAGCATCTGGCCGAGGAGCCCGCGCAGTTCTTCCTGAGACGCGCTCGCGTCGAAGCTGTGCAGCCATTCAATGACGCTGACGCCGTGAGGGATCGAGTCCCGATGATCCTGGGCAAAGTATCCAACGGTGACTTCGTGTCCCCAGGTCACTTTTCCGGAATCGACCGGGAAGGCTTGATCCGCAGCATCGATAAAGCCCGTGGCATTGCGAATCAGCGATTTCAGCAGCGTGGTTTTGCCGGCGCCGTTTCTTCCAATCAGCGCGATCTTCTCTCCCCGGCTCATAGAGGCGATGAAGTCATGAAACACGCGGAAGCGTCCGGTTGCGCCATCGTACGATTTCGTGAGCTTTTCGATTTCGAGCGGATGTCTTCCCGAAGGCTTCGCCACATCGAATCGGATGAACGGACGCTGAATATTGGATCGCGCCAGCTCGGACGTCTGAAGCCGCTCCACTTCCTTTTTCCGCGATTGAACTTGTGACGACCGCGTGCCCGCCGCGAACCGCGCAATGAACTCCTCCAGTTGCGCGATCTTTTTCTCACGCTGAGCATTGCCGGCTTCGATCCGCGCGCGAACCTGTGTTTTGGCGAGCACCATGTCGTCGTAGCCGCCGGTGTACGTGATCACTGTCTGATAATCGATGTCTGCGATATGCGTGCAAATCTCGTTGAGAAAATGGCGGTCGTGCGAAATGACGATGAGACATCCCTTGTATGCGCGGAGATGATTCTGAAGCCAGTGAACGGAATCGAGATCGAGGTTGTTCGTCGGCTCGTCCAGCAGCAGCGCATCCGGATTGCCGAACAGCGCCTGCGCCAGCAGGACGCGCACTTTCCGGCCGCCCTGCAGTTCGCTCATCTTCCGGTTGTGAAAGTCTTCGGGAATATCCAGGCCGTCCAGCAGGATCGCGGCATCGACTTCGGCGGTATAGCCGCCTTCATCGCCGACGATGCCTTCAAGTTCCCCGAGCCGCATGCCGTCTTCATCCGTCAGGGCGCCCGGGTCTTTGGCGTAGAGGATTTCGCGTTCCTGCAGGGCCGACCATAATCCGGCGTTACCCATGACCACAGTATCCATCACGGTGCGGTCGTCAAACGCGAACTGGTCCTGGCTCAAAACTCCCATCTTCTTCGGCCGCGTTACGGAACCCTTTGAGGCATCGATTTCACCGGTCATGATCTTCATCAGCGTGGATTTGCCGGCGCCATTCGGGCCGGTGATTGCGTACCGCCGGCCGGAGATAAAGGTAGTATTAACATCCTCGAAAAGGATGCGGGCGCCGAAGCGCATAGAGACGTTGTTTATCGAAAGCTGCATGTGACAGATAACTCCCGGGCGAAATGACGAACTTCTGATTGTAACCCGGGACTCGACTGAAATGGTCGATTACCGTGGATGTTCAATAAACATTGGGAGCCAATGCTAGATTGGGTTGTGCAGCTTCCTGTCAATCCTCCGGTTCTGCCGATGCTGGCCAAGACGCGAAACAGCAGACAATGAGAATGAGCTTTTTCATCGATCCTCCCCGTCGGAAAGACCGCGATGCCCTAGAATGGTTACACAACAGGATGCGATTTTCCGATCTAGTGCGTTTGTTGCCGGCAGTTGTTTTACTAGCCACGTCGTCTCTCGCCGTAGTTCGTGCTCCGACGCATTTCTTATGGATGGCCGCCATCGGCGTGATGGAGTGGGGACATGCCCTGGCGATCATTTGCATCGCTGCCGCCGTCCCGCTCGCGAATAACTCATGGAGCGGCAGAGTGGCCGTGATTTGCTGCGCGTTGGCCGCGATGCTCGCGCTGACTCCGATTCTTCGCGCAGGTTCGGTGGCGCGAGAACTACCGAAGCAGCTTTCCGCGGCGTTCGGAGGCGCCGCTCCCCACCGGCCATCGGCGTTGGTGTACACGGATCTTTTTCGCGGCGTCTCTCCGCCGGAAGTCAAAGTCGAACGGCTGATTTACAGCAAGGTTCAAGACACGGAGTTGCCGCTCGATTTTTATCGCCCCAACAGCGCCAAGCCGGCGCCGCTGGTCGTTGCGATCCACGGCGGCTCGTGGCAGAGCGGCGACAATAAAGACTTCATCGGGATGGATCAATATCTCGCTGGCCGCGGATACGCTGTCGCGGACATTATTTATAGGCTGGCCCCTCAATGGAAATTCCCGGCCGCACTCGACGACACACGCGCGGCGATCGCGTTTCTCCGGCAACGGGCCGATTCACTGAACATCGATCCGCATCGGATCGTCCTGCTCGGACGTTCGGCCGGAGGCCAGATCGCCCTGGCGGTTGCGTATTCGGCGAAGGATCCCGGAATTCGCGGTGTCGTTTCTTTGTATGCGCCGACCGATCTCTACTGGAGTTGGGAACATCCCGGCAATCCGTTGGTCATCGATACAAAAAGTGTTCTCTCTGCTTACCTGGGCGGCAACCCTTCGGAAGTCCCCTCCAATTACACAGCCGCTTCTCCAACCCGTCTTGTCACTTCGTCCTCGCCGCCAACGCTGCTGCTCCACGGCGGCCGCGACGAACTGGTTTCTGTTTATCAAAGCGAACGGCTCGCCCAGCGTCTGCGCGAAGCCGGCGTCCGGCACTTCAATCTCGCTCTTCCGTGGGCAACTCATGGCTTCGATTACATTCTTCGAGGTCCGGGCGGCCAGATCAGCACTTACGCGATCGAATACTTTCTGTCGTGTGTCACTTGAAAATCGCATGTTAATCTCCCCTAGGCGATGAATCCTTTCACCGAATCCATCACGCTCAGCGGGCGTCACGCCATACTCGAGCCGCTGTCGCACGATCACCATGATGGCCTCGTCGAAGCCGTTCGCGACGGCGAGCTTTCGATCGTAGCGTCCGAATGGCCCTCCGTGAAACAACACCTCCAATTCAAGCTGGGACGCTGAGCCGCACTTGAGACCTGAGACACAAGCCGCCATTCGCGCCGCCGGCATCGCACAACGCATCGCGGATTCGCGGGCCGGAGCGGATCACGTCACTTCCAAAGGCGGCATCGATCTAGTTACGGACACCGACTTGGCATGCGAGGATGCGATTCGCGCAGAACTGAGTCGCAACTTCCCAGAATATGCGGTTATCGGCGAAGAGCGGCAAGGAACGGTTCGGCCGGGCCAACCCTACTGGCTCGTCGATCCGATTTGCGGGACGCGGCCGTTCGCATCGAATATCCCGCTGTATTGCACGAACATTGCATTGGTCGAGAACGGCGAGATAACCACGGCTGCAGTCGGCATCGGCAAGACGGGAGAAATCTTGTATGCGGAAAAAGGCGGCGGCTCTCGATTGCAGTCGGATGCCGGCGACCTGCCAGTCCGCGTGAGCGATTCGAGCAATACGATTTGGATCGATGGGAACACAGAGGAAGCCGCCAACGCAACGAAGCGTGCGTTGCTGTTGAAGCGCTGGTACGTATGGCGGTTTTCCTCGAGCCTGGCTTACGCGTATCTCGCGTTAGGTCGAATCGCCGGCGTTATCCAATTCAGTTCGCATCCGCCGGCAGATGCATATGGATCGGTGCATGCCGCTGCCGGTTGCTTCATCGCTCGTGAAGCGAGAGCCGTCGTGACCGACCTCGACAACGGCAGCCCGTGGCACCTCACGACGGCTTCCTTCTTAATTGCATCCAGCACCGAACTGCACGAAGAGTTATTGCGAACAGTGCTTATGCGTTCGGGTTGAAAATATCGACCGCCAGCTTTTTAACCGGGAATCCCTTCGGCGGGATACATGAGGCTCAAAGCCGAGGGCGAGATGACCGCCTGCTTCACGGGCGTATGCGCGTAACGCATCGCGACGTCCAAGTATTGGTCAGCATACACGTTGTAATGAAACGGCCCGGCCGTGAGCCGAAGCATGCGGCGGACGTGACCGGCGGCGAAAGGGATACTGAAGCCATCCGGCGCGGTGTTGCGAAGCCCTTGTACGGAATACGTCCAGAAGTTGTGATACTTCCTCTTGTTCGCCGTCGTGATCACCGGCGAACCGGTGGCCTCGAATCGTTCGATGGTGTCTTTAATGGCCTCCTCATAAAGCGAATTCAATTTCGGGTCGGAGCCGCCTCCTGACGCTGTGACGGCTTCAATCAGTTGAAGCGGTCTTGGGATACTGCCAATTGGCTCAGTGGGAATCGTCATGGTTGTTACTCGCTGGTGTGTATTTCACGGTCTGATATGGTCCATCCCGTTGACTGGAACTGGCGCGCCATTCATGTTCGCACCTTGCAGAGACGAGTAGCTGTATTCGATCTCATCCACGACTGTTGTTGAGCAGCCGGACGTCAGCAAGCGACATTGGGTTACCCACCGCGACTGCCGCCGCGACACCAACAGCAAAACACGACTCTACCCCCTTCGTCTCAGGTCCTATCCCACTAATATCCCCTCTGCCCGAGCATCGTCACATCCAAATTCATTCAGTTGGCACTTTCTCTGAAAAGAACTCGTAGTACTCCCTACACCAACTGCGCTTGCGGTGAGTATGGCCGGGGCTGTCTGTGTTGTGCCTTCGATAGCTTCGGTACCCGCATTGCCAACGTCGAGCCACACAACCTTCGGCGGGGCTCCTTCGACGGAGTCCCTGCGGCCGTTGCGACAATCTCATACTCGTCTGAACCTATCCAACCGGGGCCTCCTGAAACCTGCACGAGTTTCGGATTTGCACTGATACCGTTCGCCCATACTCCGTAAGCATTTTCGATAGCCGTCCGCAGAGTTGTGCACTCCACATTCAAACGGCCGGGCGATGCCCCCTGTCCTCTTCGAGGTCGCGTCCGACATCCCGGATTCGGTTTAATCGACGCCACTTCGAATGTGAGCGGCGAGTCCTGAACAATGCTCGTAATTGTTGACAACGTCAGCAGCAATATAAACCCCGAAATCGTCATCCGTCCTCCTGATAGGAAAAATCGTAGCCGAACGACTGGCGGAACCACGGACTTTTTATTCATTAATCGGAACGTTCTTTGAAGCCGCTGAGTCAAGAAAGACGAGTTTCTTTTGTGTTGAGGCTGCGTTGGCTCGTTCGGTGGGTCCCGGCGTGTATTGAATCCTCACGACCTTTTGGCTGCGAAGCGTTTCGTTTGTCAACACGCTATTGATACATCGTTGAACCGTCGTGCTCGTAATCTGCCTCCACCGTCGCCGTCTCGCGACTAAAGGAGGAATTAACGTGGGCACAGCGGTGGCGCGAGATCTGTGAAAGAATCGACCACAACGTCGCGCGAGTTGGAGCGATGACCGGCCATCAGATTGATGCCGAAGTGCGAGAAGTTCGCAGGGAGACGCCCTTATCCGAACGATCCTCGACACCTCGGTCCTGGACTTTCTCGCCTTCAGCGAACGCGGCTCTATAGGGCACGGGGCGCGCCATTCGGGTGCCAGACACGCTGGGTTTCCAAAATGAACCAGTTACGGGCAGAAACGGGCTGATGGGGGCGGGATGAGACCTCGAACTTGTCAGATTTTTCTGACTACGCATCAAGGTTTTTCTGGAAACCTACAGGGAGGACCATTCTGCGGCTCGCCGCGATCGTTTTCAAAATGAACGAGTTATGGTCTCCGGACTGGTGTGGGATCAGACCTTCGGTTCTTAGTCAGATTTTTCTGACCGGACTCAGATTTTCTGAAAACCTCGTTGCGTCGAGTTATCTCTGGTTAGAGTTGTCACAAACTTAACCAGTTTCGTCCTGAAACTAATCAGTGTTAAGACGAAATTGATCAGTTTCGTCGTGAAACTTGTTAGTTTCATTCCAACTCTGATCAAGTTCCTCACGAAACTTGTTAGTGTTGGTTCATCTCTTGTTAGTGTTGGTTCATCTCTTGTTAGTGTTGGTTCATCTCTTGTTAGTGTTGGTTCATCTCTTGTTAGTGTTGGTTCATCTCTTGTTAGTGTTGGT